>Ga0163148_10000275_pt1 | contig 69196 bp, 63 predicted proteins | sample OliLakLV19MP7P2_FD_148606 | JGI IMG/M metagenome (GOLD analysis project Ga0163148, IMG submission 148606) | Freshwater microbial mat bacterial communities from Lake Vanda, McMurdo Dry Valleys, Antarctica- Oligotrophic Lake LV.19.MP7.P2 | ecosystem: Environmental > Aquatic > Freshwater > Lake >... | reverse complement strand
GTCGTGTAAGGGGTCGCTTTTATGGTTAGCAAAATTAAATTCGTGATAGGGCTTGTTGTTTCCCACGAAATAGGGCCAACCAAAAAAACCAGCCGCTCTGGCGCGGTTGATTTCGTCATGGCCTTGTGGACCGCGGGTCATGTCAGGTTCGCCGGCATCGGGGCCGACTTCTCCCCAAAAGAGCAGCTTGCGGCGGTTGTCGAAAGAGAAGCGGAATGGGTTACGGCAGCCCATCGTGTAAATTTCCGGGCGACCAAGCATGCCTTTTGGCAATTGCTTCAATTCGGGCCAACGTGTTTCCAAAGACTTTTCCGTAAATAAATTTCCCTGCGGACAGATATAACCCCCATCTAAGAGTGGTTTTATCCGCAAAATTTTACCACGCAAATCGTTGGTATTGGAAGAAGATTTTTGGGCATCCCATGCGCTTCTACCGGTGCGTTCGTCGCTAGGTGAATAACCGTCCGAGGCAAATGGGTTGGTGTTGTCGCCCGTGCTGAGGTAGAGATTTCCCGCCGCATCGAACTCGATACAGCCACCTGAGTGACAGCATTCCTGACGTTGTACGGCTACTTGAAGAATGATCTGTTCAGAGGCTCGATCCAGCGTATCGCCCCTGAAAATGAAGCGTGAAAGATTGTTTACAGACTCATTGCCGACGGGAGAATAATAGAGATATATCCAATGATTATCAATGTAATGCGGGTCGAGTGCTAGCCCCATCAACCCATCTTCGTATTCAGAATGCACAGGCAGTTTGTATGCAATGTTAACCAAACCTGTAGCGGGATCGAATATCTTGATGGCCCCGCGCCGCTCAATAAAAATGATTTTGCCATCGGGCAAAAGATCTAGTTCCATTGGCTCGGTGAGGTCTTCGGCAAGCACGGTTTTTTGGAAGCGCGTAGGATCGGGCGTTTCAGGGGTTCGGCAAGCGGTATAATTCAGGCGTTTTTTTTTTACCAATTGCATAGCGAATGCCACCGAGCACATGTTTCAGGAAGTCCGGCTCCGTATAACTTTCAATCGTATGGCCAAGGGCGGTGTAAAACGCACGCCCCCCGTCATATTCATGAAACCAGGATACGGGATGGCCCCCACCCTTGCCCTCCCCATTTGGGGAAGAGGAATCCATTGTTCCTCCCTTGTAACTGCTTTCATCAAGACTAAGCAGCACATTTACGTTTGGGTTCAGGTTTTTGAAATTGTACCATTCGTCGTACCGCTGCCAGGTATCTCCCAAATGTCTGGTAGTTGGATGATCCTTTTTTTCAACCCGAAGGGTAGCGGTTTGCTCGGCTGGGTGGCTGCTAAAATAAGCCCCGGCGAGTCCGCCATACCACGTCCAGCCATATTCCGTATCAGTGGCCGAGTGAATGCCAACATAGCCTCCTCCAGCCTGGATGTAGCGTTCAAAATCAGTCTCCTGTTTGGGTTTCAGTACATCGCCCGTTGTACAGAGAAACACAATGGCGTTGTAACGACGCAGGTTTTTCTCATTGAAATCGTCAGCATCCTCGGTCGTGTCTACGGCGATGCCGTTTGCATGGCAGAGTTTGCGTAAGGCCGCCGTGGCTATGGGAATATTCGCGTGGCGGTAGCCCTCGGTTTTGGAAAAAAGGAGGATGCGTGGTGGAATATGGTCAGAACAATTTGGCAATAAGAGGGCAAGGGCGAGGAAGGGGAGTAGATTGAGGACGAATTGCGGCATGAAAGGTGCTATGTTTTTGCTTTAGAGGGGGTAAATTAGGCGTAGTTTTTGCTTTGACTCTTATTATTTTTGCCAAAATTCCGATGGACTTAAAATTGGATTAAAAATTGCACTTCATCCCCTTGCCTAGTTGATTTAAAAGGACTTTTGCACCCTTGTCTATTCGTTCAGTTTTGTTTAAAATATTCATAATGAATTTAAAAACTTACTTTCTTGCCGCATTAGCTCTGCTTGTGGGTCTTTTTGGCTGTCAACAGACCAGCACTGACTACCAGCAAAAAGCGAACAACCCCGAATTCATGCATGCAGGCGTTCGCCGCATCACCGACATTATCCGGCACGACATTTTTGCGCCGCCTGTTTCTTCCCGTATCTATGCTTATTCGGCGGTGGCGGCTTATGAGGCCTTGGTGCCGGGCTATCCTGCCTACCAAAGCCTTGCTGGCCAACTTAACGGACTCACCCCCGGCCCAAAACCAGAGACTGGTAAAGAATATTGCTACCCCCTGGCCAGCGCCAACGCTCAGCTCATCGTGGGAAAACAATTGATCTTCTCTGAAGGAGATGTGGATGATTTGAAGGAAAAAATCTTCGAGGATTTCCAAAAAATGAACATGCCCAATGAGGTGTATGATCGGTCCATGGCTTACGGAGAAGCCGTAGCGAAGCACATCTTGGCCTGGTCCAAGGGCGACAATTACGCACAAACACGCAGCGCTCCAAAGTTCACGATTGATGTGGACAGTCCGGCGCGATGGCGTCCAACCCCACCTGCTTATGGAGATGCTCTGGAGCCTTACTGGTGCCAAATGCGAACTTGGGTGATGGATTCTTGCGGACAATTCATATCAGATTCTCCATTTCCATTTGGCACAGACAAAAACAGCGATTTTTACAAACAAGCCCTCGAAGTGCGCGACATCGTGAACAACCTAACCCAGGAGCAAGTGGACATCGCCTGGTACTGGGACGACAATCCGTTTGCCATGGAAGTGAGCGGACACATTGCTTTTGCCAAGAAAAAAATAAGCCCCGGAGGCCACTGGATGAACATCGTAGGACATGCTTGCCGAAAAGCGAATGCGGATATTATTACCTCGGCAGAGGCGTATGTAAAGGTCGCTTGCGCACTCGCCGATGCCTTTATTCTTAGTTGGGATGTCAAATACAAAACCAATCTAATCCGGCCAGAATCTTACATCAACCAATACATTGACCAAAGTTGGCAACCGCTGATACAGACCCCGCCATTTCCTGAACACACCAGCGGGCACAGTACTATTTCGATGGCGGCTGCTGCAACGCTAACTGGTCTTTTCGGCGACAATTTTGCTTTTACTGATAGCACCGAAATGGAATTTGGCATTGGTCCACGCAGTTTCAATTCCTTTTATCAGGCATCTGAAGAGGTGGGGATAAGCCGCCTTTACGGTGGCATTCACTACCGCCGTGGCAATGAAGCAGGCTTGAAATGTGGAAAGGAAATTGGGCAGTACGTGCTGACCGAGCTGAAGACCCGAAAGTGACAATGAACCAACTTTTTTATACCCAAAAAATAGAAAATGGCTTTGCCGTTTTTGAGGAAGAGGAAGGCCGACACCTGCTTACAGTACTGCGTAAAAAAACGGGTGACCTCCTCCAACTCACTGATGGACAAGGATTTATTTACGAAGCCGAATTAGCTGATGCGGGCAAGCGCCATGTGCTTGCCCGCATCATTTCTAAAACGGAGACCCCAAAGCTACGACCAGCCCGACTCCACATCGGCATTGCGCCGACAAAGCAAATGGAACGCTTGGAGTGGTTTTTGGAAAAAGCCACCGAGATCGGCGTGGACGAGATCACCCCGCTCCTTTGTCAGCGCTCTGAACGAGACAGTATCCGGCTCGACCGTTTGGAGAAAATTCTTGTGTCGGCCATGAAGCAATCTTTGAGGACCTGGCTTCCAAAACTGAACCCGCCTACACGGTTTCAGGATTTTGCAGAAAAAACAAGCGAGGCGCAAAAACGCCTCGCCTGGTGCTCTGAGGAGCCTTTGCCTCATTTAAAAACCACGCTTTCCCCCCTGCAAGATGCTGTGATAGCCATTGGCCCGGAAGGTGACTTTTCGCCCGAAGAAGTCCAAATTGCATTGGCAAACGGCTTTCAAGGAGTTAGCCTCGGGCAAGCCCGCCTGCGCACGGAAACCGCAGGGCTGATGGCTGTTGGGGTGTTTGAGATATTAGGATATTGAGCCAATATCCTAATATCTCAATATCCTAATACCTCATTGACCAATAAGTATTGGTGCTGTTTTGCCACTTCCCATAATGACAACTTTGGCATTGGAGGAGGCAGCCAATTCTCGTTGTGCCTTAATTTGCTCGTACTGAAGGAGTTTGTCGGTCAAGGTCGAAGTCAGGATACGTTGGTAATCCGAAATGCCCTGTGCTTCCACGCGCTTGCGGTCTGCTTCCTGGCGCTCTTTGTCGAGCACGAATTTCATTTTTTGCGCCTCCTGTTCTGCATTAATTTTTGATTCGATCGCGAGTTTGACTGATTCGGGCAGCGTGATATTCCGAATCAAAATGTCTTCCAAAACGATGCCTCGATCCGCAAAGTCCTTCTGAATGGTCTGCGTGATTTTTTGTTGAAACTCCTCGCGCTTGGTAGAGTAAAGTGCCACTGCGTCATAAAAAACCGCATTGTCACGGATTTTGGTGCGTGCAAGTGGACGGATAATTTTATCCGTGATAACTTCTCGATTACCCGTGTTGCGCAAAATTTCGGGCGCCTTGTCTGGTATAATATGGTACAACACCGAAAGATCAATAATCACCTCCAAGCCATCTGCAGCAAGCACCCGGATAGCATCGTCACCCTTCATTGCTCCTTCGTCGCGTACGGCAGACATCGTATAGTTTTGAGTACGGACATCAAATTTTTTAACCTCCACAAGTGGGTTCACAAAGTTCAAACCTTCAGTCAGCGTACCCTCTTGAATTTTGCCAAAAAGGGTTTTCACGCCAACCTCACCTGGTTCAATTTGCACAAAACAAGCAGTGGAAATACCCAGCAGGATGATTGCCAGGCCAATATACCGAGCCGTTTTTCCGACAGTAGCAAAATTGGGGTTGGCTTTGGCAAGGGATGCCCCGAGCACGACGGCAAAAATGCCGAGAAAGATAAAAAACATGGTTGTGATTGTTTGAATAGTTAGAAATTTGGACGCTACTTGTTGGCCGAACTTTTCAGGATGATAAAAAATGTGGTACCAAGCGTAACCGATACGACCACCAGCAATGGCCAGCTGCCCAGTCCTTCGGCTTCGCCGTTTACAATGCTAATGGTACGCCAAACAAGAAATGCGAAAAGCAGCATCACAAAGGCCTTCATTGTTCGGATGAGCCTGGTTGCCAGTGTGTATTGAAACGCAGCGTTTTCAGGCGTGATTTTTACCAGATAATTGAAACTTTCTGGTAGGCGGTTAATCAATGTCATGAAAATATACAACACGAGTCCCACCACCGGGAGCACCCACAAGGTTATTTTCGAACCGAAGCCATCGGGACTGCCATTGAAATTGTAATGCGTTGGGATTTGCTCAGACAATTGGCCGTAATTAAGCGCATCTACAACGAAAAGCAGCAGCAGGCTGAACACTGCTAGCCCTTCCAAAGCATAGTCGAGCGGCCGCAATGGGATGGTGATTTTGGGGCGTTCAGATTTAGTCAATGTTGCCATTCGTACAGAAAGTTGATTAGGTTTGTAAATCCGGCTCAAATGTGTGCAAATAGTACGACGCAACGCAGTTTTTTTTGAGCAGAATCCGGCAAAACTCGGCCAGTTGTTTGCAAAAGGGCATGAGCCAATCACTCAGAGGGCGCAAGTGGAGCCTCAAACACCACCTCTACCACATCCTCCACTTTCAAGCCGAAAAGGGTAGCAGCCCGACCCATGTTTACCGCTATTTCAAGAAAACCCGCCGTGTTGAAAAGGCAAAGTTGCTCGCCCACTGCCACATCGCAGTAATTGCCTGAAAGTTGGGTTATTGGGTCATTTCGTTTGAAAAACAGGGAAAATGGCCGCTCATGTGCAGCCGTTTCAAAAACTTCCCGGCGAATATTGACCACCACATTCTCAAAATTATCCACATGAATCACCGTACCCCGAATTTGTGTAGGCGTGATGACAGGCTGGATACTGATACGCTCTAGCAATGGAGCGGCATGGTCGCCCAATTCCTCGAAGGGCTTGCCCTCGGCCAAATGTTCCACAGCAATAGAAAAAATATTTTTCACTGCAAAATGCTCCGCAGGGTCGGCAGCAAGGTTGCGCAGATCTGTGGGCTCGAGGTCGCTGAAAAGCAAGGAGAGCAAACCATTGTCGGGCGCGAGGAAAAAATGCCCTTCGTACCGCGCGACCACAAAGCGAAAATCTTGCTGATAGACGCAGTTGACCCCAATCAAATGTATGGTGCCTTCGGGGAACTCTCGCCACATATTGGCGACTACAAAAGCCCCCCGCACAATGTCGAAAGGAGTGATGTCGTGCGAAATATCTACCAGATGGAGCGATGGCACACGTCGGAGCAAAGCGCCTTTGAGTGCGCCTACATAAAAATCCTGTGTGCCAAAATCGGTGGTAAGGGTAATGAATTGCATTTTGGTTACTGGTAGATCGGTGATTGGTTACTGGTAGATCGGTGATTGGTTACTGGTAGATCGGCAGATAGATGATTGGTTATTGGCAGATAGATGAAACCCTTTTTCTAATTTTTCTGTTTAAAAAAATCTGCCCGCAATAGCTTAGTTTTGTGGGCGGAAGCAAACAACGTTTTTTATCAAGAGCATGGAGGCGCGGCACTGAATTTTTACCTTGAAAATCAAATCAATGGTGCCGTTACCCCTCCCGCTACTTCAAAACTCTGAGGGTAAAAATTTGAGCGAAATCATTCTCACCATCGAGGGCATTGACCCTCTCGAACTCTTCGGCGAAAACAACGCAAAGTTAAATCTTTTGCGCAAAGCCTATCCAGATGCCACCATCACTTCGCGTGGCAACAGCTTGAAAATCACAGGCGAAAAGAAAGACGCACAAGCAGCCAAGGCCAAATTCGAGATGATGGCTCGCTACCTCCGTGAGCATCACGAACTTCCTGTACAAACAGTAGAGGACCTTCTCGGCGGCGAAAACCCTTTTGAGGTGCGGATACCCGTCTTTGGCGATGGCTCTGGCAGCAATGTCATCCTCTACGGGCGTGAAGGTCGCCCAATCAAGGCCAAAACCCGCAACCAAAAACTAATGATCGAGGTGTGCGACACCAACGACATTCTCTTCGCGCTCGGTCCTGCAGGTACGGGCAAAACTTACACGGCTGTAGCCCTTGCCGTGCGTGCACTGAAAAACAAACTCGTCAAAAAAATTGTGCTCACCCGTCCCGCTGTGGAAGCTGGTGAGAACCTTGGCTTTTTGCCTGGCGACCTCAAAGACAAGGTGGACCCCTACCTCCGTCCGCTCTACGATGCGCTCGACGACATGTTGCCCATGGACAAACTCAATTTTTTCATGGAAAATCGCGTCATCGAAATCGCGCCACTTGCCTTTATGCGCGGGCGCACACTCGACAACGCTTTTATCATTCTCGATGAAGCGCAAAATGCAACGCCCCTGCAAATCAAGATGTTCCTAACGCGCCTCGGCCCATCGGCAAAGTGCATCATTACGGGGGATATGACCCAGATTGACTTGCCGCACCACCAAAAAAGCGGACTCCGCCAAGCCGTTGAAATCTTGGACGGTGTGGATGGCATCGCTAGTGTGCACCTCACTACGGAGGATGTGGTGCGTCACCGACTGGTGAAGGAAATCATTAAGGCTTATGAGAAGGTGGATGCTGAAGAACGTGCCAAACGAGATCGCAAAAAAGCGGAGCAAGAGGCAGGAACCGACCCAAAACACTCGGAAATTCCTGCAGCAACCGCAGCAGAAAACTAAGAGGCGGTCTAAGCCTGCGTTTTCAGGCCCAATCCGGATTCTTGGCTCAGTATAATTTTTCCGTCCTCTAAAACCGGCATCTCGAAAGGGTTGTTTCGGATGAGCCAGCAGCCGTCTACGTCGGCGTAATCGCAAAGCGGGGCAAGTAATGCCGCCGCCGAAATACCGCAGGAGGTTTCCGTCATGCAGCCCACCATGAGTTTCAAGCCTTTTGCACGGGCCGCTTTGGCTGCACGAAATCCTTCGGAGATTCCCGTGCATTTCATGAGCTTGATGTTCACACCATGAAAACAATCGGCCACCTGATCGAGATCGGCAAGTCGTTGGAAACCTTCGTCTGCGATGATGGGCAAGGGCGAGCGAGCACTCAACCAAGCAGCAGCGTCAAGGTCGTTTTTTAGAAAAGGCTGCTCGACAATTCGCACGTTTTGCTCAGCCAGCCAAAATACAAGATCTAGTGCTATTTCTCGGTTTTTCCAGCCTTGGTTCGCATCGGCGTAGATCGGTTTGTCGGAAATTTCGCGGATGGTGCGGATGATTTGGCGGTCATCTTCAGAGCCGAGTTTGATTTTAATAATTTGAAAATCATCGGCTTCCAGCATTTTTTGGCGCAGAACTGCTGGTTCGTCTATGCCCAATGTGAAGCTTGTGGGCGGCATTTTATTCGGCTCTATACCGAGCAATTGCCAGAGTGGGCGGCCCTCCATTTTGCCCCAAAGATCGTGCAATGCTATGTCCACCGAGGCTTTGGCTGCGTAGTTGCCGGGGGCGAGGGCGTCTATTTCAGAAAGGATGATTTGAATGGAACTTTCGGAAAGATTTAAACTTTTGGAAAGTTGATGCAACATTACTGTAGCCTGGCTCAAGAAAGCCGCCGCCGTATCGTGGTTTTCACCATAATATGGAGGCATTGCAGCCTCCCCATAGCCCACAAAACCTTCGAAATGAATTTCTGTCAACATCGCGTTGGTATTCGCACGCGACCCCGTGGCCAGGCGAAACGGGTGGCGGAGTTCAAGTAATATTGGATGGAACAAGAGTTTCATTTTTGTGTTTTTTGGGCAAATTTGAACCAGCAAATTCATTTGTCCTAATTTTGCCCTGATATGGAAAAGAAAGAACCCTTCAACATTGTTGTGAACGGCGGCAAGCATGAGTTTGCCGTCCAGCCCGACGAAGCTAAAAACTTGGATATTGTGCCTGACGGTGAAGGTGCTTTCCATATCCTGCATCAGGGCCGTTCTTTTCACGCCGAACTTTTGGAGGCAAATTATGCAGCAAGGCAATTTGTTTTCAAGATAAACGGCGTAAAATACACGCTCCATATTGCCGACCAATACGAACGGCTCTTACAAAAACTTGGGCTAAATGCAGGAAGCAGTCAAAAGCATAACACCCTGAAAGCCCCTATGCCCGGTCTGGTCCTCAATGTGATGGTTGAGCCAGGGCAAGTCGTCAGCAAAGGCGATCCGCTGCTCATTCTTGAAGCCATGAAAATGGAAAATGTGATAAAAGCCGCCAATGACGGAACGATAAAATCAGTAGCAGTGCAAAAAGGCGCGGCGGTAGAAAAGGGGCACTTGTTGCTTGAGATGGAATGATGCGCATAGCAGCATTGGCTAAGAATCTTTAGACAACCTCGTATAAAAGACTGGTTGCAACACTTTGTACAGCAATAATTTTGATGAAAAAAATATATCTGTTCTTACTCTTCTCTTTTGGCTTCACCCATTTTGTCTTATCGCAAAAAGTGCAGTTGAACGAAGACCCAAGAGTGGCGCAATTGATGAAAACCTGGGTGAATGCCAACCGCGCCGAGCCAGGCATTGAAGGTTGGCGTGTACAGATCATGGCCTCTACAGACCGTACACAAGTAGAACAAGGCCGCACACGTTTCCGTGGCGAGTACCGCGAAGTGGCCGCTAACTGGGTGCAAGAGCAGCCCTATTACAAACTGCGCGTGGGCGCATTCCGCACCAAACAGGAAGCCTTGACATTCATCAGCCTGCTCACGGGTTGGCCTGGTGCATACCCTGTTAGAGACGCCAAAATTCATCCGAGAGACTTTTTGGAGCAATAATTATGACAAACCAGAACCTCCCGCTTTTTGGTTTCGACCGCCTCACCCTGGGGCTTTACCTTGCATTGGTTGCAGTGGGTTGGCTAATGGTTTTTGCGGTCACTTACAATCCCGAAACGCCCAAGGCTTTTCTTGACATGGGGCATACAGCAGGCAAGCAGTTGGCATTCATAGTGTTATGCTTGGTGATGATGTTTTTGATACTATTGGGCGACTGGTCTTTTTGGCGGACACTGGCCTTGCCATTTTATCTGGTCACTGTTCTACTGTTGCCGGGCACACTCATTTTTGGACGTGAGGTGAACGGGGCGAATGCCTGGTATCATATCGGAGGCTTCACTTTCCAGCCCTCTGAAATTGCCAAATTTGGCACCTGTCTTGCCATGGCGGCATTTCTCAGCAGCCCTGGCGTAGACTTGCGGCAATGGCGCGACAGAATTATTGCGTTCGGCATTTTTCTTATACCTACGGTGCTCATTTTGCTGCAAAGCGACACTGGTTCGGCTTTGATTTTCTTTTCCTTCCTGCTCGTTTTGTACCGGGAAGGGCTTTCTCCTGTGCTGTATGCGCTCGGTTTTGGCGCAGCGGCTTTGGCTATATTAGGATGGAAATTCGAACAGCCCGCCTACACCGCCGCTTGCTTGATAGCGATAGTCAACTTTCTCCTAATCAATCGTTTCCGCGAACACAAACGTATTTGGCGGTGGGTGTTGGTTGCGCTCCTTCCGCTTATAATCTGGTGGATTCCTGTAATAAATGGGGTGTTGGACTGGCTGAGCATCGAAATAGCTGAGCATCAAAAATATTGGCTCATGCTTGTGCCGCAGCTTGTATTTTTCATCGCGGCGTTTTTCCCCAACTATTGGAAGAAAAACAACTTGATACAAAGCCAATTGCGAATTTGGGTAGTTCTGCTTGTGCTTTCCGTATCGCTCGTTTTTGCCGCCAACGCTTTTCTAAACCTTCTTCCATCACACCAGCAACAGCGTATCAAAATTTGGTTGCGCCCCGGTGTAGCCGAAGCCAATTCGCGTGGTGCGGGGTACAACCTCATACACTCCAAAATGGCCATCGGATCTGGCGGACTGCTTGGAAAAGGCACTTTGGAGGGCAACATGACCAAATTGAAATACGTGCCAAAGCAAAGCACCGATTACATTTTTTGTACCGTGGGTGAAGAGCAGGGCTTTCTGGGGGTGCTGGGATTGATCGGTCTGTTTCTGTGGCTGATGTGGCGAATCACGTTTTTAGCAGAGCGACAGCGCTCCAATTTTTCGCGCATTTATGCCTATTGCGTGGTAGGAATTATCTTCGTTCACGTTGTCATAAATATTGGTATGACCATGGGTTTGATACCGACCATTGGTATCCCGCTGCCATTCGTCAGTGCAGGCGGTTCTTCGCTTATCGGATTCACGTTGATGATTGCTGTGCTATTGAAATTGGACAGCAACCGGAATTTAGCTTAATAGACTTTGGTTTGAAATGTTTGAGGCGTTTGAATTGTTAGGCACCTCAAACAATTCAAACGCCTCAAACATTTCAAACCAAAATCACTGTTATTTCCGTATCAAAATCTCCCCTCCCGTTTGCCCATTCTCCAAGGTTATTTGTATTCGATAGGCTGCTGTAGCTTCCTCTATTTTATTGAAAATTAACACCCTGGAAAGTCCTGCGGGCAAATTCTCTGTTTCCACTGCCTTTATTTTTTTGCCAGATAAATCAAAAACATCGAAGCGAACAGTCGTGGGTTCGTCCAGTTCAATTTCGGCAAAAACCACCCCATCCGATGGGTTGGGAAAAAGTCGGAATGGCACAGTACCCGCAACAGGTTCGCGAACAGCGGAGCTACCGGTGTTCTCAAAAAGAATCAGCACATCATCCCCTTCATCTGTACCTGTGATGTCCAAATCGCCGTCGCCGTCGCGGTCGTGCAGAATGGCGCAGGAAGCATTGAGCGAAGCCGGAAGGATATCAACCTGGGTAAAAGCGCCTGCGCCGTTGTTCTCGAACACCGAATAATTGTTGCTGTCGTAACTACTTGTCACAAGATCAACATCACCATCGCCATCAAGGTCGCCCGCATCAATGGCCAGCGGGAAAATATGGTCGTTGGCGGAGAGATTGACGGGAGTAGAAAGCCCGCCTTGGCCGTCGCCAAAAATTATGGCGGTCTTATTTCCCTGAGAATTGGCCGAGGCCACGTCAGCAAAACCATCGCCGTTGAAATCAGCAGCACAGATCATCCAGGGATTTCCTGTCACCTGTCTTTCTGACGAAAAATTGAAGCCGCCAAGTCCGTCGCTGAGGTAGAGCGCAACTTTTTGGCTGGTATAAAAACCTATAAAAAAATCAGCGATGCCATCGTTGTTCGCATCGGCCAGCGCCAAGGCGCTTTCTCCATTGCCCGCGGGGTTGAACAAACTGAGTACAAACGTTCCATCTCCTTGGTTGTCAAGGTGGTTCATGGTGCCGTCGTTGCGGTTAGCGGTCAGAATATCGTCGTCGCCATCAAAGTCAAAATCGCCTACGAGTACTGCACGGGTGGCATTTCCGGTGGTGTATTTGTCCACTTGAGGAAATCCGCCTTGTCCGTCGCCAAAGAGCACACGGGTCTCATTGTTGTGGGCTGTGGTGATCACCAAATCAATTTCGCCGTCGTTGTCAAAATCGCCCGCTTCACTGGGACTGGCCGAGCCTGTACCCATGTCTAGTGGTGCGCTGGTAATGGGGAATTCTCCCGCACCGTTGTTCAGGAGAATCCGCACGTCATCGGTTTGCTCATTGACGGCGGTGATATCGCTGTGCCCGTCGTTGTTGAGGTCGCCCGCGTAAGCACCGTACGTTTGAATCCAGGATTCACCGGGCAGTCGAAGTTCGATGGTTTTGACCTTGCTTTGCTGCAAAGAGCCGGGCGCGGTTTTTATGCCATATTGCCAAAAATAGCCTTTTTCAACAGGCGTTCCGAAGGCGGAGCGGAGTTTTTTATTGACCGAAACCGTGACCATTTCTCCCGCAAAAAACGGCTGTGAAGGACTGAATACAATCCGCTTGTTGGCATCTTCCAATACGAAACTACCCGATGCCGGGCCTGACCATCGGCCAAAAACGCGGATCGAAGCGGCGGAGACTGAAGCAGGGTCGAGTGCCGCATCTAATTGAATCACAATGCTTTGCGAGGGCGATGCGCCGCCTGCCATATTTGTGGGGGATATGGTTTGGACCAGGGGGCTTTGTGCGAAGGTGTATAGAGAATGACAAAGGAGGATGAAGAGTAGCAGTGGGCGCATGATGGGAAATTAATTTGTTTGTTGCAAAGATGGATGTTCTGGCGTTGCTGGGGTAGGTGATTTTGGCAAGTTGTGTACTTTTGAGACTGTTTTTTCAGACTAAACCATGGCTCGCGCTAAAAAATCCAAATCAACCACGACTCTTCCTTTTTGGAAAAGAATCACTCCCGATGGGTGGGTTGGGATTGCATTGGGCGTGGTTGCAATAATTGTTGGTGGTTATTTTGCCTATCCATCATTTGTGGCTGATAGTATTGAAATAAAGGAATACGAGAAGAAAAAAACAGAAGCCGTATCTCCGCCAACCACAGGCTGCGGATTTCCTCCTTATTTTGTGCGGGATACGTTATATGTGTTGATAACGCGGTTTGAGGATTTTGAGAAGGAGAATGATACAGAATGCTGGGGAAGAAATATTGAGCGTAAAATTGACGAAATCGTAAAAAAACGCAAAATGCCTGTTCGCTTTTGCTATCGAAATGACCTATCCCCTAATCAATCTTACGAGGCCAGTCGTTGCCGGGATCAATTTCATGCCGACTTGATCATTTGGGGGAAACTCAGCAATGCTGGGCCCGACTGTACTGCAGAAGGGCTTTGCCTAGAGTTTGACATCTCTGACACGCTCACGATAAATGCTGGCGGAGAAATTAGAAAGTCGGAATCTAAATACGAGACAAACGTTTCATCTTCAGACATTCAGAAGAACCTCTTTTCGATGAATGGCGAACGCTTTGACCAATGGTTTTTAGGTATGTATAACCTAAAAATTGGCAAGCAATTGCAATCCGCTGAAAGGCAAGCACAGAAGTTATTTTCGATTGACGAAAACTGGGATAAGGAGAAGAAGGGTGAGACTTATATTAGTAGAGGAAATTTCAAGGCAAGTTTTGGTCGCTATGCAGAAGCTATTGGAGATTATGACCAAGCCATCGCTCTTGACCCCAAAAATGCAACTGCCTATAACAACCGGGGCAATGCGAAAAGCGATTTAGGGCGCCACGCCGAGGCCATTGCTGATTATGACCAAGCCACCACTCTTGACGCAAAATATGAAAATGCCTATTATAACCGAGGCATTGTCAAAAGCGATTTAGGCCGCTATGCAGAAGCTATTGGAGATTATGACCAAGCCATCGCTCTTGACCCCAAAAATGCAACTGCCTATAACAACCGGGGCGCGGCTAAAAGCGATTTAGGCCGCCACGCCGAGGCCATTGCTGATTACGACCAAGCCATCGCTCTTGACCCCAAAAATGCAGCTGCCTATAACAACCGAGGCATTGTCAAAAGCGATTTAGGCCGCTATGCAGAAGCTATTGGAGATTATGACCAAGCCATCGCTCTTGACCCCAAAAATGCAGCTGCCTATAACAACCGGGGCATTGCCAAGTGGAGTTTAGACCGCCACGCCGAGGCCATTGCTGATTATGACCAAGCCATCGCTCTTGACCCCAAATATGCAGATGCATATCTTAATAGGCACATTGCAAAGAGAAAAAGCGGCCAATACCTTTCATCTTTTTCTGATTTCTGTTATGCCTTTTGGCTCGAGCCTTCAATTGGTTGGTCGGCGTATTTGCTAATCATATACATTCTCTATTTCTGGAAATTCAAAACCATCAACCACAACCTCCGCCGCCTTTTCACCTTCCTCTCCCAAGCCCTAAAAAAAGCCCTGCGCCGAGCCTGATCACAAATCCAGTATCTTTGTCAAACAAAAAAAACAGAACCATGTCTTCTCTCAACGTCCCACTCACCAATGCCCAACTCGAAGTGGTGCAATTGTTTAGCCTAAACCTCTCGGAGGAGGAGTTGCAAGAGTTGAAACGTCTGCTCATTGCCTACAAAGCCGCTCGCTTGTTTCGTAAGGCCGATGAAGTGTGGGAAGCCCAAGGCTGGAGTCAGGACACAATGGATCAATTCCTGCAAGCCCATTTGCGCACACCTTACAAATCGCAGCAGGCCTGCCTGGCAAAAATAAGTGCTGACAAATCGTGAAGGTAGTCCTGGATATCAATGTGTTACTGGTAGCGATTTCTCCAAAATCAAAGAATCGCTGGCTTTTTGATTCGTTCCTCAATGGCGACTACACGCTGTGCGTCACTTCAGACATTCTGGAAGAGTATGCCGAAATCATCGAGCGCCAAATGGGGGCTGAGATTGCAGAAATGACCCTGGATTTATTGCTCATGTTGCCCAATATTCAATTGGTTCACAAATACTTCTACTGGCAATTAATTGAACAAGACCCAGACGACAACAAGTTTGTGGACTGCGCAGTTGCTGCAAGCGCTCAATACCTTGTTTCAGAAGATCGCTACTTTCAGCTCCTTAAAAAATTCGGATATTTTGGTATTGAACTGCTCAAGTTAGATGAATTCAAGCAACATTTGGCCATTGCCAATTCGACCAAAATCTAAAGTAACCCACTCCACCACCACTCTTGACCTTCCAGCTCCTCCATACCGACCCAAACTCCCGCGCCCGTGCCGGCCAGCTCGAAACCGACCACGGCACGATCAATACTCCCATTTTCATGCCCGTCGGCACGGCGGCCACCGTCAAAGCCGTGCATCAGCATGAACTTCGCGACGATATCCACGCCCAAATCTGCCTTGGCAATACTTATCACCTTTATCTGCGCCCTGGTCTGGATGTGTTGCGTGCAGCTGGTGGCATCCACGGCTTCAATGGCTGGCAAGGCCCTGTGCTGACCGATAGCGGCGGCTATCAGGTCTATTCACTCGCGCATCGGAGGAAGATCAAAGAAGAAGGTGTCACCTTCCAAAGCCATATTGACGGCTCGAAGCACACGTTCACCCCGGAAAATGTGATGGACACCCAGCGTATCATCGGGGCTGATATCATCATGGCCTTTGATGAGTGTACCCCTTATCCTTGCGATTTTAAGTATGCCGAAAAATCGCTCGGGCTCACGCATCGCTGGCTGGAACGGTGCATCGAACGCTTTGACAACACCGAACCAATTTACGGCCACAAGCAGGCATTTTTTCCTATTGTGCAGGGCAGCACCTACCCGGAATTGCGAAAAATTTCTGCCGAAACCATCGCCTCCCACGGTCGTGAGGGCAATGCCATCGGCGGACTGTCAGTCGGTGAGCCTGCCGAAGAAATGTACTCAATGACCGAATTGGTTACGGAAATTCTACCCAAGGACAAGCCCCGCTACCTAATGGGCGTTGGCACTCCCGAAAATATTTTGGAGGGCATCGCCCGCGGCATTGATATGTTCGACTGCGTATTGCCCACCCGAAATGCACGGCATGGAATGCTGTACACCGCTGAAGGGATCATCAATATCCGAAACCAAAAGTGGCAGACCGATTTTTCGCCGATTGACCCCGATAGCACGGTACACTCCAGCCGCACCCATACAAGAGCCTATTTGCGCCACCTTTTTGTTTGCAACGAAATTTTGGGGATGCAACTGGCAACCTTGCAAAACCTTGGCTTCTATCTTTGGCTCGTCGGGGAAGCCCGTACGCGCATCCTGGACGGTACTTTTTTAACCTGGAAAAACGAAATGGTGAAAAAGCTGAGCCGGAGGCAGTGATTGGTTTGCCGGTGATTGGTGAATTGGTGATCGGTGAATTGGTGCCCTAAGACCAACGGACCAAAGATTCCTCCCTTTATATTTGGGGAGTGTTCAAAAATCTGTGTCAACTGCTGGTTACACCCCCTACCCCTAAAGGGCAATGTCGTTGACTTAAGGGTTTGTGTGTATAAAAGGGGCGTAGCCTCGACACCGTTTATAGAACAATATTTTGCGTGTTTTATGGAGGGGCGTAGCCCCGGCACGATTTGTCAGGGGTGCCGCCACTACGTGGCTCGTTCATGCACCCGATTTTTCTATAAACGGTGTCGCCACTACGTGGCTAAAACCCTTAAGTCAACGACATTGCCCTTTAGGGGTAGGGGGTGTAACCAGCCAGTTGACACAGATTTTTGATCACTCCCTATATTTGTTTGACCAGCAATCACTATTCTCCCAATCCACCAATCACCAATCACCAATCACCAATCACCAGTAAACCAAGTCACCACTAAGGCAGCGTTTTCAAAAGTTAAAACCTCTTGTTGGCCAAACCTTTTAACACAAAGGAGAAAATAGGCCCAAAAGAACGGTCGTTCTGGCACGGCTTGTTAAAATTTATTCTCTCGGTGCAGGAAAGTTTGGGAAAAACCTACCTTCGCCCACCCGACCTAAATCTAAAGGCGTTTGCCACTTCCTTCATTTGTCGTTTTTCAACCAAACCACAGGTCTTGTCTTGATTATGAAAAAAACTACTCTACACCTTCTTACACTGTGCTTCGTGATGTTCGCGGCAATAGCACAAGCCCAAGACATCCACTTTTCCCAGTTCTACCAAAGCCCGCTTAACCTTAACCCGGCTTTGACGGGCGTGATGAATTGCAACCACCGTATGGTAGCCAACTACCGCAATCAGTGGGCTTCAATCCTGAAAAATCGTGCCTACAACACCTATTCTGCTTCTTACGATCAGAAACTTCCTGTAGGTCGTTATGACTATTTTGGAGTGGGCGGTACGCTTTGGGGCGATAAGGCTGGCACGTCTGAGTTTGCTACCATCCAAGCCCGTCTTTCTGGCTCTTATGCCAAGAAAATGGGTGGCTACCGCAAAAAAGCGCACTACCTCGTATTCGGTGCCGATGTGGGCTTGAGCAATCGCAGCATCAAAAGCTACAACCTCCAATGGCCGAGCCAGCACGACGGCAATGGCGGATTTAACGGTCAGCTCCCTGGGGATGACATTGCCGACCCGAGCTTCCTTTTCGCCGATCTTTCTGCTGGGGTATTGTGGTTCAGCGTATTCGACCAAAACTCCAACTTTTACTTTGGCGGAGCGTTCAGCCACCTGAACCGTGCGAACCAATCGTTTAACAATGCCAACATCCCGCTTTACAGCAAATTCACCTTTCACGCTGGTGGCGAGTTCATGACCAGCCAAAAATTTGGTCTCAACCCCGGTGTGGTAACCTTCTTCCAAGGCCCATCTTGGCAGGTAAACGTGGGTAACTCTTTCAAATTCCTGCTCGGCAACAGCCGCCGCTACAACCAGGCGTTCCAGTTTGGTCTCTGGGCGCGCCTCGCCAACAAACTCAACGACAAGAAACTGATGGACGCAGTTATCGTGAGCACCCGTTTCGATTATGAGCAGTTCAACATCGGTTTCAGCTACGACGTCAACACTTCAAGCCTGTTCACGGCCACCAATGGCAACGGAGCATTTGAATTCTCGCTCATCTACAAAATCTGTGGCCCAGAACGCCGTGGCGTTTACTGCCCCAGCTTCTAATTTGGAGCACACGTTTACCAAACTTCAAAAATTTCGCAAACGTTAATATCCACACACATCAACATCCTTCCACATTTGGATTGTTGGTAAAAAGATTCCCGGAGGCTTTGCCACACCGGGAATCTTTTTCATTTTTGCAATCCTCAATTTTCTATGGGAGCAATCATATTGACAAAAACACGTTGATTTTTAATCGTTTACACTTCTACCGTTCATTTTAAAAACCGAGACTAAGTTATGTTTGGATCAACAAAAGAAACAGAAGACTCCAAGAAAACTGTGGCCACTTCACCCGCAGGTGCGCTAAACGCACTGGTGAAAGGAACAGTGATAGAAGGTACTGTGCGCTGTGACAGTGATCTGCGCGTGGATGGCACCATCAAAGGCAAACTCAGCTGTCAAAGCAAGGTCATCATCGGACCTACAGGCGCAGTAGAAGGCGAAATTCGTTGCCAAAACGCAGTCATCGAAGGGCGTTTCAAAGGCAATCTGTATGTCACCGAACTCCTGAATGTGCGCGAAACCGCAGATGTGGATGGAGAGATTACGACCAACAAACTCATTGTGCAGAGTGGTGCTAAGTTCAACGTGGCCTGCAAAATGGATGTGGGTGCATCAAGCAACGGCACGGTGAAGCACTTTGACATAAAATCCTCCACTGATGCCACGAGTACCGCAGCCAAAGTTGTCGCCGCAGGAACGGCGGAAGTCAGCAATTAAAGCCAGCATGAAATACGGCGGTATGGCCTTCCAACTTTTTGGGGCCTGCTTGCTTGGCGCGTTCATTGGACGATGGCTGGATAGCTGGATGGGTTTGGAGCGTCCATTGTGGGCGGTGTTCCTAACGATTTTGTTTATGGCCGCTTCGATTTATGTGATTTACAGACAATTACTGTACGACAAATAAAACCGAAGAGGGTGTTTCACAAGTGGTAGCACGGCCTTTAGGCCTACGGTAGGGCCACAACTCTAACAGTTCATTGACATAGTGTAGTATCATTGCCTCTATAAACGTTTTATGGAAACAGCCTTGTATTGGTTCAGCGACGCTCGCCCGATGTCTTCAATCAACTTTTGGAACGAGTTAGTCAACGGTTTAGCCTTGTGATGCAGATTTTAGGCGATCATGGTAAAGAAGTTCGTCGTTTTAGTCGTTTTTTTAGGAACAAAAGAGTTCAAATATCACATATGATGAGGACTTTTTCAATGCCTTTAGACAACTGCTGTAAGGGCAAACACATTCTGTTGATACAGGACAGCAGCGAACTTAGTTTTGGGTTTGAGCCCTTTCAATCGAACCTTGGCCCTGTTGGCAGTGGATTGGAAAGCGGATTTTTCATACATCCGGTTTTGGCCGTTGATGCCGACACTTTGTATTGCCAAGGGCTGGGGCATGTGGAAGTATACAAACGAGGTACTGTTCTTTTGTCGCAAGACCGCCCTTTTGAAGAAAAACTCACCTATCGGTGGTTAAAGAGCGTTGTGCAAGCTCGTAAGCGCTGCCCCAGTGCTGCTCAGCACACTGTTATTTCTGATCGGGAAGGAGACATATACGAAGCGCTGAGTGCGTATCAAAAACAAGGTTTGGGCTTTGTTGTACGCGCCGACATCAATCGGAGGCTGTACCAGCGCGAAGAGAAACTGCAGGAATTGATCGGTTCGTGGCCCGTAATGCATACCTATGACCTCGACCTTCCCCGAACCGACAAACGCAGTGCCCACAGTGCTAGTTTAGAATTGCGTAGCGGTCCCTTACAAATTGCACGACCAAATAGGCCTGTTTTAAGAAAAAGCGAACACCCGCCTTTTCTTGGGTTTAATGTCGTCGAAGTTCAAGAGGTTCAAGCCACCGTTGTAGGCAAAGAAAAACCGATCCATTGGATACTTTTTACTTCCCTGCCTGTCCAAACCACAGAGTTGGCCATGTTCGTCGTGAGGTGTTATATCCACCGATGGACAATAGAACAATTATTCCGAACCATGAAATCTCAAGGTTTGAAAATCGAGGGCAACATGGCCGAAGATTTCGATTCGTTGTCAAAAATAGCAGTCCTTGGCCTGATGGCTGCCGTCAAGGTGCTTCAAATGGTAGCAGTCAGAGACGGAAATATTCCGATTCAGGCTAACTGTGCCTTTTCAGAGCAAGAAATCAAAATACTTGAAAAAGTCAACCCAACTTTGGAGGGCAATACCGAAAAACAAAAAAATCCATACCCCTTAAAATCCCTGGCTTATGCGGCATGGGTAATTGCCAGACTTGGAAGGATGGAAAGGTTCGCCCAAAGAAAGAAAACCTGGGCCCATAAGATTCCTTCGTGGACTGCAGAAATTTGATAACTTCCGCCAGGCAGCTTCCATATTCTGGGACGGATGATACTATTATGTCATTGAACTGTTAGAGTTGTGGCCCTACCGTAGGCCTAAGGGCCGTGCTACCACTTGTGAGACACCCTCTTTTTTTCAACGCTATGCGCCCAATATCTTTTTTTAAAAACCTCTTTTTTGTCTCAATAGGCACTTCGGCAGTGTTGGCAGGGCTACATTTTCTTGCAGCGCAAGCACAGCAGCATTGGAAATTTGCGGTAGGATCCGTGTTGCTTTTCGCCATGGTGTGTACGGGGCTTTTTTATGCAGGAGCAAGTTCCGCACGGAGCAAAAACAAATATGCGTTCACCAACCTCGTTTCGGTTTCGGTATTTGGCAAAATGGTGGTGGCTTTGGCCGCACTATTTGTTTATCAACAAGTAGCAGTACCCACCAATCAGTGGTTCGTGGGCATTTTTTTGTGGTGCTATGTTGTATTTACTGCTTATGAGGTTTGGTTTATGACGAAATTGGCCAAGACTTAGGTTCAGGTAAATCACATTGTCCACATTTGTAAATTTACCACATTTACAGACATGAAAAGGCCAAAAAAAGGCGAATTTGCATCATTCTACCAAGGCTACCTGGACACAGTGCCCTCGCGTGGCACTGTACAGAGCCTTTTGAAAAAAACCTTCAAGGAAGCGCAGCAATTGATTGGCAGTCTGCCAGAAGAGATGGGCAACCATGCCTACGAGTCGGGGAAATGGACCATCAAACAATTGCTCATCCATATCATTGATGCGGAGCGGGTATTTGCTTTTCGTGCCCTGTGGGGTATCCGGGGTGACCGTGCGCCGTTGCCGGGCTTCAACCAGGATTTCTGGATGGAAGAAGCCAAAGTCGAGGAGCGCAGCATCAAAGATTTGCTGAAAGAATGGAAAACAGTGCGTGACGGCACGCTCGCGCTTGCAGCGCAATGCTCTGAAGAACAGTCGAAATTCCTGCTCACAGCGAGCAATTGGAAAGTATCTGTGCGCGCGCTTTTTTTTATCATTATTGGGCATCAACTCCACCACATGAATGTGCTGCGGGAAAGGTATTTGTGATCATAAAAAACGAAAATCAATATCCGCCATGTTTGAAAAACGTCTATTCGACTACCTCTACCAACAACTTCAGGACTATCCGCTCGAAAAGGCATTTGGCCAAAAAATCAAAGGGGAATGGCGTTACATCTCTACCGCTGAAATGGTCGCGCTGGTCAATCGCGCCAGCCTAGGTCTGCTTCAACTCGGCTTGAAACCAGGTGATAAAGTCGCCACAGCGGTTTACCAAACCATCCCCGAATGGGTTGCGCTAGATTACGCCATGCTACAAATCGGTGTGATAAATGTGCCGATGTACCCCAGCATCAGTTCTCGCGAGTACGAGTACATTTTGAACGAGTCTGAAGCGAAGTACTGCATCGTCGGTGAAGGTGATTTGCTTGATAAAGTGTTGGCTGCCAAAGGAAAATCGGCTGGCTGGAATGAAGTTTTCAGCTTTCACCAGCAGTCGGGCGTTCGACATTTTTCCGAATTTTTGTCTGCTGAAAACGCGGATTTTTCAGAAGTTGAACGCATCAAAAACAGCATCCGGCCAGAAGATTTGGCCACGATCATTTATACCTCCGGAACCACCGGCAACCCCAAAGGTGTGATGCTCTCGCACCGCAATATTGCTTTCAACGTGGAGGTAGTAGGCAAACTCGCGCCCATCTATACAGGAGACCGTGTGTTGAGTTTTCTCCCAGTCAGCCACGTATACGAACGGGTAGCGGTGTATCTTTTTACAGCTGCTGGAGCCAGCGTTTCGTTCACGGGCACGGATAATTTGGGCGGCGAAACAGGTGATCTTCAAGCTATTAAACCCCACTTTTTCACCTGCGTGCCCCGCCTTCTAGAGAAAGTTTACGATCGGATTTACAACAAGGGCCTGGAATTGACGGGGCTTAAACGTTGGATATTCTTTTGGGCATTGAGCCTGGCCGAAGACTGGGATTTTGACAAAAAATATTCCGGCTGGAAGGCCTTTCAATGGAAAATCGCAGACCGGCTCGTTTTTTCCAAGTGGCGTGCAGGTCTTGGCGGCTGCGTGAAAGGCTTGACCACGGGTGCGAGCGCTTGCCCCTTGCGGGTACTGCGCAGCTTCAATGCGGCCGGCATACCTGTTCGTGAATTGTACGGACTCAGCGAGGTGGCGCCAGGCCTTAGCGTCAACGGATTTGGTCCCGGCGAGGCAATGCTTGGCACGGTAGGCACGGTGATAGACGGGGTGGAGCTTCGCATCGAAGAAGGACCCGATTTCCGACCCGGCGAAGGCGAAATACTCGCCAAAACTCCCGGACTGATGCTCGGCTATTACAAACAAGCCCAACAAACCGCCGAAATGATCCGCGAAATCAAGGGCGAACGCTGGCTTGCTACAGGAGATGTGGGTATGTTTGTAGATGGCCCAGGAGCACGTAAGTTTTTGAAAATAACCGACCGAAAAAAGGAACTCCTGAAGACAAGCGGCGGCAAATATGTGGCACCCACGCCCATCGAATCCATGCTAAAAGAACATCACCTCGTGGAGCAGGCGATGGTAGTCGGCGAAAACATGAAATTTGTGTCGGCACTCATCGTGCCTTCTACGGAAGGTCTGCGCGACTGGTGTAAAAAACACGGTGTGCAATGGACCACTTTGGCTCAGATGATTGAAAACCCAAAGGTGCTGCACCGTTACGAGATGCTCCTCGAACGCGTAAATCCGCACTTCAGCCATGTGGATCAGCTCAAAAAATTTGCACTGATATCGGAACCATGGGAAGCGGTGAAAACCGACGGCACGGAAGCCGAGCTCACGCCAACACTCAAGATGAAACGCCGGGTTATTCTCCAAAAATGCAGTAGGCAGATAGAAGAGATGTACCGCTAATGCAAGCAGCTAGTGCCACATCCACTGAATAACCTATGAATCTGACGGCCATATTTTCCGCTCATCTTCGTTATTCGTCGGTTAAAATGTCCCTCATTTCGCCCTTCTCATGCCTTGATGAGCAAAAAATCTGCCTCGTATATTCATAGGTTATTCAGTGGATGCGGCACTAGCCGTTGAAAAGCGAATCATACGGGTTTTGATCTTTTTTAGGCTCCCGCTTTTCCGGCTCAATAGGTAGTTCGGGTATTTCAACCTCCTCGTCGAAGCTTCGTTTGGGCGTACTTTCCAGTTCTTCAAACGCTACAAAATCCTCCTCCCGAGGGTTTTCATCTTGGCCAAATTGGCGGCGCAATTGCTCCATCTTGCGGTATCCAATTGCTTTCAAAAAAATGTACAAGGAGAAGAACGGGAATACGAGCACGGCAACCGCCAAAGCAAGCAATGCATTCAAAGGGTTGGTTTCCAAGGTTTTGAGCCAACTTTTAAGGGTGTCAGGAAAAACGCGCCAATTGATAATAAGCGCGAGTACCAATAGTGCAGGAGCTGCCCAAAGCAGCAGGTAGTAAAGCCCTTGAAGCAGGTAGTATGCGCCAACTATAAAGAGCACCGAGAAAATAAGACAACCGAGACCCCCGCCTGGAAACTGGTTCAGGCTTCGCCCGCCGTAAGAATATTTGTAAATCATAGTTCAAAGTTGGGTCTCTCCCATGGCCAGTATAGTAGAAAATTCGTCGGAAGACACAGGCATTACCGACAAACGTGCGTTGCGCACCAAAAGTAGTTGTTGCAAATCAGGGTGTGCTTTGATTTCCGCAAGGGTAACGGGACGCACAAAGGGTTTCACTGGTTCCAATTCCACACAAGACCAATCGCCCTTTTCGGCCGTTGGGTCTGGGTAATGCGCTCGCGCCACTCGGGCAACAGCCACAACCTCCAGACCGATGTTGGAATGGTAAAAAAAACAGAGGTCGCCCACTTTCATGGCTCGCAGGTTGTTGCGCGCCTGATAATTGCGCACACCATCCCAACGGGCATGGCCTTCTGCTACGAGCTGGTCATAGCCATATACATCGGGTTCTGATTTGACAAGCCAATAGTTCATGAAATGGTGATTGGTTTATTAGTGATTGGTGGAATGGTGATTGGTGGAATGGTGACGCGCTCACATTTTCAATCTTGGGTGGTAAAGGTAAATCGTCTCTTTGAGGTACTCCGTGTCAAGGTGGGTGTAAATCTCTGTGGTGGTGATGCTTTCGTGCCCCAACATGTCTTGAACTGCCTTCAGATCCGCGCCACCTTCAACAAGATGCGTGGCAAAAGTGTGGCGGAATGTATGTGGACTTATGTTCTTCACGATGCCCGCTTTTGCGGCAAATTCCTTGACTAAGAGGAACACCATCACGCGGCTCATCCTTCCGCCACGACGATTGAGGAAAACCACGTTTTCTGCTTCTTTTTTTATGTTGGTCTGGAGATTTCGAATTTTTTCAAGGTAAATTCTTAAATACTTTACGGCTTCCGCGCCGATAGGTACGAGGCGCTCTTTGTTGTTTTTCCCCACTACTTTTAAAAAATTCGCTTCAAGAAAAAGTTGGGTAAGGCGAAGGTTTACCAACTCACTGACGCGCAAGCCACAAGCATACAACATCTCCAAAATGGCGCGGTTGCGCTGACCTTGCGGCTCCGAAAGGTCCACGGCATTGAGCATGGCCTGTACTTCATGAACACTGAGCACTTCCGGAATTTTGCGACGCATACGCGGACTTTCGAGCAGTTCGGTCGGGTCGTCGTCAAGCATATCTTCGACCAGCAGATACTTGTAAAATGCTCGAAGGCCCGAAATCAGTCGGGCTTGGGTACTTGCTTCGAGACCCAGGCGATTGGCCCACAAAATGAACTGCGTCAAGTCGTCTGCCTTTACCAACAAAGGCGTCAAAGCGCGTGCTTCCAGCTCGAGCCATTGCACAAACTTTCCCACATCGTTGAGGTAAGCTTCGATGGTATTATGGCTCATCGAGCGTTCTAGCAGAAGGTAATTGCGGAAAGATTGGATGGCGGCGGGCCAGTTCATGGCTGCGAAGATAGGCCGAAGGGTTAAGCCCGCGTTAATCGGTTGGGCAATGCTAAAGGGTTTCTACTTTTGCCGTTGTTTTTTACCCGTTCACCCGCCATAGCTTTCTCGCCGCCGCTAAATCTAAAGCGAGTAAAAGCGAAGGCGGGTAAACTCACTTGACTATGAATCCTCGCCGCATAAAACTCATCATTGGCTTAATGACGCTGGCACTTGGCGGCATCATTTGCCTGCAGATATATTGGATCGGCTGGAACGTCCGGCTGAACGAGGAGCAGTTTGACAAAAATGTATATGCTGCACTCAATCGCGTGGCGGGGAAACTCCAATATTATGAAGAAGTGCGGGTGTTGGAAGCCCTCAACTCCTCTCGCGGACAGGGAGGAGAAGCCAACCGCAACATCCGCCGGGCGGCGCAGCACTTGGAGAATGGTTTCTCAAAACGGCGTGGGGCTCAACAGCCCGACACCTTACCAAATCCGGGCGACGGAGGGCAGGGTTTTGAAAGCAATGTGACGTTGTGGGAATACATGAAAGTGAGTCAATTGGTGGACTCCAAGCCTTTGGCGGAGCGCGTCCCCCTTGATTTGCTGGCAAAATCAATTCAAGAGGAAATTGAAGGTCGGGGCATCCGTTCTGCTTACCAATACGGTGTTTATTCCAAAGCAAGGGGTAGCTATGTTATTGTAAACGATCATTTTGTGGTGGAGGACAGCGGCCCGCAAATCGCTCAAGGAGGTGCGCCCACCCTTTTCAACTCGCCGTATAAAGTGGCGCTTTTTACCCAGGATATTGAATCCCCCGGCGATTTATCGCTCTATTTCCCCAACCGCACCCGCATCGTGCTAGGCTCGGCACTTGGGATGATTTCGCTCTCGATTGTATTCACGGCTATTGTGCTGTTTTGTTTTTGGTACACCATTCAGGTGATTTACCGCCAAAAACAACTTTCAGAAATGAAAACAGATTTCATAAACAACATGACCCACGAGTTCAAAACCCCGATCGCTACCATCTCGCTTGCCGCTGACAGCATTGGAAGCCCCATGATTTTGGGCAATCCCGACAAAATCAAACGTTTCGTGGACATCATTCGGCAGGAAAACCGCCGCATGAACAGTCAGGTAGAACGCGTGCTGCAAATGGCATTGATTGACAAAAAAGACTTTGAACTGAGCCTCGGAGAACTGAATTTGCACGAGGTAATAGAACAAGCGGTCGCAAATTTTAGCCTGCAAATCGAACGGCGTGAAGGGGTATTGCACACTGATTTACAAGCCACTAACCCGGTTATCGAAGGCGACTCGACACATATTGCCAGCGTGATCCACAACCTATTGGACAACGCCAACAAATACAGCCCAGAAATACCCGACATCACTATCAGCACACGCACTGTGCCCATTGGTGTGGAAGTGACCGTGACCGACAAGGGAATGGGCATCACCAAGGAAGTGCGAAAAAACATTTTCGACAAATTCTACCGCGAGCACACTGGCAATGTGCACGATGTGAAGGGTTTTGGGCTTGGCCTCAGTTACGTAAAAGCAATTATGACGGCACACAAAGGGCTGGTAGATGTGCAAAGCGAGCTGGGTAAGGGAAGTAGTTTTATTCTTACTTTTCCAGTATAATCGTCATTGGTCATTGGTCATTAAGGTCATTAAGTCATTAAGTCATTAAGGTCATTGGGTCATTGAGGCCATTAAGGTCATTAAGGTCATTGAGTCATTAAGGTCATTGAGTCATTAAGGTCATTGAGTCATTAAGGTCATTAAGGTCATTGAGTCATTAAGGTCATTGGTCATTAAGGTCATTGAGTCATTAAGGTCATTGGTCATTCGTCCTTAATGACTCAATGACCCCAATGACTAATGACCCCAATGACTAATGACCCCAATGACTAATGACCCCTAATGACCCCAATGACTAATGACCCTAATGACCAATGACCCTAATGACTAATGACCCTAATGACTAATGACCCCAATGACTAATGACCCTAATGACTAATGACCCCTAATGACTAATGACCCCAATGACTAATGACCCCTAATGACTAATGACCCCTAATGACTAATGACCCCCAATGACCAATGACCCCAATGACTAATGACCCCTAATGACTAATGACCCCAATGACCAATGACCCCAATGACTAATGACCCCAATGACTAATGACCCCAATGACTAATGACCCCTAATGACTAATGACCCCTAATGACTAATGACCCCCAATGACTAATGACCCCTAATGACTAAAGACCCCAATGACCAATGACCCCAATGACTAATGACCCCAATGACTAATGACCCCAATGACTAATGACCCCTAATGACTAATGACCCCTAATGACTAATGACCCCCAATGACTAATGACCCCTAATGACTAATGACCCCTAATGACTAATGACCCTAATGACTAATGACCCCTAATGACTAATGACCCCTAATGACTAATGACCCCAATGACTAATGACCCCAATGACTAATGACCCCAATGACCAATGACCCCAATGACTAATGACCCCAATGACTAATGACCCCTAATGACTAATGACCCCAATGACTAATGACCCCTAATGACTAATGACCCCAATGACTAATGACCACTAATGACTAATGACTAAATGACCCTAATGACTCAACTTTTCTCCCGAGAATTTGGCGCAGGCTCACCCGTAATAATCTTGCACGGGCTTTTGGGCTTCTCCGACAACTGGCAAACCATTGCCAAAGGCTTGGCCGAACAACATCTGGTGATCACACCTGACCTGCGTAACCATGGTCGGTCGCCGCATGTCCCCTCGCATACCTATCCCGAAATGGCGGAGGATTTGCGCGTGTTTATGGAAGAAAAATGGATGTTCCACGCATCCTTGATAGGCCACAGCATGGGTGGAAAGGTAGCCATGCAACTGGCCCTCACGTACCCAGATATGGTCGAAAAACTGGTGGTAGTGGACATGGAACCTGGTCTAGCCGACGATAATCATTCCGAAATTATTCAAGCCCTGCTCGGCTTGGATTTGTCAAAAATGAAACAAAGAAGCGAGGCTGAAGCCTATCTCGCTGAACGCATCCCAGATTTTGGCACAAGGCAATTTTTACTGAAAAACATCACTAGAGAAGAGGAGGGAAAGTTTTCCTGGAAAATGAACCTCCCAGTGCTTTGGGAACATTTTGGCGATATTTTGGCACCCGTTACAGGTGAGGCCTTTCAAAAACCCACGCTTTTTGTGCGCGGAAGCCTTTCCAATTATGTGAAAGACAGCGATTGGGAGCAAATAATACTGCTGTTCCCAAATGCAGAACTTGTCACCATCGAAGGTGCCGGGCATTGGGTACACGCAGATAAGCCTAAGGAATTATTGGAGGTTTTGAGGGGATTTTTGAGCGTTTAATCAAACCCCTCCCAATTCCTTTATCGCCAACCAGGCCATCAAACCCATCCCAGTTTCGAGGGCGGCTTCGTCAATGTCAAAGGTTTCTGTATGGATGGGTGATGTGATGCCGCGTTCAGGATTCCCCGTGCCAAGCCGATAAAAACAAGCGGGCATAGCTTGCGAAAAATAGGCAAAGTCTTCGGCGGTCATCCGTATCGGCAAATCCACCACATTGCTTTTTCCCAGAAATTCGACCGCCCATTTTTTGGTTCGCTTGGTCAATTCCTCATGGTTGAAAAGCACCGGATAGCCTTTCAATATTTGGAATACACAGGCTGCGCCATAGCCTTTGGCAATGCTTTCCGCAATTTTTTTCATGCGTTTGTGCGCCTCCATACGCCATTTTTCGTGCATGGTGCGGAAGGTGCCTACGAGTTTTACCTCATTGGGTATGATGTTCGTGGCCCCACCCGTGGAGTTTATTTTTCCAAAGGTCAGCACGGTCGGTACTGCAGGATCGGCGTAGCGGCTCACCAACTGCTGAAGTGCCACGATGATTTGTGCTGTGATGACCACCGGATCAATACACTCTTGAGGCATGGCACCATGTCCGCCCCGGCCTTTCACGGTGACGTAAATTTCATCGGCAGAAGCCATGTAGATGCCGGGTTTGAGGCCGATCATCCCGGCATGGAGCGGAGGGTGGACGTGCTGACCGAAAATGCTTGTCGGTCGTGGATTCTCCAGGACTCCGGCTTTAATCATTAGGCTTGCGCCGCCGGGGAGTTTTTCTTCCCCGGGTTGGAAAATGCACTTTATGGTGCCTTCAAATTCGCCGCGCAATTCGTTCAAAATTCGGGCTGTGCCGAGGAGCGAGGAGGTATGCACATCGTGACCGCAGGCGTGCATAACACCTTCATTTTGCGATTTATAAGGCACATTATTGTCTTCCTGGATGGGCAGCGCGTCCATGTCAGCGCGGAGCGCAATGGTACGTTTTCGAGGATTTTTGCCTTTTATCAGGGCTACTACGCCATTTTCTGCTACACCGTGCTGGTGTTCTATGCCGAGGGCAGACAATTGGGCGGACACAAATTTGCCGGTTTTGACTTCTTCAAAAGAAAGTTCGGGATGCGCGTGTAGATGACGGCGGCAGGCCACCACGTCGGCGTGGTATTGATGGGCCAGGGATTGGATTTTTTCTTTCATGGACTTACTTTTCCAATCCGTGTCTTATCCGTGTCCTCCGTGTTCCATTTCGAGCAGGTGGAACACGGATGACACGGATGGGACACGGATTTTTATTTTTCAAAATACTTTTTCAAAAACGGATGGCTGACCACCGCAAGGAGAATTACAATCACTCCGATGTAAAACTGAGGGTTTAAATCTTTGTCCTCGCGAAAAAACAACGCAGCAAGCAAAACACCATACACAGGCTCAAGGTTGATCGTCAGGTTGGTTGCGAAAGCCGAAATGTAACGCATCGCCAGAAGTGTGAGGTAGTATGGCAGCAGTGTGCAGACCCAGGCCAAGACTAACAACCAACCCCAGTCCACGTTTGTTGGAATTAATTGTGTGTTGGGCGATTGCCAAAGCAAGAATGGCAGCACAAGCGAACACACCGCTACACCACCGGATAATTCCGTAAAACTCATGACCAAAGGCGGTGGTGGGTTGTTGTCAATCAACTTCTTATTCAGGGAAGAAAACACCGCGGCCAGCAAAGCCCCTACGATGCCTACGGCAAAACCGATGCGCATTCCCCAGTCAATATTTCCTGCGATCAATGCCATGCCTGGCAGGATGAGCAGCCCGAGTGCAAGTTCGTAGCCTTTCACTTTTTGGCGAGTCAGAAGCGGCTCCACCAGGGCCGAGAAAAACGAGGTGGTGGCCATGGTGGCTACGGCCACGGATGCATTTGAAAGTTTGATTGCACCATAGAAACACAGCCAGTGGATGCCTACTATCGCGCCGATGCCAAACATCTGGAGATACAGTTTCCGGGAAATGCCTCTAAATTGTCTACGGGGAATAAAAACAATCAAGGTAGCGCAACACAAGCTCACCCGCCACCACACCAGCGGTACGGCTTGCAAAGAAATCAGTTTACCTAAGATGGCTGTGAATCCCCAAATGAGTACGCAGAAATGAAGGTAGAGGTAAGCCCGGAGTTTGTCGGTCATGGGGCGAAGGTAAAAACGGAGCTGCGCAACTTAGTTTTTTACCAGCTTTTCGCAACCGCGTTGCCCATTTTTGGCCTTCCAGTGCAAGAAATAAATTCCCGCCGGAAGGTTTTTTAAAGAAATTCGGACTTCATTTTCCTGTATAAAATTTGGCTGGTCTATGGGGACTTTCTGGCCCAAGGAATTTAAAATTAAAACATCTACAATTTTATGATCAGGGATAAAAACTGAACAATGTTCATTTGCGGGATTGGGTGAAATAAAACGCCGGGGTACAATTTCTTTAACGGCAACCGAAGGAAAACAAATTGAATCAAGCGGGCTATTACCATCCCATCCGTATTCAATATTTCTTTGTAAATCATTCATTTTATTCAAGTGTAATAATTTCTGCGTTAATCCGCCTTTATCTGAAGTTGTAAGGGCAAAACGTAGTTTGTATTTATGGCCATAGGGTTTAATTTTAGTCGGGCCATAGGAAAAAATACATTTTCTATTGCCCGAGGGGTTTTCAGCGGCACGTTCGCTCCAGCCGTCCGGATTTAAAGGATTATCCGGAAAAGCGAATGGTGTAAGCGGTGGATTTGTACCCGGATTATAGCCAATTCCTCCCCAGCTTAACGGCGTGCCATCTCTCCAGGTACCGGTCAAATAATTATAGAATTCATCAGGTGTACCCGGAACTCGTGTGGAAAAAGGAAAATTATTGGGGAAAATAGGCATAAAGTGGCTTAATGGCTGGTTGATGTCATTTTCGTCCAAAAAGTAATTATTACAATTAATGGAAATTACAGGAGGATCCACCCCTATTAAATCGTCATTAAGCGTGTCAGCATTATAACAGTATATCATTTCGCTATAAGAATCAGAGACACCGCCTAAATAATCGTCAGCCGGATTTCCGATATCGAAATCAGCAAATACACCTAAAAACAAAGAATCCAAACGCTCTTGCCAGGTATTTAAAAATCCGCAGTATTCAAAGAAAATTGCATTCTCAACAAAATCTTTTTCCTGGCAATCCAGCGTAAACGCGAGAGAATACAAATCCATTTGGATCATATCTCCATCGGTCAGATCATGTATTGGCTTATCATAAAATGGCGAGTAAACCAATATTTGCGGCGGGAAAGGAGGGTCAACACCTGCTACTTCAAATGGAAATTCCCCACTTTGGGGACTATAGATTCCATCCCAATCCAAATCATAAAATGGAGCATCAATAGAATAATGAATTGAATCCATAGAAAATCCATTATAATCCATAGAAAATGGATTGCCTACTGCCGGCCAGGCAAAAATTTCCGCAATAGGATGATCGATGATCCCATTGTCCTCAAAGTCCATAACATGTGCTTCAATTTGCTCGATCGTCACTTTCCAAACCTTCCCTGAGTTGGGAACTCCTCTAAATCCCGCCTGCCAATCGGAAACCATTGGGTCATCCATTTCACAAGCGATTTTAAGATTGTTCCCAGGATCAAGGCCTCCTATCCAAGGTGTAAGATGACTGAGCAGGTTTCTGCTCGGCTGACCTGGAATAGCATTTTCCAATAAAAATCCACCTTCAGCATCCCGGTGAATACCTGTCGGAGTGATACGTGCCTTAACTTTGCCAGTGCCTATCCAGGCATGGTCTGTTTGCGCTAACAAGCAAGGTGCTATAATTAGAGATAAAAGACTGAATACGAGGATTTTAAAACGCATCATTGTTGTTTTTTTATAAAATAATGGATGCAAGTTGGAGCGAATTTGACTTTATTTAAAAACCACTTTTTCTAAAAGTCAGGTTTCCGAGGCTTGCTTTTAGCACTAATGTTAAATCAAATCCCCAATTAACCAATTAACCATTTCACCAAACCTATGTCCTCCATCCTCATCCGCAACGCCCGCCTCATCAACCGAGGCCAAATACGGGAAGCCGACGTGCTGGTAAAATCCGGCCGCATTGAAAAAATCTCGGCGTCCATTTCCGATGCTGCCGACATCGAGATAGACGCAGCAGGCCGCTACCTCATGCCCGGCATCATAGACGACCAAGTGCATTTTCGTGAACCGGGACTCACCCATAAAGCCACTATTGCAACCGAGAGCCGGGCCGCTGTGGCGGGTGGCACTACCTCCTTCATGGAAATGCCCAACGTAAATCCACCGAGTGTGACGCAGGAATTGTTGGAAGAAAAATACCAGATAGCGGCACGGACCTCACTGGCGAATTATTCTTTCTACATGGGCACAACGAATGACAATCTCGAAGAAGTGCTACGGACCAATGCACGCAACGTATGCGGCATCAAGATTTTCATGGGCAGTAGCACCGGGAATATGCTGGTGGACTCGCCCAGTACCCTGGAACGTGTTTTTGCCGAATCGCCGATGCTCATTGCTACCCACTGCGAGGACGAAGCGACCGTGCGTGGGAACCTAGAACGGTACAAAGCGCTGCACGGCGACACGATGACAGCGGCGTTTCACCCGCTTATTCGCAATGAAGAAGCCTGTTATTTATCTTCCTCCATGGCAGTAGATTTGGCGAAGCGACACGGCACCAGACTGCACATTCTGCACATCAGTACGAAAAACGAACTCGCGCTATTCCGCAACGACATTCCCCTGAAAGACAAGAAGATAACTTCGGAAGTTTGTGTCCACTATCTGCATTTTTCTGATCATGATTATGCCCAACTCGGCAATCAAATCAAATGCAACCCGGCCATCAAAAGTATCGAAAACCGAGACGCGCTTTTTCCCGCATTGCTGGATGACCGACTTGATGTGATCGCCACCGACCACGCCCCGCACACTTGGGAGGAAAAATCGCAACCGTATTTACAAGCGCCCGCCGGACTGCCTTTGGTGCAACATTCGCTGAATGTGATGCTCGGTTTTTACCATGCCGGGCGCATTTCGCTGGAACGAATTGTGGAGAAAATGTGCCACGCTCCGGCCATCGCATTCCGGGTGGAGGAGCGCGGTTTTTTGGACGAAGGATTTTGGGCTGATATGGCCTTGGTGGATATTGACTACGAATGGACGGTGCAGCCAGACAATGTTTATTACAAATGCGGCTGGTCGCCGTTTATGGGCAAAACATTTCGAGGGAAGGTGTTGAGTACCATTGTGAGCGGGCATTTGGCTTGGCACGAGGGGCTTTACACGGTGTATGGACACTTGGGCGGTAGTGTTGGCCGCTTCTTTGAAGGCAAAACGGGCGAACGCTTGACCTTTCATTTTTAGAACACCGATTTCTGTCGGGCATCCAACCCCTAGCGTACTTTTGCCGCCTTGTTCCTAAATTTCCGCTAATATAGACATGACACGAACTCTGCTTATCTCCTCCTCCTTCGTAAAGACCATGGCGGGTAAACTTGCCTACTGCTGCGCTCTTTTACTGTTGTTCACCCTCGCTTTTTGTCAAAAAGAAAAATTCACCTCCGACCCGGCAGATAAAGTTGAATTCAGTACTGACACGCTGCATTTTGATACCGTATTTACCCAATTGGGTTCAGCAACGCGTTATTTCAAAATTTACAACCGGCATAAAAAGAGCATCCGAATCTCCAAAATCTACTTGGAAAACGGTACAAACTCCCGCTTCAACCTCAATATAGATGGTATCAGCGGCGACGAACAAGAAAATCTGGAAATCGCACCGAACGACAGTATGTACGTTTTTGCAGAGGTGACGGTGAATCCAAACGATGACTCCTCACCCTTCGTAATCACCGAAAATGTGGTGTTTGAGACCAATGGGAATTCGCAAAAGGTGGTGTTGGAGGCCTTTGGGCAAAATGCCAATTATGTTCCCTCGCGCTTTGGGGCAGGTGCTGTGGTGGGTCTGGGCTGCAACGGCGGCGAAATAATTTGGAACGACCCTAAACCCTACGTCATTTATGGAGTTCTCGTCATTGACTCTTGTACTCTGCGCATCGCCAAGGGAACGAGGGTGTACATACACGGTGGTTTGGGGAAATTTGTGGACAACGAAGGCATCACACAGCGCTACAACGACGGTTTTATAGCGTTTGTCGGCCAAGGCAAACTTATTGTGGATGGGGAACTAACTGCGCCTGTTATTTTCGAGGGCGACCGTTTGGAGCCTGAATTTGACGAAGAGCCTGGGCAATGGACCGGGCTTTGGCTGCAATCTGGCACTACGGGACACAGTATTAATCATTGCATTATCCGCAATTCCATCATCGGGGTACGGGTGGATTCTGCGGCGGATTTGTCCCTGCGAAACACCCAGATTTACAATACAGCCAGCAGCGGTCTTATTGGCGTTCACGCAAAAATCACGGCTGAAAACTGCCTTTTCCACTCCAACACGGGCTTCGGGATTCAACTTGAATATGGCGGCGACTATGATTTTAAATATTGCACCGTGGCGAGCTACGGCGTGGACGGCGAAGCGCTCCGCATGGGCAATGCGCTGTGCCTCGACCAGTCTTGTGGCTTGTTTGTCTCGAATAAATTGTTGGCGCGTTTTCAAAACTGCATCCTGTTCGGTAGCCGTGCCGACCAAATCACGCTTTTCGACCGCCTCGACGATCCCTCACAATTTGATTATCAATTGAAAAACTGCATTGTGCGGGTCAGGGATTTGATCAAAGCAACAGCCTATCCAGATTTCTTTGATCATTGCCAGCCTTGTTTGAATGCCGACAGCCAGGACACGATTTTTGTCAATACGAACAAGGACAATTTTCGACTTGACACGCTGAATTCCATTGCCAACCGCTACGCTGTTCCTGTGCCGGGGATTGACGCGGATTTGGATGGAAAAACGCGCGATGTTTTGATGCCAGACGCGGGATGCTTTGAGATTGAATTTTGAGGAAATCTGGATTTGATTATTTGTGGATTTTTAGGAACGGGTGAATAATAACTTGTTACTTTCATCTGCTTCCTTTCCGCTCATACGGCCTATCTTTTTGATTAAAGAGCCCCACTATTCGCGCAAAAAGATAGTTGTCTGAGCAAAAAGTAATCTACCTGAAAGTAACAAGTTATTTTGACACCGTTCCTTATTTATTAAAGAGCGGTTTAACAGTGGCAAATTTTCCGATTTTTGCCGCCAATATGAAACGTATCATCGTCGCCATTGACGGCCTTTCCTCCTGCGGCAAAAGCACCTTGGCAAAAGCCCTCGCCAAATCGCTCCATTTTGCTTACCTCGATTCGGGGGCGATGTACCGCGCCGTGACGCTTTATTTTTTAGAGAACAACATTGATTATGAAAACCCTGAAGCGGTGGCTGAGGCATTGCAGCACATTGAAATACACTTCGAACGGATTGATGGCCAAAACCGAACCTTCCTCAATGGCCGCGATGTGGAACACGACATTCGCGAAATGATTGTGAGCGAGCACGTTAGCCCCGTATCGGCTATTTCGGCTGTGCGGCGAGCGATGGTGGCACAGCAACAAGCCATGGGGAAACGCCGGGGCATCGTTGCCGACGGGCGTGACATTGGCACCGTTGTATTTCCAGATGCCGAACTCAAAATCTACCTCATCGCAGATGCCGACGTGCGCACCAGCCGTCGCCACCTTGAACTGGCCGCCAAAGGAATTGATGCCGAATGGGGCGAAATCCAGCACAACCTTCTCCAGCGCGACCGCATTGATTCAGGCCGCGCCGATAGCCCGCTACGTCAAGCCGACGATGCGGTGGTGATTGACAATACCCTGCTTTCTGAAGATCAACAGCTGGAAAAAGCGCTGGTGCTTACACGGGAAAAAATGTAGGGCGAAATTCATTTCGCCAAAAATTATAAGGCGAAATAAATTTCGCCCTACTTCTTTTTCTCTTTAAAATCCAGCAACACCGAGAAAATATGCGAGTACTGCACTGCCGATACGTTGCCGATGTCCGTGAGTGCATAGTCAATTTTCACGCGACCAAAACGGATGCCCACGCCAAAATTGGGCTGCATTGAAAGGTTCTCTTTTGTGGGATCGAAATCATCTTTCACACGCTGGAAATTGCCCAATCCGACCCGGAGTTGCAGAAATTTCTTGTAATCCGCCTCGATGCCGAGCCTGGGGTCAATACTGATGGCTTTTGAACTAATCAACACGTTGCGCTGACCATCGGTAGTCCACACAAAATCGAGCGCGGGCGTTAGCATGGTTTCTTTGCCCAGTTTGAAACGATAGGCTGCGCCCAACACAATACTTGGGTTCGTTATTTCGGTATTGCTAACCGGGAGTTCGTTTTTCGTGGCAATCCATGTAGAGCGAATATCGTCCGTGAGGTCAAAAGACCAGGAATTGAAAGTAGTCGTGAGGTCACGTCCCTGGATTCCGAGCATGAGCGGACCTTTGCGGTATTGTGCGCCCAGGTCCGCTCCAAATCCCCAGGCTCCGCCAAAGGTGCCAATCACTCGGCGGATCACTTTGACCGTTCCGCCTACCGAAATGGCCGGATTGCGAAGATTACGGGCATAACTCCCCATAAACGCGTAATCGGCGGCACTGAACTCCGTCAGGTTGTCGTAATTGATGGTGCCATCAGCATCTATCAGATTAATGGTATAGGGGATATTATCAATGCCGAGGCGAATAAGCGAAAACGCCAGATAGGCATTGTGCTCGCGATTGAGCGATTTGCCAAAGCCAATCCAGTCGTATTTGCCTACGCCGCCAAACCACTCCGCGTGCATGGCACCCGCCTGCAAAGGCGAGGTTATCTGGCTAAGCCCAGCAGGATTCCAGTAAGCCGCCGTGATATCATCCGTGAGGGCCACTTGTGCACCCGACATACCATGCGCACGGCCACCCACGCCTATGGCGAGGAATTCGTTGGAATATTTTTGAGCAGAAATGGCGGATAAACCGACGACGAGGAATAGCCCGAAAGAGAGTAGTTGTTTTTTCATAATGATGTGCTTGACGTTGTAAAAATAGAGAGGGTTGCCCGGATTAAACGGGAACATTCAGAACTGGGGTATCAGATAATATTCTTTGAAAATTTCAATCCTTTGCTATTTTTGAGCCTCGCAGAAAGCAGAATACCATGCCAACTTCCAAACAAGCATTGAAAAACCTTCTGGCTCAGGGTCGCACCGACCTTGTGCTCCAAAAAATCATTGCTGATACCAAGTTGCATGCCGACCAGCATTTTCACAATCAGGCGGCCGCACTTTCAGGGCGTTGGAGTACGAGCGAGCGGAATAACAACCTGGGCACATTATCGGCGGAGGAATACAAGATTGAGAAAGATCGGATCAACCACGCGGTCTTGGCTTTGATTGATGCGTTCCCAGAAAAACCGGCTTTGCTCCAATGGATTTTGATTGCGGCGACAGGGGTGCTTGTCCTCTATCTCCTCTTCAAGTTTATGGGCCGCGAGGACTCCATGCAACTCACTGTTTATGTCCAGGATGCCGCAGGAAAACCCATCTCCGAACTACAAAACAAGGGCAAAGTCATAGTTGATTTTGGCAACGATCGTCGCGCGCCCTTGATTGGTGAAAACGGACGTACCAATCTTGGCGAAATACCAGAGAAATTTCGTGGTGAAACAATTCCAATAGTGTTGGAAGCAGAGGGTTATGAATCGTTAGAGCCTGATAAGAAATATGTATTGGATGGTAAACAAGTATATTATTTGGTAAGACGCGACAACTCCCTCGGCACCATCCAGGGCATTGTACAAACCCGCGACGGCAGCCAATTTATCGCCGGGGCACTGGTGATGATAGACCATGACACGACCACTCTTTCGGACAGTCTTGGGCGTTTCCGAATTGTACTGCCGGAAAAAATGCACAAGCATGAATATTTGCTGACGGTCAAAAAGGCAGGGTTCAAGGACGCAAACGAGATGTTTAAGCCAAAGACTACCCCGGCGGATATTCGATTGGAAAAGTAGCAGTACCGGCGGCTTTAGCCGCAGGATGCCGCGTGTGACATCCTGCGGCTTCAGATGCAAACATCCTGCGGCTAAAGCCGCAGGTACAAAACCTGCCAAATTATGAACTCAATCCGGTTTACAATTATTCTGCTCTGCTTCACCACAGTCGCTCACACTAAAGCTATTTTGCAAGGCACAGTGTCATTCCTCAACTCAGGCTCACAGCCAGCGGCTGGTGTAAAAATCAGTGCTTTTGGGGCCAATGATGTTTATACCACTGATGCGGGGATGTTCCGACTCGAATTCCCTGACAAAAAACCGGGAGACAAGGTTAAAATCATTGTGGGAAAAAGTGACAAAACAGGTCTTGCTATTGAATTGGTTAACGATAAAGTCCTGTCTCAGGTGCATATTCCTTCCAACCCTGATGAAGATATAGTGGAGATTATCGTTTGCAAAATAGGAGAGCGTGATGATGCAGTACTTCACTATAATGGCATTATTGTGAAGACTATCAACGAGAAAATGATAAGCGGCTGCGAGATATTGACAAAAAACTGAGCGCAACCATAATAGATGCAAAAACTATAGTGATGTTGCAAAACGAAAAAGAAAAATCGCCGCTGAGCGTGATAGTGCAGTATCTAAAGCAGAAGAACAAGCGCTGTATATTGCCAGTATTAATTTAGACAAAGCAAGTCAATTGGTAAGAGATGCGATGCAAAAAATGGACATTTATCAAGACATACTTGGTGCAATTAAAGTATTGGATAATGAAATGCTCTATCAATCATATCTTGAAGCAAGTGAAAAAAAGAAAAAAAGTGAGGCAGAAATAATGTAAGTGGTAGCTGGTTTTGAATTCAAGATAAAGTTGCTAGAATCCCAGTTTTTAGTAAAAGAGATCAACGATTGTTGTCATAGGATTGAAATGATTTGTAGAAATGAAGGTTATGAAATTCCTTCGCCCAATGGATGTTTTTCTTGGACAGTAATAGAGTATAAGTTGCCGAGTATTTTTGATAGGCCTAATATCGATAGAGAAATGCTTTATACATCTCCACCTCCTGACTCAAATAAGAAGTCTAGTGTACAACTATTTAAAGAGCATCACATTAAAGCAGGCGAAACACTCAAAAGCATTGCATTTAAGTATAGAGTTACAGCAAAAGGGTTGAGCGAGATTAACAATATAAGGCTTGATGGAGTGCTGCTTCCCGGGAAAATTATATTAATCCCGATCAATGATGAATAATCCTCTTTTTACCCTTTTAAGTGACTCTATTTTCGTCATCTTTTTATCAAAAGCGGACTGATTCTATAAAATGACACAAAAAACGGCGCGAGATCACAAGCCTCTTGCCGTTCATCGAAAAATCGAAGCATCTCTGTGAATTCAAAATATTTCCCTTACAATTTCAAAATATTTTTCTTACAATTTCAAAATATTCTAATCTTTAGGCTTTTAAACCATGTTCGTAGCGCGTCAAATAGAAGCCCGGTTACGGGAATTATTGCCAAAATACCCCATTTTGGCACTTACCGGACCACGTCAGTCGGGCAAAACCACCCTGCTGCAAAAGATTTTCCCCGATTACCAGTATTTGTCCTTGGAAGACACCGACATACGGAGTTTTGCGGAAAATGATCCCATTGGGTTTTTGAAAAAATACCCGGAACGCATCATTTTCGATGAAGCTCAGCGTGTGCCTCTTCTGTTTTCTTACTTGCAGACGGCAGTGGATAAAAGTGGCAAAATGGGGCAGTTTATCCTCTCTGGCTCGCAGAATTTCCACCTGATGAGCAGTATCACACAGAGTTTGGCGGGACGGGTGGCTTTATTTAAGTTGCTTCCGTTGGATTTTCATGAACTGCGGCAGGCAGGGCTTTTGCCTGCTGACTGGAAATCACAGTTGCTAAAGGGTTGTTATCCAGCCATCTATGATCGCAATATAGAACCATCTGTGTTCTATTCCAATTACCTTCAAACCTACATTGATCGGGATGTTCGGGAACTTTCGAGGGTGCAGGATTTGCGACTGTTCCGGAACTTCCTGGCGCTGTGTGCTGCCCGGACGGGTCAACTATTAAACCTAAGCAATCTGGCAAATGAATGTGGCATCTCACAGCCAACGGCCAAATCGTGGCTGTCGGTTTTAGAAAGCAGTTATATTGTGTTCCAACTACAGCCATACTATCAAAATTTCAACAAAAGGATCAGCAAAACCCCCAAGTTATATTTCTACGATACTGGCCTTGCCTGCTTTTTGCTCGATATGCGTCAGCCTGCCGATTTGGACAATCCTACCCTTTTGGGCAGCCTTTTCGAAAACCTTGTGGTGGCAGAATTCCAAAAACAAAATCACCATCAATATCGCTTGAAAGAATACTGGTTTTGGCGCGACTCACTGGGCAACGAAGTAGACTTGCTCACTAAAAGCGGTCAAATGTTCGAAATTTTTGAAGTAAAATCCACCCAGACCATATTGCCAGCCCTTTTCAAAGGCTTAGACTATTTTGCAAATCTCGTGGGAGAAAAGGTGAAAGAAAAGACCCTGATCTATGGCGGACAAGAACATCAGAATCGAACGCATTACAAAGTTAGAGCCTGGAATGATTGGTAAAAACTTGACATCCTGCGGCTAAAGCCGCTGGTACATTAAACCACACTTATGAAAACTCAGTATCTAAATCGCCTCCCCCACATCGCCCCAATTGGAGCTACCTTTTTTGTCACCTTCAGGCTGGCCGATTCCCTGCCACAGTCTCTCCTAAATGCTCTTAAGGCAGAACTGGAAACCGAAATAACCCGCCTAAAAAAGGAGTTTCCAGGTGATATTCAACGTATCAGGCATGCCAGAACAAGGAATTTTGGCAAGTATGACCATCAATTAGACACTCAGCCGTATGGGGCGTGCTACCTGCGAAAACCGGAAGTTGCCGAAATAGTAGCCACCAAGATGCGCGAGTACGACGGCTCGCTTTACGACTTGCAGGCCTACTCCATTATGCCCAACCACGTTCATGTCCTATTCAGCATGGCAACTCAAGTGGTTGACGAACAAGGTTTTTGGCCTGATGAAATCCCCGAACACTATGTACAGTTGGATAAGGTGATGCAATTGATCAAAGGCGGATCGTCTTACACCGCCAATCAGCATTTGGGTAGGTCTGGCAAGTTTTGGTTTAAGGACAGCTACGACCATTATGTTCGAAAAGAGGAAGAGTGGTTAAATATTGCTAACTATATCCTTCAAAACCCTGTAAAAGCAGGTTTGGCAAAAACTTGGGAAGCCTGGCCTTTCAACTTTTGCAAACCACACTTGCTAGACCGTCTTTTGTTCCGAACTTAGCTGTACCGGCGGCTTTAGCCGCAGGATGCCGTGTGGGACATCCTGCGGCTAAAGCCGCCGGTACAAAAACGGCGCGAAAGGCTCACAAGCCCTCCGCGCCGTCGTTATGTATAATGGGACTCCGTTCCGGTGTCGCGGAACAGAGTTCCGCGTTACAGCATTCCCTTCACCATCTCCGCAAACGCTGCCACGCTCACCGCGCCCTGATCCCCTTCCCCCTGCTTCCGTACGCTGACCGTGCCAGCTTCCACTTCCTTTTCTCCCACAATTAGCAGAAATGGTATCTTTTTCAGTTCGTTGTCGCGGATTTTCCGGCCGATGGTCTCGTTGCGGTCGTCCACCACGCCGCGCAGGTCTTCGGTTTCGAGGGCCTGCTTGACCTGGTAGGAATATTCTACAAACTTGTCGGACACAGGCAGGATGGCAAACTGCTCCGGCGATAACCAAAGCGGAAATTTGCCCGCACAGTTTTCAATCAACACGCCCATGAAACGCTCCATGGAACCGAAGGGAGCCCGGTGAATCATCACCGGACGGTGTTCCGCATTGTCGGCCCCGACGTAGGTCAGGTTAAAACGCTCGGGCAGGTTATAGTCGACTTGAATAGTCCCGAGTTGCCAGGAACGACCCAGTGCATCTTTGACCATGAAATCGAGTTTAGGTCCGTAGAACGCCGCTTCACCCAATACTGTGGTGGTGTTCAAGCCAACCTCCGCGGCAGCATCAATAATGGCCTGTTCGGCTTTTTGCCAGCTTTCGTCTGTGCCGATGTACTTCACTTTATCATGTGGGTCGCGCAAACTGATTTGGGCAGTAAAGTCATCAAAACCCAATTTTGCCAGCACAAATCGGGTCAAATCCAGCGCACCGAGGAACTCATCTTTGACCTGATCTTCTGTGCAAAAAATATGCGCATCATCCTGCGTAAAGCCACGCACTCGAGTCAGTCCGTGCAATTCGCCCGACATCTCGTAGCGATACACGGTGCCAAACTCCGCAATTCGCACCGGCAGCTCGCGGTAGGAGCGCGGGCGATATCCGTAGATTTCGCAGTGGTGCGGACAGTTCATAGGCTTGAGCAGGAATTCCTCGCCCTCTTGCGGGGTCATGATGGGCTGAAAGGAGTCCTTGCCGTATTTCTCCCAGTGGCCGCTGGTTATGTAAAGTTTTTTCGACCCAATATGCGGCGTGATGACAGGCTGGTAACCGCGCTTGATCTGTTCTTTCTTCAAAAAATCTTCCAGTCGCTGCCGCACGGCCGTGCCTTTTGGCAACCAAAGCGGCAGGCCGGAGCCGACTTTTTCGGAGAACATGAACAGTTCGAGTTCTGCGCCGAGTTTTCGGTGGTCGCGTTTTTTGGCTTCTTCCAGGAGTGTCAGGTATTCCTCCAGTTCCTTTTGTTTTGGGAACGTAATAGCATAAACGCGCGTAAGTTGCTGACGTTCAATATCCCCACGCCAGTAGGCTCCGGCGAGGTTGAGGATTTTCACGGCTTTGATCGTCTCGGTGCTGGGGATGTGCGGGCCTTTGCACAGGTCGGTAAAATTGCCTTGCTGGTAAAACGTGATTTGTCCGTCCTGCAAGCCATCAATCAGTTCGAGTTTGTACTGGTCGCCCTTTTCGGTGAAGTACTTGATGGCATCGGCTTTGGACACTTCGCTGCGTTTGAACTCGCTTTTTTGGCGCGCCAGTTCGAGCACTTTTTGCTCAATAGCGGGCAAATCGGCAAAAGTCAGCGGCTTATCTCCGGAGTCAATGTCGTAGTAAAAACCGTTGTCAATGGCCGGTCCTATGCCGAACTTGGTGCCCGGGTGCAGCGCTTCAATCGCTTCGGCCAACAAGTGCGCCGAGGAGTGCCAGAAGGTTTGCTTGCCTTCTTTGTCTTCCCATTTGTGGAAAGTAATGGTGCTGTCCGAGTCAATTGGGCGACTCAAATCGCGAACTTCGCCATTGACGGAAGCGGCAAGCACGACGCGGGCGAGGCCCTCGCTGATGCTTTTTGCCACGTCGAGCGAAGTCGTACCGGCGGCATACTGACGAATGTTGCCGTCGGGGAATGTGATGTTGATCATGAAAAAAAGTGTTTAGCCCGGCCATACTAGAGTCGGGTGCCCGTGCCCCATACGAACGGAGTGGGCGGTTTGTAAAAATTTGAGGGGCAAAGGTAGGGGAATGATTATTGCAGAGCAGGCTTGGGACAAGCGGATTCTACTTTTACTCCAATTTAAACTTGAAAGGCAAGGTGTACTGAACTCTTACTGGAATGCCACTAACCCTACCAGGTGACCATCGGGGCATCTTTTTAATCACGCTTGCTAGTGCATCAGAGAGACAGCGGTGCGGGGTCTTAACTACTTTAACATCCGAGATCTCGCCATTTTTCCCAACGACAAAAGTTAGCACTACTTGACCCTGTATATATCCTTCTTTAGCGTCTTCTGGATATTGCACGTTTTGATTCAAGTATTTATACATGGCTTCCAAGCCGTTTGGGAAGCTCGGTTCAATTTGGAATTCTATTTCATACAAATCCTACTTAAATACGTCCTTCTTTGTTGTGCCGTCCTCATTATAAAACGCTCCACTAACAAGCGAGTCTTTCTCCCACTGCAATTGCTTTTTCAATTGCCCATTGGGGTAAAAATTCTTTTTGAAGGCCATGTTTTTTGCCCTCTTCATAAATCGTTTCTTCATGCAGTGCGCCGCTCTGGTATCAATTACTGCACCTGCCATGCCAGATTCCATTTTCATAATCGCTATACCGCCAATTGAAAATAATCCGATTGCTATCCAAGGAAAAAGTACCGACGGAGCATTTGTTTGGATCGTCTACTGCACACTTCTAGATCTCCATGAACCGAGCCAAAATACGCGATTTGACAGGTTCGTAAACCTGATCATAATAGATGGTGTCCTGAGCTTTCGATGGTAAATACATCAAGCACAAACAAAAGCAAAGCAGTTTTAGAGACAAGTCTTCAATTTTTACACTTTTGCACATAGGGATTGGGTTTTTAAAAATCAGAAAGCCAAAGGTAAGGAATACTGATAGCTAGCGGATTGTAGCGTTTGAACAGGGAAAAATCTCAAACTACCTTTACCTCCATGTTGCTCAAAAAAGTAGCGCAAAACTTTCTGTTGCTAAATCTCATCCTGGCCTTTGCTTCTACCCTACTCCGCTTCCTGGCCTTCAACCAAACCCCTTTCGCCACTGGATGGGACAGCTGCTTCTACCTCGTTCAGATAAAATTGACGGTCTAGCCCGAGCGCAAGCATTCCGCCGAAACATCACTTCTTCACCTTAAAGTTCTCAAACAAAAACGTCTCGGCTTTGGGGTCATTCATAATTGGCGATACCCCTGTCGGCCAAAGCATCACCTCGTCAATCATGATAGACTTGTGGCCGTAGCTTTTTACCTGCAGATGCCCCCCTCGCGGCACGCGCACCCGGGCCTCTGCCCGGATCCAATTGCCTTGTACGTCGTTGGACTTTCTGGTTTCTACTTTGTAATTTTCCAATTCAGCGCCCGCTGCATCGCGGATGCTCAAAAGCCAGAAACCAGCGCTCCATTGTCCAGGATCAACATAGGTCCAGCCTGAAAAATTCATCAGTGTATCGCGCTCAAAAGGGGAAACAAACTCAAAAACATCGTCCTCTTTTGCTTTGGTTTGGCGGCTGCCCGCGCCATAAAACGCTATGCTTGAAGGCTGTTCATCATAGCTCAAGTGAAGACTGGGTGCAGGAAAGATTCCATTCTGATAAGCAGATTTTGCTTCCTGTATTCGCTTGCTGTTTGCCAGATCGGCCAAGCGCAGGCGATAGAGAGAGAAATCCTTGGTTTCAGCGACACGTTGGGAAATATCCACCAGATATTGTTCCCCATTTTTTAGTTCTGGGATGGCATCCGAACCGACCAGAAGGAGGATGTCTTTTTGATTTGGGAATTTTTGCAGCATGGTCCGCTCCACCAATGGATTGGAAAGCATCTGAACGCGCTCCAGCGTATGGCTCAGCCCAATACGAGAAAGCAGTGAATTGACCATTGGCAACCCGGTGGCCAGGGACATTCGTGTGCTGTAAATCTGCGTTCTGTAATTGATATCAGATAGTATTTTGTCTGACCAGGCCATCATTTTCGGCAGACAGAGTATGGCTTGGTATTGGCTGGCATCCACGTTATTCTGAGTCAGGATGTCCAACATTTCCTGTTCATGCTTCTGGTTGAAAAAATTGGCCTGAAAAACGTTTTTGAATTTTGGGCGTGTGTATTGGTTTATTTCTGCGTTCCAAAGCGCGGCCACTGCTAGCAAAAACAAGGTCGCCATAAACCAAGGGGAAGTCATCCGAAACAAGCGATCAATAAATACAACCGCCGTTACTGTTAGCGCAAAATAAAATGCCCAACCCAATCGGCCAGAGGCTTTGAACATCATTAGCCAACCCATATTATTTTCCATCCATTCCCTGGAAACCGAGATCAAACTGGTGTTTGCAGCCAACAAAAACATGAGCAGCGCAGAACCGATTAAAATGCGGTGTTCCGGCACGAGGCGTTGCAGGACGGGTTTGTTTTTGCGGTAAAAAACACCAGCCATTGTCATCAACAACATCACGGCCAAAGCCAGTGTGGCGACAATCCCAACATTTAACATCGCTTCGAACTCTATCTCCGGCACCATGATCTTGTTGCGTATCAGCCAATTGTGCAGGATGGAATTGGGTGGGTGAAAAAGGCCTTCAAAGCTTGCGTGGTAATCAAAAAAGCCCCATTGTGGGTTTATTCGATCGCTTACGGGATCAAATATCTTGAAATTCAGAAAAACCAGTCCAAGCACTAAAAAGCCCATGCCTGAAATAATGGCCGGACGCTTCCAGTCTTTCCGTTTGAACCCTTCTGAGGCAAAAAGCAGCAAACCAGCCAAAAGCAGGAAAAAATTGACGTTGAAACCCGTGTATGGATTGTTGAACGTAAAAAATACAGACACGGCAAGCATCAGCGCGTCCCGTTTTTCCAAACGGCCTATCCTGTATTTTCGTAAAAACCACAGCATTGCCATTGGAATCAGGAACGGATAGGCCAGCCCAAAATGCCCACCCATGCGCCATATCTGCGGAGAGAGCAGCACGATCAATGGCGCGAATAATATGGCGGTAAAAAGATGTGCCTTCAATGCCCTCAACAGGAAGAAAACCAATACCACGGCAACAAAAAGGAGGTACAGATTCAGCGCGTTGACAACGCCTACGGTTTGCCACGAAATATCTGCAACGTAATGGTTGATCCATTGCAAGGTATTGGAAACAGCCCCTTGAGCATCTGTCAGATAGATGTACTCCCCATCTGGATAATTCATGCTTCGTAGCGTGGTGCCCTCATCATACCGAGTGTGGTAGGCTGTGTTGTAATAGAGCATCAGCGCGTCGCCGCCAAAAGAATACATCATCGAATTGGGTCGAGTGAAGTAGTCCTTGAAAATAGGCTTTGCTAGAAAAAACAGCAATAATATTGCAGCCAATGCCCCAAGCCATTGAAGTCGTTTTGGAGAGAAAAACTGTTTAAATCGAGTAGAGATAGCCAAGTCAAAAAATTTCTGTCATTTATAAAGACAACCATGCGATGGCGTCTATTTTGACAAGTTGGCAAAGGTAGAAAATTGGGTCAGTTTGGGCTGAACCGTTGGAGAATAACGGCATCCTAGGGGGATTAACCACATAGTTCACATAGCACACATAGTTCTGAAGACCAACAGATTGCGACTATGTGCGCTATGTGAACTATGTGGTTAGTCCCCCCTCTTAGCCCGAAAAAATGCAGTAACCAGCGCACCACATTCTTCCTCCATGATTCCCATTTCTAATTTTGTTTTCGGGTGCAACAGGTCTTTGCCACCAAAAAGCATGAAGCCGCGCTTATCATCGGAAGCAGCATAGACCACACGACCGATTTGTGCCCAAGCCAACGCACCAGCGCACATGACGCAGGGTTCGAGGGTAACATACAGGGTGCAATCAGGCAAGTATTTACTGCCCAAGTGGCTACTTGCGGCAGTGAGCGCGAGTATTTCAGCATGAGCCGTCACGTCTGTCAGCAGCTCCGTTTGGTTGTGCGCCCTTGCGATGATGCGGCCTTCGCACACAATGATTGCGCCCACGGGCACTTCGCCTGATTCGTAAGCCTTTTCGGCCTCGGAGTAGGCTTGTTTCATAAAATAAGGGTCGGAGTGTACGGACAACATGTGAGCGGGGTGAGAAGATGTGAGAGGGCTGAGAGGGTGAGAAGTGTGAGAGCAACGTTGCTACCCGGGGTCAATGGTTATTATTTGTGGCCAAATACCATTTGAAAATCGTCCATCACATAGCCTTCGCCGAAGGGCGTGTCAACGCAATATTCAATGCGGAAGCCGACTTTGAAATAAAAGTTGACGCTTTTGAAATTTCGGCGATTCACCCGCAAACGCAGTTCGCGCAAATCAGGGTAACAGGCGAGTAAAAGTTCAAAAACTATCGTCCCAAGCCCACGTTCGCGGGTTTCCAGATAGAATTTGTGGAGGAAATAATCGCCCGCTCCTTTGCGACTAACTCCCAGAAAACCAAGTGTTTGCCCGTTTTTTACGGGCAACCAAAATTCCTGCCCCTCCGCTTCCATTTGCCGCATAAGTGCCGTATCGCTGTAAATCAATTCGAGCATAAAAGCAATCTGGTCTTCGCTGATAATGCTTGGGTAATGCTCCCACCAAATACGTTCGGCCATCTGGCGAATCAGCGGGATGTCGGTCTCGGTGGCTCGGCGGAGCATGATGTTGGTCATAAACGGGTGATTGGTTGCCTGGTGAATGGTTGATTGGTCGGGATCCCTGCCAACTGCCACTGCCAACCGCTACTGCTTACTATCCTTCGCGTTTAACAAATCCAGCACCTGTTTGGTAATGTCGAGGCTGTCGCTGGCGAAAAGGATAGGGCCGCCACGAGAGTAAGAAAGGATGTAATCGTAGCCTATTTGAGCAGAAAGTGTTTTCAGTTTGGTCTCTACGTTGGCATAAAGGTCATTAAAGGCTTTTTTCTGGTCTTCGCTAAGTGATTTGCTCAGGCGCATTTTTTCATCTTCGAGTTTTTGTCCACGCTCCATAAGACTTGACTGCTTCTTTTCCGCTTCGGCCTGGGTCATATTCCCTTCTTGAAATTTCTGTTGCAAGGTTGCCGCCTCTTTCATCAGGGCTTCTTCTTTGCTTGAAAGGGTTTTTTCGGCGCTGGACATACGCTGATTAATGGCCGTTTTTTGCTCCTTCAACCATTCGTATTGGGCATCAAGCGTATCGGCGTTGACATATGCGATGCGCACCCCATTTGCTTGTGAAGAAGGCGGCACAATGGTTTGACTATCAGCAGGCTTTGCGTTCAAATAGAACAAGTAGCCAACCAGGGCAAACAAGATGACATTGAGGATGATGGGTAGATTTTTCATGTAAATGATTGTAGGTAAGTGAGTAATTCGAAGGGCAAAAGTAGTAAGTCAAACGTCCAGCAGTCCAAAATCCTTAGTCCTCTTTTGCGGGATGCTGCACTTGTTCCCAGCGTAGCCCGATGATTTCTTCCAGTTTGAATTTGGCGATTTCCGCCTCAGTTTGTGCTCGAATCCGCGCCTCACGGGCCTGATAGTAAGTGGCAGAAGTGGTAGTGTATTGCTCCAGCGTAGCCTCGTCGCTTTTGTACAGTTGCTGAATTAGAATGAAATTGTTGTTCAAGTCAAGTTCCACCGTACTACGCTCTTTAAATATTTCGCGAGCGAGGCGAAAATTGGCCCAGGCTGTCAATGCATCGGCGCGGATTTCGCGTTTGCGCAGATGGATACGTTCGTCGGCGATGCTCATCCGTCGGCGACCAATGTTGTTTTTCTCCTTCTGGCTCAGGATGTTGTACAGATTAAGCGTCAGTCCTAAGTTGTAGCGCGGAAAAAAAACGTTGCCCAAAGTATCCGCGCCTTTGATATTGGATTCGTTGAAGTTGAACGAAGCGTTCACATCGCGCATCCATTCCTTGCGGGTGTTTTTAAGTTCGCTGCGAGCATTGAGCTGTTCGGATTCGGCAATGCGACCCTCCGGGCTGTTGAGCCAGGCAAGTTGCACCATGTATTCCCCGATGTCACGGGCCTTTGCATCTACAGGCTGGATAATGGCATCGTAGTCGGTTTGCTGTGCCCAAGTGGGACAGGCAAAACCGAGTAAGATGGTGCTGAAAATCGAGTATTTGAGCATGGTGTGTTGTTGTTTCTAAACCTCGCAGGTTTTTAATTAATTCATAGACTCTGACCTAATCACAGTATTCCACCATGAAGTTCTTTCGCATGATTTACAGGTTTTCTTATTTCAATATGCAGTATCCAACGTCTTCTAGCAAACTGCCTTATAGTAAGGATTTCTTTTTTCCCTGTTTTTTTATCCTTGATTGTTATCTTTTCAGTATCATTTTTGAGGATGGAGACAAGTCGAATATTTCGTTTGATAGCATAATCAAATATCTTACTTGCCTTACTTGGTTCTGGATAAATCTCGACGGAAATGTCTTTTGCGCGAAGTTGCGTCGCATATTGAAAAGCATAGAAAAGCGACTCCTCCTCTTCTACGCCCAACAAAATTTTTGGTCCCTCCAAGAGATTCTCAGGGAAAAGGCCTAATTCTTCTAATACATCATAAATACGGTCAGCGCCAAACGAAACACCAACACCCGAAAGGCCAGGCTCACCAAACACGCCAGTCAAGTCAGCATATCTTCCTCCTCCTCCAATGCTACCCATTTGGAAGTTTTCGGCAGCTACCTCAAAAATACAACCCGTATAGTATGATAAGCCTCTAGCCAACGTTGGTTCAAATTTTACTTTGTTTGCCAATTTGCAATTTGATAAAAGTCGAAAAACATAAGCAACTTCACCCAAGCCATCTATCCCTGTTTGGCTATTGTTCAGATTTTGCATCATATCCTCCAATGAGGTACTGCTCAACGATTTTTCAATGCTGGTGATAGCCTCTTCGGAAATTCCACGCTCGCTCAGTTCTTTGCGTACGCCCTCAATACCGACCTTATCCAATTTGTCAATCGCTATCGTCATATCCATAAAACGGTCGGCAATGCCCGCAGCTTCAGCAATACCAAATAACACCTTTCTGTTATTGATTTTGATGACGACAGGCAGGTTTAATTTGGCAAAAGCCTCATCGTAGATCTGTACCAATTCGGCTTCATAGAGCAATGAATCAGACCCGATTACATCCACATCGCACTGGAAAAACTCGCGGTAACGTCCACGCTGTGGCCGGTCGGCGCGCCACACAGGTTGGATTTGGTAACGTTTAAAAGGGAAACTCAATTTGCCTCGGTTCATCGCTACATAACGAGCAAAAGGAACAGTAAGGTCGTAGCGCAAGCCGCGCTTGGCAATGCTTGGTGTGAGTCGTGCCGAGTTTTTTTCGGCCAAAGCTTCAGAGTTGGCTTTTTCGAGAAAATCTCCATTATTTAGAATTTTGAATAGGAGTTTATCTCCTTCTTCCCCGTATTTCCCAGTGAGTGTGCTGAGGTTTTCTACAGCTGGAGTTTCGAGCGGCAAAAAGCCGAACTTCTCGAAGACGCTTCGGAATGTATCAAAAATGTAATTGCGCTTTCGCACCTGCTCAGGGCCAAAATCGCGCATTCCTTCAGTAATAGACGGTTTTTGCATGGTCAGAAAATCAGAAAAGTAAACCTCGTAGTTCTTCGAGACCTACGAGGTTTTAATGGAACGGTGCAAAATTATGGAAAATCTACTCTCCCGTCACACTCGCCAATGTTCCTAAAAACAGGCCTTTCATGGCCAATATAGCAGTAATAATTACTGCAGCAGCTGTTGTATACAGGGCTGTTTTTTTGTGCTTTTGCTCATGGAGTTGGGCCTTTTTAGCGAATGTTCGACCCAGTTGTATCAATACAACTGCGAGAATCATCCCGCTGATGTGCTCCATTTTGAAATAGCGCACCCACGGATCGCTAATAGGCATACCGCCAGTAGTATAGGCACTGGTGATGAAATATTGGATAAGCCCTAAAAGCAATTGCAAGTGGGCAAGTATGAGCAATACCAAAGAAGCGGTATTGTCGGCTTTGACATAATTTTTTTTACCCATCCAGCCCGACCAGGAGCGGAAAAGTACCCAAAAGATTGCAACAATGATAAGATAGCGGTTGTACGAATGGAGCGCGTTGAGTAAGGTGTGTAATTCCATGGCGATTGATTTCGGTATTGTTCCTGCCTACCAGCAGGGATTTGTTGGTTTGACAAAAATATCGAGGCGAAGATAAACAAACTCTCACATCATCGGAGTCCGTGTTTCCTAAATTCTAAGGCATAAACTAGGCCACAAAATGCCCCGAAGCATAACACCCGAGCGCCCCAGATCGCAACAACCGGCACCAATGGTTCGAGCCAAATGCTTGCTGTCCACAGTAAAAGGGCCACTATCGGATATAGGGTCATTCGACCCAGGCGATAGGGTACCGGGTAATGTTTTTGCCCCGTGAACCAAGTCGCCCAACTCATAAAAGCATAACAAATCAGGGTAACCCATGCCGCACCGTAGTATCCGAAGCGAGGGATGAGGAAAAGGTTAAGTCCTACCGTGATGACTGCACCCCCAATAGAAATCCATGCGCCCAACCCCGTCCGATCTTTTAATCGGTACCACACAGAGAAGTTGTAGTAAACGCCCAATAAAAGATTGGCACACAACAAGATAGGAACCACATGGAGACCGCTGTGAAATTTGTCGTCTATAAAATGTTTGACCAAATCTATGAAAAGCAAAATGCCCAACATCCCTGCTGCCCCTGCAATGGTGAACCATTTTGTCACCTCGGCCTGCGTTCGCAGGGCATCTTTGTCTTGCGCATGACGGAAGAAAAACGGCTCCGCAGCGTAGCGGTAAGCCTGTGTAAAAAGCGTGATCAAAGCTGCCAGTTTGTAGTTTGCCCCGAAGATGCCCACCTGTCCCAGATTTTCCTGTGGGGTACCCGGAAGCAGGTATTTCAGCATAGCCCGGCTGAACATTTCGTCCACGATTCCAGCCAGGCCCACTACAATGAGCGGCGCAGCATAGACCAGCATTTTTTTCCACAAAATTTTGTCAAAGCTCATCCTAATCGCCTGAAATTGTGGCAATAGCAAGAAGAGCGTGATCCCGCTGGCAATCAAATTGGAAAGAAAAATATAGGCCACACCTTGTCCCGGTTGCCAAACCACGTGTACCCAATCAATTCCATTCTCGGCAGCCCAAGGGCAAAAGACCAGCCAAAACAGGTTCATCACAATATTCACCGCGATGTTGCAAAGCCGAATGAAAACGAAGTACCGCGGACGCTGCTCCAAACGCAGGCGGGCAAAGGGTAACTCAGCCAGACAATCAAAGGCCAGAATCAGCGCAAACCAACGCACATATTCCGGGTGTTGAGGGTATTGCAACGCATCGGCAATCGGTTGCGCAAAAACCAGTAAGATGGCAGCGATGATGGCCGTGCTGCCAAAAAGCGAGAGCATCCCTGTAGAGTAGGCTTTGTCGCGGTCTTCAATGGGCGTCCCGAAGCGGAAAAACGCCGATTCCATGCGGTAGGAGAAAAAAACCATCAGGAATGCCGAGGTGGCGTATAGGTCGGTTACTGCGCCATAATCGCTGGTTGTATCCAGAAGCCGTGTATGCAGCGGCACGAGCAGCATCATATTCAGCAACCGCCCCGCAATGCTGCTGAGGCCATACAAGGCAGTTTCTCCTGCGAGTTTTTTTATCAATGACATCGCGTTTCGATATTTGGATATTAAGATATTTGGATATTGGAGAGGGTCAAAGGTCGTTTTTTCTAAAAAAATTTCCCCCACCAGCAATATGCCGATGGGGGAAATCGTAAATCCAAATTCGTAAATCGTAAATTGAACTACTCCATCTCCTGCACCACTTCTACCACCTCCGGGATCATGCGTTTCAGCATCCCTTCGATGCCCGCCTTAAGTGTAACCGAAGAGGAAGGACAGCCGCTGCAAGAACCTTGCATCGTGACGTAGACTTTGCCCGCTTCAAATGCTTTGAATTCGATGTTGCCGCCGTCCATTTCGACAGCAGGTTTTACATAGGTATCAATTAACTCTTTCACCTTTTTCGCGATTTCGCCGCCCTCACCACTGAACTGTACGGCATTACTAGTCGCCAGCACTTTTTCCATATATTCGGCAAAGCCTTCACGGATGATTGCGCCGTCCTTCTCGATATAATCTTTGATGAACTCTTTGATCTTCAACATTATATCTGCCCATTCATAGTTCATCTCCTTCGTCACCGTCACATAATTGTTGTTGAAATAGACGGTTTTGATGTAGGGCAGTTCCATCAGGCTGTTTGCCAAAGGACTCCATTCGGAGGCCAATTCCCGGTCTTTGAAATCAGCGATGCCCCGGAAAAGCATCCGGTTGGTCACATATTTTAGCGCCTCAGGGTTAGGCGTTTGCTCCGTGTAAAGCATCACGGGACTTTTGGTGATCGTATCCATATATCAGAATTTGCTGAATTTTTGAATTTGCAGAACGCTCTTAAGCCTGAGTATGCAGGTTTGACAGCGGATTGCGTAACAAAATTTGAAAATAGAAGTTTTAGGAACGTGTGAATAATAACTTGTTACGTTCATCTGATTCCTTAGGAACGGTGTCAAAATAACTTCCCAATTTGATGCCATTCTTTTGCCGCCATCCATCCTATCTTTTTCGTTAAATAGCCCCACTATTCGCCTCAAAAGATAGTTGGCTAACGCCAAAATAATTGGCCTGAAATTGGAAAGTTATTTTGACACCGTTCCTTAGCAAAGGTATCTCTTCTCTGAATTCTGCTCATTTTAAAATTCTGTAAATTCTGATCCGCGCATGAGAAATTTTTCAATGCTCCTTTTGTTCGCCCCTCTTTTTCTTTTTTACAACTGTAAAAAAGAAACTTCTGATGATGGCACGAATCTCCAGTTCAAGTTCAAATTTGATGCCAGTCAGGCACGGCTCAACAATATCGGACAACCAGCGCCTATTCCCGCAGGTCATGCTGCGCAAACACCCGAATTTAGCGAAATGAGCGTCCATTACATCGAGCTGGCCCCTTCGGCATTCACCTTACTGGGTGCTGGAGCCATCGTGTACAAAGGCGAAGAAACCACCAAAGGCGGCGAAAACGCGGTTGATTTTGACAAAGTCGCGAAAGGCGGCGATGCTCAGGTTTTTACTAAAATCAGTCTGAAAAACGTGCCTCCAGGCACTTACGAATGGGTTCGTGCCAGCGTGACCTATCAAAAATACGATGTGCGATTCAACATCAACAACCTCCCAATCGTGGGTAACTTGCTTCAACAAAAAGGTACGGTTGCTTCTTTTGTCGGCTTCAACACTTACATCAGCAGTATCACACCACGCAGCAAACCATTGACTGTGAACGACGACAAAAAACAGGGCTTCTGGGCTTTTGAGACCAACCTTACACCGCCGTACGATACCTACAACCAACTCTCATCTGGCGAAGCACCAGCTGGTGCGACTACGGTGGTAAACCCGCTTTTTCTCAGCAGCCCAATTCCTCAAGGGTCTTGTGTGGTAACAGGAAAATTTGATACGCCGCTTGTGGTGACGGGTGAGGAATCCCAAGACTTGACTGTAACCCTTTCATTCTCAGTGAATCAGAGCTTTGAATGGATTGACGACAACGCCAATGGGCAACTGGATTTTTACGGCGATGGTGTGACACCTGCTGAAAAAATTGTGGACATGGGGCTGCGGGGCTTGTTGCCGAAGTGGGAATAGGGGTTAAGCGTCATTAAGTCATTTCGTCATTGACGTAGAAATATTTTGAACTGGAACAAAAAGAATTTTTGAGGGGTTTTTCGAGCATTTGCCTCGGAAAACCTCTCATCTTTGCGCCCCGAAAGCCGATACATAGCACTCGTTACGTTTACGAAAACTTTCAAAGTTTCGTAAACGTGCCATCAATCGCTCCATCACTTTATCGCTCCATCACTTCATAAATAATGGCTAAAGAAATAACACCCCGTTCCGAAGACTACTCCCAGTGGTATCTTGACATTGTGCAAAAGGCCCGTTTGGCCGACAATTCGCCCGTGCGTGGCTGCATGGTCATCAAGCCACACGGCTATGGCATCTGGGAAAAAATACGCGACCAATTGGACCTGATGTTCAAAGAAACCGGCCACGTTAATGCCTATTTCCCGCTTTTTGTGCCAAAAAGCCTTTTTGAAGCAGAGGAAAAAAACGCCGAGGGCTTTGCCAAAGAATGCGCCGTAGTGACCCACTATCGCCTCAAAAACGACCCCAACAGACCCGGCAAACTCATGGTGGATCCCGAGGCAAAGCTCGAGGAAGAACTTATCGTGCGCCCCACTTCCGAGGCCATTATCTGGAATACCTATCGCGACTGGATTCAAAGCTACCGCGACCTGCCTATTCTGATCAATCAGTGGGCCAATGTGGTGCGCTGGGAAATGCGAACCCGTCCCTTCCTCCGTACTGCAGAATTTCTGTGGCAGGAAGGCCACACCGCCCATGCCACTGCGCAAGAAGCAGTAGCAGAGACACTTCTGATCCTGGATGTGTACGCCAAGTTCGCCGAAGAGTGGATGGCGATGCCCGTCATTAAAGGCGTAAAATCCGCCAATGAACGTTTTGCCGGCGCTGATGATACCTACACAATTGAGGCGTTGATGCAAGATGGAAAGGCTTTGCAAGCGGGTACTTCCCACTTTTTGGGGCAAAATTTTGCTAAGGCGTTCAACGTGCAGTTTTTGAACAAAGAAAACCAGCAAGAATTTGTGTGGGCTACTTCCTGGGGTGTTTCCACGCGCCTTATCGGGGGACTCATCATGACACACTCTGACGACGATGGCCTGATTATCCCACCAAAAATAGCGCCCACACAGGTGGTTATAATTCCCATTCCCAAGCCGTCTGAAGAACTGACGGTGGTGGCCGAAAAAATCGCAGCCGAGCTCAAAGCGAAAGGTATCCGCGTCAAAATTGACAATGACGACCAGAATCGTCCCGGCTTCAAATTCGCTGAATATGAGATGATTGGCATCCCTGTGCGCCTGGGGCTTGGCCAACGCGACCTCGCAACAGGTCAGGTGGAAGTTGCTCGTCGAGATACAAAAGAGAAGTCTAACGTACCGCTCGACACCATTGCGGACCATATTGCGGGCCTGCTCGACGAGATTCAGGCCAACCTGTTCAACCGGGCCAAGGCTTACCGCGACGAGCACATCACAAGAGTAGATTCCTGGGAAGAATTGGTGGATGTGGTTGATAACAAGGGTGGTTTCGCCTATGCGCATTGGGACGGAACCACGGAAACCGAGGAGGAAATCAAAGCCCAAACCAAAGCGACCATCCGTTGTATTCCCCTCGGCTGGCCGGACGAGGCAGGCAAGTGTGTCCGGACCGGGAAGCCTAGTGAGCGGCGGGTGTTGTTTGCGAAGGCATATTGAAACGCGGATTGCTAAGGAACGCGGACGGAATCTGATTTTTCTAATCTGGGGATGTTTCTATCGCGACTTAGGAAAGACCCCGTTACCAATCGTGCCTTAGTTAGTGGATTGCAAGGCTTGTATGAGGGGTTAACTGATTTTGAAGTAGTCACAGAAGGAGGCACTGTCCAGATATTCTTTACCGAGGGTGATTTTTCTATCCCTGCCACACGGCTTTGTGATGGCACACTCCGCTATCTCTGTCTTTTGGCCGTTTTGCTTGATCCAACGCCTCCGCCGCTCATTTGCATTGAAGAGCCGGAGTTGGGACTACACCCCGACGTGCTGCCAAAGATTGCCGATTTATTAGTGGATTCCTCAAAGCGTACTCAACTCATCGTCACTACACACTCCGATGTGCTCATTGATGCTCTTTCCGAGCAACCAGAATCGGTTTTGGTCTGCGAAAAACATGAAGGGCAAACCCAAATCAAACGATTCAACCGAGCTGACATCGCCCATTGGCTCGAAGATTATCGCTTAGGCCAACTCTGGACAAGAGGTGAAATAGGAGGTACACGATGGTGAGCATTAAAATCTACATCGAAGGCGGCGGAGAAGGCAAGGATCTTGACTCTCGTTTCAGGGAAGATTGGACAAAATTTTTCCAAGCCGCAGGATTAGCGGGCAAGATGCCTCGCCCAGTGCGTGGCAAAGGCCGAAAAAATACCTGCGATTTGTTCTGCACTGCCATCCAAAATGCCAAACCTGAGGAGCTTCCGCTTCTTTTATTGGACAGAGAGGATGCCATCGCAGACGGCCATACCGTATGGCAGCGCCTTAAAACCCGAGATGGCTGGGACAAGCCCGTTAAAGCCGACGACCGTCATGCTTATCTCATGGTACAACTCATGGAGACTTGGTTTCTGGCTGACCCTGATACACTCAAAGCCCATTTTGGCAAAAATTTTGAGCAGAATAAGATACCAGCTTGGCCGAACTTTGAGGCAATTTCAAAGCCAATCATTTTTGAAACCCTGGCCAAAGCAACCGATGGTCAGTTTGCAAAAGGCAAGGTCTCTTTCGAGGTTTTGAGTAAAACTCATCCACAAAAAGTAGCGGAAAAAAGTCCACAGGCCAAGCGGCTTTTGGACTTTTTGCAAATGAGATAGACAAATCCGCGTAAACCCGCCTCATCCGCGTTACCCCTTCACCAACTTCCCGCTCGCTACACCGCTCCCGCTTTTTATTTTCCAGAAATAGACTCCAAGGGGTTGATTTTCAAACGAAACGCGCAGGTTTTCCCGACTTTGCGCCAGCCATTTTTTGGCAAAAATCGGTTTGCCTTCTGCGTTGAAAATTTCAAGAAAAGTTTCTCCTGAAAGATTTTCAAAAGTAAAAATCGCGGCATCGTGAAATGGGTTGGGCGATACTCTTGCCGAGGTCAGAACAGGCGAATTTGTACCAACCACCGGCAGCCATTGCAAGGCGGCTTGCACCGCTCCCAGCGCATCTACCCGACCCCAGCCATAGGCATGGTTTGGTCGCGCGATGCCGGAACTCGCGCCACAATCCAAAGTATCGGCGAAGTAAATGGCCGTTTTTTCCACGATGTTTTCAATATCATCCACATGCCCCGCTAGTGCTGGATTGGCCGAAAGTACAAGGGCCACAAGACCTGCCACGTGCGGGCCTGCCATACTCGTGCCACTAAAATTGGCATAGTTCCCTCCTGGAATGCAGGAGCGTACATCTTCGCCCGGAGCACTTACGTTTGGCTTCATGCGGTTACTCCCATCAACCAAAACTGGGCCTCTGCTGCTGAATCCTGAGATAAAATTATCGGAGCGAGTAGACCCAACGCTGAAACTTTCCTCAAAATAAGGGGGCGGGGTGGAAGCTGTAGCGCAGCCAGGGCCAGCATTGCCATTGCTCACCACCACTACTACGCCGGAAGTTTTGAGGTTGATAACCGCAGTATGCAGCAATTCGTTGACAGTCATATCGGTACAGCCTTCTTCCACCGCACAGTACCAGGAATTGTTGACTACATGTGGTGCGCGGTCTGTATCAGGATTTTGGCCACCCAAATCGGTAGGCGCGAGAAACCATTGGAAGCACTCAATATAGCTGGAAGGTTTGCCCCAGCCGCGTTCCATGTTGCGGCAAGCGATCCAATTCGCTGCTGGCGCTACGCCGATCTGGTTGCCCTGGCCGTCGTCACCAGTCATGGTGCCCATGGTGTGCGTTCCATGGTTGTTATCGTCGCAGGGAACGGGCGAATCGAGTCCACAAGGGTTAATCCCCGGATTTCCGAGTGAATCATTGTTCAGCGGACTGAAATCATGGACAGCATCATGCCAGTTGTAATTGTGCTGACTGGAGGCTACATCACCCGTCCAGCCACGGTATTTACCCTGAATGGCGGGGTGCATCCAGTCAAAGCCTGTGTCGGCCCCACCAACCGTAATGCCTTGTCCAGAATAGCCCATCGCCCAGACTTCAGGGGCCTGGATTTTCGCGATGCCCCATTCGACGGCGTCCCGATCAACCGCATTGTCCGAATTCTGGATAGTTTCCGTTGGATCTACAAACTCGCCCCAAGGATCAGCGGCAATGGCTTCTATTTCAGGGAGTTCCGCCAATTTTCGAAGCAGGGAAGCATCGGCTTTTTCTATGGCGAGCGCGTTCACGAGGAAAAGTGCGGTAGCAGAGACCCCGTTTTCGTTTAAAATTTTTAGCGCGTTTTGCTGCGAGCGAGCGGCGGTTTCTTGCAAGCGTGCAAAGACAAATCGGGCTTTTTCGGATTTGGTTTTCAAGGTTTGGGCTGCGCGCAAATCCGCTTTTTCTTTAAATACCAATAGCACATCTGGCATTTCACCCCGATTTAAGGCGGCGCGGATTTCGGGGGCAATTTTTTCCGGGTTCGTTTGGCCAAAGATTAATCCAATCGAAATATTGAGCAGGAATACGAGCGACAGTCTTTTCATGAAATGTTTAAAAATTTAAGGATATTCAGTGGATGCGGCATTAGGTGATGGAGTATCAATCCATATCTTGTTTTCACAGGCCGGAAATGCCATACAGCGGCAGATTGGTCAGCCAATCTTGCTCTCGAAATCGGCTCATAGAGGTGCGGATTGATCTGCGAGGGCCGAAATTTTCGGGTCAAGCCGAGCCATGGCATTCAACAAGCCCACATCCAAAAGAAACAACTTGAAGGCATCGAAGTTGGCGTATGCATGAAGGGGGACGGCCGGTTTTTCGACGCGGCTGATTTTCAACACCAATCCGGCATCGGCAAGCCAATTTATGGCCGCTTCAAAATCGTTGGCACGGGCACCTTTTTTGATTTGCCCGAATATGAATTTTCGGTTGTCTTTTGCCAATTGGCTTATCAACGTTTGCCAAACCAATCTGATTTTGGGCACAATTTCGATGGGCGCATGTTTGGCAAAATCGTTTTCGTAGCCCAGCAGAATCTTTTCTTGAATGCCTTTGACAGCATTGAGGTCCTCATGTTGGATATAATTATTCACCGCCTCTGGCATTCCACCGATGAAATAATAAAGCCTCAACAACCCCACCAGTTTTTTGTGAAAAACATCCAACACATCCCAGTTTTGGAGATCCTAATGTTCTTTCAAAATCTCATGCCCTGTGCTTTCCAAAAACTCAGGGAAACTCATTGGGTTCATTCGCAAAAAATCAACCTTGCCCACTGGAAACGACGTGTTTTTCTGCAACGAAACACCCAATAGTGAACCTGCCGCCACAATGAAATATTCAGGGGCTTCCTCACAGAAGTATTTTAAGGAGCTCAGGCCTTTTTCGGCCTCCTGAATCTCGTCAAAAATGAGCAGCGTGTTTTCACTTTTAATTTTATGGTTGGCCTCTATTACAAGGACAGAAATAATACGTTTGATATTAAAATCCGCAACAAAAATGGATTTCAACCGCTCAGTACTCTCAAAATTGAGGTACCACTTGTTTAAATTCATTTTTGCCAAACGCTTTCATCAGCCAAGTTTTCCCAACTTGCCTTGCCCCTTGAAGCACCATGGGTTTTCGATTCGGCGAGTTTTTCCAATCCAACAACGCACCATACAAGGTTCTTTTCATTTTCGATCTCAATTTGCCGGACAAAATTACATTTTCATTTGAAAATTAAAACACATTTTCAAACGAAAAAATGTAATTCAACACACTTTTTTGAACCAAATTGACAATTAAGACCGCTTCACTCGCATCCGAAAATCCAGCGTAGCAAATCCACCCGCGTCAAAGTGCTCGATATTAATGCTGTGGCTGCCGCCTAGTTTGACTGTGATTTCGGCTGTTTCGGGTTCGTGAATGTCCCAGTTGTCAATCAAAAGTTTGCCGTCCAGATAGAGCCGCACACCATCGTCAGAAGTCAGTTCTATGCTATATTCAGCGGGGGCAATGCTAAAATTCGTTTCAGAAAGCGTGAAAAATCGGTCCTCGTTCACGCCTTCTGCCGGGCTGCCCCACCAGGCGAAATGGAGGTCGTTCACTTTTTTTTCAACAATGGGTGTGGTTCTAGTGATAGTCTCACTTGTAGAGAGACTATCGCTTGGGTTTGCATTAAAAAACTTCACCCGCCAATCCAATTTCTTCTCAAATCGTTGAAAATCAAACTTGTAAACCTTCCCGGTTGGGACGGTTTCTCCAAAAACGGTTCGGATTGCCTGTGGGCTGCTGTATTCAAATTCGATAAAAACCGCGTCGCTTTTGGGGTCACGTTCCACGGTAATTGTAGCAGGGACGACCCCTTTTTTTGTGCTGACGCTTTTCACGCCATCCATTTTTGAAATTTTCCAATCGCCCGATGGTCCAATGAGCACAAGCGAGTAAAGATTGCCCGCCACAGTATCAAGCGTGGCGATGGGTCGGCGGAAATCGAATGGCCCCCACTCGTCCACAAGGATAAATTTTCGGCCACGAGGGAACCCCTTGGGAATCACTGCCAGCATCCCAGCGGGTAGGCTGTCAGGTTCTTTGAGTTCGAGGTGTGGGATGTCGAGTGCAGCGTATGGGTTTTCGGGGTTTTTGTCGGGATGCGAGAAGTTGAGGTTTTTGGAGGGCGCGAGTTCAGGTTTGGCCCACACTTCTTCGATTTCGGTTTCGGTGCCGTAAAGGTCGTTGCGGAGGAATTTCAGGTTTTCGTTGGGTTTAGGCGCCTCCAACAGCTTCTCAAAATCAAAAAACAGGTTTTCGCCGTTGATGGATATGTTTTGGGAGTTGCTGATTTTCAAGGGTTTGCGGGTATTTAGGAACACATTGCGGTCAATTATTGCGTCGCGGCTGCGGGTGTCGCGTTTTTGGGCGTAGCCCCAATCGCTGGGTTGCGTTTCGCGTGCCCAAAGGTTTATACCCGTACTGTCATCTTGAAAAAGGTTGCGTTGGATGGTATCGTTTTGGCCATGTTCTATGGCGATCCCCGTCTTGCAATCGGCAATGTAGTTGCCCATTATAAGGGTTTCAAAACTATAGCCTCCCCAGATGCCATAGGTACATTCCCGGATGATATTGCCCTGGATTCGGTTGCGCGAAAAGGTGACTTCTACCCCATTGGTGGGGGCGTGGCTAAAATCATTGCCAAAAATAAGGTTGTCGTTGCAGCCGCCCTCACCGGTGTCCATCGTTGTCTGCCCCGCCCAAAGAAAAAGCCCGTCGCCAGAGTGTGTTGCGGAGTTGTAGGCGATGGTGTTTTGGCTGCTCTGTTCGTACAATAAAATTCCCGCCGAATCCTGTCCACGCTGGTAAAATCCATGCGAATATCCGCGCACGTTCCAGTCCAATCGGTTGTGCATCACCCGGTTGCGACTGCTTCGATACAGTCCGATGCCGAGGCCGGAATTGAAGGTGAAAAAGTTGTTGTACACAATTCCGTCGTTGCAGCCGGTCATTAAAAGAGCATTTTGGCAGCCTGTAATGCGACAATCCTTCACCGTGGCCCGGAGACAATTTTTTAGGTAAATTCCTGCACCATAACGCAGCCATTCATCCTGCTCGTTGTGGTGGTAGCTGAGCCAATCGGAGAAATCTTCGCGCTCACGGACCGAGCGCAGTCGAGGGCGGTAGTTGTAGGAGAAGTCGCAGTTGTCGAGCGTCAAGCCTTCTACAGCTTCGGCAAACAGGGCGATTTTGTAGCCTCTTGCGCGGGCGTTTTTCAGGGTAATGTTTTTGCCTTTTATCACGATGGCCGTGCCAGAAAAGAGATTGGGCAAAACGCCTTCCTCTGCTCCGCGCATTTCGGCATTTTGAAAATCTATCACAAGATTTTCGCCGGAAATAGTGATACAAGCTTCTTTTTCTGACGCAGGGCTGATGGCATACTTACCTGGCGTGACTTTGCACGATTCGGTGAGAATCAAGCCGTTGGAAAGAGAAATTTGGGCAAAAACAAAAGATGGCAGCACTGCCAGAAAGCTGAGCCAGCGGTATTTCATGTTCGCGTTTTTCTTTTAACCGCAGAGGCGCAACGTATTTTTTCACGCAACGCCGCAACGACACAACGTATTGGAAATCAAAATTTTTTCACGCAACGCCGCAACGTATTAGAAATCAAATTTTTCACGCAACGCCGCAACGACACAACGTATTGGAAATCAAATTTTTCACGCAACGCCGCAACGACACAACGTATTGGAAATCAAATTTTTTCACGCAACGCCGCAACGACACAACGTATTGGAAATCAAAAAAAATAAAACGTTGCGTCGTTGCGTCGTTGCGTGAAACACCTCAAATCTTCACCAACTTCAGCACAGCACCCGCTCCATTTTCAGTAGCGACGCGCACCACATAATTGCCAGATGGCAAGTTTTGGAGATCAATATCAAGCAGGTTTTCGCCTTCTAAAATATTGACCGAACGAGTCATGAGCGTTTCGCCCAACAGGCTGTGAACGCTGATGACTGCACCCGAAGCGTCATTGGCGCGGAGGGTCAGTTGTGCAAAATCAGCGGTCGGGTTGGGCGAAATTTTTACCTCAAAATTTTGGCTTGCAACATCCTGATTGCCCACCTGAAGGTTACGGATACCATTGGCATAATATACACCCCAATAGTGAAAAGACGCAATTTGGGAGCTGTTGCCAAGGGCCTGAATCTTGTTGGGCTGTAGCCCCTGTAATCGCAAGTTGTAGTCAACACCGTTTGCTTTTTCGTAGAGCAATTTGTTGTCGAGGCGGTTGTAGTTCGGCCAGCCGAGCACACCATTGTCGGTTATAATCGCATCATAATCGCCTGTTTCAGAGTTTGCTCCATAAATATCGTTGCGCGGTATACCGATTTCGTCAATAAGGTCGAATGCGATGATAAAAGGTGAGTTTTTGGCAATTGCAGGGTTATTGATGCTCACTTTTTCGGGCAGGCCAGTGAAGAGTTTCGTGATGAACGCATTACCACCATCGGTGAATTGGTCGTTCTCCCAATACCGCACAAAACCTATGTCCCAGTAGCCTACTCCATCGAGGTCGTTGTACGCATCGTACATCAGGTATTCTCCAGAATAGTCGAATTCGAGCACATCCGCATATTGCACATCACCTGTGATTTGCCCTTGGGAATAAGTCGGGTTGTAAAGGAAAAATGTCTCAAAAGCACCCAATGGGTCGGCAAGGTCGAAGATGGTAATACGCGGTTCTTCAAATTCGGCAAGAAGGGCAACAAAACGTCCATCCTTAGAAATAGCAGCGTTGCGCCAAGGGCCAGGGTCTACGTCTGTAACGGTGAACTGGTTGAGTTGATAATCGAACTCAACAGCAATAAGGTGCTTTGCATCATCAACAAACACAACGCTGATACCGTTGTCCGTTACACTCGGACGGCTATAAACTCCGTCAGTATAAAGCGAAGCCAGTATTTGTCCTGTCCCATTCATCAAATTAAGATCAGTGCCATCATCGCTTGTACCAAGGATAAACTCCGTGCCTGGGTTCGGATTCAATTGACCAAGGTAGTTGCCGCTTGGTACGCTGCCGCCAATCCCTACCGCAGCAAAAGCATTCGCCGCCACATTCGCCACCGCAGCGCCATAGAGATCGGTCGCAGCCTGAATCACCGCAAGTCGGCAATCCACAAATTTGCTGGATTTCACCAGATAATCGCGCAGGGCCTTGTAGTACACCTGCTCGGCTTTTGTCGTGCCTACGCTCGCATCACTGGCAAAGAGAAAAAATGCGCGGTTCGTAATGCCAGAGTTGATGTGTACCCCGCCATTGTCCAGACCGCCAGTGTATTGTTCGTTGGTGTGATTCGGTTGCCAGAATGGGCTGTTAGAGGCCTGGCCGTTGTTCGGATTTGAAAGGTCGCGCAGGGCAGAAGGAAGTCCACCGCCACTTTGCATCACGTCTTCACCGATCTTCCAATCGTTCAGGTCGCCGTCAATCATCTGGCCGAACACATCGGCAAAGGATTCATTGAGCGCACCACTTTCGTTTTGGTAAATCAGGTTGGCAGTTTTTTCAATCACACCGTGTGTTATCTCGTGGCCACCCACGTCAAGGCCGCGTGCGAGCGGTTTGAAAGTACTGCCGCCGTTGCCATAAAACATTGCCTGGCCATTCCAGAAAGCATTTTCCATAGATGTGCCGTTGGCTTCCGAGACGTTTACGATGCCAATGACGTTGCCTCCCTCATCATCAATTGATTTGCGGTTAAACTTTGATTTGAAATAATCAAAACTCTTGATGCTGTTGTAGTGTGCGCTGATGGCCGCTTTTTTGTTTGTGAAGGTCGCGCTGTTCGAAACTACAAAATCTGCGTTGAAATTCTGATTTTCAGGAGACGTGTTGAACCCATCGAGCGTGACAATGACCCCGACAGGATCGTTTGGCATATTGGACGAGCTGGGGTTAAAAATGGATTTGCTCGCGTCTTCCAGCAAAAACTGGCCGCCGTTTTGCCAGCCACCGTTTGTGAAAGTGCGGGTTGAGTCCCGCAAATCAAGGCCATTGACGGTCACGGGCGCTTCTTCATCTGTTGGTAATGCTGAGGTTAGAGCATCAAGGGAGGTATGATTGCTGCATTCACCCATAGCATTGTGCAAATGCCCGGTCAAATTGCAAGTATGCTCAAATTGGTTCAATACCGCTCCGGTGATTGCATCTACAAACCATTCTGAACGAGAGAGCACATTGGGGCGGGCTGCCACATGCCAGGCAAGGCGTTCGCCTGCGAGGTTTTCTTTTGGGTGAAAAACAATCAAAGTTGACGCAAATGGTTGGCCATCAATCAGTTTCAAATCCGCTGCCGACCAATCGGTTTTGATTTTTGAAATGCCGATTTCAGTTTTGACTTTCAAAATAGCAGCATCCGCGCTGATTGCCGGGACAATGGTATTAAGTATTGGCGTGGGGAAATACCGCCCATTCATACGCTCGAATGCGCCGCTTTTTGTGTGGCATATTACTTCTCCACCCCAAACGGGCAGGCCATTGAAAACCTGTTCCAAACGGACGTGGGCATTGCCTTGCTCGTCAGTCTGCACGGTTTTCAGGGTAAATTCTGCTTCAGGTTCGGTGATGCCCTGCGGGTGAATGCTTGCGCAGTAATCCAGCGCGCGTTCACCGATAGGCTTGCTTTCAGAGGCATTCCCCGAAGCTTCTGTCTTGCCCTCAAAGAAGATAGGCAAGCCATTTTCGCCACGCACGATGGAGAGCTCGGAGGTTTTATAAACCTCGGAGCTCTGGAGCATGGGCAGCGGTTTTGGGCGTGGTGTGGCCACCCCAAAGGGGTTGGTCGCCAAAGGCACTACGGCTTTGCCAGGCCAGGAAATTTGAGGGTTTTCAGGCGTCTTGCCAGAAGTAGAGGGCTTTGTTTTGCTATGTTGCGCAAATGTGGGAGCTGCCACAAATGCAAGCAGCAAAAAGAGGGAAATGATTTTTTTCATGAAAAAAAGAAGGTGGGTGGGTGAAAAATCAGGCTTTGGAAGGACAAAGATGGGGAAAATAATGTCCAATGTCCAATGTTCAAGTGGGTGCTGCACTTGGACATTGGACATTGGACATTGGACATTATTTCAACTTTGACGCAATACGGGCTGTGTTAATTCTACTCGCGATGCTTGGTCGTTTGAATTTTGTTTGATTACATTGCACACGATTTGCTGCATCCCTCATGTGTGCAGGTGCAAATACTAATCCGTTTTACCCGCCGTAGCACATAGTGCGAAGGAGGGTAAACAAGCCAAAACCTACGTAGGCAAACCAGTTCCAAGCCTTTTCAGAAAGGTTTTCACGCTTTAATCTTTCCATTATTCTTCCAACCCTTGCAGTGTGAAACCTGTCGGCATCGCCCGGCGGGACTTGACCGATTTTTTCACCGACCAAAATCATTTTTCAACATGAAAAACATTCTTTTTTCCCGAACAACTTTCTTCCTGGGAACGGTGTCAAAATAACTTTCCAATTTCAGGCCAATTATTTTGGCGTTAGCCAACTATCTTTTGAGGCGAATAGTGGGGCTATTTAACGAAAAAGATAGGATGGATGGCGGCAAAAGAATGGCATCAAATTGGGAAGTTATTTTGACACCGTTCCTTGGCGCAACAAAGCCCAAAATCCCCGACCTTGCCCTGCGGGGGGGGGGTAGCCCAGGGCAGACGCATATAAATTTGAAGATTAAATCTCCAAACACAGAATTTTATTTGATTGACGAATGGCGAGTACATGATTGAAGAATGTTGAAGTAGGCGTTGCGCTCAAGTGTTGTGGCTTTTGCGAAAAATCGACGAAATGGGAATAATACTTGTCTTGTTTGACCACCAATGCCAAGCGAGATGGCACTTCAACAATCGTCAATCATGTACTCTGCATTCGTCAATAAAATAAAATTTGGAATTTCACCTTCTTACTTCCTGATTTTCATGCGTTTGCCCTGGGGGGATAGCTCAGGGCAGACGCATATAAATTTGAAGATTAAATCTCCAAACACAGAATTTTATTTGATTGACGAATGCCGAGTACATGATTGAAGATTGTTGAAGTAGGCGTTGCGCTTAAGTGTTGTGGCTTTTGCGAAAAATCGACGAAATGGGAATAATACTTGTCTTGTTTGACCACCAATGCCAAGCGAGATGGCACTTCAACAATCGTCAATCATGTACTCTGCATTCGTCAATAAAATA
>Ga0163148_10000273_pt1 | contig 69484 bp, 65 predicted proteins | sample OliLakLV19MP7P2_FD_148606 | JGI IMG/M metagenome (GOLD analysis project Ga0163148, IMG submission 148606) | Freshwater microbial mat bacterial communities from Lake Vanda, McMurdo Dry Valleys, Antarctica- Oligotrophic Lake LV.19.MP7.P2 | ecosystem: Environmental > Aquatic > Freshwater > Lake >... | reverse complement strand
AGGACGTGTCTTGAGTTATCATTAGTTGGTATCATTGTTAATGTTACATTGGAGTTTGAATCTTTTCTTTGAATAAATACGTGGTAATTACCACTATAAAAAATATGTAACTATATATAACATACAAATGTTAAGTTTCAAAAACACTACTTATGACGTTAGTATTGACTTTTTTTCAAAAAAAAACTCTACAAATTTAATTGTAGGGCTTTGATTTTCAATTTGTAGTTTGTAAAAATTGTCTTTATAATTCTTGACTTGTTTAATTGGAGACAATATCTCAACATCATTACTTTTCAAAAACCATTTTGCATCAAGTTTGGGATTGGATAAATTTTCAATTCTGTAACTTCCCCAATTCCAATCTTTAACTTCTATTATTAATACTCCAAAAATTTCTCTTATAACAATAATATCGGGCATATCGCCATTGATGAAAGGCTGAAAGTACACTTCATATGTATCATCAGGATTATCATTTGAAAACTTTAGAAGTGTCCATTCTCCCTCTGTGGGTTTTACTTTGTATTCTAGTATCTTTTCCATTGTTGGAAATAAAATTGACATATATAGTCCTAGTTGCTAAATTTATTATTATTTTTTTCAAATTCTATGCCACACCCTTGAATTGATGTGGCATAGTTTTGTTTTTAGTTTTTGTACATTTTGAGCAGTATATGCTTTTTTTGCAATTTTTCGACTACCACATATAAACCTAACCTGAATTCTGGGTCATCATCTCCCATTCTATATAGCATATTTGCTATAGTGTCGAGTTTATTGGCAAATGAAAATGAAGTGAAATCATCTGTAATCTTTTCATTTTTGAGTTCATAAAAACCAAATACTCCTTGATGGATTAGACCTAGTAATCTATCTAAATTTTCTTGAATTTCTTTGACTATTTCTTCTTTGTTTTCCATTGTTTCCCTTGTTAATTAATTTAAATAAAAGCTTAATACAAACTTGTAGCTACTGGTTCCAAGTTCTAAATTAGTTATAGATGGTAATTTTGTTTCTGTAGCATTGCCATTGTCTTGTTTATTCCCACTAGAATTCGAGTATTTCAAGTTATATTCCATTGAAAATGAAACATTATCCCAAGCAAACCATTCAGCTCCAATGATTAAACCAGCTCCATAGGATTCTATAGCTTCATTTATTTGATTTACTTTGCTATTATCTAAGTAATCACTATTATTATTACTTTTTTTGTAGTAGCCACCGACACCTATATATCCAGTAGTAGTGTTATTTTTGGCGAAATTATAAAGCAAACTAGGAGAAATATTCAACCCAACTGTAGATTTATTCAAACTGTAACTTGTTCCTGCTTCAAGCTTAGTTTCTAATTCGTTTATCTTCGTGTAGCCTAATGATAATCTAAATGCTAAATCTTTAGCTATAAAGTATTTATACCCTATTCCTCCTGAGAAGGCATTTGCTCCAAGTTTATCCAAACCATCTAATTCAAAAAGTAAAGCTTGGTTATCTGTTGCAGACTTAACTCTATCTGCTGAGAGTAAATTGTTGACAATTAAAATGTTTGCCAAAATAATGAAAAGTATTATTTTCATTGTATGTTTCCTTAAAATTAATTAAAATAAAATGCTATTATTAAACTCAAATTTGGTTTTGTACCATATTGGATGGTATTTAGTTTGTTGTTTTCTCTGAAAATATTTCTACCTATTTTCGATTTTTTTTGCAGAATCGAATAAGGGAAAAAGTACTCCCCAGCAATTGACAAATTATGAAAAGGGAAAAATTCAGCACCAATTGAAAGTGATAGTGATTTAACGTCTTGCTCGGTGCTTACTTTGTATTTGTCTATATATTCATATCCAATTGATGATTTTTGATACATCGCTTGAAGTGAGAAATAACCAGATAAATTTTCTTGGTTGAAAAAGTTTTGTCTATACGATACTGAAGCAAAATAACTTGAATTATATCTACTTTCTATATCGTTACTAGGTTTGTTTGAATTCATTCTGTCTATTCCATAAGTCAATCGAAATGCAGAATTTCTTCCCAAAAATGCTAGTATTCCAAGTCCAGAATTGAATCCATTGAATGAAACGTTGTTTGCAGCATTCAAATTACCTAAAAGAGCAAGTGTACCAAAACCAGAACGCAATTGTGGTGGTGGTTCAACATCTAACTCTCCCCTAATGATTATAATGTCATAAAAGTTGCAATCAGAATAAATTCTAATACTATAATTTGTAATTGCTTCATTTAGGACTGTAATCTGAAAATTAAGTTCTAGGGTACTATCTTTAACCAAAGTAAAGTAATTTGTAGATTCTATAACTTTGATTGTTGAATCATATTTAAGTTGACCATTATTATCAAGGCTAAAAACAATTGAATCTCTTTTCCTTGTAGTGTAATCTTTGTTTAATGTCTTATTATAAGTATCAGAAATCACAATTTCTTTATAGTGAGAACTTATACTATCAATTCTGTAATTATTTTTCATTGCTTTGATTTGTACACTGAAGTTGTCTTTCTCACCATATTCCAATTGCACATACATATTTTTATTTGGAATATATAGTTTGCCAGTGAATTGTTCGAAGTAGTTATTCAAATTGATTACATCTACAATTATTCCATCAACATAAACATTGTAGTTGTTATCACAAGTTTTTAAAGCTTCTAACGTAAACTTACATACTTGTTCTTTCTCTGTTTCGTTATCTAATATATCATTGAATACTTTTTCAGCTTCGCTAATAGAGTTTATATTAGTTTTGTACACTCCACCAGTCAGCTCAGCAATTCTTTTAAGTTCAACTGATTCAATGTTGCCAATTGTTAAGCAATGGATAATAATATTGTCTTTTTTTGCTTTTTCAATTACCAAATCGTCATTGATATTAGCAAGTCCATCAGTGAGAAACACAATAATTTTCTTTTCCTTTTTAGCTCCAGCCATATTAATCAAAGCTCCATTTAAAGGATTTAGGAAAGCCTCATAATAGCTCGTGCCTCCATTGGGATATAATCTTCCAATAGCATAATTCAAAGAGTAATTACTGTTTGTAAAATCTTGCAATACAGTTGAATAATGATTAAAAGAAATTATTGAACATTCATAATTATAATTAATTTTGTCCAATTGATTTACCCAAGCAATAGCAGCCGATTTTGCCTTTTCCATATTCCCTAAGTCATACATTGAACCAGAAACATCTAAAACTAATGTACTTGAAAGTGATTTTGATATTGAATTTTTCTCACAATCAATTGAATTTATTTCTAAAGATTTTTCACTACTTTTAAAAACTAAATTATTTGTGTCTATTAGTTTCAATTTTGTTCCACTTTGCACTAAATCTCCAGTAATTATTGGGTATCTACTTACATCAATATTCCTTACTTTGAAATTCTGTGATTTACTGATGAAAATCACTAACAACAATAATAGAATCACAATAAATACTTTCTTCATTTCACCACCTCTAACTTTTTGATTTCTTTACTATTCTTCATAATGTAGAATCCTTTTTCTAACTTGCTTAAGATTTCGTTAAGATTATTGTTTAAGGTCATTAAATGAATGCCTTCAACGTTATAAATTTCCCACAATTCGGACTCACTGTTGTTAATATCAATTACATTTGAAATTAATGCACAATCAATATTTACTTTCACTTTTTGACTATTGCTGTTTCTAAGACCAATTTCTAAGTTATTGATACTTGAAAGTTTATTACTAGGAATCTTAAAGAAATGATAACAACAACTTGTTTGGTTATCAGCATTTAAAATTTGATTTATTAACTGCTTAATTCCAAGTGAATCATTAACTTTTGTAACTTTTTGATTTGTCTGAGGAACTAAAAATATCTTCAATTTTTCATAAGCCAAATTGTCAATTTCATCTTCATTTACCGCTAATGCTATTGGAAAAACATCAATACCTTTGTATTCTGTTTTCAACTTCTCCTTAAGTTTTTCTTTGTCAATATTGTTAGTGCTAAAACCATCTGTAAATAAAACAAGTAACTTTCTATCTGTATTTCTATTTTTAAGCATATCCATTGAGCTATAAAAAGCACTGATAATATTGCTTGAAGAATCTAGTTTGAAAGTAGAAACTTCCTTCTGGATTTTTCCAAAGTCATTTGTCCAACTTATTAACTCATTTCTACTTTTGCTAAATGAAGCTAAGTTATATTCATCTGAAATAAATTCTCTACTTGAAATAGACCTTGCAAACTGGTTTATAGTAGACTGCATACAGTCAAGTCTTGGCTTAAAACTTTTCTCATCTATTGGCTCTTCCATACTCTGCGAAGCATCTAGCAAGAAAGAGACTGAAATTGACTTAGGTTTACCTTTAAAACAAGAAATTGAATCCGATTTTATCTCCTCCCCATTAAGATACAAGCTAAACATATCATTGGAATTGGTATTTTTTATAAAAATGAAATTGCTTATGTTTGTTGCTATGGCAATAAATACATCACCATTTTTTGTTTTTTCGCAATATGAATCACAAACATCAATTTTTATATCACATACTTCATCAATCTCTACGAAAAGCCTTCCCTTATTATCTTCATATCTAGGAATGTTCATTCGCTTATTCAAATCAATTACAGAATCCAATATTTGTAATTCCCCATTTGAATTGTTGCCTTGAATGAGATACTCATATTTATGACTTATACTGTCATAGGGCATAAATGGAACTGGCATTTTATTCAAACGAAAACCAATATTGTTTTTGAATGAAAAAACACTTGGAATATTAAGAATACTATACGATAATGAATCTCCTAACCATTTTGGTTCTGTTACCAATGATTTAAGTATTAAATCAAATAGTGCATTGCCAGTATTAGCTTTTTCCCAATAATAAGCTGCATCAACTGAATTAGAATCCTGAGTTGTATTTCCCCATTGGCTATATTTACCAGATACTGTTACTTTGTAAAAACAATTTGAGTTCAGAAATGTTGTTTTTACAATAGAAGGACTATTGCTCAGCAAAGTATCTTGGAAAATTCTTTGAGCTTGCACTTCAATTGAAATGAAAATCAAAACCAACAATATATATTTAACTGTTTTCATTTGGACTATCCTTTGGTTTATAAACTTTTATTACATTTTCAGCTTCTTGAACTACTAAATACATAGCTTTATAGTATGTAGCAGGGTCAATCATACATAATCTGCCTAACATTGCAATTGCATCATCCACTGAATTATTAGAATTAGTTTGCACTGAAATACTATAAGTTAATCTACCTTCATCATCCATTTCATCCCTAACTTGTGTAGCATATATTTGGATGTATGGAACTTTCTCTAAGATTTGTTCAAACTCGGTTTTCACTTTTTTACCTTTAAAAATTAGTTATTGAAATAGTTTAAAAACTGTCTATAAATACTTTGTTTCTCATTAAACACTTTGTTATTAATGTTTTGAGTTACTAGAACATTATAAATTCTGCTAGGATTGTTTAAATCATTAAGTATTGCTTCTGGAAGTAATTTTGAATGTAAATCAATCATTAAGTAAGTTTTACTTATAATTACACCATGTTCAATTACTTTACTCCATTCAGTCAATCCAATTTTTACACTCAATGTTTTTCCTAGCAAATCTTTGAAAATTAGTTTGTTTGGATTTTGAATATTTACTCCACAGGCATTGAATAAATCAAAAGTTTTTTGTTGGCAAACATTCATATAGTATCTTTCTTTAATAACATTTCCTGTTACTGTACTAAAAACCACATCAATACACTCATGTCCTTTGATACTTGATTTAGTTGGTGAGAAAGTTTCTACTTTCAAAGAATAGTAGTTTCCTGCATGAAAACCTTTATTTGATGCTGTACTTGTCATTTTAGACTCCTTTTATTTATTTGCTTTTTTAGTTATACAATTGAAACTGGATTTTTTTCCGCTCTGCCGAAAAGTTTATTCAATTGTTCTTTCACTTGTTATACAATTGAAACTGAAATTTTTTCCGCTTTGCTGAAAAGTTTATTCAATTGTTCTTTCACTTGTTATACAATTGAAACTGAAATATTTTCCGTTTGAACTGTTTTTTTTGTATTTTTACAAATATTCAAAGTAAAAATGTATGAATAGAAATATTAAAACTATAGCAGATGAGCAGGCAATAGACAATATGATTGTTGTGAAAGATGCCGAAACATTAGACAAGGTAAATAGACCCTTAACTGAGCTATACCATTATACTTACAAGAAAAGCTTACCGCTTTTTAGGAAAGATTTCAATTCCATGTTTGATGAGTATGAAGACCTACACCATGACACTTGGTTAAAAACTCTTCTTAATCGCAAATCTTATTTGGCAAGAAAGAATGTATTCACTTGGTTTTACACGATTCTTAAGAATAATTCAATTAATTTGCTTAATTCAAGTTACAAGAAAACAAATATTCCATTGAATGACAATTCGGATAGTGATGGTGCTCTAGTTATTGTAAGTGATAAAAACACACCTTTGACAATAATATCTAGCTATTCCAATATGGATATAGATGTTTTGTTATATATGAGTTTGATAAAAGATGTAGTTGCAAATCATCTGAGCAAACAGGAGCAAGAGTTATTCAGACTTTACTTCATGGAAGACAAAAATACTGTTGAAATAGCCAAAGTAATGAATATTGGCAACGCCACAGTTGATAGATTAAAAAAAGAGATTATTAAAAAACTTAAAGAAAATTTAAATTGATATGGCTGGAAAATTCGACAAATTGAATGATGATGACTTTGAAAAAGAAATGAGACAAATCGTTAAAGTTTCAGAGGATTACGTAAAAGCAAATATTGTTTTAGACGTAATTAGAGCTGAAACAAATTTTGATGATTTGAGAAATCAAGTAGAACAAAATGAGAAAAGAAGAAAACGATTCTTGTGGTTGTTAATTGCTTTGGTTACTATTATTGCATTAGGTTTATACTTGTCGTTTACAAGCAAAGAAAAAGGCAAATTGGACGAACTAACTCCCAGAGTAGATAGTTTGACTATGCTAAAGAATAGCTATAAATCAATAAAGAAAGTAGCCAATATAAATGTAATCAAAACAGAAGACTACGATTCAAATAAAGATGAAACTAATGTACTGAATTTCATTGAACACTTGAAAAATCAAGGCTATACAAATGTTAACTTGAAGTATATTTTCTTTTCGGAGGCAACAATTAAAGACTCTAATGTTGCTTGTTCAGATGTAATTTCAAAAATTAATCTAATGAAAACATCAAAGAATAATATTAGTAATTCATTTCTCACAAAATCAATTGGTAAATCTGAATCTAACAATTCAATTTATCACTTATTACTTGGCAAACTTACCTACATCAATCAAAATGAGAAAGAAATGAATAGCTTAACTAATTTATTAACAAAATATAAAGACATTGACACAATAATTTCTTTAACAAGGTTTAAAAATGAAAATAAATTTAATAAAAAGTATCATACTAGGTACTTTTAGTCTTTTTTGTTTAGTAAGTTGTTCTTCAATTAAACAGTCTAATAATGATATAGATGAAAGTTTTAATGAGAAAACACTTAGACTACCAAAAGTACAATTAGATGAAGCTGGATTGATTTCCAAAGTTGATGAAACTGGAGCTTCATTAGTTAATTCTAATGATAAGATTCTTGAATTTTGCAATACTGGAGATGCTTATATTGTAGAAGCAAATAAGAATTATCAGTTTGACTTTAGAAATTTCAATCCTAAAACAAACACATTAGCTACTGAGATAACTCCCACTGGAGAAATTTTAATCAAAGTAGTAGATATAAATGCCAACAAAGTAATTCTGAAAGAAAAGTGTCAATCTCAAATTTGGTATTCTACTTCAGTTCCTATAGTTGAAGTTTTTGAAGGCAGTAAAGAGCAAGTGGTAATCACACCTTTATTTAAGGACGGCTGCATACATTATGCTTACGAAATAAGACTTGGCTCTGTAGAGAGTGGCTGTGGCACACAAAAGGTAAGAGAAATCTTAAAAAAGAGAAAAGAATGCAGTGGACAAAAAGTCAAGAAAAATAGAATTAGAAAAATTTCAGAAATTTTCAATCCTTATAATTGAAACAAACTTAGTAATTAAAACCAACAAATCAGATTTAGTCTTTTACTTAAGTTTGCTGATAGCATAAAGAAAGATTAGCTGCAGGAAGAGAAGCTTACAAAAATAAATTGCAACAATCACATAGGCGTTTTTTGGGGCAAAGATTGTCATTAATATTTTTTGAAATGTTTTAAAACACTTATCGGCAAATTGTTCCCAACTACCTTTTGGGTTTCTGATCTATGCAAAAATGATATGTGTTGCCATATCAATTTCAGTTAATAGCAATTCTTTATTTTTTTCGTCAACTAATTTTGCTTTAATACTTTCTAATTGAGCTATATTTGATTACTCCAGTACTATTGCTTCATATTCTTGCTCCGTTAAACCAAATTTAGGGTCTATTACTTTCACTTCGTCATAACTTAACTCGTAAAGTTTGTAAACCAAATTGTCTATTTGTTGTTCTAAGTTTTTTGTTGCTTTATTTTCTAAAATCAACGAGTGTATTTTGTCTGCCAACTTTATAAATTGGCTTTGATTTTTTAATTCAGAAATTTTAATTGGTAATACCTTCATATGATTTGGATAAAAATGAGTGCCATCATACATAAGTTCATTTACATGAAATTTAATTAGCTTGCAATTTAAAATTGCTTGTAAATACTGATAGGAATAATTTTTTGATGTAGCTATATTCTCCTTTGTGATAGTTCTTTTAATCGTTGTGTATTCAGCATTTTTTAGCTTATACCATAGGGTAACCACAGCAACTGAATCGTTACAATAGTAGCCTTGATTATAATAAATAAATCTCAATTTTGTTATATCACTTAATGTTCTCAAACCAACTAATTTTTCATTTTCAAACAATTCTGGAAACATTGCATTGTACATTGTTTCAGGTTGGTAATCCAAATATGATATTGAATTAACAAGCCAATATCCCATATATTTCCCTTCAAAATACGTTTTGAATTTTGATTTAGTTTTTGTTTCGTCAAAAAATGCTTTAGAAAGTTTTTCTACCGAGAATGCTTCTTTTAAATCATCTAAAGTTGCCTTGCTTCCTTTGTTGGCAATGGCAGTAAAGCGTTCGGCTGCTGTTCGTGTACTTTCGCCTTCGCCTAATAGGTACGTGTAGCGTTTGGGTTCGGTTTTATTTATTACAAATTTACCATCTGCATCATAGCCTGTTAATTCCGACACATAAGTAAACCGCCATTTAGGGCTTTCGGGTCGGTGATAAGCAATAAAAGCAGCATCAATATCTTTCCAATATTTGCGAAGCAAATTTCGCAAGCCTACACGGTTTCGTTCTAAAATAATGCCGTGAGCTAATGTAACTTCAAACACAGCAATCTTGCGTTCAATTCCGTTTTCGTTGAGTGTAATGTAGCCCAACTTTTGTACTTGCGAAGCTACATTGCTGTCAATGTCTGTTAGTATTTCAGGTGTTGCAAGCAAACTAGATGTTAATTTGATAGATGCCAGTAAATTTAAAATTGGTGATATTGATTTAGAACCAATTCAACTGATGCACGGAAATTTAGAAGTATTTGGTTTCAGAATTGAAATCTTTGCTTATCTTTTCTATTTAAAATTTTGTAAATTGCATTTCTATTTTCATATCAATCAAATATGTGAAAATTATAACTAACACATACAAATAAGTATAAAAAAATTATATGAGTGACGACCAAAAGAAACAACTTGAACAACAACTTTGGAACATTGCCAATACGCTTCGTGGCAAAATGAATGCAGACGAATTTCGTGACTACATTTTGGGTTTCATTTTCTATAAATACCTAAGCGAAAAAATGAACATTTTCGCAAACGAAATATTGAAACAAGACAATATTATGTTTCGTGACATAACAGCCAAAACAACAAACGGCAAAGAGTTCATTGAAGCTATCAAAGAAGAAGCTCTAGAAAAATTAGGTTATTTCCTAAAACCAGAAGAATTATTTAGTGAAGTTGCTGAACGAGGCAAAGGCGAAAATGAAGACGACGTTGACAAGTTCGATGAAAGCAAAACCCATTTTATTTTAGAGGACTTACAAAAAATCCTTATCAATATCCAGCTGAGTACAATGGGTACAGATAGCGAAGAAGATTTTGACAATCTTTTTGAGGATATGGATTTAAATAGTTCAAAATTGGGTAAAACACCCGAAGCAAGAAATGCAATCATTGCAAAGGTGCTTACGCATCTTGACAAAATTGATTTTAAATTAGAGCATACCGAATTAGATGTTTTAGGTGATGCTTACGAATATCTTATCGGACAGTTTGCAAGTGGTGCAGGAAAAAAAGCAGGTGAATTTTATACACCACAAGAAGTTTCTAAAATACTTGCCAAAATTGTAACCACAGGAAAAAGCAAACTCAAATCAGTTTACGACCCTACTTGTGGTTCGGGTTCTTTGTTGCTCCGTGTGGCAAGAGAAGTAGAAGATGTAAGTAATTTTTACGGACAAGAAATGAACCGTACTACTTACAACCTTGCCCGAATGAATATGATTTTACACGGTGTGCATTACCGCCAATTTGATATTAAGCAAGACGATACACTAGAACACCCACAGCATATTGACAAACAGTTTGAAGCCATTGTAGCCAATCCGCCATTTTCGGCTCTATGGAGTGCCAACCCTTTATTTACAAGTGACGACCGTTTTAGCCAATACGGAAAACTTGCACCGGGTAGCAAGGCTGACTTTGCTTTTGTGCAACATATGATATACCATTTGGCAGAAAATGGCACTATGGCTATTGTATTGCCTCACGGTGCTTTATTTCGTGGCGGAGCAGAGCAACACATTCGCAGGTATTTGATAGAAAATAAAAACTTCTTGGATGCTGTAATTGGCTTACCTGCCAATATATTTTATGGCACAAGTATTCCAACTTGTATTTTGGTTTTCAAAAAGTGTAGAGAAAACCCTGATAATATTTTGTTTATTGATGCAAGTGGTAGCGACCATTACGAAAAAGTAAAAACGCAAAATGTTTTAAGAGCGAAAGACATTGATTTAATTATTGACACATTCCGCAATAGAACTGAAACTCTTAAATACAGCAAGAAGGCAACTTTAAAAGAAATTGCTACAAATGATTATAATTTAAATATACCAAGATATGTTGATACTTTTGAAACTGAGAAAAGTATAGATATTGAAGCAATTGCCGATGAAATAAAAGCTTTGGATGAAACCATTGTGAATACTGATAAAACTATCGCACAGTTTTGTAATGAATTGAATATCTCAACACCTTTTTAATAAAAACATTATGAAATCAGAAGAAATAAAACAGCTATTTGCCCAGTTTGAAGCAGTTGCAGCCGAACTAGGAGGTGTAGAATGTTGGAGTGCCAGAGAATTACAAGATTTATTAGGATATACCAAATGGGAGAACTTTGAAAAGGTAATTCAAAAGGCAAAAGATGCCTGCAAAAACGTAGGTGAAGAAGTGTCGTATCATTTTCCTGACATCAGGAAAACGATACTAATGCCCAAAGGTGCTGAAAAAGAGATAGAAGATATTTTACTAACAAGATATGCCTGTTATTTGGTAGTACAAAATGGCGATAGCCGAAAAGAAGAAATTGCTTTTGCTCAAAACTATTTTGCAATACAAACACGTAGAGCAGAGTTGGTAGAGCAACGATTATTGGAATATGAAAGAGTAAAAGCGAGAGAAAAGCTAAGCCAAACCGAGAAACAACTATCGGGCATATTGTACGAACATGGTGTTGATAGCCAAGGCTTTGCAACTATAAGAAGCAAAGGCGACCAAGCACTATTTAGGCTGAATACACAAATGCTGAAACGCAAAATGGGTGTGCCTGATACAAGACCAGTTGCCGATTTTCTGCCTACCATTAGCATTAAAGCAAAAGACCTTGCTGCTGAAATGACAGGGCTAAATGTGCAAAGTAAAGACCTGAAAGGGCAAACCAAAATAGAAAAAGAACATATCGACAATAATGTTGCTGTAAGGGAAATGCTTACAAAAAGAGGAATAGTGCCCCCGAAAACTTACCTGCTGCTGAAGATGTGAAAAAACTACAAAGAAAATTGGAAGGCGATGTGAAAAAAGTATTAAAAGATACCAAAAAGAAGAAATAATGGAAAAGCAAATGAACAGCCGCGCAGAGCAAAGCCGAAATGTACCACAATTGAGGTTTCCTGAATTTGTAGGGGAATGGGAAATGAAGAAGTTGGGGGAGGTTTGTAATGAGCATCAATTAAAAAACAAAAATAAAGAAACAAACGAAGTTTTTTCTGTCGCTAAACATAAAGGAGTAATTAATCAAATAGAACATTTAGGTCGTTCATTTTCTGCCAAAGAGATTCTACATTACAAATTAATTTTCCCTGGCGATTTGGTATATACAAAAAGTCCAACTTCTGATTTCCCATTTGGCATAATAAAACAAAATAGAACTGAAAGAATTGGCGTTGTTTCACCTTTATATTGTGTATTCAAACCAAAAACATTTGCATTAGGCTATTTACTTCACGAATATTTCAAATCTGCAATTAATACTTATAACTATTTAAGTCCTTTAGTTCAGAAAGGAGCAAAAAATACAATGAATATTAATAATGATGACTTCTTAAACGGTGCAGGTTTATTACTTCCAATGAATGAACCCGAACAAACCCGCATCGCCAATTTCCTGACGGCCGTAGATGAAAAAATACAAGCCCTGAAAAAGAAAAAAGGATTGTTGGAGGCGTTTAAAAAGGGGGTAATGCAAAGACTGTTTTCGCAAGAATTGAGGTTTAAGGATGAGAATGGGCAGGCGTTTGCGGATTGGGAAGTGAAGAAGTTAGGGGAGGTGGCAAAAATCTATCAATCCAAAACAATAACACAATCAGAACTAACAAAAGAAGGTTTTGATGTTTACGGAGCAAATGGAATAATCGGCAAATATCCAAAGTATAATCACGAATTAGAACAAATTGCTATTACATGTAGGGGTAATACATGTGGCACAGTTAATTATACTAATCCGAAATCTTGGATTACAGGAAATGCTATGGTTATTAATGTAGATGAAAAAGTAACTGTTTTAAAAAAATTTCTATTTCATCAATTATATAATTCAAATTTTGGTTACTTAATATCAGGTTCGGGGCAACCTCAAATTACAGGTAATATAAAGGAACACATAGTCTTTTTACCTTCTCTCCCCGAACAAACCCTCATCGCCAATTTCCTATCAGCCATAGACGATAAAATAAAACACACCGCTGTGCAAATAGAAAAAACAGAGGGTTGGAAAAAAGGATTGTTGCAAAGGATGTTTTGTTAATGGCTAAACAACCCGAACAATTGTCTGAATCACGGATTAAAAGGATTAAAAGATTTCGCGGAATTTTTAATGCATTTTCAAATTAGTGTAATTGTCTGAATCACGGATTAAAAGGATTAAAAGATTTCGCAGATTATTTAATGCATTTTCAAATCAGTGTAATTGTCTGAATCACGGATTAAAAGGATTAAAAGATTTCACGGATTTTTTAATGCATTTTCAAATCAGTGTAATTGTCTGAATCACGGATTAAAAGGATTAAAAGATTTCACGGATTTTTTAATGTATTTTCAAATCAGTGTAATTGTCTGAATCACGGATTAAAAGGATTAAAAGATTTCGCGGAATTTTTAATGCATTTTCAAATCAGTGTAATTGTCTGAATCACGGATTAAAAGGATTAAAAGATTTCGCAGATTATTTAATGCATTTTCAAATCAGTGTAATCGGTGTCATCAGTATAATCCGTGATTCAGACAAAAGAATAGAATATGAATACAGAATTAAAATATAAAGACATTACCGAAAAGATATTGGGAGCATCGTTTGAGGTTCATAAATTTTTAGGCAATGGTTTTCAGGAAGTGATTTATCAAAGAGCATTAGCTTGGGAAATGAAACAGAAAGGATTGGAATTTGCCAGAGAAATTGAACAGGATATTTTTTACAAGGACTTACCCGAACCTATTGGAACAAGAAGAGCAGATTTTGTAGTAGAAGGAAAAGTATTAGTTGAATTAAAAGCAATCATACTTTTAGAAGATGTGCATTTGGCTCAAGCTTTAAATTATTTGAAGGCATATAAATTAGAGGTTGGTTTATTAATCAACTTTGGAAGCAAGTCATTAACTTTTAAAAGAATAGTTGTCTGAATCACGGATTAAAAGGATTAAAAGATTTCACGGAATTTTTAATGCATTTTCAAATCAATGTAATTGTCTGAATCACGGATTAAAAGGATTAAAAGATTTCACGGAATTTTTAATGTATTTTCAAATTAGTGTAATCGGTGTCATCAGTGTAATCAGTGTAATCAGTGATTCAGACAAAAAAGGAAACAAATGAGTAAGCAATCGGAACAAATATTAGAAGAACAATTAATAAACCAATTACAAAAATTGGGTTACGCTTATATTGTTATAAATAGCGAAAAAGATTTATTGCTCAACCTGAGAAGTCAGTTGGAGAAACATAATAATGATCCATTATCCAAAACAGGAAATGAACGATTTTCAAAAACAGAATTTGAAAGAGTTTTAAACCTATTGAGCAAAGGTTCCGTTTTTGAGAAATCAAAAACACTTCGCCAAAAGCAACACATAGTAAGAGATAACGGAGAAAACCTTTATTTTGAATTTTTGAATTCTGAGCATTGGTGTCAAAATCAATATCAAGTAACCAATCAAGTAAGCCAGGAAGGTAAATTTAAAAACCGTTATGATGTTACGATACTTATAAATGGTATGCCATTGGTGCAAATAGAATTGAAACGTAGAGGTTTAGAACTCAAAGAAGCGTTCAATCAAATCAACCGTTACCAAAGGCATTCATTTGGAGCAAATTCCGCTTTGTTTCAATATGTTCAAATTTTCATTATTAGCAACGGTGTGAATACAAAGTATTACGCCAATAACAGAAACCAGAGTTTCAAACAAACTTTTTATTGGACAGATGTAGCAAACAAAAGACTTTCTAATATCTTAAATGGCTTTACAGATACATTTTTAGAGCCTTGCCATTTGAGTAAAATGATATGCAAATACATTGTGCTGAACGAAGCTTATAAAATACCAATGGTGCTTCGTCCCTATCAATTTTATGCAGTTGAAGCATTAATTGAAAGAGTTAAAAACTCGACCAAGAATGGTTATATATGGCACACCACAGGCTCGGGCAAAACCTTAACGAGTTTTAAAGCCAGTCAAATTTTAATGGCTTTGCCACAAGTTCACAAAGTCGTTTTTGTGGTGGACAGAAAAGATTTGGATTATCAAACTACTAAAGAATTTAACAGTTTTCAAGAAGGTTGTATTGATGGCACAGACAATACACAAAACTTAGTAAAGCAATTTACAGGAACTTACGTTGATAAAAAAGGCGAAGCCAAAAATTCAAAACTCATTGTAACCACTATTCAAAAGCTAAACACCGCAATTAGCAAATTGAAGTATGAGGCGAAAATGGCAGACTTGAAAGACAAGCGTATCATTTTCATTTTTGACGAATGCCACAGAAGCCAGTTTGGCGACACACATAAGCGTATAAAAGCGTTTTTCAATAATGCTCAATTGTTCGGCTTTACTGGCACACCCATTTTTGCCGAAAATGCAGCCAAAAACGAACACGGCAAACGAACAACAAAAGATTTATTTGAAGACTGTTTGCATAAATATGTAATTACAGATGCCATAAAAGATGAAAACGTTTTGAAGTTTTCAGTTGAATATGTTGGCAGATACAAGCACAAAGACGGACGAGAAACCAATATTGATATAGAAGTTGAAGACATTGACACTAAAGAGTTGATGGAAGACGAAACTCGTTTGGAAAAAATAACGGATTACATCATAGCACATCACAATCGCAAAACACATAGCCGAGAATCTACGGCAATGTTTTGCATCAACAATGTGCCTACCCTAATCAAGTACGTTGATTTATTCAAAAAGAAAAAAGCCGAAGGTTTACACAATTTGAATATTGCCACAATTTTCAGTTATGGTGCAAATGAAGATGATGCAGATGCAAATGGTTTTATCAATTTTGAAGAGGATTTTGATAATGTAGATTTAAATGTGGTGGCAGAACCAATACCTGAATACAAAATCAATCTTCACAGCAGAGACAAATTAGAAGAGTTTATTGGCGACTACAACCAATTGTTTGGCGACAATTTTACCACTAAAGACAGCCAAAGTTTTTACAACTATTATAATGATATTTCAAAGAAAGTAAAGGAACGAAAAATTGATATTCTAATAGTTGTAAATATGTTTTTGACAGGTTTTGATAGTCCTACATTAAATACAATGTACGTTGATAAGAACTTGAGATACCACGGATTGATACAAGCATACAGCCGAACTAATAGAATATTAAACGAACAAAAGTCGCAAGGAAATATTGTTGTATTCCGCAACCTTAAAAATCGCACAGACGAAGCCATTACTTTATTCAGCAACAAAGAAGCTATTGAAGTAATCATAATGAAACCTTATGAAGATTATACGGATAAGTTTGACGAAGCATTTGAACACCTACTTACATTAACGCCCACAACAGACAGCGTAAATGATTTAGTAACCGAAGACGATGAACTTGAATTTATAAAAGCGTTTAGAGATTTAATGAGAATAAAAAATATTCTCACTGCTTTTTCAGATTTCAAATGGGCAGACTTGAAAATGACTGAACAACAATTTGAGGATTTTAAAAGCAAGTATCTTGACCTTTACGACAAAGTAAAAAGCGAACATCAAAAAGAGAAAGTTTCTATTTTAGAAGATGTTGATTTTGAATTAGAGTTAATTCATCGTGATGAAATAAATGTTGCTTACATCATTCAACTTTTAATCAAGTTAAAAACACAGACCCAAAAAGATACATCCAAAGCGGAGCAAGAAATTTTTATCTTGTTAAACACTGAAACTACTTTGCGTAGCAAACGAGAATTAATTGAAAGGTTTATACAAGAAAACTTACCAGTTATTGACGACTCAGATAATATACAGCTAGAGTTTGATAAATACTGGAAAAATGAGAAACAAAAAGCATTTTCAAAACTTGTTACCGAAGAAAACCTTTCTGCCGATAGAACTGAAAAACTCATTGAAAATTATTTGTTTGCAGAACGCCAACCATTGAGGGATGAAGTATTAGAACTAATTGAAGGAGAAAAACCAAGTTTATTGCAACGCAAAAAAATAGGTGATATAATATTAAAACGAATTATAGACTATGTAGAAACATTTATAAACGGTTTTTGATGGTTGAGAATTTGCATATAAAGAAATTGGGTATTAGAATAACAATTTTGAGATATTTAACTTAGAAAACTAAGTCTCATAGTGCAGTTCATAAAAGAAGAAAATTAATCTGATTTTAATGAAAAAAGTAATTTTAAATTCATTCTGACAAGAAATGATTAATATTTGTTTGAATATTTCGGCGATTGGAAATTTGTTCTGAAATTTGTTCTGAAAACCCAAAACAAAAAAACGCAACTACTATATTATTAAGCAGTTGCGTTTTGTTTTTAGTGCACCCTAGAGGAGTCGAACCTCTAACCTTCTGATCCGTAGTCAGATACTCTATCCAATTGAGCTAAGGGTGCATTGAACTTTTAAAGATTACAAAATTATGAATTTATTCTTTAGTTTCCAAGAAAAATCGCTACTCTATTTGTAGTTTCTGGAAAATTCAATTTGAAAATATGACTATAATCATTAATCTAATATTGCTAAGTCATATTAACTATATCGAAAAAATTCGATTTTTGTAAGTGTACATCTTTTAATTTTAAAATTTCAAAATGAATTTAGTAGAAGTTGAAAATCAAGTTGCTGAGAAATGCTATCATTGTGGCGATAATATAGTTACTGAGCTTATTACTTTCGACAATAGAAACTTTTGTTGTGCTAGTTGCCAAACTGTCTATGAGATACTATCTCAGGGTGATTTGGGTGATTACTATAAGTTCAATCAAAGCCCAGGGAAAGCTCAAAAGAGCTTAACTGAGGGTAAATATGATTTCTTGGACAATGAACAAACTGCAAGTACTCTGCTAAATTTCAACGATGGAAAGTTAGCAATTGTTACATTGTATCTTCCTGAAATCCATTGTTCTTCTTGTATATGGCTTTTGGAAAATTTATACAAAATTGATAATAGAATTACATCTGTTGAGGTAAATTTCCTTCAAAAAGAAGCTCTTATTCGATTCAATCCAACTATAATTTCGCTTAAAGAAGTAGCTATTCTTCTTTCAAAAATTGGCTATCCTCCTAGCTTAAGCTATGACGATTTGAGCAAAAAAGAGAAAATTAATCCTTTGCGAACTTATTACTATAAGTTAGGCGTTGCTTTTTTTGCTTTTGGCAATATCATGTTGCTAAGTTTTCCAGATTATTTTGGACTTGGCGAGCTTAATGACCCAAGCACAAAAGTATTCTTTGGCTATTTAAATTTTATTTTGTCGCTTCCAGTTTTGTTCTATTCAGCTCAAGAATTTTTCCAAAGTGCTTGGCAGGGGTTGAAACAAAAAACGCTGAATATGGATTTTCCAATCGTACTTGGTTTGATTGTAATGTTCATTAGAAGTAGCTATGAAATATTCACTCAAACAGGTGCTGGCTTTATGGATACTTTGGCTAGTTTAGTATTTTTGATGCTTATTGGGAGAATGTTTAAAAATAAAAGCTATGATAGAATTAGTTATGATAGGGATTATAGGTCTTATTTCCCAATAGCAGTAAATAAAATAATTGATGGCAAAGAAAGTAGTATTAAAATTAGTGAAATTCAAAAAGGTGATTTGCTGAGAATCAGAAATAGCGAACTAATTCCTGCCGATTCTATTCTGATTTCGAAAAACGCAACTATTGATTATAGTTTTGTAACTGGAGAGGAAAGAGATGTCATCCTTAATAATAAAGAAAATTTATTTGCTGGTGGCAGAAACAAAGGGAAGTCTATCGAAATTGAAGCTCATAAATCTGTGTCGCAGAGTTATTTAACAAGTCTTTGGAATAATGAGGTTTTCGACAAACAAGATGATGACAACTTAACTACCTTGGCTAATAGAGTTAGCGGAGTTTTCACAGTAATAATTGTTTTAATTGCAATTTCATCATTGGTATATTGGTTTCCAATTGATTTAAAAATTGGAATTAATGCATTCACAGCTGTGCTTATTATTACATGCCCTTGTGCATTGGCTCTATCTTCACCATTCACTTTGGGAAGTGTTTTACGAGTGTTTGGCAGAAACAATATTTATCTGAAAAACACAAATGTAATTGAAAAGCTTGCTAAAATTGACACAATAATTTTTGATAAAACTGGTACAATCACTCAATCAAAAATGAAGCAAGTCCAGTTTGTCGCTGTTAATAATGAACTGGATAGCGACGAACTTGATATAATTAAAGCTGCTTGTAGCCATTCGGGACATACACTTAGTCGAATGATTTATAATGAAATAACTTATAATAAAAGTATAAATGTAAGTTCTTTCAAAGAGGAAATTGGTTTAGGAATTGAAGCAATTGTTAATAATGTGAAAGTTAGAATTGGCTCAAGTAAATTTGTTGGTAACAATTCGAAAAATGAAAACCCAACTTCGACTCAGGTTTATGTGAAATTAGGTGACGAAATAAAAGGATATTTCGAAATTAAAAGCACATACAGAGATGGCTTAAATAATTTGATAAATAAGTTATCCCAAAAGTATAGTTTGTTCCTGCTTTCTGGTGATAACGATAATGAGAAAGAAAATCTGAGTTTAATATTTCCCAAAGAGAATTTATACTTCAATCAGAAACCACAAGATAAGTTAGATAAAATTAAAGAGTTAAATGAAAATCATCACACTATGATGGTTGGCGATGGACTAAATGATGCTGGAGCTTTAAAGCAAAGCTTTGTGGGAGTAGCAATTACCGATGAAATAGGGAATTTCTTTCCATCTAGCGATGCTGTGATTGATTCCAAAGAATTCACTAAACTTGATACTTTGATAAACTTTGCTAAGTCTGCTAAAAGTGTGATAATTTTCAGTTTTCTTTTATCATTCGCTTATAACACATTAGGGATTTACTATGCTGTTTCAGGAAAGTTTTCGCCTGTTGTGGCTGCAATCATAATGCCCATAAGCTCTGTAACCATTATTCTTTTTACTACATTAGCAGTAAGTCTTTTGGCAAAACGCAAAGGACTTTAGTGCTTTTTGTATTTATGACCAAAGTCATAATTTGAAATGAGTACACTCAAAATAATTAATGATACTAAATGCTAATTTTGAATAAATAATTGAGATAAAAAATGACAATTCTTTTTCTTTTAATAATAGTAAGTCTTTTAACTGCATTAATATTCCTTTCTGCATTTATTTGGGCTGTTAAGAATGGTCAATATGATGACAACTATACACCTTCGGTAAGAATATTATTTGATACTGAAGTTAATGATGCAACAAAAAATAACAACAAAGAGTGATTTTATGAACAATAGAAGTTTCTTTTTCGACAACAAGATAGTTAAATACTTTGCTATAGCAACAGTTGTCTGGGGTATAGTGGGAATGCTAGTAGGGCTAATAATTGCCTTGCAATTAGTGTTTCCTAGTTTGAGTTTTGGACTGCAATATACTACTTTTGGTAGGTTAAGACCACTTCATACGAATGCAGTTATATTTGCATTTGTAGGAAATGGTATTTTTATGGGAGTTTACTACTCCTTGCAAAGATTGCTCAAAACAAGGATGTTTAGTGATTTGCTAAGTAATGTCCATTTTTGGGCTTGGCAGCTAATTATAGTTTCTGCGGCAATAACACTTCCTTTAGGTATAACTACTTCAAAAGAATATGCAGAATTAGAATGGCCAATTGATATTGCTATTACTATTGTATGGGTAATATTTGGTATCAATATGATGGGAACTATTATCAAACGTAGGGAACGACATATTTACGTAGCCATTTGGTTCTATATAGCTACTTTAGTTACTGTTGCTGTATTGCATATTGTAAACTCATTTGCATTGCCTGTTACATTATTTAAAAGTTATTCTTGGTATGCTGGTGTGCAAGATGCACTTGTTCAATGGTGGTATGGTCATAATGCTGTTGCATTTTTCTTAACTACTCCATATTTGGGTTTGATGTATTATTTCTTGCCTAAAGCTGCTGAAAGACCTGTTTATTCTTATAAACTTTCAATAGTTCACTTTTGGGCTTTGATATTCTTATATATTTGGGCTGGACCTCACCACTTACTTTACACTTCATTGCCAGATTGGGCACAATCGCTGGGAGTAGCTTTCTCAATTATGCTAATTGCTCCTTCATGGGGTGGTATGGTAAATGGTTTGCTTACACTTCGTGGAGCTTGGGATAAAGTTAGAGATAGTATTATCTTAAAATTCTTGGTTGTGGCAGTAACTTGCTATGGTATGTCAACATTTGAAGGTCCAATGCTATCATTGAAAAATGTAAATGCTATTGCCCACTATACTGATTGGATTGTTGGACACGTGCATATTGGTGCATTGGGTTGGAATGGATTTCTGACCTTTGGTATTTTGTATTGGCTTATTCCAAGAATGTGGCGAACTGAAATTTACTCTAAAAAACTTGCACAGTACCATTTTTGGTTAGGTACTTTAGGTATAATATTATATTCAGTGCCATTATATTGGGCTGGCTTCGCACAAAGTTTAATGTGGAAAGAGTTTACTGAAGAAGGTATTTTGAAATATCCTAACTTCTTGGAAACAGTTACTGTATTAATTCCAATGTATGCCGCAAGATCATTAGGAGGTTTATTATATCTAACTGGTGCACTTTTAATGGCATACAACTTAATAAAAACAGCTAAAGCTGGAAATTTCAATGCTAATGAAGAATTTGAATCTTCTGAATTGCCAGTTGAATATACACCTGTTAAAGGCGAAGGTTGGCATAGAGTATTTGAGCGTAAACCAGTTATAATGATGGTTGGAAGCTTAATTGTGATAATGATTGGTGGAGCTGTAGAAATTATTCCTACATTCTTAATTCAATCGAACATCCCCACTATTGCAAGCGTGAAACCATATACACCTTTGGAACTACACGGTAGAGATATTTATGTACGTGAAGGTTGCTACACTTGTCATTCACAAATGATTAGACCATTCCGCTCTGAAACTGCTCGCTATGGCGAATATTCAAAAGCTGGAGAGTTTGTTTATGACCATCCATTCCAATGGGGTTCTAAACGTACTGGGCCAGATTTGCATAGAGAAGGTGGCTTGAGACCAGATTCTTGGCATTATTTCCACATGATGGATCCAGTATCAATGTCGCCAGGTTCAATTATGCCGACTTATACTTGGCTTTTCGAGCAAGATATTGATTTGGAAATTATTCCTAAAAAAATTAGAGCTATGCAAACACTTGGTGTTCCATATCCTGCTGGATATGATTTGAAAGCTGTTGCCGATTTGCAAAAACAAGCAAATGGTATTGTGACCAATTTAGGAAAAGATAAAATAAAAATTAGTTCAAGTAAAGAAATTATTGCTTTGATTGCATACTTGCAAAGACTAGGCACAGATATTAAATTGAACAATAAAGACAAAGCAACTAACTAAAGGAATGTGAAAAATGAAATTTAAAAATTACGTTCAAACAATGGTTGGTGTAGATATTTTCCCAATAATATCATTACTACTTTTCTTCACATTTTTTATTCTTATGGGAATAATGGTTTGGAAAATGAGTAAAGAATATGCAAATAAAATGGGGAATATCCCATTTGAAAGTGATGATTTTCAAAATAATCAATTGAAAGAGAATTATGAAAAAGTTAATTAATAAAATTCTAATGCCAATTTTAATAATTGGTTTCAGCCAAGTATCTTTGGCAAGTGAAGAAGTAGGAAAAAACGAAGCATTAGTGCATTCTTACGAATATGTAGGAATAACATTCTTAATAAGTTTATTTGGTCTTATAATTGGTATGTTCACCCTTGCTACATTCCAATATTATTTACAACTATTGAAATCCGGGAAAACAAGTGAAGAAATATTAGGGTTCTCATTTTTTAGAACGAAATATGATAAAGATGAACTTACTGACCACAAATATGATGGTATTCAAGAATTAGACAATCGTATGCCTCCTTGGCTAAGATATATGTTTATTTTCACAATATCTTTTGCAATTATATATGTTTTACATTATATGGTACTGCAAACTGGTGATTTACAAATAGCAGAGTATCAAAAAGAATTAGCAGTGGCTGAAAAAGAAATTTCTGAATTTCAATTGAAATCAGCAAGTTTTGTAGATGAAAAAACGGCAAAACCTTCAAATGATGCTTCAATGCTCAATAAAGGTGTAGAAGTATATAAAAAGAATTGTACTGTTTGCCATGGTCAAGCTGGCGAAGGCGGTGTAGGGCCCAATTTATCTGATGATTACTGGATTAATGGCGGTGATTTTAAATCTATTTTCAAAACTATTAAGCATGGCGTTACTGAAAAGGGTATGAAATCTTGGAAGCAAGATTTATCTGCCGCTCAAATTTTGCAAGTTTCAAGTTATGTCCGCTCTTTGAAAGGTACAGTGCAAGGTGGAAAAGAGAAACAAGGCATACTGTACAGTGGTGTTGAATAATGTCAAAGCAAATCATAGAAGGGATTAACTTTAGAGATAGAATAACTACTATCGACGAAAAAGGAAAAAGAAAGTGGGTTCGTGCTAAAAAACCCAGAGGAGAATTCTATAATAAAAGGACATTATTGTCTATTATATATTTAGGTGTATTTTTCATTATGCCTTTTATTAGAGTCAATGATAGACCTTTTATGATGTTGAATCTACCAGAAAGAAAGTTTATTATATTATCTTTTCCTTTTGGTCCCCAAGATATGATTTTATTTGGCTTATTAATGGTAACTTCATTAGTATTTGTCGCATTATTTACTGTAGCATTTGGGAGAATCTTCTGCGGTTGGGTTTGCCCACAAACAGTTTTTATGGAATTAGTTTTCAGAAAAATTGAATATTTATTTGAGGGTAATCCTAAACAACAAGTGGAATTGAAAGAAAGTGAATGGAATTTCAATAAAGTATGGCGAAAATATGGGAAACATTTAACTTTTTGGATTTTATCATTTTTAATTGCTAACATATTCCTTTCTTATATAATCACAACAGATAAGTTGTATAAAATAATTACTGAGCCAATATCTCAGCATATAGTTGGTTTTATTTCAATTTGTGTTTTTACTACTGTATTTTATACAGTGTTTACATTTGTTAGAGAACAAGTTTGTACTATTATTTGTCCTTATGGAAGATTGCAAGGTGTTTTAATTGACAATGATTCACTTGTAGTAGCTTATGATTATATAAGAGGCGAGCCAAGAGGAATACAAAAGAAAAATAGCACAGATATCATGGGTGACTGTATTGATTGCAAAGAGTGCGTGAAAGTTTGCCCAACTGGAATTGACATTAGAAATGGTACTCAACTTGAATGTATAAATTGCACAGCTTGTATTGATGCTTGCGATGCAGTGATGCTTCACATGGAAAAGCCAAAAGGACTAATTCGATATGCTAGTACGAATAATATTGAAAGTAAAAGTAAGTTTTCATTCACTTGGAGAGTGAAGGCGTACATTATTGTGCTTTCATTCCTAATACTTGTACTAACTTCATTGATAATTACAAGAAAAGAAATTGATTCTACTTTAATGCGAGCTGGGGGGCAACTCTACCAAACTTTACCTGACGGAAAAGTAAGTAATCTTTATAGTATTCAAATTGTAAATAAGACTTATCAGAATGAGAGTTTACAACTGAAACTTAAAGATATACCAGGAGAAATCAAAATCGTTGGGAAACCAGAAATTATAGTTACAAAAGATAATGCAACCAATGCAAACTTCTTTATTGTGCTTGAACAAAAATATTTAAAAACAAATAGTAATAAATTAGTAGTTTTAGTCATGAAAGATGGCAAAGTCATAGAAGAGCTGAAAACTACATTTTTTGCACCTTAATAATTGGAAAAGAAAATGAATTGGGGTAAAGGAATTGCAATTGCTTATACTACTTTCGCAGTGTTTATGGTAGTAATGGTAGTGATTATGTCCAGACAAACTGTTGATTTGGAAGCCGATAACTACTATGAATTAGAGCTAAAACATCAATCGAAAATAGATGCTGCCGATAACTATGTTAACTTGAAATCCAGTATTGAATTAAAAGACGACCTAAATAACCCTGCGATTACGATACCAAATGAAATATTGCAAACAATAAAATCAGGAGTTATAACATTTCAAAGAAAGGGCGATAAGAAATTAGATTTTAGTTTCAATATAGATAGAAATACAAATCTACAATTACCTAAGCAAAAGCTGAAACCAGGCGTTTATAAAGTTTCTATGGAATGGAACGATGGTTCGAAAAGCTATTATAAAGAAGAAATAGTAAGGTTCTAATGTTAGAATTAAACTTTGCTTTCACTCTTGGAATGTTAAGTAGTTTGCACTGTATTGGTATGTGTGGACCAATTTCTTTAGCACTGCCAATTGGAAAACTAAGTTTTTTCGGCAAATCAATTTCAATTCTTATCTACAATTTAGGCAGAATAGCTACATATACGAGCATTGGCTTATTGATTGCAATATTTGGAAAATATTTAACTCCTTCATTTCTTCAGCAAGATTTATCAAAGTTCTTAGGAATAACTGTAATTATTGCTTCCATTCTATTTATTGCTAAACCAAAATTACTTATTCAAGATAATTACTTTTTCAGAATTGTTAAAAGAGAATTAACTAAACTTTTTCAAAAAAGAAATTTGCCAATATTCTTTCTAATAGGTCTTTTAAACGGTTTATTGCCCTGTGCTATGGTTTATATGGCTATTGGTACTGCAATGACTTTTGAGAATAAAATAAGTACAGCACTCTTTATGTGCGTTTTCGGCTTAGGCACATTGCCAGCAATGTTGTTAATTGGATTTGGTGGTGGAGTTTGGCTCAATAAATTCAAAAGTAGAATTTCAAAATTAGTGCCTTTTATTGCTATTGCTTACGGGATATTGTTGATTCTGCGAGGTATGGATTTGGGAATTCCATACATAAGTCCTAAATTAACTAATCGAAATATTGAAAAAATAAATTGCTCTCCCCAATAAATTCAATTTTTTAAATTTGAAATTATAGTATATAAAGATTGTCTGATTTCTAAAAACTCTTCATCTAAGCTTATGAACTGAGGGAATATATCAAAAGGTGAATTCAAATCAAAGCTATTTGCAATATTGTCGTATTTGTCCAATATTTTGCTATAAGCTTGCAACTTTTTTACATACTCATTCATTCTTCTTTCAAGTTTAATAATCTCGGCCAAATCGCTCTCATTCGTAGCTTTTTTGCCAACATCATTCAATCGAAATTGATATGAATATATGTCATCGTTGAAAATTTTCATCAATTTTTGCAACGATTTCACTTTATCTACTTTATGAGATTGAAAGTTATTCATAATTACCGTTTTAAATAAAAGCAAATTATTGCTAAATTTGTTTTTATTTTATGATTGAAGTCAGTAATATTTATGATTGAGTTAAGATATGCATAAAAATATAAGTATTTTCAGTTCCATTTTTGCCTATGCCACAGAGGGTATAATTGTATCCAATATTGATGGTGAAATTGTACTAGCCAACCCAAAATCGCATTTGCTATTTGGTTATGAAAACGATGAACTTATTGGCTTGAAAGTGGAAGCTTTGATACCACTTAAACACAGAACCAACCACGTAGAACACCGCAATAGTTTTACAGAAAACCCGAGACCCAGAACTATGGGATTGGGTATGGAACTTTCTGCACTGAGAAAAGATGGCTCTGAATTCCCCGTGGAAGTCAGCTTAAGCCACTTTACAGATGATAATAAAATGTATGTGTTAAGTTATATAATTGACCAAACAATCAAGAAAACTCAAGATTTACAAATCAAAGAAGCTTATGAAAAGCTTTCCAAAATGAATAATGAAGTACTTGAGCTAAACACCAAGTTAGAGCATAGAGTCAGAGAAAGAACTGAAGAGCTTGAAATAGCTATACAAAGATTGGCAAAATCGCAACAAGAATTAATTTATTCGTTGGATAAGGAAAAGTCTTTGAATGATTTGAAAAGCCGCTTCATCACTACTGCTTCTCATGAATTCAGAACTCCACTTGGAACTATTCTATCATCTGCTGCTTTGGCAATGAAATATGATGATGACAAAAAAGACCTACGCTTTAAACATTTAGAAAGAATAAAGCTATCCGTGAAAAATTTGACTCAAATATTAAATGATTTCCTTTCTATGGATAAATTAGACGAAGGATTAGTTCGCAATACACCTGAAAATATTGAAGTTACAGCATTTATTACAGAGCTAATTGATGAAATGGAAAATTTTTTGAGAAAAGGGCAAAACATTATTTTTGAAAATAGCAGTGTAAATAATGTTAAATTAGATAAACATTTGTTAAAAAATTCTATGCTTAATTTATTGTCGAACGGAATTAAGTATTCAAATGAAGACTCTGCAATCATTATCAAAATTGAGCAAATAAATGATAAAGTTATATTTGCTGTTAGAGATAGCGGTATTGGGATTCCCAAGGAAGAACAAATTTATTTGTTTGATAGATTTTTTAGAGCTAAAAATGCTGTCAATATACAGGGTACTGGTTTGGGTTTAAGCATAGTCCAAAGATACACACAAATAATGAATGGTGAATTAAGATTCACATCCGATGAAAAAGGTACAGAATTCCAATTAATTTTTAACTACGAAAAATGAAAAAAATATTACTAATTGAAGATAATCCTGAGATGCTTGAAAATCTCTCAGAAATTTTGGATTTGGCTGGCTATGAAGCAATTCAAGCAGTAAATGGAAAAGAGGGCGTTACAAAAGCTAAAGCATTTTTGCCTGATTTGATTGTGAGCGATATAATGATGCCAGAGTTAGATGGATTTGGTGTTTTGAATATACTAAGCAAAGATGAGACCACAAGAAACATTCCTTTTATTTTCTTGACAGCAAAAACTGAAAAAATAGATTTAAGAAAAGGAATGTCAATGGGTGCAGACGATTACTTAACTAAACCTTTTGAAGACACAGAGCTATTAGAAGCAATTGAAGTGCGATTGAGAAAGTATGAAGACAAAAATGTACTTAATCAGAAAGCAGCAAAAACTTTTGAAGAAATAATTGCAGATAGCAGATTATTCAAATTCAAGAAAAAAGAGTTCATTTATAAAGAGTATGCACAGTCTGATTATCTTTATTATTTGAATTCAGGCAAAGTGAAAATATATAAATCAAACGATCTTGGCAAAGAACTAATTACAGATGTTCATATTGAAAAAGAAATATTCGGTTATAGCAACATTATTGATAATAGCAATCATACCGATAATGCTGTTGCAATGGAAAATAGCGAAGTTTATTTAATAGAAAAATCAAAATTCTTAGAATTTATACTTTGGAATAAGAACAATTCTAGTGAGTTTTTAAGTTTGCTTACTGCCAATCTGAAAGAAAAAGAAGCTAAACTTGTAAATTTAGCATATAGCTCGGTTAGGAAAAGAGTAGCAGAGCAAATTAGAAAACTTAATTTGAAATTTAACGATGGTAAACCAAACGGGGAAGTTGCACTTTCTAGAGAAGATTTTGCCAATTTAGTTGGAACAGCTACAGAAACATTAATCAGAACACTATCCGATTTCCACGATGAAGGAATAATAGAAACTATGAGTGGGAAAATTAAAATTAAAGACTTGACTAAACTTGAAAAGATGAGAAATTAGAAACGAAAAAATGGCTTAATTTTTTGAATTAAGCCATTTTTTTAAAGAATCGAATTGAAAATTATGCTACTTGTGCTGCTTTAAGCTTATTGACAAATTTAGCTAATTTAGATTTTTTGTTTGAAGCGAAGTTCTTATGAACAACTCCATGGATGCTCACTCTATCTAAAACACTTACTGCTTTTTTCAAGTTTACTGCACCTTCTTCATAAGTTTTTGACTCTCTAACCGCACGCATAGCTAATCTCATAGCTTTTTTCTTGCCACGATTATAAAAGTTTCTACGTTTAGAAATTCTAATTCTTTTCTGTGCCGATTTGTGATGTGCCATTTTTCTTTAATCTAAAATTTTATTTTAAAATTGAACTACAAAATTAACAAATTATTTTTTAAAAACAAAATTATTTATTCAAATCTGTATGTAATTCCCAAACCATATACTGTTGGAGTTGTTTGGTAAGAATAGAAATTACTGCCGTAAGTTACAAATCTATCGTTGAACTCACTGATTTTCATCATTGCGTCCACTCTAATTTTTTTCCCAATCAGATAGCCAAGCCCTAAACCAATTGATTGTGATCTATTTAGCACTTCCTTATAAGCAGAGGTTTGTTTTTCATAGCTTCCTCGCACTATTAAGCTAGTTATTGGTAATGGATACTCAAAACCAACACCCCATTTGACTAAACCTCTAAGTTCATTTGAGATTTGTGTGTTCAAATCTGCAAAATCGCCACTGTTCTCAGTAGAAGAATAGTTAGTTTGTGCAGCATCTATATATTCCACTCCTGTAGTTAGAGTTACTCCAACAATCTTCATTGAAGCTCCAGCAGAGAAAATGAACGGAGTTGAAAGATTATATGTTTGCTCTCCATCTAAAGTAGTTTCTTTGTTTTTAAAAACAACACCCTGGCTATTTGGTTTGAATTCAGCTTCGGCAGTTCTTGTAAAAGTTTCTTTAACTTCATAAAATGTTGGAGATTCTATTTTTGCTGTAACTCTTGCGTAATCATTGATTAGATACATACCACTTACAGAAACTGCGAAACCAGAATAATCTTGATTGAATGTGTTATTTTCTGTGAACTTAGACATATCAATAGAGCCAGCAACATTATACTTGCCCAAAACATCTACTTCGCTTAATTTACGAGTGTATTCAAAATTCCCAATTCTACCAACTAAAGAAATTCCAGCTAAAAAGTTTTTATCAACTTCAAAGCCAATTGCTGCATTAATATTGTGAATACCTCCGCTGCCCGATACAGTTGCAGTTTGATATAAGCTATCGTTATAAGGCATACCACCAGTAAAATCAATTACTTTTTCTATCCAAGCTCTATTCGATTGCTGCTGATATAAATGATTCAAATAAGATCCATTTGGAATAAATGAATTAAAGCCACTTGTGGAATTCAAATTCTTATCATAGAAATATGAGAACCCAATTGTTAGACCATCGGTATGGGTATTTCTGCCTGGTATTATCAATGATATATTTGAAATAGCTTGACTATTTGCTGAATTGGTAGTTTCTGTGGAATTGTAATTTGTTATGATTTTACCATTCGTTAAATTCATTCCAAAGTTAAGTTCATTATCTTTTTGTAAAAAGATACCAGCCGGAATATAGTACAACGCACTTGCATCATCCGAAATTCCATAGCTTGAGACTCCCAATGCACCAGCTCTTTGTGTGATTTGCCCATTAGAGCCGAGCATTCGTATTGCATCTTCTACATATTGAGCTTTCGAAATTGATAAACTCAGTAATGCTATAAATATAGTTAAAAGTATTTTCATTTCTTTGACTTCCTAATAATCGTAAAGTTATCTTCCTCTTTTGGGAGAAGAAGAGCTATTGCTATTGCCACTTGGTTTCGATGGCACACTTGGAGTAGAACTTGGTGTTACATTAGGTTTAGCTGACTCTTTTGGACGAGAGTTCTGCTCTGGTTGCTTAGAACCGCCTCGTCTATTTGGCTCAGCTGATTTATTAACATTTGGAACATTGTTTGAATTTCTATTCGGTCTTGGGCTACTTGATTCATTAGAAGGAACTTGTCGCCTGTTAGGATTAGAATTTGAATTCGGATTTACTCTATCATTGCCATTGTTAACACCGCTATTGATTCTGCTATCGCTCGGATTTGTACTTTCAATTCTATTTGGTCTATTGCTTTCGCTTCTTGGTGAATTCAAATCGCTGTCAGAGTTTCCTCTACGTTTATTTACATCGCTATTAACTCTGTTATCAATAGGTCTAGCGTTTTCATTGTTTGTTGGTCTGGAACTTTCAATACCAGGATTTCCAATTCGAGTACTAGTACCTGATTTACGTCTGTTTACATCGCTATTTCTTCCGCTTGAACCACCGCTATTGTCAGAACCATTTCCATCATTAGTTCTTGAATTTCTTCTGCCATTTGTGTTATAGTCTGTATCATAGCGAGAATAATCTCCACGACTTGATTCGCCAAATTTTCTAAAAGTGTTTACTCTTGCAGTTTCTCTTCCATCGTTACTAGCTGCTGGACGTTGGTAGTAACTCCTATAGTAAGAATAATATGGATTACAACCAAAGCTAAAGTCACTGTATGGGTTGTAAGTATATCCATAAGAACCATAGTAAGCTCCTCCAAAGCCATAATAGCTTGCATAGTAAGGGTCGAAGTTATTGTTGTTATAATAATTATTATTTACATAGTAAGTGTTTTCGACACTGCCAGCACTTGAGCTAAAGTCTGATTCCTGAACTTGCTTTCTATAAGAAACTCTATTAGCCGATGGCTGATCCAAATCGGCAAAAGTTTCATTTTTTTCAATTCTATTGGAATAGACAAAACTATTTTCTTGCTGCGGAAGGCAGCTTGTAGCTAAAATTGCAATTAGCGATAGTAATAGACTTTGTAATGAGTATTTCATGTTTCCACCTTTAAATAATTCAAAGTTGCAAAAGCACCTTTCTTTAAATTACGATTTACTTTGCAAAAAGTTTGACATTAGTTGAACTTTAATTTATTTTTAATATAAATTAAGAATTTTCCACAAAAGAAAATAAATTGTTTGTCATAATCAGAATTATTCTTAATTTTGTAATCTTATTTGTTGCCCAGGTGGCGGAATTGGTAGACGCACAGGACTTAAAATCCTGTGAGGGCAACCTCGTACGGGTTCAAGTCCCGTCTTGGGTACAAAGCAACAAAAGTCTTTATAGCTGAAAAGTTATAAAGACTTTTTTTTTAAGTGTGTAATATTTGAGTAAAATTAGTCATTTCCCCGCACTTTTAAAGACTCTCGAACTTCATCTGATTCAAAACTTCAAAATAATGTTTTTGTTGAATTGCAACGGTATGACCTAAAAATCCAGCAATAAAAATAATATCTTTTTTGTAAGTTTTTAGTAATTCATTTTCTCGCATTTTTCGGATGCTGTGATGTATGATAAGTCTTTTTCTGTTTTTAGTTCTTGGATTGCACTTTTTAAATACTTTCCAACTTTTTGACTTGAAAGTTGGAAACAAGTTTTCGCTTTCTCTTTTTTCGTGTAATTCTAACATAAAATTATAAATCTCACTTGTTAAATCAAATGGAATTTCTTTCCAGCAATTTATCAACCATAAATATTCATTCTATACAAAGTTTGGTTAGTTCTATTTTGTATCAAAATTTAAGTTTGAAAGTGTTATATAACGAAAAAACTTTCTTGCTAATTCACAAAAAAAAGAACCTTCCGAAGATTTGAAACCTTCGGAAGCTTGTAAAGAACAAATTGCAACATTTCGATAAGCTCAATGAACAAAAGCTCAATGACAAAAAAAGGCAGATCTATGACCTGCCTCTCTATTGTAAGTTGTATTTTATAAGAATTAGTTTATAGTAATGGCATTTTCTTTACTTCAGCTATGCCTCTGCGGTTGCCTGTTACTATTTCTAATTTTGTACCTATTGCTTTGTATTCTGGTTGCACAAATGCCATACCCATTGCTACTCCAAGCGAAGGGGATTGATTGCCACTTGTTACGAATCCGATTTCTTTCTCACCATCGAAAACTTTATAGCCATGTCTGGCTATGAATCCTTTGGTTTCCACTGTGAAGCCAACTATGTTTCTGTTTACTCCATCGGCTTTCACTTTGTTTAGCACATCAGAACCGTTGAAATCACCTTTTGCTAATTTAGTAATCCAGCCAAGTCCTGCTTCCAGTGTGTTTGTGTCTTGATCTATGTCGTTGCCATAAAGTGCATATCCTTTTTCAAGGCGAAGTGTATCTCGGCAACCAAGCCCAACTGGTTCAATTCCAAATTCATCTCCAGCATCCATAAGTGCATTCCAAACTTTTTCGCAAACTGAGGCATCGCCACGGAAATATATTTCGTAGCCAATTTCACCTGTGTAGCCAGTGCGAGATAGTATCATTTCTATTCCAGCAAGTTTGCCGTGAGTGAAATTATAGTAAACTATATCGGATAAGTTCACAGCAGTAAGTTTTTGCAATGTTTCAATTGATTTTGGACCTTGCACTGCAAGTAGATTTATTTCATCGGAAATGTCTGTAAGTTCACAATTGAAATCAGTTAGGTTGCTTTTCAACCAGGCAAAATCTTTATCTATATTTGCACCATTAACTACTAACATATAATAGTTTTCAGCAACGCAATAAACTAATAAATCATCTACTATTCCAGCATTTGTATAGCACATTGCCGAATATTGAATGCTGCCAGGTGTTAGTTTTGAAGCATCGTTTGTAGTGCATTTTTGAATGAATGCTAAGGCATCGCTGCCTTTCACTTCAAATTCACCCATGTGCGACACATCGAAAATCCCTACTTTTTCTCTGACAATTTTATGCTCAGCCATAATGCCACTTGAGTACTGTATTGGCATTTCAAATCCAGCAAATTCAACCATTTTGGCATTGTGTTTTTTGTGCATAGCATTGAAATTAGTAAGTCTCATTGTTACCTTTTTGAATTTTTATTTGAAAATAATTGAGCAAATTTAATCATAATTTCTGAGTTTTAATTAATCAGATTGTAAATTGTTTTCCGAAAGGATAGTTTTTATCTAAATTAATTTCTTAAATTGGAATTCCTTAGATTTTGTTTTTCAATTTTCGAGTTCCAATATGAAGAGTTATATATATCTTATTCTCGTTTGTTTTTTAATTATTGCCACATCTTGTACAAAAATGGAAAGTCTCAAAGAAAAATCAGCCAAAGACTTCGTTTCCGAAGTACAAATTAAACTTGCCAAAGCTTATAATGCAACTACTTTAGCATACTACAATGCTTCTATAAGCGGAAAAGATGCTGATTGGAAAACATATCAAACGCTTGATATGGCTATGAATGAAATCTTGTCTAACAAGGCATTTTTTGAGAAAATAAAGAATTTCAATGGTGATTCAGAAATTCAAAATGACACTCTGAAACGCACTATTCTTGTTCTTTATAACCAATTTATGAGTAAACAAGTAGATACTACTTTATTGGGGGAAATATCTGCTAAATCTGCTGAAATTGAAAAGAAATTCTCTACTTTCAGAGCAGACCTTGGCGACGGCAAAAAAATATCGGACAATCAAATTGAAGATATTTTAAAGAAAGAAACTAATTCTGAAAAGCTGAAAGCTGCTTGGCTGGCTCATAAGGAAATTGGAAATGTGGTTGTCAAAGATGTGATAGCAATAGTGAAACTTAGAAATGAGTCTGCTAAAAAACTTGGTTTCAAAAACTTCCACGAAATGTCTATTAAGCTAAGCGAGCAAGATCCGGAAGAACTTTTGAAATTCTTCGATGAATTGGATAAATTAACTAGGCAAAGCTATATTGAAGTGAAAAATGAAATTGATGATAGTTTGGCTGCAAAATGCAAAATAGCAAAAGCTGACTTAATGCCTTGGCACTATCAGAATAGATATTTCCAAGAAGCTCCGAAAATTAATTCTTTCGATTTGGATAGCTTTTTCAAAAATGCAAACATAGAAGCATTAACTAAAGAATTTTATAGCTCTATTGGACACCCGATAGATGAAATGATAGCCAAATCCGACTTATACGAGAAACCTGGCAAAATGCAACACGCATACTGCACCGATATTGATAGAAATAAAAATGATATTCGTGTGGTTTGTAATATCACTCCATCGCACAAATGGATGGAAACAATGCTCCACGAATATGGACACGCGGTTTATCAGAAATATGTTGGAGCTAAATTGCCTTGGATCTTAAAGCAACCAGCTCATACTTTTGCGACAGAGGGGATTGCAATGCTTTTCGGCAGATTGGCAACAAGTCCTGCTTGGCTAAAAGAAAATTTGAAACTCGATGATGCAACTGCAAGTTCAATTGCTGCAAATTGTAAGAAAAGTATGCGTATGCAGCAATTGGTTTTCTCAAGATGGGTGCAAGTAGTGTATCGTTTTGAAAAAGAAATGTATGCGAATCCAGACCAAGATTTGAATAAACTTTGGTGGGATTTGGTAGAGAAATATCAAATGATGAAACGCCCAGAAGGTCGCAACTCGCCAGATTGGGCAACAAAAATACACATTGCGACTTATCCTTGCTATTACCATAGCTATTTGCTTGGGGAAGTTTTCGCATCGCAATTATACTGCACTATTAATGAGAAAGTGCTGAATGCAAACCCTGTAGGGGATTATGGTTGGACTGGCAAAAAAGAAGTAGCAAAATATTTAGAAGAGAAAGTTTATGCTCCTGCCTTGCTTTATTATTGGGACGATATGGTGCTGAAAGCAACTGGCGAAAAGTTAACACCGAAATATTTTGCAAAGCAATTTGTGAATTAATTTAAGAAATAGAGAAATAAAAAAAGCAAGATTGAATTAAATCTTGCTTTTTTTTGATAAAATCGAAAGGGAGAGCTTAATAAATTTCGTGTTTATTTTCTCTATTGAATAAATCTCTAACAGCATCTTTAGGATTTTTATTCTCGTAGATAATTTGATAAACTTGCTCACAAATTGGCATTTCAATATTCAATTCTTTGCTTAAAGTATGCACGGCTTTTGCGGTGAATACACCTTCGGCTACTTTTTGGCGTGTATTGAGAATGTCGTTTGGCTTTTCGCCTTTTCCAATTGCTACGCCAAATGCTCTATTGCGAGAGTGAAGACTATCGCAAGTTACGAACAAATCTCCAAGCCCCGATAGACCAGAGAATGTGAGTGGATTTGCTCCTAATTGAGTGCCAAGGCGTGAAATTTCTGCCAATCCTCTCGTTATTACTGCGGCTCTTGTGTTATCTCCATAGTTCATGCCTACTAATATTCCAATTGCAATTGCAATTACATTTTTTAAAGCTCCGCCTATTTCGCAACCAAGGAAATCATGCCCAGAATATACTCTAAAGTTATCTCCAGAGAATAGTTCTTGCACATTCTCTGCTAAGTTAAAGTTTGCAGATGCGCTAACAACTGCCGTAGGAATTTGCCTTGCGACTTCTTCTGCATGGCTTGGGCCTGTCAGCACACAATAATGATCTATTGTAACTTTATAAATTTCAGTGAAGATTGATGAAATCAACATTCTATTTTCAATGTCAATACCTTTTGATCCATTGATTATATACTTACCATTTAAATCAATATAGTGGTCATTGTAAAATGTTTTAATGAATTGAGTAGGAACAGTATTTACCAAGATTTTTGCAGAAGTGAAAATATTAGTATCTGCGGATAATTGCAAGTCTTCTGGAATTGCTATATCTGGCAAATATGTAGTGTTGCATTTGTTTTGTTTGATTGTCGAGATTAAATCTTTATCGTGTGAGAATAGAGTAACATCTCTATTTGAGTTGTGCAATAAAATGGCTAATGCAGTACCCCATCCACCAGCTCCTACAACTACTATTTTTTGATTGATAAAATTCAAAGAAGTCTTAAGTTTTGTAATTAATAAAATGCAATTTAATTAATTACTAGATTTCTTTCCAAACTTTAATACACGAAGCGATTCAAAACGGCTTTCTCCGCCATTAATAATCCGAACAATGTTTGTTTTGTGTTTGTAGATAATCAGGATAGATAGACCAATGCAGAAGTAAATCAGAGTGAAATAACCAGGTACTTGCGCACCAAATATATTTTCTCTGATTATCATAGAAAGAGGAAGAACAATAGCTCCTACGATTGATCCTAATGAGATATAGCCACTAAGCCCGACTACAATCCAAAAGCAAAGGAAAGTGACACCCATATCAATAGGAGCAAGTCCTATTAGCATACCAGCTGCAGTATTAATTCCTTTGCCACCTTTGAAGTTAACAAAAACTGAATAAATATGCCCAAGTACGGAGCTAATACCAGAAATAATTTTAATTAGATATTCATTGTCTGCATAGAAAACTGGATCAACAATTTGATGAGCTAAAATAGTTCCTATTAAAGAAACAGCTAAAAGCCCTTTTGCGAAATCAAGAATTTGTACTATAAAGCCCCATTTTTTGCCAAGTACACGGAAAACGTTTGTGCTTCCCATATTTCCGCTACCTTCGTTGCGAATATCGAAACCAAAAAACATTTTACTTATTATCACACCCGATGGGAATGAGCCAATAATAAAGCTTAACAATACTATAACTGCGATTGGTAATATGTGTTGCATAATTATTACTCCTTATTTCCCACCACGAGCAAAATGATTTAAACTAATTCCTACTGCTACAGCCACATTGAGAGATTCACTACTTCCATAGCCCTCAATAGTGAAATTATTTTTGATAGTTTCTTGAAGTGCTTTTGAAATTCCTTTACCTTCATTTCCAAAAACTAATCCAAATTTACTTTTTGGTTTCACTTTGGAAAGCAGGGTAGTTGAATTCATAATTGCAGAATAGGTATCAACTTTACTGAAGTTTGTTGCTATTGTTTCTGCAATATTTTCTACCACAATTACATCAACTCTATAAATAGAACCCATAGTGGCACGTACAGTTTTAGGGTTGTATTGGTCTGCACAGTTTGGAGTAATTAAAATTTGCTTTATACCAAACCATTCTGCAGTTCGAATTATAGTACCAACATTACCAGGGTCTTGCACATCTTCCAAAGCAAGAAAACTCTCGTTTGGAGTGATTAGTCTATCTTTTTTATTAGCCACAGCTATAATGCCTTGAGGCGATTTAGTTTCTGTTAATTGATCGAACTGATGTTTAGGTGCATTATAAATAGGAATTCCATTATTTCCAAATTCATTAGCAATATCAATCACTTCTGGATTAGATGAATCTCTAATCAGCACAAGTTCAGTATCGAAATCACTATTTAGTAATTCTCTGCATAGCTTTTCACCTTCAGCGAGAAAAAGCGAATTAGAATCTCTATGTTGCTTTTGATTAAGAGATCTAACTAGTTTTTTAAGTTTTTGAGTGATTGGTATTGCGTAGTGCATTAGTGCTTTATTAATTATTGGATAAGTCTACATTTCTAATATACAGAAATCTATTTATAAAATCAAAGTAAGCTTAAAAAAAAAGCTCAAAATGATTAACATTTCGAGCTTTTAAAATTGGAAAGAATAATAACAAATTATTTCATTACTGATTGAGCTTCGTTTTTAAGCCCTAATCTGTTTAAATAAAGTGAATATAATCTTTTGTAGCTTTCGATTGGTGAAATTTTGATTGCAGCTTCATAAGCAGCAACTGCTCTATTGACAATGTTTTTTTCTTCATAAAAAGAAGCAAGAATCAATTGGCCAACAGCACCAGGATTTTTACCTATTTCAGTTTGAATTTCAGTAAGTTCTTGATTTACTTGTTTAGCTTCGCTATCTCCAAATTTCAAGATGCAATATTCTTCCGTAGATGCACCATTTGAAGAAACAGACCAGTTATAGCAATCGCCTTTTTTCATTTTGTATTGAGCTAAGTCAATAGTTAAGTTTGTGCCATTAACATCTTTATCAACAATTTTTTTGCCTTCAGAATCTTTGATTACAAATTTGTAAGTTGTTACACCTTCTTTTTTATACCAAGAAAAATCCATTTTGTTGTCAAGAGTGTAAGAGCTACGTGGAAGTTTAGCAGTCAAACCTTTGCTTGATCCTCTTTCTACAGCACCCATTGTTTCCATATCTTTGCGATAGTTGTCTTTTCCGACTTGGTCGTCCGATTTAGATAATTCACCAACGATATAGTCAGTGAATTTTTTAGTTACATTACTTTTCTTTGTAGTAGCTTGAGCAACTAATTTTTGAACAGAATAGTTACCAGAGTTTTTAACTTCAACTGGAGAACCTGAAGAATGAACCAAACCTAAATAAGCATTTTTGCCAATTTGAATTTGATCTTTTTGGAATAATTTTTGACCAGAAGCTAATTTTACCCAGTTAGTAGCTTTGTCTCTTTTTACCATAACTTCGCCATTGCTTGCAACGACACTGAAATCTGGTGCAGCAGCAAAAATGCTTACTGAAAATGTGCTTATAAGTAATATAAGCGAAATGATGTTTTTCATAATGTTTCCCTATTTGGTTTATTTTTAATCAACTTATACAAAATTAAACAAAAATTCATAATCTGCAATAACTTTTTTATTCAATTGCAAAATCTTTTTTGAACACTTTGTTAATAATCGCCACCACTAGTGGTTTAATTGTTTCATAGTAAATCTCGAATGCTAGTACCGAAATAGCAGCAGCCATAATGGTTAGAGTCAAGTCCATCTCTAAATTTTTCTCCGAGAATGCTAATACTGTGACATATATCGTGCCAACGGATTCAACCAAAAATATTAACATCGCACTTAGTTCATACCATTTTTTATGGTAATTAGAGATATAGTAGAACACAAGCATATTGAAATAGCATATAAAGAATGCTGCTGCAATACTTATCCAATCGGCAAGTTTATTGAAATATTTATCTGTCAATAGCATTGACACAATATTCGCATGAATAATTGTGGAGTACATATCTGGAAAAGTTTTCCCAGCTGTTTTGCGATTTAGCGGTGTGAAGTACATTTTATCGAATTTGTCATAGAATGCAGTGGTGTCGAAAGCTCCCATTAATATAATTTTGTCTTTAAGCATTTCTGGATCGAAATTACCTTCAAGAATTTGCGAACCATTGATTATAAAGAACTTATTGTCATTACCTATGAAATTAATAGTTTCTGTTTCATTGTTTCTGCTTAAAAATCTAGTTACAGCATCGGGATTATACTTTTCTGCAACAAGTACATCGAAAAGTTTATAATTCTTTCCTTTATAGTTATAGTTAGGTTGAAAACTTCTAACTGTTGTTGTTTGTTGACTTTTTCCAAGTATCAGATTGTTGAAACCAATTTGAGAATAAACATATAAATTAGTGTCGGGAGAATCGAGTATATTGTAAGTATTTTTCTGTTTGTCGAATTCTATAAATTCTCCGCTAAGTATCAAGTTCTTAGTGTTGCTTGTGATTGTTTTTATAAACTGGCTAAACATAGGGTTGTACTTTTCACCAGCACTTATTGAATCATATTTCAGAACATAATCCACACCAATTACTTTTGGCTCAGTTCTATTGACTGCATCTATAATTTGAGCAACTGAAAATCCATCAAGCTCTTGGATACCAAAAGGGGTTTTTTCAGAAAGATTAATGATAACTATATCAGTTTCTTTGGCGGTTGCTTCATCCGACCAAATTTTCGAGAAATAAGTATCCGTAATATTGAAATCTTGCAATGCTACTTTGAATGGGTCGAAAATTGCAAAATTGAAAAATATGGGAAAGAAAAACAGCAATACGAAAACGAAAACTGCTGAAAAGAAAATATCTAACTTTATTAGTTCTTTAAATTTCATTATTCTGCTCCTTCAGTTGAAGTTTGATCTGTTGATGTCTGTTTGATTTTGAAAAGTTTTAGAATAAATCTATAAGCCGTCATCAAGAGTGGTTTAAGTGAGTCATTATATGCCTCATAAGCACTAATACTAAAGAGCAAGCCAACGATTGCACCCATTATGTTTAGCTCTAATTTGAAAGTATAGATTGAATAAAGTGAGATTATTACTATTGTTGCAACTTCGGCAATCAACAAAACAACTGATATAGCTTGGGAGTTCTGCTCATAGTTATTACGCAAATAAGTGAAGATAACCATATTGAAAAAGATAATCAAAACACTTAACACTTTTTCAAGCCAATCTGGAGTCATATTGATATATTTACCTTCCAGTATCATTGAGATTACGTTGGCATGAATTACAACTCCGTACATATCGGGGTGGGTTTTGCCTACATAATTCGGGTTCAAAGGGGAGAAGAATATATCTTCTGTTACCTTTGTCTTCATATTTGGGCCCATATAACCAATAAGAACAATTTTATCTTTCAAAAATTGTAATGAATCTTGCTTTTCAAATACTTCAATTACATCTAATGTGCGGTACTTATTTGTGTTTCTGCGATAGTTTATAAGCTCTCTTTCGTTATGTCTTCCTAACAATTTTGAAACAGCATCTTTATTAAAAAGACTTGCTATTTTCACAGGGAAAGAATACTTAATTGTATCTCTTACGTACTGCTGAGGAGTAGTATGACGAACAGTTCTAAAGTTTTTTCTATCTGTAATTACGTTTGCAAATCCATCTTGAGAATACTTTGTGAAGATTGGATTAGATTTAATAATTGTATCGAAAAATGATTCATCTTTTGCGTTTGGTTGCCTTAATCCAACTACTAAAACTAAGTTATTTGTTTGAGAAAATTGATAGGCAAGAGCAGAATCGAAATCGGGGCGAGAAGACTTTTGTTTGAAAAAAGCATCAATTCCAACTACTTTTGGTTGGTATCTGTTGATAATTTCTAATTGATTTGCAAGGGCTTTTCTAGTTGTGTTACCATTATTGATTATGACAATATTTGTGTCAAGTGACACATTTGTATTGTCATAGAATTTTGAAAACACAATGTCTGTTAGCTCCAAATCCTCGAAAGTAGATTGGATTGGGTCGAAAACGTTTGCGTTAAAAATTACTGAAAAGTAGGTGATGACTACTATTACAAAAATAGTAGCAAACACATTATCAAGGGAAAAAAGTTTCATAAGCAAACCTTTCTAAATTGTTTAAGAATCTAATTCAAGCACAATAGGGCAATGGTCTGATCCGTGCTGATTTTGCATTATGTAGCTATTTGTAATAGCTGAATTCATTTCATTTGTGGTAAAGAAATAATCTATTCTCCAGCCAATGTTTTTTGCTCTTGCTCCGCCTCGCTGACTCCACCAAGTGTATTGATTTGCTTCGCTTGAGAATTTGCGGAAACAATCTATATAGCCAAGAGAAATAATCCAATCGAGTTTTTCTCTTTCAATTGGCATAAAGCCACTATTGTTAATGTTGTCTTTTGGTCTAGCCAAATCTATTTCAAAATGTGCAGTGTTATAGTCGCCACAAATGATTATGTTTGGCTGCTTTTTGCGAATTTTTTCGACTTGAGCAAACAATGAATCGTAGAATTCAAGTTTATAATCTACTCTGTGCATACCTGAAGTTCCAGAAGGGAAGTAGATATTGAATAGAGTAAAATTTTCAAAATCAAGTTGAATAATTCGTCCTTCGTGGTCAAATTCATTTATCCCAATTCCATAGCTGACATTTTTGGGAGTTTCTTTTGTGATTACGCAAACACCAGAGTAACCTTTTTTAATGGAAGAACTACTAAAATAGGATTTATAACCTTCTGGAGCAATTAAATGTTCATGAATTTGATCTGGACTGGATTTAGTTTCTTGAAGGCAAATGATATCGGGATTTTCTTCGGAAATATATTGGAATAGTTTGTTGTCTTTGGTAACTGTGTCAAATCGTTTTGATGCGTTCTGACCAGTTATAGCTCTATAACCATTGATATTCCAAGAAATAATTTTCATAATCTTAGTTCATTCCAATAGGCACAGTGAATTTAAATTGACTTCCTTTTCCAATTTCACTTTCCACTCTGATAGTACCGCCATTTTTTTCAACCATATCTTTGCAAAGAATCAATCCAAGACCAGTTCCTTGCTCATCGGCAGTGCCAGCTGTGGTGTGCTTTGTGTCTATTCTGAAAAGTTTTGCTTGTACTTCTTTGCTAATCCCCACACCTGTGTCATAGACAGAGATTTCCAAAAATCCATTGACTTCTCCTACTTTAATCCCAATAGTTTCACCTTCTTTTGTGAATTTAATGGCATTGGAAAGGAGATTTCTCAAAACTGTATCCACAAAATATCTATCGGCATAAACTAAAGTGTCGGCATTAACTTTATTTTCAAGTAAAACATTTTTTTGCTGAGCTCTATGCTTGATTAATTCCAAATTAGTATCAGCTAATTCTTTGAAATCAAAATTAGATGCTTGAATTTGGAACTGCCCTCGCTGCAATCTAGACCACTCAAGTAAATTCTCCAATAACTTGAATAAGTTTTTAGCAGATTCATTTAAACTTGATGCAAATTCAATTATTTCTTCTTGAGTCAGTCCCATTTCTGCATTTGCGAGTAATTCAGAATAACCGAGCAATGCTTGGAACGGACCTTTAAGGTCGTGTGCAATTATTGAGAAAAACCTATCTTTATCTGCATTCAAACTTTGTAGTGCAATTTCATTTTCGCCAAGCTTTGCATTTAACTCAACTAAATCTCTTGAGTTCTGCTCTGTGAAATCATTAATTACTTGAAGCTCTTCTATTATTTTAGTGAGTTCTTCTTGATTATTGAGAATAGTTGTAACATCTCGGCAAACGAAAGTTAATAACTTCTCGTTAGGGAATTCGCACTTAGAAATAATTATTTCAACTGGGAAATATTTTGAATTCTTTGTTTTGCAATAAAGTTCTAAAATATGATCTAAGATATTGGAATCGTTTACTTTTCTCAATTTGCCAAATTCGACAACAAAATCTTTAACTTGGTCTTTTTGAATTATCAAATCAGTAAAGTTTTGTCCAATAGCTTCAACTTTTGAATAACCAAAAGTTTTTTCCGCAGACTTTGTCCAATCAATAACTTCTAAATTGTAATTAGTAAAAAAGATAGCATCCCTGTTGTTTTTACCAATTGATTCAAATTTGAACTTGTCGAAATGATGATTAATGTTCTGTTGAACAATTTTTTCAATCAAATTATTCAATGTGTTGCTTGCAACTACAGGGAAATTTACAAAGTCAATTAAAGTAAGGAAATTGTGATTTTGCGAAAATTTTGGAATTATTTGATTTTGAGCATCACTTAAGTTTGAAATAACATTAATGAAAAAATTACTTTCAAAAGTTGCAAATAACTTGTCATTATTTGTAAAATGCTCTAAACAATCAGAATTAACTATAGTAACAATAGATTTACTTGAAAAATCTATTTCAGTGATTGCTGTTTCTAACTCACTTAAAAGAATAGGTTTTAGAGTAGCTTTCTTAGAAAGAAAACTACTTTTTACAAGCTTTAAGCTACCTTTATCAGAATATATATAAATGATTTCGCATTTCTTCATAATTCAATTTCGTAATTTTTTCCCAATTTTGGAACAAAAATTCTTGAAGTGTCTAATCTTTGGCTAATTTCATAAGCTAATTTATCGCAAGCTTCTTCGTCGCCGTGCACAATAAATATGTTTTTTGGCTTAGTATCAACCGCAAATTCAATTAATTCTTCAATACCTGAATGTGCAGAAAATCTAAACTTTTCTACTTCACAAGTTCTTGATAAATTTAAGTTAGCATAACTGAAATTTTTATTTTTAGAAGAATTCAACAAACTGTGTCCTGGAGTGGCTACTTTTTGAAATCCAACCATTGCAATGCCGAAGTTTTTTCTTTTGAACCACTCAAGAGCTATTCGATAGGACATAGTTCTTTCGTTCATCATTCCTCCATTGGCAAGCACAATGGAAGGAGATTTGAGGTAATTGGAATTACCAGAATCACTCAAGTCTAAATATTCTTGATTTATATCGCTTACTTCAAAACCTTTTTTTAACATTTCACTAGAATAGCAATATTTATCGTAAACTTTATTGATTCTCCGAGTAAGTCCGTGAGTATAAATTGGTAAATTTGGTATAGATCCCTTTTTTGCCAATGAACTAATAATTCGAAGAATCTCTTGAGCTTTACCTAAAGAAAAAGTAGGGATAAGTATAGAACCATTGCTATTTGAAATTTTATTGATAAAATTAGCAAAATCCTTAGTTTGCTCTTTTTTGTCGGGCATAATGGAATTTGCATTTGTAGATTCAATTATCAATACATCCAAATGATGGCGAGGGAAGTTAGCTTTTTTGAGTAAAGCAGTGTTTTGGAAATTGACATCGCCAGTGTGGAAAATGTTCCTGCCGTTAGATTCTATTAAAACTCCTGCTGAACCCAATATATGTCCAGCTTCATGAAAGCTAACATTTGCTGATTGATTCGGAGAAAATGTATTCTCGAATGTGATTTTATCATTGTATTTGATAGATTCAAACAAAGCGAACAAATTCTGAATGTTCTCATTTTTATAGTATTCAAGAGATTCAGCTGTGAATTCCTGAGCTATATTCGATTTTAAAATTTTAGCAGTATCATTGAGCATAAGCTCCGCCAAATCTGAAGTGGGTTGAGTCATAAGCACACGAGCTTTAGGGAAGTGCTTAATGGCGAATGGCAATGCACCGATATGATCGGAGTGTGCGTGAGTGATAAGCATAGCAGCTATCTCTTGCTCGCCTATATATTCAAATTGAGGGAAGGCAAGCTGGTCTCTTCTTTCTGGGTGCAACCCAGAATCAATGAGAAATTTAGTCCCAAAGACATCAAGAAAGCAGCTATTAGCTCCAATTTCGGAGCAACCGCCAAGAAAAGTAAGATTAATCATAAAAAAAAAGCGTTGTAAAATACAAATTTACAACGCTTTTTGAAATACTATTTACGTTTTTTATGACGATTTTTTCTAAGTCTTTTCTTTCTCTTGTGAGTCGCCATTTTATGGCGTTTTCTTTTTTTTCCGCAAGGCATAATAATAACCTATAAATTAATTAAATCAGGAATGCAAAATTACAAAAAATAATTTGAATTGCAAAATATTTTGAAATTATTTTGCAGATTCGTTGTTAGCTTCTGTGATTTCGTTATTCACCTTAGTTAAAAAGTCTGGAGATGGTTTGAAAACAGGAACGTATCTTTTGCTTAAAGGTACTAATTCACCTGTTTTTGGATTTCTAGCCATTCGCGGCTTTCTTGATTTTGATTTGAATACGCCAAATCCACGTAATTCTATTCTTTTGCCAGATGCAATAGCATTAATAATGCTTGCAAATACGCCATCTACTACTGCTTTAGTTTCGATTTTTGTTAGCCCTGTAGCTTTTGAGATTTCATCTACAATTTCAGCTTTCGTCATTGAGTGTACCTTAGTCTTTGATTATAATTAACTTAATATGTTTTTTTTAGGGAAGCAAAAATACAAAATAAAAGTACATATATGCAAGTTGTAATTTAATTATTTTCTTTGTATGGGAAAAAAATATCATTTTATTTGCTCATTTCTCAATTGGTTAATATCATACAATTCATTACTTATATTAATGTATATAAAATATTTTTTGAAACAAGCTCTTTTAGTTTACGTAAAAAAAGGATAATTTGCGTTTCTGTAATTGAAAATTAAAAAAAATATGAAAATAAACTGGTATTCTGAACTTTCTGACTCAGAAAAGGAAATCCATACTCAAATAGTTGACTCTGGGAAGCTACCCAAACACATTGCAATCATTATGGATGGCAACGGTCGTTGGGCTCAAAACAAGAGTTTGCAAAGGATTTCTGGTCATAAACAAGGGATTGAATCTGTTAGGGATATAGTTAAAGCTTCTTCTAATTTGGGAGTTAAATATCTGACTTTATATGCTTTTTCTATTGAAAATTGGTCACGCCCTTCGGCAGAAGTAAATGGCTTGATGACTTTATTGGAGCAATACTTAAAGAATGAAGTTGATGAACTTCATAAAAATAATGTTCGATTGCACACAATTGGCAAAACTAATTCTTTGCCTAAAAAAGTTCAGAAGTTATTGATTGAATCAATTGAAAAAACTAAAGAAAACGATGGACTTAACTTAGTTCTTGCTTTAAGTTATGGTGGCAGATGGGATATTGTCCGCACTATGCAAATAATAGCAATGGATGTTCGCCGTGGAAAACTTTCGCCTGAGGATATTTCGGAAGATTTAATCACAAAAAGATTGCAAACTGCTGATTTTCCAGAACCAGATTTAATGATTCGAACAAGTGGTGAACATAGGATTAGTAACTTCTTGCTTTGGGAAATGGCCTATACAGAGCTTTATATAGTCGAGAAACTTTGGCCAGAGTTTAAAAAGAATGATTTATACGAAGCATTGCTTAATTATACATCAAGAGAGAGAAGATTTGGTTTGACTTCCACTCAAATAAATAAAATTGATAATTTAGAAATTGATGAACAAGTTAAAAGTTCATATTTACAAAAGGTATTTGATGTTTTCAAAGCTTAATTGCATTATAGTTTTTCTTTTCTATGCTTTAAATTTAACATATTCTCAAGCTCCTGACCCTTCTCAATTGAAAAGCTATGTTATAGCTGGTGTCAATGTTGAGGGTAATGTCTATGCCGATGCTAGTACAATTATTGCTATTTCTGGCTTAATTAGCGGTGAAAAAATAAATTATCCTTACGATGATAAAGTAATTAACTCAATCAAAAACTTATGGGATAGAAAGCAATTTGCTAATGTCGATGTGATAGTGGCAAGAATTACTTCTGAAGGGATATTTTTAACTATAAAAGTTAAAGAGTTGCCTAGAATTTCTGAGATTATTTTGGTGGGTAATTACGAAATTAAAGATAAAGAAATTTTGAAAGCAATTGGTAAATCCAAAGGAGATATTTTCTCCAACTATGATGTGTATGTTGCCAAAAGAGAAATAAAGAAGCTATACGATAACGATGGTTATTCATTTGCCCAAGTGCAAACAGAAGTTATTAAAACAGATTCAGCAACACATTCTAAATTGAAAATCACTATAAATGAAGGTTCGGAATACAAAGTAGAGTCTATAACTTTTGAAGGTAATGAAAAACTTAGCTCTTCTGAATTGGCTGGCACTTTCGATGATACAAAGACAAAAAGTTGGTATCAGTTTTGGCGTTCTTCTAAATTCGACAAAAAGAAATACATAAAAGATAAACAACTACTTACAGCTTTTTTCAAAAAGAAAGGCTTTATTGATGCCCAAATTGTGAAAGATACAATCCTTTTCGATCCTGAAACTGAAAAAGTACAAATTCAACTTAAAGTTACCGAAGGGCTACAATATTTCGTACGAAATATAAAGTTTGTTGGAAACACTGTTTTTTCTGAGGAAATGCTTTTGGCAAGACTTGAGTTTGAAAAAGGAGATTACTACGATGTTGAGAGATTCCAAAAGAATTTATTGGGAAATGAAGCATTGAATGATGCAGCTTCGCTTTACCATAATTCTGGTTATTTGGCTGCACGATTCGAAAAAGAAGAGTTGAAAATTGGTACTGATAGCATTGATATTAAAATTTCTGTAATTGAAAGCGACAGATTCAAAATCAGAAGAGTTGAATTAGTGGGCAATACTAAAACAAAAGACAAAGTGATTAGACGTGAGCTTTTCACACGTCCAGGAGATTATTTCGATAGGTCTTCTATCATAAGAAGTGTAAGAGCTTTATCTGTAATGAATTACTTCAATCCTGAGAAATTGCAACCACAGCCAATGCCAGTGCCTGGCGATGCAACTTCTGTGGATATAATCTATAAAGTGGAAGAAAAATCTACTGATACTTTCAATGCCTCAATTGGTTTTGCTGGTACATTTGGACTTACTGGTTCAGTTGGGTTCACATTTAATAACTTCTCACTATATGAACCACTTAGTGGTGGAGCAGGGCAGCTATTTAATTTCAATTGGGAATTTGGACAAGCAAGCAGATTCCAACAATTTTCACTTGGGTATACAGAGCCTTGGCTGAATGACTCACCAACTACTCTTGGATTCAATGTGTTCGATTCCAGATTAAGATTCAGCTATGATTTGCGTAGAACAGGTGTATCTATGAATATTGGTCGCAGACTTCGTTGGCCAGATGATTACTTTAGAATTGATGGAACAACAAGATTTCAATTAAATAATGTTGGTTCAACCAGTAGTTATGGATTTTTCAGACCAGGTTTGACTTCTGAATTTAACACTGGATTTTCAATTTCAAGAATTAGTTTGGATAGTCCATTTTTCCCAACTTCTGGCTCTCGATTTTCTATAAATGAAAGTTTTGCTTGGGGTGCTTTGGGAGTTGGGAACACAGACTTTTTAAAAAGTGAATTCAACTTCGAGTTCTATAATCCACTTGCAAAAGTGAAAGAACAAGATAGATTGGTGTTAATGTTAAGCGGGAAATTTGGTTATTTGACTGGATTGAATAACGACACTACAATTTCGCCAATAGAGCTTTACCGAATGGGTGGTAATGGTTTGAGTGGAATTGGTGTTACTCCACTTAGGGGCTATGCCGATCAAGCTGTGGAAAGTAATGGTGGTAAAGTGTTGGCAAGATTTATATCAGAGCTTCGTTTTGCTATTTCTTTAGATCCAATGCCAATTTATGTCTATGCTTTTGCAGAAGCAGGAAATGTTTGGAATAATTTGGCAAAGGCTGATCCATTTGATTTGAAGCGTTCGGCTGGGGTTGGCTTGATGATGTTATTGAATCCTATTGGTGTGATTGGCTTTAGCTATGGCTATGCATTCGACCCAGTGCAGGGACAAAGTGTGAATAATGGTTGGAAATTCTTGTTCAATTTGGGACAACAATAATTTTAACCACAAACTTTTTGATGCATTGATTGTGTTAATTAAGTAATAGATTGATTAAAAATCGTTTGATAATTGTTAAATTACGTTTTATTTTATTTCAAAATTGGAGAAAAAATGTTTAAAGGTTTATTGACCGCAGTAGTAATTTTTATGGTAGCAAATGCTGCAATGGCACAAAGCAAAATTGGAGTTGTTGACTTCCAAAGTGTGATTATGCAATTACCAGAAGCTCAAAATGCTGAATCAATGTTAAAGAAAACTACAGGCGATATACAAGACTCGTTAGTGAAAATGCAAAAAGAACTTCAAGAAAAAGTGGTTACTTACCAAAAACAAAAAGGTATGATGAACCAAGAACAACAACAAAAAACTGAAGAAGGATTGCAAGGACAGAATGAATTAATCCAAAAATTCCGTCAAGAAAAAGAACAAGAAATATATAAATTAAGAATTGATTTGCTTGAGCCATTGAGAGCAAAAGTAGTGAAAGCAGTTGCTGACGTAGCTAAAACAGAAAAAATGAGTTTTGTGTTAGATAAAACTAATCCTGCTTTGATTTTCTCTGAAGATAAATCTGATATTACTTTTAAAGTATTGGATACTATCAAACGTGGTGGTTCTGAAAAGTAATTTTTACTTTCAAACAAAATTATGAAATCATTATTTCTAATAATATTTGCTATTACAATATTACCCGTTTTCTCGCAGAAGACGGGTTTTATATCGTCTGAGACTATTCGCAATAAGTTCCCAGATGCAAGCCAAGCTGAGCAAAGAGTGCAATCTATTGTGGACTCTTGGAAAAGAGAAAGCGAGGGAATTCAGAAAAAGATTGACGCTCTCGATTTTGAAATTAGAAAGAATCGTTTGATTTGGACTGATGGCGAAAAGTTAGAAAAAGATATTGAACTTGAAAAATTAAGAAAGCAAAAAGCTGATTTCGCTACTCAAAAATATGAGCCAGGCGGGGAATACGATAGAACAGTGCAATTAATAATGCAGCCTATTGAAACTAAAATATTTGCAATTGTGCAGGAAGTTTCAGCCGAAGAAGGATATGATTTGGTGATTGACCAAAGCACAACCACTCTTCCTTATGTAAATGCTAAATATGATTTGACTGTAAAGTGTTTGCGTAAGTTAGGCGTTGATGTAGATTTATTGGAAAAAGACCTTAAAGACAGAATAGACAAAGACCCTAGAAATAAAGAAAAAGAAGCTAAAACTCCTTCTTCATCTGGCAGACGTACTACATCGAGGACTGATAACTCCAAAAAATCTGGCAGCGATGCACAGATAGAGCCAAGTGATAAAAATAAAGAAGTATCTAAAGAGCAACCAAAGGAAACTCCCAAAACAGATTCGCTTCCACACAATTCTATTAAAAAGTAATAATAATTGCAAAGATGAAAAAACTAAATTTAAAGTCAAGTGAAATTGCTAATATGATTGATGGTCAGCTTATTGGAGCTGACCATTTTATTAACAAATTTAACAGATTAGAAAATGCTGCTGAATCTGAAATTACATTTTATTCTGATTCTAAATTCTTAGATTATTTCAATAATTCATTGGCATCTTGTGTAATAATTTCAAAAGAAACTACTTACAATTTAAGTGACAAACAGTCATTTATTTTGGTGGAAAATCCATATTTAGCATTTGTAAAGCTAATTAATTATTTCCATAAACTTAGTGAACAAGAACCAATTGGAATATCTGAAAGGTCAAGCATAGCTTCGGGAGTGGAATTAGGAAATGATGTTTTTGTTGCAGATTTTGTATCTATATATAGTGATTCTATAATTGGCAATAATACAAAATTATATAACAATGTTTGTATAATGAGTAATGTAAAAATTGGTAATAATTGCAAAATTTATCCAAATGTAACAATTTATGAAGATACAATAATTGGCGACAATACAATTATTCATTCAGGTGCTGTGATTGGTGGCGATGGCTTCGGCTTCACTGAAGATAAAGCTACTGGAGAATACACTAAAATTCCACAAATTGGAAACGTGGTGATAGGCAATAATGTGGAAATTGGTGCTAACTCAACAATAGATAGAGCTTTGGTGGGCAGTACAATTATTGGCGATGGAGTGAAAATTGATAATCTTTGCCAAATTGCACATAATTGTGAAATTGATGTAAACTCGGCAATGGCTGCACAAGTCGGAATTGCTGGCTCAACTAAAATTGGAAAACGAGTACGACTTGGTGGACAAGTAGGTCTTTCTGGACATATTGATATAACAGATGATGTAATTATTTATGCACAATCTGGCGTAGCAAAATCAATTGAGAAGAAAGGAATATATTTTGGCTCTCCAATTAAAGATAGATTAACTGCCTTTAAAATTGAAGCAGTAACTACCAAATTGCCAGAAATGGCAAGAGACATTGAAAAATTGAAAAGTAAACTAGATATTAAGTAAATTTACCTTGTTGATATATTTGATTTCAATATCAAATAAATTATGTTAAATTTGTATTTTTGCAACTATTCGCAACAAAATGGAACGTCAGACGACGATTAAAAGCCCTGTATCTTTAGAAGGGATTGGTCTTCATACAGGCAATCTTTCTAAGATTACATTCCAACCCGCAAATGCAGACTATGGCTATAGATTTGTTCGTTTGGATATAGATGAAAATTTTGAAGTTGAAGCTTTGACAGACAATGTAATTGATTTGTCGAGAGGCACAACTATTGGAAAAGATAATGTACAGATTCACACTGTTGAACATGTTTTAGCAGCTTTAGTGGGTTTGGGTATAGATAATTGCAGAATAGAACTGACTACCAACGAACCACCTGTGGGCGATGGTAGCGCATTTCCATTTGTAGAAATTCTTAGAAATGCTGGCATTAAAGAACTAGAAGCAGATAGAGAGTATTTCGAAATAGATGAGAATATACGCTATACTAATGAGGAAACTGGCAATGATTTAGTTGCTTTGCCTATGAATGATTATAGATTGACTGTATTAGTTGATTATGACAATCCAGCTTTAGGAAGTCAGCACACAGGAATATTTGACTTCAAAAAAGAATTCGTTAGAGAATTTGCACCTGCTAGAACTTTTTGCTTTTTGAACGAAGTGCTTGCTTTGCACAAGCAAGGGCTTATTAAAGGCGGTAGTTTGGAAAGTGCTTTAGTGATTGTGGATAAGAAGCCAGATGAAAAAGAATTACTGAAAATTAAAGAAGTATTTAAACTTGAAAAAGCTCCAGAACCAGGCGATAATGGGATACTAGACAACAGAGCTTTACGGTTCAAAAATGAAATTGCACGCCACAAATTATTAGATTTGATTGGTGATTTAGCTTTAGTTGGTGTTCGTTTGAAAGGACAAATTTTAGCTGCCAGACCTGGCCACAAGAATAATTACGAGTTTGCCAAATTGCTTCGTGCTAAATATTTGGAAATGAAAGGTAATTTGAAATACTATCCGAATAAGAAAGCTGAAATCAATATGGATGTGAATGATATTATGAAGGTTCTACCTCATAGATATCCGTTCTTATTATTGGATAGGATTACACATTACGACCATAGCACTTTAACAATAGTTGGTTATAAAAACGTAACTATAAATGAAGATTTCTTTAATGGACACTTTCCAAATAAGCCAATTTTGCCAGGAGTTTTGATTTTGGAAGCTATGGCTCAAACAGGTGGCTTATTGATTTTGAAAAGTCAGGGCGACTCTGTGATTGGAAAGCTTGCATTGTTTTCTACTATTAACAATGCTAAGTTTAGAAAGCCAGTTGTTCCAGGCGATCAGCTTGTTTTTGAAGTTACTCTTTCAAGTAAGAAATTTAATATTTTTGCATTCAAAGCAAAAGCTTATGTCTTAGGTAATTTAGTTGCAGAAGCAGAGCTTCAAGCAGCATTGGTAGATAAATAAAGAAACAACAACTATGATTCATCCTTCAGCGATAATTTCACCGAATGCTAAAATTGGAACTAATGTTAAAATTGGTCCATATTCTGTTATTAACGACAATGTAGTAATTGGCAATAATGTAGAAATTTCTAATAGCGTTACTATTGATAACGGTGCAAGAATTGGTAATGATTGCAAAATTTTTACTGGGGCAGTTGTTTCTTCTGCACCTCAAGATTTGAAATATGCCAATGAAGAAACTTTTGCTATTATTGGTGAGCGTACTACAATTCGAGAGTATGCTACTATCAATAGAGGAACTACTGCTACTCATAAGACAATTGTTGGCGATGATGTGTTGATTATGACTTATTGCCATATTGCACACGACTGTAGAGTTGGTGATAAAGTGGTGATAGCAAATTTATCTCAATTAGCTGGACACGTGGAAATTGGCGAATGGGCAATTTTGGGTGGTTTTGCTAAAATAACTCAGTTTTGCAAAATTGGTAAACACTCTATGGTGGGTGCCGACGTGAAAATAGTTAAAGATGTTCCACACTATGCACTAATTGGCAGAGAGCCAGCACAAGTGGAAGGAATAAATAAAATTGGTCTTCGCAGAAGAGGATTTGAAAAAGAAGTGATTGATGAAATTCAGAATTTTTATGACATCATACTTTTTTCAGGCTATAACACTACCAATGGCATAAGCAAATATTTGGAAGAAACTAAAACTTTGATACCAGAAATTCAGGAATGCTTGGACTTTGTACAGTCTTCTAGCAGAGGAATTCACAGATAAGAAATAATAGCAAGCAGTACAGTTTCTATTGCTTTAAGTACTGTACTGTGCCATTTATTACTACGCAGATTGGTTCTGTCTCACGCAAATTATCTCTATCTTTACCATTGAAATCTCCATTAATTACAAGCATATCAGCATCGCTATTTATATCTAAAGTGCCACGGGTTTTCACTCCAGTTGAAGAATGAGTGTTTATTGTGTATGCAGTGAATGATTCCGATAAAGTAATTTTTTCTTCTGCAAACCAAGAGTTTTCTTCGTCCACAGGAATTCTATTTATAAATGCATCTATTCCTAGCCAAGGGCTATTACTTTCAATTGGGAAATCAGAACTTGCAACGAGTGTTACGTCTTTGCTTATAAAACTTCGCCAAGGATAGCCATAATTAGCACGAATACCCAATCGCTTAATCATCATTTTTGCATCTGAAACAAAATGTATTGGCTGAACTATTGGAAAAATATTCAATTCACTGAAACGAGTCAAATCATCGTTATGAACAATTTGTGCATGTTCAATCCTTAATATAGCGTCATTGAAACCTAATTTTCTAATTTCTTCATATACATCAAGCACCATTCTGTTTGCTGCATCGCCAATGGCATGAGTTGCAATTTGCCAACCAAGTTTAATTCCTTCCAAGGCACTTTTAAGCAAAATGTCTTTATCTATAAGGAAAAGCCCAGTATTATCTTTATCGTCAGTGTATGGCTCTAAAAGAGCTGCTCCTCGAGAACCTAAAGCTCCATCAGCAAAGAATTTCAAACCAATTATTCTTAGCATTTCACTTTCGATTGGCTTTTGTTGATAAGCTTGCCAATTATTATTTTGAGCACCCATATAGCAATTGATTCTAATTTTGAGTTTGCCAGCTTTATCAAGTTCTTTGTAAATATCTAGCACATCAAAACTTACATCCATATCGTGGATTTCAGTTAATCCTTTTTCGATGCAATTATCAATTGCATCAAGTATATATTTGGCTTTTTCTTCTTTATTTACTTTAGGAACTAATTTATTGATAAGGTTCATAGCGTTATCAACAAGAATTCCCGTGGGTTTCCCACTTTTAAACTTTCTTATTTCGCCACCTTCTGGTGCAACTGTATTTTTCTTGATGTTGGCTAATTCGAGAGCTTTTGAATTCACCCACATAGCGTGCCCATCTATTCTAGTTAATGCAACTGGTGTATTTGGAAAAGCTTCATCTAAAATACTTGCATTTGGATACTTAGCATTTTTCCAGTTTTCTTGATTCCAACCTCTGCCAATAATCCAATCGCCTTTATATCGAGAGCGATTTACAGCTTTTGCCACACAGTCTTGTGCTGAAATTGTATCGTCAAGATTTAGACCATTTAGTTTAAGACCTAAGCCGTAAACGTGTGCGTGTGCATCTACTAAACCAGGTAAAACTAAGCTTTCACCAAAGTTATACTCTTTACCATCAATAGTGATAATAGTTTCGGTACTTTCTTCTTTTGAAATGATTTTCTTGTTTTTGATAATTATTTTTGCTCGAATCGGCTTCATTTTTATACTTTAATTATACATTCTACTGGGCAAACTACAACGCATTGAGGCTCTTTGAAAAAACCAATACATTCCACACAAGTGTTCGGATCAATTTCAAAGAAATCAATTCCTAACGAGATTGAATATGTGGGACATTCTCTTTCACATCTTGCACAAACAATACATTCACTTGTAATTTTTAACGCCATAATGTTGCAAAAATAAGTATAAATATAGTGTTACAATCAACAAACTGAATTTCTTGGAATATTTCCTGACAATTATCCCTTCAATAGATTTAAGTATGCTCTTGCATAGATGATACTTTCTATGAAATTTTGCTTCCTGAAAAATTTATTTAGCAAAGAAAGCTCTAAGTAATAAACAAATTCCAAAAGTAAAAATAATTTTAAATTAATCACATTGCTATGCTTTTTCAAGAATTGAACTTTGCTGAAAGTTAATTTTTTTGCAGTTTGTTCTATTTTTTCAAAGTTTCCACTTCCACCACGCAAGTGAATTAGAAAAGCATTTGGAACAAAAAGAACATTTAAGTTTGATTTTCTAACTCTGAAAGCGAAATCTGCTTCTTCTGAATAGAAAAAGAACCTATTATCGAAACCGCCAAGAGTTTCAAAATTTCTTTTATTAATCAGAAAGCCCGCACCATCGCAATAAGGAACGGATTTTACCTGCCTACTTTTTACGATTTTCATTGAAAAATTCTTTTTACTCAAGTAATCGCTCAGCCAAGTCAAACCAATTACATCTTTTATTGCAGAGCTTACACTTGGAACAGAACCATAGCTTCTTTGCCAAGAAAAATCGGGAAAAAGATATTGCGGACAGGCAATTCCCAGCTTGGAATTAGCGATTTTGAATAATTCTGTAAAAGAATCATCGAAAAATTCGGTGTCTGAATTTAGTATTGCCACAAATTCGCTATTTGCAACTCTAACTCCAATATTGACAGATTTGGCAAAGCCAAGATTTTCTTTGTTTATAACAAGTTTCACGTCTTTATGGTGCTTTTTAATCAATGCACAAGTGTCATCGAACGAGTGATTATCCACTACAATAATCTCTTTCGTATGAATTTGAAAGTGATTTTTTATGCTTTCTATGCACTTTAAAGTGAGATTTGCGGTATTGTATGAAACTATTACAATAGTTATTTGCATATATTCTTTATTTTTGTTTTAGAAGATAATTACAAGTTTTTTTAACAATATCAGATTATTATTTCAAAATTGCAAAAATTTTAAATAAATTTGTAATTGCATAATTCTGAAATTTAATAAAAAAAGAGTTTAACGGAGGATTAATTGAAACGGAATTGGGGAAAATACTTACTTATAATTTTGCCAATAGTAGCTTCATTGTATTTGTTGTTACCAACATACACTGCTAGCAAACTAGAAAAATTAGAAGAAGAAGCAAAAGCAAAAGCAATGAGAGCTGGCAATAGTGCAGACTCGTTAAAAATTATGTCGGATTTCAAAAAAGCACATGGCGAAGAATTAAAGAAAGCCAAAGATGCTAGATTGAAACTTGGACTGGATTTGCGTGGTGGGATGTACGTAACATTGGAAGTTGATGTTATTCAACTTTTGAAAGAATCGGCTCAAAAAGAAGCTATTGATGATATTTTCAATGAAGTTATAGATAAAACATACAAAGCTACATCAGTTAATGATGAAAATGCTTTGGAAATATTTTTGAAAAATTTCAATGAAATTGCCAAACCAAAAGGCAAATCATTAATAAATTATTATGATATTACTGACTTAAGAGATGCTTCTGAAGCTAAAGTAATTGAGAATTTGAAACGTAATGTGGCAGATGCGATTGAGCAAGCTCAACAAGTAATACGCCAACGTATTGATAAATTTGGTGTGTCTGAGCCAAATATTCAATTGCAAGGTAATAGAAGAATTCTTCTTGAACTTCCTGGCGTGAAAGACCAAGAGCAAATGAGAGATTTATTGCAAACTACTGCTCGCTTGGAATTCAAACTTGTTAGAAACAATCAAGATGTAGTGAAAGCATTCAAGAAAATTGATGATTATTTAAAAAATCAATATATAGCTAAAAATGGAGGAGTTCCTACTCTTGCTGTTAAAACTGATAGCTTATCATCAACTTCTACAACTAATACTTCATCTACTGCTTCTGCAACGACTGGTGGGAATCCAAACAATCCTTATGAAGGAATGCCTCAAGAAGCTGCACAAAAAGCATTTAAAATTGATCACCAATTCACTTCCTTGTTTGCTTCTTTTATAGTGCAAGGTAAGAAAGAAAATGCACGTTCGGATCAGTTCTTCTATATTGGAGAAATTCCTACGGCAGATTATTTCTTTAGAGTTGAGAAAGATTCTATTCCTAGAATGATGGAAGTTTTAAATAGACCTGAATTCAAATCAATAATTCCTTTTGATTTGGAAGTGTTAGTTGGTGCGAAATCATTAACAGCTGGCGATAAAACTGCGAAAGTTGACATTTATGAATTCTTCGCTTTGAAAAAAGAAGCTGAACTTATGGGTGATGTGATTTCAGATGCAAATAAAAACGTTGATCCAACTACAAATGGTTGGGTTGTAAATATGGGTATGAAAAGTGAAGGAGCTGAAAAATGGGCTCGTATAACTGGTGCAAATATTGACAAAAGAATTGCTATTGTTTTGGACGGCAGAGTTTACTCAGCACCAAACGTAATATCTAAAATCTCTGGCGGAAGTTCACAAATTTCTGGTATGGCCAACAGCGAAGAAGCACACATGCTTGAAATCGTATTGAAAGCTGGTGCTTTGAAAGCCCCTGTGAAAATTATTGAAGAAAGAATTGTGGGTGCATCACTTGGTGAGGATTCAATCAAATCTGGTGTGAATGCAAGTATAATAGCATTTATTTGCGTTGTATTATTTATGGCAATCTACTATTCAAAAGGTGGAATTATTGCAAATATAGCAGTAATTATTAACGTTTTGATGACAATTGGAATTATGACAGCATTGGGTGGTTCATTATCATTGCCAGGTATTGCAGGAATTATCCTTACAATCGGTATGGCAGTGGATGCAAACATCTTGGTTTACGAAAGAATTAGAGAAGAACTATTGAGAGGTCGCACAATTAGAGCATCTATTGACGAAGGTTTCAGCAGAGCTTTGAATGCGATTTTGGATTCAAACGTAACTACATTTATGACTGGTCTGATTCTTTACATTTTTGGTACTGGATTTATCCAAGGTTTCGCAATCACATTGATGATTGGTATCTTGACAACATTATTCACAGCAATCTTTCTTTCAAAAATCATGATTTTATTGACTTTGAAAGACGATGCTACAACTTACAACTTTGGTCAATAATTACCATTAGTTTACAAAAAATTAAATAGAAAATAAATAAGAGGAAATAATGCATTTTTTTGGAAAAACTAACATAGACTTTGTAGGACAAAGAACTAAGTTTTTTAATTTTTCATTGATAATTAATGTTTTTGGTGTTTTAGCTATTGCTGCTGGACTTGCTGGATTTCATTATTTTGAACCAGAATTTGGTATTGACTTTGAAGGTGGTACTGAATTAGCAGTTGCTTTTAAAGGCGATGTTAATGCAGAAAAACTGAGAGGAGTTATGGAAAAGGCTCTTAAAAGCGAACCTGAGATTAAATCATTTGGAGCTGGAAATCAATTTTTGATTAGAGTGAAAGATGTCAATAATGGTGGCAAAGTAGTAAATGAAACATTGAAAGCTAACTTCCCAGGAAGTTACACTGTGCTAAAAGAAGATAAAATCGGACCTAAAGTTGGTGCGGAAATGAGAAACTATGCAATGCTTTCAGTAGTATTGGCTATGGTTGCAATTTTGCTTTATATCGCTTTCCGTTTTGAATTTGTGTTTGGTTTGGGGGCAATTATTGCACTTATCCATGACGTAATCTTCACAATCACTATCGTTTTGCTTGTGAACAAACTTCACATAATTAACTTAGAAGTGAACCAAGGTATGTTGGCAGCATTGCTAACAGTAATTGGTTTCTCTGTACACGATACGGTAATCGTATTCGATAGAGTGAGAGAAAACAAAGAGAAAATGAAAAACGTTCCTTTAATGGAATTAATCAATATTTCTATCAATGAAACTTTGAGCAGAACTATTAATACTGTTTTAACTGTAGTAATGGTATTGGCTATTATCGTAGCTTTTGGCGGACCAGTATTGCAAGGTTTTGGTTTTGTGATGTTAATCGGTATTATTATTGGTAGCTATTCATCTATTTTCGTGGCATCTTCATTCGTGATATGGTACACAGAGAAAAATAAATTAGCTGAAAAAGAATCTAAGTCATTATCAAAAGCGTAAACAAAATGACATTTGAAGAAATAAAATTTTCGGATAAGAATGCTGTAGCATTAAAGCTTGGTGCATCACTTTTGGGTGGTACTGAAGCAATGGATTTTAGCAAAAAAATTGCTGAGCTTTGTAGCAATCAAACATCAAACATTTTCATTGATTTGGGAGATGTGGAAGCAATGAATAGCTCTGGACTTGGTATGCTCGTTAGTGCTTTTACTACGATTAAGAAGCATAACTTAAATATGGCTTTAGTTGATACTCCTCAGAAAGTAACTAGTCTTTTGGAGCTTACTCAATTAGACAAGATATTTTCTTTTGAAAATGATTTGCAATCTGCAATCTCGAAAATTTAATTTTTAATTTAATTTTTTATTAGCTCCGAGCTTATTAATAGCTCGGAGCAATATTTTTTTTTATAGAGAGAAATCAATGAGCGTTAAGCTTGTAGTTGGTGCCCAATGGGGCGATGAAGGAAAAGGAAAAATTGTTGATTTGATTAGCCAAGGTGCTGATATTGTTGCTCGCTATCAGGGGGGTGCAAATGCTGGGCATACTTTGGTGATAGAAGGGAAGCAATATATTCTACATTTAATACCATCTGGAATATTAAATCCAGATGTAATCTGTGTAATAGGCAATGGGGTTGTCATAGATCCAGTAGCTTTAGAGCAGGAAATACAAATGCTTGCTTCACATGGTATTGATGTATCTGGTAGATTATTCATAAGCCATAGAGCTCATTTAATTATGCCTTATCATAAAATGATGGATCAGGTTCGTGAGAAAAGTAGCAATACTATTGGCACAACTGGAAGAGGAATTGGACCTTCATATTTTGATAAAGCAAAACGAAGCGGAATCCGAATTGTTGATCTGCTTGATAGAAAAGGATTAGAAGAAAAAATTAGAGTGAATTTGAAAGAATATAATGATATTCTGACTAAGATTTATTCTGAAGAAGAAATGGACGTTGAGCAAATAATTGAAACGTATTTGAACTTCGATAAAACAATTGACCCTTACGTTACTGATACTTCACTACTGCTTAATCAAGCAATCAAAGAAGGCAAGAAAATAATTGTAGAGGGTGCTCAAGGTGCTTTACTAGATATAGATCATGGAACTTACCCATTTGTTACTAGTTCTAACCCGACATCTGGCGGTGCTTGTACTGGATTGGGAATACCACCAACAGCAATTAAGGAAATCATCGGCATTGTGAAAGCGTATGCAACAAGAGTAGGCAATGGACCATTCCCAACGGAATTGGAAAATGAAATTGGCGAGCAACTACGCAGCCAAGGACATGAATTTGGAGCTACTACTGGCAGAAAAAGAAGATGCGGTTGGTTAGATTTATTTGCATTGAAATACTCTGTGATGGTGAATGGAATTAATAATATAGCATTGACAAAATTGGATGTGCTTGATAATTTCGAGACAATTAAAGTTTGTGTGGGTTATTCTCAAAATGGCAAGAAATTAAAATCATTGCCTGCTGATGTTCAATCTTATGAAAACTTGGAATTGGAATATGTTGAATTCCCAGGTTGGAAAACAAATTTAACTGGCATTAAAGAATACGATAAGCTACCAGACAATGTGAAAACCTATATTAAATTCATAGAAGAATACACCGAAACAAAAGTAGGTTTGATTTCAGTAAGCCCAGACAGGGCTGACTCAATTATAAGATAAACTTTTGAAAGCCATTCAGCAATGAGTGGCTTTTTTTTTGTGAGTGTGGGTAAGTTTGGTAGATATGAGGAAATTTATTGAATTGCAATTTGAAATTACAATTTAGAAATAAATATGGCAAATAACTATGTTAACTTCATTACAGATGAATATTTGTTTCAATGTATTGGAAATTTCCATGAAGAAATACTAGGCGGGATTGAGGGTTACGAAAAAGTGAATTATGGTGGGTGCGATATAAAAGCAAATGATAACACATTATTTGCGGATAATAAAAATAAGCATAACACAATGAATAGCGGTGGTGCAGAAAGTTTATATCAGAAACTTGAAAGGATTGCAGAAAAATATCCAAATTCGAAATGTTACTTAGTGCAAATACTTGCAAAAAGTAGTTTCAATGAGGAATGGGAAGCTAAATTTATAAAAATAGTAGTATTTATCAAATATCAGGAGACCAATTTTACAAATTATTAACCAATGAAGACGATGCATTATTTAAACTTTATAAAGCATTACCTAATGAAATTAATGAATTCTTAAATAAGAAAGAGAAATCTGTAAACAAAACCAACTCTGCATTTGAAGAAATTAAATCAACAGCTAATAAATCAAAACGTAGTATAATAGATGAAATTACTTTTGAGAACTTTAGTTATTACATGGGTTTCGACAAATTATAATATTCATTTAAGAATTTCACAATCGAAAAACCGATTTCTTTGCCTAAATTGACTGGTACTGCGTTCCATATTTGTTTGTATTGCTGTGAAATTGAACCAGCAAATTTCCAATTATCTGGGAATGTCTGTATTCTAGCATATTCACGAACTGTGAATGGCCTTGTTTCCTCTGGATGGCATCTTTCAGTTTGCTTTTGGGCAGGACTGCATGTTAGACTTAAACATGGTTCGTCCCAACCTATACGTCTTGCAATTCCAGTTTTACCACCACCTAGGAAAAAACTACCTCCCATAAATTCTTTTTGGATATTTAAAGGTAAATCTCGCCAATATCCTTTTTGAGGAACTAATTTAAGTACATCAGCTTTACTTTTAGAGTATTTAGACCCATCTGAGATAGGAACATCAGAATCAAATAATTCTCCTTTCTTTAAAGCATCTATTAAATTGTAAATCTTTTTATATGGTTTTGGATATTCAAATGGAATATCAATATCCTTACGAACACCTACTAAAATAAGTCTTTCCCTTTTTTGAGGTACTTTAAAATTAATAGCTTTTAAAACTTTTACTGGAACTACATTATAGCCAATTTCATTTAATATTGAAATCATACCTATTAGAGTTTTACCATTTTCATGGCTAAGCAAACCACGAACATTTTCACCAATACAAATAGGAGGATTAACTTCATTTACTACTCTTGCAAATTCATAGAATAGAGTTCCCCTAGCATCAGCTAAACCTAGTTTTTTACCCGCATAGCTAAATGCTTGACAAGGGAAGCCACCAGTTACAATATCTACTTTATTATAGTAATCTGTAAAATCAAAAGATTTTATATCACCCTCAAGTACATTCCAATTGGGTCTATTTTCTCTTAAAGTTTTACAAGCATATTTATCAATTTCATTGAGTGCAACACAATTTATTCCTGCATTTTCAAGCCCAATTGCAAGGCCACCAGCTCCAGCGAAAAGTTCAATTACACTATAATTATGTATTGGTATGACATTATTAGAATATTCAATTTGTTCTTTTGGTTGAATTAAATCATTGAAAATTGAGAATTGCTCTCTTTTATATAATCTATAATTACTCATTGGCTCACGAACTGCAGAAAGTTTACCCTCTCTATCCCAACGACGAAGCGTTTCTTTGCTTTTACCAATTAATTCAGATGCTTCTTTGAGTGATAAATATTCTTTCATAACCAAGCTACATAACCTTATACAATGGTTACAAAAATATCAATTTAATTTGAAATATCCAAAACTTATTTTTTATTAATAAGTATAATAGTTAATCCACTTCCATAACAAACTTGTAATGGAGCGGTTTTTTGATTAATTTCGTATTCATTGAAATTGGAACCTGAGTTTTATATGTCTTTACACCAAATTACTTGCCCAAATTGTAATCATAGCTTTCCGCTGGAAACTGCTATCAGCAATGATTTTGAAGCAACTCTATTAAAACAAGCTGAAGCAAAATTGCACGATAGCTTTGCTGAAAAGGAACAGAATTATGCAAATGAACTTGCCAAACTAGAGCAAGAACGCAAAACCAAAGAGCAAGATTTGGAGAAAATACTTCTTATGATTCGCAATGAACATAAAGAACAAATGGAAGCTGAAAGAAAAAGCCAAACTGATATGATTGCAAAGATGAATAATGATAATTTTACCCGCATAGCTGAAGAACGCCAGAAATTTGAGAAAGAGAATATTGATAAAATTGATTCTGAAAGAAAACGTAATGATGAATTGATACTTAAAATTGAAGCTGAAAGAGAAGCTAAATATGAACTTCAGAAACAATATGAATTGAAAGAAAAAGAAAGTGTGCAAAAATTAGACGAAGAAATAAATAAAATTGCTAATAAACTCAATGCAGATTTTAATGCTAAGAATGAATGGGCAATGCAAGAAAAAGATAATTTAATTGCAGAAGAAAGATTGCAAAGAGTACGCCTCCAAAAACAAATCGAAGAATTACAAAAAAAGTCATCGCAAAAGTCTATGGAACTACAAGGCGAGGCTATGGAATTAAATTTGGAATCTCGACTTAAAGAGCATTTTATCTATGATAATTTCCAAGAAGTTAGCAAGGGAATTAGAGGTGCGGATTTAATCCAACAAGTTTATAGAGCTCAAGGAGTATTAGCGGGTGCTATAGTATATGAATTTAAGAATGCTCAAAACTTCAGCTATGACTGGATTACAAAATTAAAAGATGATTCTAATAAATCTGGCGGTAGTGTGCAATTACTCGTTACTACTGTTTTTCCGAAAGAAGCACAAGACGAAAGAATTACTAAAATAGAAGGTGTTTGGGTTTGCAGACCAGAATACACTATTATAGTTGCGACAATAATTAGAGAGCAAATATTAAAAGTAAATGAAGTGATGGCATCGCAATCTGGTAAGGATAGTAAAATGCAAGCACTATATGATTATCTTACGACTGATGAATTTAAAAATAAATTTACTCGAATATTAGAAACATTCGACGAAATGAAAGATACTTTGGATTCTGAGAAGAAAGCTATGACTAAGCATTGGCAGAATAGACAAATTCAAATTGAAAAAGTATTAATTAATTCCACTGAAATTTATACTAAAATAAACACAATTGCCTTAGAAAACTATTCGAGTGGATTAAGTGAACTTAATGCTCTTGCTGAAAAAGAAACAAAAAAATTACCTGACAATATTGATTTGAATAACAGTTCTGATGGATTATTTTAATATGAAGAATTTACTGATAATTGCATATTATTTTCCTCCATCGGGTGGGCCTGGAGTACAAAGAGTATTAAAACACGTACGATATTTGCGTGAGTTTGGCTGGAATCCAATTGTACTGACTGTGAGCAATGGACAGTTCCCTGCTCGCGATGAATCGCTTTTGGAGCAAGTACCAACCGATATTTTAGTTGAGCGAACTCATATTTACGAGCCGTATGATTTATACCGTTTGTTGACTGGTAAAGCAAAGGGCAGTGCTATAGATGTGAATGTGATAAAAAAAGATGGTGCAAAAAGTAGCTTCATAGATAGTTTAGCAGAGTTTATTCGTGCTACATTTTTTATTCCAGATGCACGAATTGGCTGGAAATTTACAGCTTATGAAGCAGCTCGCAAATTGATAAAGGAACATAATATTGAAGCTATTTATAGTTCATCGCCGCCTTACACTTGCTCTATAATAGCACGCAAAATGAAACGAGAATTTAAATTGCCTTGGGTGGCTGGCTTCCGTGACCCCTGGACTGGCTTTATCTCATCACCCAAAAGATGGTTTTTGCCGAGTGCAATTGATAAAGCTATGGAGCATAGCACTTTTGCTGAAGCAGACTTTGTGGAGTGTGCTTGGGAAGGTATTATAAAAGATGCTTTAGCAAAATATCCCGATTTGGAAGAAAAGAAATTCATTCACGTTCCTAATGGATTTGATTCAAACGATTTGCCTCAAGTAGAATACACAAAAACTGATAAGTTTACAATCACTTACACTGGCTCTATGTATGGCAGACGCAACCCCGCAGCTTTCTTTGAGGCAATTCAGAATTTATTAGACACACAACAAATTGATGCTAATAAATTACATTTGCGTTTTATTGGTCGCTTTGGCGATGAAGTAGATGCTATGTTTCAAAAAGCAAGTTTCAAAAATTCTATTGAAATTATCAATTATGTGCCTCACCATAAAAGTATTGAATACTTAATGCTTTCCGATGCTTTGCTATTAGTTGTGGACGAAAGTAAGGAAAGTGCTGAAATAGTGCCTGGAAAAGTTTATGAATACATTGGTTGCAAACGCCCAATAATTGCAGTAGCACCAGAAGAAGGAGCTATTGCAGATTTAATTAAAGAGACGAAATCAGGGAATGTTGCACATCAAACAAATGTTTCAGAAATTGAGAAAATTATATTAAGAAATTATACTAATTGGCTAAACAATAGTGGTGATTTCAATCCAAACACAGATGCAATTAAGAAATACGAAAGAAGAGAAGCAGCAAAAACTTTGGCAGAATTATTAGATATGTTAAGTTAATAATTAGTAAGCTTGATTAAATTAATTTAAAAGAATTAACTCATATTTCATCAACAACAAATTTCATTAATTCTTCAATACTCTTTGGTTTTAATAAAATAGCTTCAAACTCTTCATCTACTTCTGCAATTCATATAGCCAATATTATTTGATTTTCTTCAATAATTCAACAACCCACTATTGCCAAATCGCCAGCCATTTGCAAAATCTTTTATGTTCATTGCACGTTTGCCTTGCAATTGCAACTCAGTAATTTCTATAGTTCCTGCACCACATCCAATCAGAAATTGATTGTTTTCAATCTTATACTCATTAGGCGCAAGTATTGTTTCATTTGGTTTGCATTTTAATATTTTTAACGTCTTTTCGCCTTCTGCTTCTATCAAAGTGTAAGCTCCTGGGTAGGGGCTTAAGCCGTGAATGAAATTAATTACTTCATTTGCAGATTTGCTAAAATTAATTTTACAATCATCTCGGAAAATCTTTGGAGCTGGAGTTGCATGGGTATCATCTTGTTTCATTGGAGTATAATTCCCATCAACTAATAAATTGCAAGTTTCGATTGCCAAATCTGCTGCCATTGGCTGGAGTGCATCGTGTAGCTCACCTGCTGTCATTAGTGGTATTATTTCAAATTCCTTCTTTAATAAAATATCGCCTGTATCCACTTTATCTTGTAATATGAAAGAAGTCAGCCCAGATTTACTTTCGCCTTTAATTATAGCCCAATTGATTGGTGCCGCTCCTCGGAACTTTGGTAATAAACTACCGTGTATATTGAAACTTGCTATTTTAGGAATAGAATAAACAGCTTTCGGTAATATTTTAAATGCAACTATACAGAATATATCTGCATTTAATTTATTTAGTTCTTCAATAAATTTCTCGTCGCTAAGTTTTTCTGGTTGCAATATATTCAATCCCAGCTCCATTGCTTTCTTTTTCACAGGGCTTGGCATCAAAGTTAGACCTCTGCCTTGTGGTTTGTCTGGCACAGTAACAACTGCCACAATCTCGTGAACTTTATGCAATGCTTCCAATGTTGGGACAGGGAAGTCGGGTGTACCCATAAATACTATTCGAGCCATATCAGTTTTTCATTACGTTTAATTGGATTTTCTTGGATTCTTTGGCAGCTTTCTTTTCAAGTTCATCAATCTCATTTGGCATAATCATGTTATCTTGGAAAATTTCCCTCAATAAGTCATAAGTGTAAATTCCTGTTGAGTGTCCGTTGCCCCATTTGGTGGAAAGGGCATAGTTTCCAATTGGTTGCATCTCTTTCAAATCGAATACACCTGGCTCTATGCGTACATCGTAGGGTTTGGAATAGACCAAATTGCCGATTTGTTCGCCTGTGCAAGTGGCACATGGGCATTTTCTGCGTAAAGTCTCAAGTGATATCACTCCCACGTAGCCATCGCTCCATTCTATCTGCAATAAGAAGGGTTTTGGGCGTGTAATTTTTACTGGTATTGGTGCCATTGTTCTTTATTTTTCTAAGTTTATCGAAATTTTCAACTGAAATTTTCTTAAATTACGACTTTAAAAGTCAACTTTTTCAAAATTGTATAAAGCTGAAATTAACATTTCTTAAAATTAGGTACAAGTTTATTTATGATTACTCAAAGATTAAAAGAAGAAACAAGACCAAACCACGAGCATACAGAGGAAATAGCTTACTCTAAAGAGATTATGAGCCGCACTTTGACTGCCGAAGAATACAAAAAACTAATCACAAACACATACTTTGTGCATTCAGTAATTGAAAATCAAGTCGAAAAAATCGATGCATTATTGAATGATTCTGATTTGGAATTGGATACTCGCAAAAAATCTCATTTGCTTGAAAAAGATTTGCAAAATTTAGGTTTGGAGGTTGCAAATATTTCTACTCCTTCCATTGAATTTAAAATTAGTACCTTAGAAGAAGCTTTGGGTGCAATGTATGTTTTGGAAGGTTCTACTTTGGGTGGAATGTATATCTATAAAGCATTGCAACGCAATCCAAATTTAGAAAAAGAAAACATAAGCGAATTCAATTACTATAATTGCTATGGCGAAGCTACGAGAGATCGTTGGGCAAAATTCCAAGAAGTATTGATTAAGTATGCTGCCAATAAAGAATCGGAAGATGCTATAGTAGAAAATGCAAAACGCACATTCGATTATTTGTCGGAAGTATTTCAAGCAAGCAAAAATTAAATATAGACTTAGTTTGAATCAATTTATAGAAAGTGAACAGGGCAACTTGTTCACTTTTTTTATTTGTTGTATGTTGCAACCTCTCAGATAGTTATTATTCAAGTAGTCCTTATCAATAAAAGTACTGCTGAAATTATACCCATCTATCCTCTTAGGGTTTAGACTTGTTTGAGCTGAGACAGTGCAATTAGCTATTATAAATATAGCTATTAATAATAATTTTTTCATTTTGCTCTTGCCTAATTAGTTTTTGAAAATTTAGAAGAATAAACTATCGACTGATTGTCAGTAATTTCTAAGAAATAAATTCCTGAAAGTAGAGATAAAATGTTAATTGTGATTGTGTTAGTAGTAATATCTAACTGGTGTGGCA
>Ga0163148_10000258_pt1 | contig 71180 bp, 52 predicted proteins | sample OliLakLV19MP7P2_FD_148606 | JGI IMG/M metagenome (GOLD analysis project Ga0163148, IMG submission 148606) | Freshwater microbial mat bacterial communities from Lake Vanda, McMurdo Dry Valleys, Antarctica- Oligotrophic Lake LV.19.MP7.P2 | ecosystem: Environmental > Aquatic > Freshwater > Lake >... | reverse complement strand
CAAAGGCTTCCTTTTCACCAAAAAGTTGCTTTGCAAATTTCTCAGTAATGATAATCGAACTGGGGTCGGCAAATGCTTTTTGCGGATCACCTTTCAGGAAAGTAAAAGACAAAATATTTAGCAGCGAGGCATCAGCAAACACACCGGATGTTTTGAGGAGTCGTGTATCTCCAACAGTAAATAAGTGCGAGACTCCCCATTTTGCATAACTGGCCGCGGCTTCAATTGAAGCATAATCTTCTTTTAGTGTTGGGGCAAGTACTCGCGGAGTTGTTTCCGAGCAAACCAATTGACCATTTTCAAGAGAACGATTCCAACCCAAATAAAGCCGGTCTTTATCAGTATGAAATTGTTCAAAGCTGAGTTCCTGTGCAATCCAGATAAAAAGCAATAGTGCTCCAGTAAAACCCATTGTCAATCCTAAAATATTGATAGCCGAAAATGTTTTATGGCGAAACATAAACCGTACAGCTACCTTGAAATAGTTTGTCAACATATAGAATGGTGTTAAGTTGATGGTTGAGTTATTTCGCAATAAAATCCCCGGTCTAAAAAACCGGATCACATTCCAAAGCAATCTTCTTTTTGCATGCTTCTCTCCAAACTGTTTTACATCTCTCTCAAATTTTTGAATTAAGTCCCCTTCAATTTCTTCCCGTAAGTGCGGTGGGCAAAACCATTGCAGAAACCGTAATGACCAGCCATAAATATCATTCTTATCTACTGATTGATTCATGAATTAATTGTTATAGTTAGCTCAGGATATTTTAAGCTGCGGCACAAGTTTCCACAAACTCAGGCGCGACTCTTTAATTGCTTTCAGCATGGCTAGGCCTGCATTTGTAATTGTATAAATCCTCTTTCTGCGCCCACCACGTTCAGCAGTACCACCACCCAAACCTGATTTTAAAAACCCCTTATCCTCTAATCGATAGAGGGTAACGTGCACCGCGCTTAAGTTTACATCGCGCTTCATTCGGGTTTCAATTTCTTCTGCGATGGCAGCCCCGTAAGCATCCTCTTGCAGCACTGCTACCAGCGTTAAAACCAGCTCTTCAAATTCACCTAAAAATTCCTTAGCCATATATATGCTTATATTTTGTTAAGTAAATAAAGTAAAAGTATTCAAACAGAACAAATCCATTTCAAAAAATCAATAAGATGATAGAATTAGGAAAGCTTCCCTTTCAAAAACTCAGCCGTATAGCCGATTTTCTTGGTTGCCATTTCTTCTGGTGTGCCTGCAAAGAGTAGGTTACCACCACTCTTCTCGCCACCCTCTGGCCCGAGATCAATAATCCAATCGGCACATTTAATTACCTCAAGATTATGCTCAATAATAATTACGGTGTGGCCAAGGTCAACCAACGCATTAATTGCTTTTAGCAATTTAGAAATGTCGTGAAAGTGCAAGCCAGTAGTAGGCTCATCGAAAATGAATAAAATATTTCCTTTAGTATCAGAATTATTCTTTCCTAAAAAAGAAGCAAGCTTAACGCGCTGTGCTTCGCCACCAGATAGTGAATTGGAAGACTGCCCCAATTTCACATAACCTAACCCAACCTCATAAAGCGGAAGAATTTTTTCGTAAACTGGTTTTTTATCTCTGAAAAATTCCAACGCATTCTCAACCGTCATGTCGAGCACATCAAAAATGGTTGCGCCTTTGTATTGAACTTCTAATACCTCTTGCTTAAATCGCTTGCCTTCACAACTTTCACATTTCAGAAAAATGTCGGCCATAAACTGCATCTCAACTTTTATTTCACCTTCTCCCTGACACGTTTCACATCTTCCGCCATCTACGTTGAAAGAAAAGTGTGAAGGTTTATAGCCACGCTGCTTGCTTAAGGTTTGATCAGCAAATAGATTTCGAATCGCATCATACGCTTTTACATAACTAATCGGGTTCGAGCGTGATGATTTTCCAATCGGATTTTGATCAATAAACTCTACCTGTGTGATTTTTGTAACATCGCCCTCAAGGCGATCATACTTTCCGGGCGTTTCTGATACGGAACCACTCAGGCGACCAACAGCCGGATATAGAATTTTCTTGACTAACGTTGATTTTCCTGAACCACTTACTCCGGTAACTACTGTTAGAATTCCGAGCGGGAACTTAACCGTCAAGTTCTTAAGATTATTTTCACGCGCTCCAATAATTAACAAGTAGTCTTTCCATTTTCTACGGCTCTTAGGCACAGAAATTTTTTCAACTCCGGTCAAATAATTAGTCGTGTGCGATACTATATCCTTATTTAAATCCTTTTGTGTGCCCTGAAAAATTAGTTCGCCACCATGTGCTCCGGCATCAGGACCGATATCAATAATCTGATCGGCTGCACGCATGATTTCTTCTTCATGCTCTACCACAATAACAGTATTCCCCATATCACGCAGCGATTTTAAAACCTCCACCATGCGAGCGGTATCGCGCGGATGCAAGCCAATGCTTGGTTCATCCATAATGTACATGGAACCAACCAAGGCACTGCCCAATGATGTTGCTAATTTGATTCGTTGAAACTCGCCACCGGATAATGTTGCTGTAACTCGATTTAATGTGAGATACCCGAGGCCAACTTTTTCCATATACTCTAATCGAGAACGGATTTCAGTCAGGATGCGATCGGAAACTTTTTGTTCGTATGCCGGAAGTTTTAGCCTTTCAAAAAATTTCAATGTGTCTTCAATGGGCGTCAGCACCAAATCAGTAATAGAAGTGTCTGCTATCTTCACATAGGCTGCATCCTTGCGAAGTTTGGTGCCTCTGCAATCTGGGCATGTTGTTCTTCCGCGATAACGAGAAAGCATTACCCGATATTGAATCTTATACGTTTTAGATTCCAGGTATTTAAAAAAAGCATGAAGACCTTCAAAGTATTGATTGCCATTCCATAGCAAGCCTTTTTCTTTTTGACTTAATTCACTATAAGACCGATGAATTGGAAAATCGAATTTTATTCCATTTTTAATTAATGGTTTTGCCCACTCACTCATCACTTCCCCACGCCACGGAGCGATAGCACCTTCAAAAACAGAAAGACTTTTGTCAGGAATAACAAGGTCTTCATCTATACCTAAAACTTTTCCAAAACCTTCACAGGTTTGGCAAGCTCCAAACGGATTATTAAAGCTGAATAGATTAATAGAGGGTTCGGTAAATGAAATTCCATCTAACTCAAACTTATCTGAGAAGTGTTTTTTCTTTTCACCCTCTACATAGATCACACAATCTCCAAGACCTTCGAAGAAGGCTGTTTGTATAGAATCCGAAAGCCGAAAGGTTAGATCTTCATCTTTTGCATTAACGGCAGCACGATCTATAAGGATTTCAATTTCCTGAGTAGCTGATTTCTTTTTTCCCTCACCCCTGCCCCTCTCCCCGGGGAGAGGGGTGTCCGAGGCACGAGGACGGGGTGAGGGACTCAATAACTCTTCAATAAACTTTACCTCACCATCTACCAGCACCCGCGTATAGCCTTTGCTCAAAAGCAAATTCAATTCATCAGCAAACTTGCGCCCCTTCACTAACTTTAGCGCGCAGGCAATCATGATTCGGGTACCTTCTTTTTTCTTGTTAATGAAATCTACTACATCTGTAACCGTATCGCGTTTTACTTCCTGTCCACTGGATGGCGAATAGGTTTTGCCGATGCGCGCGAAAAGTAGTTTGAGGTAATCATAAATCTCTGTGGTAGTTCCCACGGTCGATCTTGGATTTCGAGTATTAACTTTTTGTTCTATGGCAATAGCAGGAGATACTCCACGGATGTAATCAACCTCGGGCTTTTCCATGCGCCCCAAAAATTGGCGAGCATAGGAACTCAAACTCTCTACATACATGCGTTGCCCTTCTGCAAACAGCGTATCAAAAGCAAGTGACGATTTACCTGAACCAGAAAGACCCGTTACGACTACGAGTTTGTTTCGGGGAATGGCAACACTCAGATTTTTTAGATTGTTTACACGTGCCCGCTTAATAATAATGAACTCTCTTGGGTCGAGATCGTCTAAATAAGAATCGTTAGGGGTTGGCTGCATCGCGAAACCGCAAAAGTAAAAAAACAAAGCCCCCTGTCCTATAAAGGATCTAAACCAAAGTTGAATCTTTCATTTGTTGATTAATTTTTTCACAAAAAAAACACCTTCCGCTAAACAGATGGTGTTTTCAATGTAAAGTTCTTTCGGGTGCATTTCAAATTGTCGCGACTCGCCTATATGCCATCCCTACGGGATTTTATCAAAGGAACTACTCCTTGCACTACCGATATATAATCCCTAGCGGGGTTGCCCACACTTATTAAGTTCCGTTAGGGAAACAATATCGGTTGCAAATTCGTCCCTTTTTTTGAAGTCCCAATAGGGACGATATATTTTGTTATCGCGTCAATTTGAAATGCACCCGTTCTTTTTCTGAATTAATTATCGAAATCAGGATCGTAGCTGGCTTCCTTAGCAGAATCACCTTCATTATCAAAATCACCACCGCTCTTGTCGAAATCATCGCGGTTTGATGTGCCACCCCCTTCATCTTCGTTGTCAAATTCCTCCTTTTCACTAGAGTCCACGTCATAACCTCCACTGCTGTTTTTGGTGGCAGGCACCTTAACAAGGTAGATCGAGTCCTCTGTCTCTAGTGGGAAAACAAAGATGGGCTCTTTTTTCGCATTCATTATGCGGGTAATGTTACCATCGTATCCATTGGGATATTGGTCTTTCAATAGTTCCCTGAGGTCTTCGCCCAGGTTTTCTAAACTTTTGATTACTTTTTTTTTCGTTACTGCCATTGTGGTTAAAAATCGGCCTCAAATAGCTAAAGAAAATTGATACAAGGCAACTTTTTTTAAAGTTTTTTTGCCCTTTTACTAATTCTTTCTTATTTTTCATTTCTCAAACAATTCATTTAACCTACATACTATCGACCGAGACATCTACGTTACCTAAACGACAGCAAGATGATTGACAGCAGATTCAGCGACAGCCAATTGGTTTCGCTCTATCAAACCGGTAACGAAGAGGCCTTTGAGATGCTACTTCATAGACACAAATCCCGTATTTATACGGCCATTTACATGATTGTAAAAGATCGCTACGAAGCAGAGAACCTATTACAGGACACCTTTATTAAGGTGGTTAATACAATTAAAGGCGGCCGGTATAACGAAGAAGGCAAGTTTCTGCCTTGGGTAAGTAGAATTGCCCACAACCTGGCCATCGACCATTTTCGCAGAAAGAAGCGCTACCCAGAAGTAATTTTGGAGGACGGCAGCCGGGTTTTTGACTCCATGCAGTTTTCTGAAGATTCTTTTGAAAGCAAGCAACTGATGCGGGATACTAAATCGCGCTTACGGGATTTGGTAAAAGAACTTCCCGAAGAACAAAAACAAGTTTTAATTATGCGCCATTACCTGGAAATGAGTTTTCAGGAAATTGCCGACCGCACTGGTGTAAGCATTAATACGGCCCTTGGTCGCATGCGCTATGCCCTCATCAACCTCCGTAAAAAAATGACTAAAAATAATATTGCCTATGACAAAGACTTTTACCCAAGACGATCTGATCCGGTTTCTATACCACGAGACCTCGGAAGAGGAGACGAAGGAGATTAACAAAGCACTCCTTTGCGATAGCAACCTGCAAGCTCAGTTCAATGAGTTGAACGTGATCCATCAGCAACTGAACCAGGCTAAGCTGGAGCCTGCTGATAAAAGCATTCAGAACATTTTGAATTACGCGCGCGGCCTACAAGAACATCTTTAATATGAAGTTACAAGTTCGATCGTTTTCTAATAATTTGGGGATTGATTAGCCGAAGAACAATCAGACTTAAAAGTGCAAGGTTAAAAATTATGTGCTGGGGTAAGGTTAATGATTCTAAGATGCCTCCGCACATGCATTGTTCCGAAGATGCCCCGAATATCTTGCTAATCAAGAATGCTGTGAATATGATCAAAAGAAATCCTGCTCCTAAGTAACCCATTAACTTTGATTTTTCAAACAGAATTACCACAGCCACTAGTATTTCAATTGCTATCAATACGGGAGCTAAAAACCAAGTTTCTGTTGAATAAATAATTGGAATCCTAGAGAAGCGCACCAGAAAAGCATTATACGAACCTATTTTTGCTATTGCTGAATAAGCAAAAAGTATAGATATTGAAATGTCCGCCAGTGTCCAGAGCCAATATCTATTTAATCTCATAGGTTGAAATTGTCATATCCTCATATAAGACAGAAATTTTATTATCATCTTCTTTCGCTATTTCCGTTGGCTCCTCCCCATTTTTAAGATTAGGAACTAAAAATGAATATAAATACTTGCCTTCGTTAATTGAATATACATCAATTACTTTTCCATTCTTATAAGCAGATTTGATAATATTCGAAAGTATATAAATATTATTTTCATCCATGCATGCTGAACTATTAACAAAGATATCCGGCTCTACACTTTCTTCTTGAATACCAGGACCTAACTGTCTAGAAACTGGATCAGGAAGTTCAAAATTATCTATCGTTCTTAATCCATGTTTAATATTACCCACAGAATCAAAAAGTAATAAATAACCGAACTTATAAAAATAGTAAATAGATTGCCCTGCTCGATTTCTGGAATAATTCCCCTCAAATACAAGACTTCTGTTTCTATCGGGAAACTTCTTATATGTTGCAAAAATCATTTCTTTAATTGATTGAACATTATTCACTTCACTAGTTTTAATATCTGTGGTTACAAACTGAAAATCATTTCCATTTTCTCGGGTAAACAGAAAGTTTTCATCAGCAAGTCGACTACAATTATCTATATAGTCTTTTGCTTTAAAATAGTATTCAAGACTGTCGTTTAAATTATACTTCTTAATCATTTTCTTTGGTCTATCGAGAATATAATGACCATCTTCTACCTTTTCGAAATACCAAATCGATGAGTTTTCCCAAGGTGCCCCACCGCTTCTTGAAAGCACATTACCAGGTTTAAATCCATCTAAAAATTGACTTATTTGATTTGTAGCTGCATCGACAACCCAAATGGAGCCAGATGATCTATAAATTCTAGTTATCCTTCCAATGATCTCAAATTCCTCCACACGAACAAGATTCTCATGGCTAAAGACCCTATTACTGATAGAGGTTGGGCGACCTTCATCTAGTGATTCTTCTTGATTTAAGAAAAAAAGAAACGATAACAGAAGAGCCAGTAAGGTTGTTAAAAGTAATATCGACTTCTTCATAAGAACAGTTAATTTAAAGATATTGAGTGAAAAAGGCTGCTAGTTAAGCAGCCTTTTTGTTTTGGCATTTCCCCACAATTTGTCATTGTATAATTACTGCTCCGTCTTTTTTTCCCTTCTCAGACGTAATTGTTATCACGGATCCGTCCGGATTGGTTACTGTAACAGTACAAGTAACAGAAGAGTTGGGACAATAAGTTATTGTTTGACCAAAAACTCTGTTGGTTGTAAACGCTATGAGGGCCACAGCGAATACTAAGGTGAAAGATTTTTTCATATTACTCTAGTTTAATGTTAGAAAGAAATTTATGCAAAAATTTTAAAATGTGCAATATATGCCGTAATTAAATTTATTCAATAGATGTCATTTGGTACCTATATGGTGCTAAAGGACGATATAAGGTTCTTAAAAATTTCCCAAAAAATTAAGAGAATTAAGAATTCCCTCTGGTTATACTAGTTATGAAACATTTGCTTTAGATAATAATTTGAATAGAAAGCAGTACTGGAGAATAGAGAATGGCAGTAATATTACTTTGATTTCGCTGATCAAAATATTAGATATTCATAAAATTAGTTTAAAAAAGTTTTTCTCTGATATTCAATAAACCTAACGTAGTTACAGTCCATCGCTGCCACTCAACACTTCGGTAGCATTCTTTTTAATATTCTGTGGTATGCCTCTACTTTGGCAGCATGAATACAGAAAAAATTCTTTCGTACATGCTGGTGCTACACATTGCCGGTGGCACGATTGCACTTATCAGTGGATTGATCTCTATGCTGACAGCCAAGGGCGGTCACTTTCATAAACTAGCCGGCAAAATTTACTTCTGGGGAATGACTTCAGTCTTTATCGGGGCTCTCATTATAGCAACAAGTCGTAAACTCGACTTTTTGTTAATGGTTGCCTTCTTCAGCTATTACATGACGGTGCGTGGCTACCGGATTTTATCACTCAAAAAACTTAATCAAGGTCAGCAGGCAGCTGCTATTGATTGGGCAATCTCAATAATATCCGGAGTTTTTATGGTTACTCTATTGGGTTGGGGATTTTGGGTACTTCTGCAGGGAGTAAGCATGGGCATTGTTGCCATTACCTTTGGGGCGATTGGGTCTTCATTTTTATTCAATGATATTAAAAGGTTTTTCTCTCCTCCAAAAGAAAAAATGCATTGGTGGTATGGCCACATTAGCAGCATGGGTGGCAGTTACATTTCTGCAGTTACGGCCTTTGTTGTAGTAAATATTCAATTGCCGCAATTTCAATGGGTGTTGTGGATACTTCCTGGAATTATTGGTGGGATATTGATTGGAAGAACAATCCGAAAATATAAAGTGCAGTTTGCAACCAGCTAAGACTTACGCACCCGAATTGACATTGCTTCGGCAGGATTTCTGATAAGAAGTTGATCAAAGTCTGAGTCAGAAAATCCCTTTTTTTGTAGTCGTGGCACTAACTCCGAAAAAATGGCCGTATACCCTTTGAAGTTTTTATTGTCCTCTCCGGGTTTGTACCACCCGGCATCATGCGAAATCAGGACATGATGAAGCAGACCTTCCGCCTTTAGCATCGCGATAGAATCCACATACTCGTCAAAACTGCCCCAACCAATCCCGTCCAAACTAACCCAAGTCCCTAAGCGGGCAGCCTTCGTGTAGTTGGTTTTATCTAACTCAGCTTGAGCATGCACCCAAACGAAAGCTTCTGCCTTCACACCCATATCATGTAAAATTTGCAATTCCTCAAAAGCTACCTTGGCGGGACCAGTGTGAGAACAGATGGTAAGTCCAGTTCCAAGATGAGTGAGGGCCGCAGCTTCTACCAGTTTTTTATGAAGTGCCGAGAGAGGTTGATCTCCATCCACCGCAATTTTTATAAAGCCGGGCTTCACCATAGAATCGTCAATTCCATGTTCATATTCATGAATCCAGCGCGCTGCCAATTGCGCGGCAGTTTCGGTAAATGCCCAAGGGGGTAAATACTTATTTGAAACCGCTCCGTAATAGCCAGTATTGGTAATGAGCTGCATGCCGCTTTGCTTTGCCAATAGTTGGAGCACAGAAACATCGCGACCCAAGAAAGATGGAGTACAATCAAATATACTTTTCACGCCAGCCTGCTTTGCTTCAAGCAAGTGGGGAAGCACCAGCGCAGATACTTCATCGTTATTCCACCGACTGGGTGAAACTTTATCGGCACCCACAAAGTCAACCAAAAAATGTTCGTGAATGAGCGCCCGCCCCAATTTTGAAGATGGAATCAATCCGCGAATCGTCATGATCTGAAGTTCTTCTCTTCGCGCGCTCAAAAGAAGAGCCCCCAGTGCAGTCACAATAAAATTTCTTCGCGAAATGTTCATGAGCTATAATTCTACCAGCGAAATATTTTTCCATCGAACCTTAACTCCGCCTCCATCATGAATTTGCAATGCGATTTTTCCGGATCGCGACCCTATCTTATCATCGGTAAGCGTAATCATTTGTTCGCCATTTAACCAGGTAGTAACTTCATTGCCTTTCACTCGAACTTTCATTGTATTCCATTTACCTTCTTTCAATACTTTTTCTTTATCTGCTGTTGGTTGAATGAGCCATCCTCTTCCATACGATTCGTATATTCCCCCACTGTGCATATTAAGTGGCGCTACCTCTGCTTGCCATCCGCTTACCGTAATGCCTTCTATTTGCGAATGAAAAAACACACCACTATTCCCGTTCGATTCTTGTTTGAATTCAAGTGTGAGTTCAAAGTCTTTATATTCTTTATCGGTAGCAAAATAGCCATACTGCTTATCCGGTCCGCTTTCGCAGATGAGCTCACCTTTTTCTACATACCATTTTTCCGTACCGTAAATCTTCCAGCCCGTTAAATCTTTGCCATTAAAAATTGATTTCTTTTCCTGCGCATTAGCATCTATCAGAAAAACCAAAAACACACAAACTACTAATAAGCTCTTTTTCATACGATGTAGATTTTTTACTAAGATATGAAAATTAAAAAACCTAGAGTCAGGATGCATTTGCTAGTTTTAATTAGCCAAAACAATCTATATGAGATTATTAACAGTTGCCTTTTTTGGTTTACTGACAGCCTGCACCAGTCAACCCAATTCCAATAATGAAGCTGATTCTGTAACAGAAACAAGTATTGCTTTTAAACTTTCAGATCTTACGGGCACCTGGCATATGCTCACGCTCGAAGAAAATGAATGGGTACTTTTTTATGCCTGCGATGCGGATAATACCACCGTTACAATTAAGGGTGATTCCATTATTATTGGCTGGGGGCAGGATGCGACCGGTGGAAAAATTGAATCGTGGTCAGTAAATGACGACAAGATTTCTTTAGTTGTAAACGACTCTTACCAAACCAATGTATATCAGGCTCTAAGCTCAGAGGATGGACTTATGCAATGGTGGCTCTGGGAGGACACTGAGGAGCCGGCCTATTTTATTCACGAACGTGATAAAAGTTCTTACCCAACAATAAAACAACCTTGCAAAGAATGTTGGGAAGATTGTGATGAAGAGGTCAACTGATTATTGCAAACTGGACTTTCATAGCTATTAAGGGTCAGACCGCTTTGAGCATGCTTTTCGTAGAGCTAATCAAAGGCAAGCGGTCAAACCCTTTTCTTAAACTAAAATTTTAAATCCTAGTAATTCAGGTTCTGATTAAAAAATCTTTGTTCGCATGATGGGAGAACATTCTGTTTGCCTTCTTTTGCAGCGTGAAAGTTCTAATCCTCCATCAACATTTTAATACTCCAGAAAAAGGCGGAGCAATCCGCTCCTATTATCTCGCCAAAGCACTTATTGATAGGGGAATTCGGGTTGTTGTGATTACTGGAAGTAATGAATCAACCTATAACAAGAAAATTATTGAAGGCATTGAAGTTCATTCTTTGCCTATTGCTTACGACAATCGGTTTGGATTTATAGCGCGAAGCTGGGCGTTTGTAAAATATGTGCAAGGTGTATTAAACATAGCTGGGCAATTCAAAGATTTTAATTACTGTTACGCTATTTCGGTGCCGCTTACGGTTGGCTTGGCTGCCATGAGAATAAAAGCACGTTATAAAATTCCTTTCATTTTTGAGGTGGGTGACTTGTGGCACGATGCGCCCATTCAAATGGGGTTTGTGAAAAATTATCTCTTACAACAAGCTTTATACTCACTCGAAAAAAAAATCTATCAATCGGCTCAATCTGTTGTGGCTTTGTCACTATCCATTCAATCAGCCATAGAGAAAAAAGTACCTGATAAAAAAACTTATTTGATTCCCAACATGGCCGATTGCGATTTTTATAAGCCAACACCTAAAGATGTTGCACTAATTGAAAAATATCAAGTACGCGATAAATTTGTAGTCTCATATATTGGCGCCATTGGTGTTGCCAACGGTCTTTACAATGTATTGGAGTGTGCAAGGGCAGCCCGTAAAGCGAAACTTCCCATTCACTTCTTTATCTGTGGGGATGGTGCTATGCTCGACCGCCTTAAGAACAACGCAACGCAATTAGAGTTGCACAATCTTACTTTTCTTGATTTCCGTAATCGGGGTGGCGTGCGCGAGTTAATGAACATTACCGATGCTTCGTTTATTTGTTATAAATCTGTTCCGATCTTAGAAACCGGCTCGCCCAATAAATTCTTTGATGGACTGGCCGCTGGAAAGCTTATCGTTATAAATTTTGGTGGTTGGATAAAGAATGAAATTGAAGACCATGAATGTGGCGTTTATGTAAATCCGCAGGATGCTGGCGATTTTGTTAGAAAGATTGCGCCATATCTTTCGGACAAACACCTACTATCCAAATCACAACAAGCATCGCGGCAATTGGCAGAGCAAAAGTATTCAAGAGAAATTCTTAGCAAATCTTTTGTTAATATATTTAAATAGCTGGTTTATCTCAGCACGGTCTTTACATACAAGCCTATCTCTATCACTCGGTCGTATCCTTGCAGATAATTATTTGTGGTCTGTGAGGACACCTTAGTCGTTAACTTAGGAGAATTTAGTAGGAACTAAATATCGGTAACAATCTTAATCGGAAATGTAGTCGGGTCCTGTAGAAACTTAATATATTTCGTACCTGCGGTACTTTACATTATCTATAGAATTCTATTCTATAGATATTTCGCCTCTAGCGAGGCTTAAGTTAACGACTAGGGTGAGGACACAGACCAAGGTTGAAAGCCTCTTGGAACATAAATTGAAAACCTATTGTATGATTATTCAAAACAGCACTCTCAATGATATACCTGCGATATTCTCATTGTATAAAGTAGCCACGGAATATCAAAAACTGAATTTCCCGGAAAACCAATGGCCAGAATTTAGCCCAGCGCTTATCAAGACAGAAATAAACGAGAACAGGCAATGGAAATTAATAGATGAGAATAAAATTGCCTGCATTTGGGCCCACACATTTAGCGATCCGCAGATTTGGGAAGAGCGGAATGTGGATGCTGCCATCTATATCCATAGAATTGCAACAAGCCCTACTTTGCGAGGTCGGAATTATGTTTCTGAAATTGTAACGTGGTCACGGAAATTTGCCAAACAAAACGAAAAGAAATTTATTCGCATGGATACCTGTGGGGAGAATAAAAAATTGATCGGCCACTATACCCGATCCGGTTTTGACTTTCTGGGCATGAAGCGCTTAAAGGATTCGATCGGATTACCGAGTCATTATATAAATGCGGAGGTGTGCTTCTTTGAAATTAAATTGAGTGACTAACATTCAAGAATTGCGTAACCACTCTCTGTATTCCTATAGACCAAATTCTTGTGATCTGGAAGGACACAGTCCGCAGTTGGGTTATTAAGTTGTCCTACATCTTTGAGGTGTAGGACAACTAAAAGCACTCAACTCTCTACTTGCTCGAAAATTTTTCCAGTCTTTTTATTTTTAAGAATCAATTTCTTAGCTCCGTAGTGAGTCATCTCTTCCTTCACTAAATAATGGTCGGCATCGTATTCAACCAAATGGCTGTCTTTGCTTACGCCAACTTTGCCACGCCAGATATCAAGTTTAACGGGTTCCCACTGTTTTGTCTTTACTGATTTATAGGCAGCATCCAATATAGAATTCACCACATAACCATCATAGAAAGTTTCTTTTGGCTCAACTCCTTTTTCCATCGAGTTAAACATATCCATAAACATGTGGTTGTAACCTAACTCGTTGAGCTCATCCCCAACAGGGAACAACCAGCCTTTATCACTTTCTGCCTTTTCAGCAACATAGTTTGCAGCCTTGCCCGTTGTAAACATTTCGAAGCCGGTACGTAGAAAACTATTTATCCATATAGTACCTTCCGTCCCCATCACTTCATCACGCAAGTCGAGGCCACCGCGGAACGTCCAACTCACTTCAAACTGCGCCATCGCACCGTTCTCATACTTTATCAATCCGATCGCATGATCTTCTGCATCGATTGGTTTCACTTGCGTATCGGCCCAACACATTACTTCAACTGGCTTAATGTCTTTGCCGATATAGCTACGGGTAATTTCCACGCAATGACAACCGAGGTCGAGCATGCATCCACCACCCGCTTGTTCAATATCCCAAAACCAATCGCTATGTGGACCGGGATGTGTTTCGCGCGACTTAGCCCAAAGAATTCGACCGAGCGCTCCGTTCTTCACGCTTTCATGCGCTTTTATAAATTTTGGTGTGTACACTAAATCTTCCAAATAGCCATTGAAGATTCCTGCCTTTTCAACAGCCAACAACATACGTTTTGCTTCTTCGGCATTGCGCGCCAATGGCTTAGTTGTCATTACTGCTTTTTTATGTTTACAACATAAGTTGACAGCCTCTTCATGCAAATTATTTGGCAAGGAAATACATACCACTTCTACTTCCGGTCGATTGATTGCTTCCTCCATGTTGGTTGTAGAGAAGGGCACATTATAGTCTTGGGCGAATTTTTTTGTACTCTCTTCCCTGCGCGAATAAATCGTAACGATTTTATCTTTACTGCGATAGCCTTGTAATGAGTCGGCATAAAAGCGGCCGATAAAGCCTGAGCCAAGCATTGCGATTTTCATATTGGTAGTATTTAGTTAGTCGTTGTTTGTAAAATTTAGGCACATAGTAAACATAGTTTAAAATATTGTTTATAGTAGTTGAATGGTGAGCCGCTCTATGTGATCTATGTTTCTATGTGTTTTTGCATTCATTATTTCAGGCAGTTTTAATTTCCTTTTTCTCATTGAAAAATAAAATGAAATAGATTAAGACAGCCGCAGCAATGTATGCGGGCACCATCCAAATAGATTGCCATTGATAAGCGCCATCTACTGTGTAATAGTCTGCTGTCTCACCTGAAAAGAGTGTGCCTATCATCATGCCCACACCATAGGTTGCAAAAGTAAAAAGTCCCTGAGCGGCATTTTTTATTTTCTCACCAGCTTTTTTCTCAGTGTACATATATCCTGTTACAAAAAAGAAATCGTAACAAATACCATGTAGCACAATGCCCCCATAAAGCATCCAAATACTGGTATCGATGTTACCATACGCGAAAAATACATAGCGAAGTATCCAGGCAGTCATGCCCAGCAACAACATTTTCTTTACACCAATCTGATTGAACAAAAATGGAATTGCTAGAATAAAAAGTCCTTCTGAAATCTGACCAAAGGTCATTTTAAATGCAACATTTGTCATGCCCAACTCATTGAGAAACACATTGGCAAAACCATAGTAAAATGAGAGTGGAATGCAGACTAAGATTGCGGCAATAAAAAATATTAGATAAGGCTTGTCTTTAAAAAGTACAAACGCCTCCGTACCCAATCCACTTTCTGAGTTCTTGCCTTTTGGCGGAGTGTTGGGCAATACAAAACTAACAATACCCAATGTTAATGAAGCAATCGCTGCCATTCTAAAAGTTAAGGCTGATGTATCTAAGCCCAAAGAACTTATCATGACTCCGGCAAGAATCCAGCCCACTGTACCAAACACCCGAATCCATGGAAACTGTTTTCCAGGATCAGTCATCTGCCCAAAGGCGATGCTATTAGACAACGCAATCGTAGGCATGTATAGCAATGAGTAAAATAAAATGATCCAATAAAACGCGGAATTGTTTTCAACAACCGTTGCCACGTAAAGCAAGGCTGCGCCTACCAAATGAAGAACACCCATAATTCGTTGTGCTGAAAAAAAACGATCAGCAACCATTCCTACAAAAAAGGGTGAAATCATGGTGGCGATAGCAAGCGCACTATAAGCTGCTCCTATCTGAGCGCCCGTTGCGTTAAGAAACTTTACCATATATGTACCCATCGTTACATACCATGCGCCCCAAATAAAATATTCGAGCAACATCATAACGGAGAGCTTGGTAAAGACAATTGGCTTCATAGTTTCTGTTTTAAGGTTATGCCACACAGGCACTAAGACACGAAGTTTTTTAAATATCGTTGTGTCTTCGTGACTTCGTGGCAATCCGATCGAATTGATTCAGAAGAAAGATAGAAACGGTTTTACTAATTAGGAAGGCTGACCTTGTATTTTATCTAAGCGGCATTTTCAAAAGCCACTGGATTCTTGCCGCTGGATGTATCGGCTTTTACTTTTCAATTGGTCGATAACCTGATTCGTTAAAGATTCGCTTGGCGTCTGCTTGTCGCATAATCTGCGGAAGAGTAAGGTCTGACTTTTTCTGTGAATAACTGTTTACAATCTGCCAACCTACCCATGTGCCAATGCGTCCCGGAGCCTGATCGCCAACTTCATAGGTTTTAGGTCGCTCGCCAATAAAGCGCTCTTTCACTTTTGCATTGGTAGAAAAAAAAGCTTCGTCTTCTACCAATCGTTTCCAAATCATACCCTGATTGGCTCTTGCCCCTCTTACCTCTTCGCTTGTATACCCGATCAAAACACTATCAGGTGTGCAGGGCATCATGTGTTTTGCAAAATAATAGGCTTTGCCATATGTAATCATGTCAGCCAAAACAGTGCGATCACTTAAATCAGTTTTATTGTAGCGCTCATCAATTCCATACAGCAGCATAATGGAGGGCACAATAAAATTCTTTTCGTACCTACGCAGCATATATTCATACATGTTGGGTCGGAAGCGCGCCTTCGCTCCCAAATAATAATCCAACCCAATAATAATGAGTGAGTCGCTTACAAAAAGATCATTCTCCAGGCCGGTTATTACGGTTTGAATTTTAGGCGTCTCAAAATCAGGATAATAATATTTTAGATTGGCGAAAGCTTTTGCAAGTTCATCTTTAAGATAATCGCCATTGCCAAACACAGCCTTCGTTTCTATAAGCAACGTGTCAATATGTGGGTTTGAAAACTTTGCATATTGTTCATTGACAAAAACTGAATCATCCGGATAAGCATCGCGACTAAACATAAAGTCGCGCATTGTTGGGTGACGAGAAAAGAAATTGACAAGTTGTTGTTTGCTGGTAATCGCTGGTAATGAATCTTCTAACGATTCAAACTGTAAATCAATAACAATGTCTTTTGTATCCGGAACAAATGCACACTTCTCTTCCAAATCGTCTTTGCAGCCTGACAATACTAAAGCAACCGTTAAAAAAGCAATAAGAATTCGCATGTAGTTTTATAGTTTGACACGAATATCATTTAAAAGTTAATAATTGACAATTGACAATGAGACATTTAAATAGGCAGAAGGGGCGGAATGCTTTTATAAATTGCAATTGTATTCCGTTATGTTGAATTTGCAGTCTAAATAGTTCAGGTGAAAAGTAAACCAAAGCACATAGCCGTAGCTGGCAACATTGGATCAGGAAAAACAACTTTGGCTGAAAAGCTTGCGAAGCATTACAATTGGGTTCCTCTTTATGAATCGGTGGATCAAAATCCATACTTGCGCGATTTTTATGACGATATGACGCGCTGGGCGTTTCATCTCCAAATATATTTTCTAAACAGTCGCTTCAATCAAGTTCGTCAGATTCGCGAAAGCCAGAAAACAATTATTCAGGATCGTACTATCTATGAAGATGCGCACATCTTTGCTGCCAACCTTCACAAGAGTGGGCACATTAATGATCGTGATCATCAAAGTTATTTAGATATTTTCAACTCAATGATCAGTTTCGTTGAGCCGCCTGATCTTCTTATTTACTTAAAGGCCGACATTCCTAAACTTGTTCAACAAATTCAAAAGCGAAATCGCGATTTTGAATTCAACATTAAATTAGAATACCTGCGCAATCTGAACGAACATTATGAAAAATGGATTGGAGGCTATAAACAAGGCAAGTTGTTGGTTGTAGATGTCAACAACCTCGATTTTGTAGAACGGGTTGAAGATTTTTCTTTGATAGTAGGTAAGATTGAGTTTGAGCTGAATAACTTATTTAGCTGATGAAAGCCCTTACCTTCCATGGTAAAGAAACCCTTCGGTATAAATCTATTTCCGATCCAGAAATTCTATCACTAACGGATACTATCTTAAAAGTAACGACTAGGTTGTGTTGAGCCCTTGAGTAGGATTTAACCACAGAGTACACGGAGTTTCTCGCAAAGGGCACAGAGAAAGTGCTCACACAAAATTTCTTTGCGAACCTCTGAGTTCTCTGCGGTGAATTTTTTTAACCACAAAGCGTACAACGCCAACAAATGGATTATAAATTGTGCTCTTTGTTTAACCTCTGTGCTCTCCATGGTTATTGCATTCAACTTTACTGACCCACCATAAACACAGCATTCGAAAACATCATCTTGCCGCTCTCCCAAAATGTGCGGAACAAGGGATTGTCAACCATATAAATAATATTTCCTCTTCCTTTTTGCTCTACGCCAAACACAAGTGTGTTGCTCATCTTTTTGTTGATTCGGGATCCGGCAAAGCCTTGAACTGGTTTAGCAACTCCTTTAATTACGCCTACATTCCAAGCATCTTGCATATAAGCATAATGAAGTTCGTTTGTCTTTAACGTGTAATAACTATCCTTCATACCAAAAGCAAGGGGGTGCGATTTGTCTAATGTTACTTTATAGATGGCACCACTGATCGCATCGGCCAATTGTTTGCGCTCAGCATCTTCGTATCGGCCTAAGGCATCTTTCTCTTTCAGTTCTTTTTCTTTTTTCTCCGCATCTTTTTTCTCGTCCTCACTCGCATAGATTTTTAAGGCAAATCCTTTTTTATCTGCAAATGATCCTAACGCATCAGCAATCAAAATCAATCTACCCCCACCAGAAACCCACGATGAAATATCACCTAGCGTTCCATCGTCAAACATCCGGTAACGACCTTCAGGCACTATCAACACATCATACTTACTCAATTCTACCGACTTGAAATAATCCGTTCCAATTTGTGTGATCGGGTAGTGAAGTTGTTGCTCAAAGAAATACCAAATCTCACCAGCACTAAGCGAAGATGTTTGGTCACCAAACAATACTGCCACGTTGGGTGCCTTCAAAAAATTTACTGAGCCCGATCCAAAATCTTTTCCTTTATCAACAAACCCCGTAGTGGTGGTATAAATCTTTCTACCCTTTTCTGTAGCCAGTTTTTTAATCGCTGAATCAAAATCATTCATGCTTTCATTGTTTCTGCGCGTAACGATCAATGTTCCCGGGTCAAAGCTTTGCCCAGCAAGGGTGAATGTCTTTTCGCTTGACCGCACTTTAAATTTTTTATTTAGCAACGCAGCTAAAAACTCAACATCGCGAAGTGACTCATACTTAAAAATATACGCATACGGCTTTGCTGCTACAGCGGTATTATCCACAGCTTTTGGCTGAAACTCCTTTGCCGGATTGATGCGTTCGTTTAAGGCATACCCCTTCAAATCATAATTATACATCAAGTTCCACGCAGTGATATCATAGGTGGCCGAATCTGTCAATTTTGATTGCGGCTCAAACAGTGTTGTGATAAACCGCGACTTCGGTTGATAGACATTAATAACAATATCATCAGCGCTCACATTAACGCCTGTTGTTGTTTGGCTTTGGTAATCAAATCCGCGCGAAACTTTGCCCGCTGAAGGATGCCCATACTTAATCAAGTGGCTATCCAACCATTTTGTTAGTTGGTTAATTTTGTCAGGGTTGTTATCTCCCTTAATCACATACGTTTTGTAAGGTGAAGCCGGGTTATTAGTATTCTCTTTTGAATATTTTTCAAACTCATCCACAACTTTAGTTGCATTCTGTGAAGTAATCTCAATAGTGGATAGGCCGGTAGTGTGATGATGCGTCAACCGATCTTTTAATGTTAAAGGATCGCCCTCAGGCGTTGTAATGCTGAGCCCGCCATAACCGCCACCTCCTTGTTCGAAGGTCATACCAATGGCACCGCTGTAGGTGGGATATGTATCGCCATAACTTGGATAATATAGATCAAAGCGTTCTTTGGTAAAGTATAACCAACCTTGCTCATCAAAGTACTTAGCATGATTTCTTCCAATCATGGTTTGAAACTCGCGCTGCCAGTTGCTGATTACCTCGTGGTACGGCTCTGCAGCGGGGGCAAAATAGTAAGGACTGTTATATCCCTGCTCATGAAAATCAACATGCACATGGGGAAGCCATTCGTTATAAATTTTTAGTCTCGCTTTAGATTCTTTTTGGGTAATCCACGCCCAGTCGCGGTTCAAATCAAATAGGTAGTGATTAGCTCTTCCGCCCGGCCACGGCTCGCGATGTTCTTTAGCATCTCCGCTTGGGTTAGCCGGAGAGTTTCCATATTGATTGTAAAAATTTGCGTAACGATCGCGACCATCAGGATTGATACAAGGATCCATTATTATAACTGTATTCTTCAACCACTCTTTGGTTCTGGCGTTGGCCGGATTAACCAATTCATAAAGAGTTTTCATGGAGGCTTCTAAAGAACTCGCTTCATTACCATGAACATTATAGCTTAACCAAACCAACGCCACTTTACTTGACGAAGGTGTGCCTTCCATGACACCGGCTCTTTTCAAATTATCCTCCCGGATCTGATCCAGATTAGCAAAATTTTCAGGCGATGCAATAATCGCATAGATCAACGGACGATGTTCGTTCGTTTCTCCGTATTGAGTAACCTTTACCGTTGGCGATAATTGATCCACATAGTTAAAATATTCAACTACCCTATGGTGGCGGGTAAACCGATCGCCCAACTCATATCCTAAAAACTCATCCGGAGATTGAATTTTAGTTTGAGCGAAAGACCAAATGTTTAATAACAGCGCGACACCAAGGGCTAGGAATTTCTTCATAAGTATGTTAGTGCTAAAAATTAGAACTTGAAAAATGAGCAAAAATTAATTCTGCTTCAACAGGTTTTTTACCTGCGGTGTGTGATGGATAATATGCTCTCTAAAAAACCGGATGGCCTGTTGAGTATTGAGCATGCCTGCGCGTGGATGTTTAAATATTTTAAGATTGATTTGATCATCTTCAATTTTTTGCAAAACCTCCTTTAAGTCTACCCGGGTTTTATCCCAGGCAGAAATTAACTGATCAACACTTCCATATACAGGTGTATTTTCTACAATGGTGCGCGGAGCTTTGAATTTGAACGGCAGCCGTTGAGAGACAATAAGTAGCAACATTTTTAATTCTTCTTTCAGTCCGCTTTTTTCTGCCGTTTGAATACCCAATATCTTTTTGTTTAGATAGCCAACAGAAAGTTGCTCTGATGCAATGAGGTGTGAGATTACCTGGGCTATCGACCATTTTTCTGCCGGGTGTTTGTTCAACTCCACATCAGAAAGATCCTTGACAAGGTGTTGTAATTGCGCACGCTGGGTCTCCAAACGATCAAATAACTGCTTTAATCTGGGGTTCACAATTTAGGGTTTTGGTAAAAGTAAATAAATTCATGTTGGATGGCTCAAATCCTTTTTTTACTTTTAATTTACCTAAAAACTTAAAACCCAAACATATGGAAAATCAGAACGCTGGTCAGAAGCCCCCAAAATCTTGGCTTATTGAATCAATCTTAGTAACTCTTTTTTGCTGTCTACCTTTGGGAATAGTTGGCATTGTAAATGCCACCAGAGTTGAATCCCGGTTTTACGCTGGTGATGTAGCCGGCTCAAATCAAGCATCAGCTGACGCTGGAAAATGGACGAAAATAGGGTTTTGGGTTGGATTGGGTGTTGGCGTTCTATATGTGATCATTGTTGTCGTATTTGGTGTTGGAGCAGGAATGATGGGTGCATTCCAATAACATCAAATATTTATTCATACTAATAATAGTTGCTGGATTGTTAATTCTTTATAAGATTTTCGATCCGGCAACTCATCCTTTTCCCAAGTGTCCATTTAAGCAGCTAACAGGTCTTCAATGTCCTGGATGTGGTTCGCAAAGGGCGGTTCATCATATCCTAAATTTAGAGATAAGAAAGGCATACTTTTTAAATCCACTTCTGGTAATCTCGATTCCCTATATCATTTTAGGGCTTCTTTTTGATTGGCTTCCTCTTAACAATTTTTGGCTCAGACAAAGGAAATTACTATTTGGATCAACTGCCATAAAATTCATTCTGATAGTTGTGATAGTGTTTTGGATTGCGAGAAATATTCCTTGTAAACTGACCTGAATTATTTTCTAAAAAATCGAATTTGTCGCGGCATCATTTTAATAGTTGCCGGAAGAAATCCAATCAATTCCCCTTCTGCTTCAAGCATGAGTTTGTTTGGTGATGAAAGTGCAACCTTTGATGATGACGTATAAATTATTCTGGCATCGGAGATTTTTTTCTTTGACTTAAGTTGTTGCAGGTAGAGTAGGAATTTGAAGAGTGGAACATCGGCTGCTACAAACATATTGAACAATCCATCATCTGGTTTGGCGTCTGGAGCAATGTAAATTTTGTTGCCAAACGATTTGCCATTTGCAATAGCAATTACCCGGGCTTTGCCTTTCCAATTTAAATCTGTCGTTCTTAGTTCAACTTCTTCAGGTTTGTGCATAAAGAAGGTTTTAATAACTGCCGACAGGTAACGCAAGTTGTCGCTTAACCAGGTTGGTGCCTTCTCCATCCGCAAAACGGTAGCCGGACCCATGCCTAAACTGCAAACGTTTATAAAGTAATGTTCAATAGATTGATCGTTATTATTCCGGCAACGAACTTTCCCAATGTCGGTGGGTTTAGGTTGATTACTAATCAACAAGTCAATTAAATGATCTGGATTATCGGAAAGTTCAACGGCTCCAGCAAAATCATTCCCTGAACCAAGTGGTATTAAACCCAGTGCAGGCAACGGATGTTGGGTAGCCACACTCATCATTCCATTTAAAACCTGATTAAGGGTGCCATCACCACCAGCAGAAATGATTGCTTCAAAATTTTTAATTACAGCTTCCGAAGCAAGTTGCCGGGCATGGTTGGCGTATTGAGTTTCAAAAACCTCAACTGAAAATTTACGAGTGAGTGCCGGAAGTATTAAATTATAAAACTTCTTCTTGTGTTTTGAGATGCTATTGAGAATGATTGCAATTTTCATTTACAAGACTAATATCTATTTTTTGCACGCAAAGGCGCAAGGCACGCAAAGTAAAATACAAAATTGAAGATTACAGCAGAGGAGTGCATTTCAAATTGTCGTTTCATCGCTAAGGGTTTTCAACCCTTGTTTGCAGCGATTTATAGAGTTGAAAACCCTCTCTGCTTGAAATGTATTAATTCTACTTACAGTTTTTCTTTATCGCGGCTCTCGCTTCAAGTGCCCCCAATTCATCGGCATGCTTTAAATCAAGACAGCCATCATAGTTGTTGTTCATCATCAACTTAACGAGCCCGCGCTGGTAATAAGTTTCCGGATCGGAAGGATAAAGCTCAATTGAAAAAGTGTAGTCTTCTATGGCACCTGCAAAATTATCTTTCTCCGTTTTGCTTAATGCCCGGTTGTCATAATAGGTAGGATTGGTATCATCCAACTCAATAGCCTTCGTATAATCTACGATGGCTCCATCATAATCTTCCATGGTATGCTTTAGCACACCGCGCATGTTGTACGTTTCTGGATCTTCGCCCTCCAACTCAATAGCTTTATCATAATCTGCCAGCGCTCCCTTCAAATCTTCTTTCGCAGTTTTAGCAAGTGCGCGGTTTTCATACTTAATAGGATCTTTGGAATCCATTTTTATAGACTCATTGTAATCGGCAACAGCGCGATCGAAATTACTGGTGCTGTAAAAAGCAACCCCACGATAGTTGTATAAATTCGCATCTGTTTTATCCAACTCAATAGCCTTCGTATAATCATCAATAGCACTTACATACTCCCCCAGTTCAGCTTTTACTATGCCTCTGTTAAAATATTTGTCGGCATCTACCGGTCCGAGTTCGAGCGCTTTCGAAAAATCGAAATACGCGCCTTGTAAATCTTCTACATTGTACTTGGCAAATCCACGATTAGTATAAGCATCTGTAAAGCGGGCATTAAATTTTATTGCTTTGTCAAGATCAACAATGGCGCCTTCATCATCACCTAAATTAATTTTAGATTCACCTCGCATGTTCAGTGCTTCTGCAAACGTAGAATCTAACTCTAAAGCAAAATTAAAATCGCCAATAGCACCATAATAATCCTGAAGTTCCATACGCGCTTGGCCGCGAAGGGAAAACGCATTCTTGTTACGTGGATTTGTTTCAATTATTTTTGAAAGATCTGCCTTAGCGCCTGTATAATTCTTCCCATCCAGTTTTTTCTTTGCTGCATCAAGTGCCGGGTCTTGAGCCCACGCTATTATTGGGAATAACAATACTATTAAGATCAGTTTTTTCATGCTTTCTGTTGAGATTGGCAAGTTAACAAGAATTCGTGGAACAAAGGATTAAGTCGTTTACCCTTCTGACCGGCAAGTTCTGTACCATCCACAGAAAATTTAGAACCTGATTAGCTGATAATCGTAAATTGCCTTGATTAATTCTCTTATTCTATGAAACGATCCGTGCTACTTTTCTCTTTTTGGCTTGCAACCATTATCATGTATGCCCAGCAAAAACCATTGGACATGAAGATGGACTTTGAAGCGTATGATCCGCCATCAACATTAAAAGTGGATGAGCATCGAATTACCAAGGCAAAATTTCCCTTCATTGATATCCACAATCATCAGGGAAATATGAACACTTCCGATTTTAAGGATTTAATTTCTAAAATGGATGCGTTGAACATGGACGTGATGATAAACCTAAGTGGTCGTGGGTTTAGAAGTAGTGGCGATCACTTAGAAAAATCAATTGAAAACATAAACAACCGATATCCAAAACGATTTGTGCTTTTTACCAATATAGATTTTGGCGACATCGACAATCCTGAATGGACTGCTCGCACTGTTAAACAATTGGAGGCTGATGTAAAGCGAGGTGCAAAAGGACTGAAGATTTACAAAAGTCTGGGCATACATAATAAGGACCGCAAGGGCAATCGTATACACATTGATGATCCAAGGATTGATCCTATATGGGCAAAGTGTGGTGAGTTAGGCATCCCGATTTTAATTCACTCTGCCGATCCAAAACCTTTTTGGGACCCGATCGATAACCAGAACGAGCGCTGGCTTGAATTGAAAACCCATCTTGGTCGTAGGTATGACGAAAGCTTTGCCAGTTGGGAAACGATCATTGCCGAACAACATCATATTTTTCAAAAGCATCCTAAAACAACTTTTATTAATGCCCACTTAGGTTGGTATGGAAATGACTTAAAAAAATTAGGCTCACTGATGGATCTTTATCCAAACATGCTGACTGAAATTGGGGCTGTGATTGCGGAGCTAGGAAGACAACCTCGCGCAGCGAAAGCATTTTTTACAAAGTATCAGGATCGGATTTTATTTGGGAAGGATAGTTGGGTGCCGGAAGAATATGAAACTTACTTCCGCGTGTTGGAAAGTGAAGATGAATATTTTCTTTATCACAAACGTTATCATGCTTTTTGGCGCATGTATGGATTAGGGTTGCCTGACGAAATTTTAAAGAAGGTGTATTATAAAAATGCGTTGCGCATTTTACCCAATATGGATAAGAGTCAGTTTCCGAAATAGATAAAATTGAATCATTTGGTTAGTTTTTAATTTTCCATGATAGCAAGACCTATTTTAATTTTTCTTATGTTGTTTAACAGTTCATGTGAGTTGTTGGCTCAAGAAATAGAAATTGCCTTTCGCCTGGCAGAGAAGGATTTGATTCCGGAAGGCATCGCATATGATCCGGGTTCAAAGAGTTTCTTTGTGAGCAGCATCCACAAGAACAAGATTGTAAGGATTGATAATGATCAGCAAGTAACGGATTTTATCAAAAGCGGTCAGGAAGGAATTGGCCAAGTGCTAGGCATGAAGGTTCATCTTGGAAAATTGTGGGTATGCAGTAATACCGGAGAGGGCAATCCTAAAGGCAAATCAATGGTACACGCTTTTGATATTGCCAGCCGGGTTTTATCAAAAAAAAGTATTCTTCAATCAGCAGGAGAGACACACTTATTTAATGATCTGGTGATAAGTAAGAAGGGAGATGTTTTTATTTCAGATTCAGATTATGGCGCAATTTATTTTGTAAACAATATCTTGAAAAATCCAGAACTGCTAGTTAAAGACGATCGACTTAATCATGCCAACGGGATTGCATTGACTCCCAACGATGAGGTGATTGTAAATACATTCAAGGGCTTCTTTAAAATCAATACAATTACACGAGAAATAATGGCTCTTCCTTTTTCGAATTATCTTGTAATTGGTATTGATGGGCTGAGTTTTTACAAGCAATCACTTATTGGAATTCAGAACATTACATACCCGGTCTGCATAAATCAATACAATCTGAATTCTTCGTTCGATAAAATTGAAAACGCACGTGTACTTGTGTCCAACCATCCTCTTTTTGATATTCCTACCACCGGTGTTGTAGTGAACGATTGGTTCTATTTCATTGCGAATAGCCAGATGAGCAATTTGGGCAAGGATAAAATAATTGACCCTGAAAAGCTCAAGGAGATTTTGATTATGAAGGTAAGACTTAATTAGAGACAGGATTCTACTCTGCCAAACTCAAAATCCCTTCCTCTTTTGATTCCAAGGCTGATTGTCCCATCAGGTATTCGTCAACTGCCTTTGCTGCCTCACGTCCCTCGCTAATTGCCCACACCACTAATGATTGCCCTCTGCGCATGTCACCGGCTGTAAAAATAGTTGGCACTGAAGTATGATAACGAGTCGCCTTCACATTGCCACGCTCATCATAATCAACGCCTAGTTGATCGAGCAAGCCCGTGTGTTGTGGATATAAAAAGCCCATAGCCAATAGTACTAATTCACATGGAATAATTTGTTCACTTCCTTCAACTTCAGTGAAGCCCGGAGCTTTGCCGGGTTCTGATTTTTTTAATTCTACTTCAGCAATTTTTAATGCTTTAAGATTTCCCTGTTCGTCACCAATAAACTCTTTGGTTACAATAGACCATTGACGCTCGCAGCCTTCTTCGTGCGAGGTTGACGTGCGCAAGATCATCGGCCAGCTAGGCCAAGGCATTGTCTCCGTTCTACCTTTTGGCGGCTTCGATAAAATTTCGATTTGTGTTACCGACTTTGCTCCGTGGCGGTTTGATGTACCCACGCAATCTGAACCTGTATCACCGCCACCTATCACCACTACATTCTTTCCAGTTGCCCAAATCTCTTCGGTGTTTACTTTCTTTCCACCAACGCGTCTGTTTTGTTGAGTCAAAAAGTCCATCGCATAATGAACCCCCTTCAAATCCCTTCCGGGGATTGGCAAATCTCGTGGCACTGTTGAACCACCGCTAAGCAGCACCGCATCAAAATCTTCTTTCAATGTTTCCACAGAAAGATTCTCCCCTACATTTACTTTAGCCTGAAACTTCACGCCCTCCTCAATCATTAAATTAATTCTGCGGTCGAGCACTTGCTTATCTAATTTGAAATCAGGAATTCCATATCGTAGCAATCCACCAATTTCATCAGCGCGCTCGAATACGGTAACGTAATGTCCTGCATAGTTTAATTGAGCTGCTGCTGCTAACCCGGCTGGTCCTGATCCTACAACAGCAATTTTTTTATTGGTGTGAACTAACGGCTTGCGGGGTTTCACATAGCCATCCTGAAACGCTTTTTCAATAATGGATTTTTCAATGTACTCAATCGCTACTGCGGGCTTGTTTATTCCCAACACGCACGAAGTTTCGCAAGGCGCAGGGCAAATACGACCTGTAAACTCAGGAAAATTATTTGTTGAGATAAGAATTTCATAAGCCAACTTCCAGTTCTCCTGATACACGGCATCGTTAAATTCTGGAATGATATTGCCCAGCGGACAACCATTGTGGCAAAACGGAATACCACAATCCATGCATCGCGCAGCTTGCTTTTGAGTTATTGTATTATCGATAACAGAATCAACCTCGTTATAATCACTCGTCCGTTTTTTTGGATCGCGCTTCTTCGGAAGTTCTCTGTCCTCTTCTAAAAATCCTGTTGGTTTTCCCATACTACCTCACCCCTAACCCCTCTCCAAAAGAGAGGGAACAAAGGAATTTTTTTAATTAGATGAAATTTTAAATTCGTTGTTGCCCAAAGTTGCTTTTAAGGCTGCGGCCTTCTTTTCAGTTTTCTTTTTCTCCATTACAGCCTTGTAATCAATTGGCATCACTTTGATAAACTGCTTAAAGGCCGTTGACCAATAACTCAACACATGAGCAGCTACTTTGCTATTGGTAAACTGTTGATGCATTTCTATTTGAGTTCTAAGCAACTGTTCATCATCGGCATCCAGCGTGTCAAGCATCACCATCTCCATGTTACAGTTTTTAACAAACGTGTTGTTCACATCCCATACATAAGCAACGCCACCGCTCATGCCTGCCGCAAAATTTCTTCCTGTATCACCAAGTACAATCACAGTCCCGCCAGTCATGTATTCGCATCCGTGATCGCCAACACCTTCTACCACTACTTTCACGCCCGAGTTACGGACTGCAAATCGCTCGCCTGCCATGCCGCCAATAAACGACTCGCCAGAGGTCGCTCCGAAGAACGCCACGTTGCCAACAATAATATTCTTTGCAGGATTAAAGGTTGCTTTTGCTGGCGGATATAAAATCAGCTTGCCCCCTGAAAGTCCTTTACCAAAATAATCATTGGCATCGCCTTCCAATTCAAACGTAACCCCGTTTGCTACAAACGCTCCAAAGCTTTGCCCGGCTGTTCCATTAAATTTTATCTGAATAGTATCATTTGGCAAACCCACGCCTGAATAAACTTTGGAAATTTCATTCGACAACATCGTCCCTACCGCACGATCTTGATTGGTAATTTTAAATTCACCCTCCACTAATGTTGCATCTTTTAGAGCGGGTTGAGCCAACTCAATTAGTTTTCGATCAAGTACATCCGCGATGCCATGATCTTGTTCTTCCTGTTTGAACAGTGCGGTGTCTAAACTAATTGGATCTTTAACCAGCAGCGCACCCAAATCAAGGTTTGCATATTTCCAATGATCTCCTAAATCACGAACTTCGAGACGATCGGCCTGACCAACCATTTCGTTAACTGTTCTAAATCCAAGTTCAGCCATTACCTCACGAAGTTCTTCAGCGAGGAAAGTAAAAAGATTTATAACATACTCAGGCTTTCCTGTAAACAGTGCGCGCAATTCCTTATTCTGAGTGGCCACACCAACCGGGCATGTATTCAAATGACATTTGCGCATCATGATGCAACCTGTAGTTACTAATGCAGCAGTTGCTACGCCCCATTCTTCCGCGCCAAGCAAAGCAGCAATCGCTAAATCACGACCGGTTCGAATTTGGCCGTCCGTTTGCAACACTACACGGCCGCGCAGTTTATTTCTTACTAAGGTTTGATGTGCTTCTGCTAAGCCTAACTCCCAAGGCAATCCTGCATGACGAATTGAACTTATTGGAGAAGCACCCGTGCCACCATCATGACCAGAAATTAAAATCACATCAGCATGCGCTTTAGCAACACCCGATGCAATGGTTCCTACACCAGCTTCTGAAACTAGTTTAACATTGATTCGCGCATCGCGATTTGAGTTCTTCAAATCAAAAATCAATTGCGCCAAATCTTCAATTGAATAAATATCATGATGTGGTGGCGGAGAGATTAATCCCACACCCGGAGTTGAGTGGCGAACACGACCAATCCAATCATCTACTTTATACCCAGGCAACTGACCGCCTTCGCCTGGCTTGGCTCCCTGCGCCATTTTAATTTGAAGTTCCTTTGCGTTGGTCAGGTAATAACTTGTTACGCCAAATCTGCCCGAAGCAACTTGCTTGATTGCTGAGTTTTCCCAATCGCCATTTTCCTTTTTAATAAAGCGACTTTCATCTTCACCGCCTTCACCCGAATTACTCTTGCCCCCAATGCGATTCATGGCAATGGCCAATGTAGTGTGTGCTTCAAAAGAAATGGATCCAAACGACATTGCTCCGGTAGCAAAGCGTTTAAAAATATTTTCTTTTGATTCAACTTCACTTAACGGAATAGATTTCCCCTTCTTAAACTTCAACAAGCTGCGAAGGGTAATAGCCTTTTCACTTTGGTTGTTGATAAGCGTAGAATATTTTTTGAAAAGTGAATAATCATTCGTCTTAGTAGAGTGTTGCAACAAATGTATTGTCTGCGGATTGAACAAGTGAACTTCACCACGTTGTTTCCACTGATAGATGCCACCAACTGCAAGTCGCGGCAACCCGTTATTAATTCTGGGAAACGCAAGTTGGTGTTTCACAATCGCTTCGCGTGCAATATCATCCAACGTCAATCCGCCAATGCGCGAAACGGTTCCTGTAAAGTACCGATCGATAACATCTTTATGAATCCCCAATGCCTCAAAAATCTGCGCCCCATGATAGGATTGCAACGTAGAGATTCCCATTTTGCTCATCACCTTTAACAACTCACCGGCTACCGCTTTTTTGTAATTGTAAATTGCTTTTTCTTCCGTGAGATCCGGATGCAAAATATTTTGTTTCTTCATGTCGTGGATCGTTTGAAACACGAGGTATGGATTTACTCCAGAAGCACCATATCCTATCAAGGTTGCATAGTGATGTGTCTCCCACACCTCACCAGCCTCCACTAATAAACCAACCTTACCACGCAGTCCTTTACGAATTAAATCATGATGCACAGACGCCACCGCAAGGAGCGATGGAATTTGTGCGTGACCACTATCAAAACTTCTATCCGAAAGAATGATAATCGTAAAGCCATCTTCAATCGCATCGGTTACATATTGACAGACACGATTCAATCCTTTTTCTAGTGAGCCAGGCTTGCCATCCGCTTTAAAGTATGTGTAAACCGTTTTCGTTTGAAGATGTCGATGATCAATGTATCGGATTTTTTCCAGTTCAGTATTTGAAAGTACCGGAGTAGGAAGTTCAAGCGTAATGCAATGCTCTGGAGATTCTTCCAACAAGTTTAGTGACCCTCCAACATGAGAAGTCAATGACATCACTAACCGCTCACGAATTGGATCAATCGGTGGATTAGTAACTTGTGCAAAAAGTTGTTTGAAATAACTTGATAAGTGTTGTGCTTGTTTTGAAAGTACAGCAAGAGGCGTGTCGATACCCATCGACCCCAACGCTTCCTTGCCTGTCTCGCACATTTGTGTGAGAATCACACGGAGATCTTCCGATGTATATCCAAAAGAAATTTGTCTTTTTAGAAACGTAACTGGATCGTACTTGTGAAAGCTACCGCCTGGCTCTGGCAAATCTTGCAATCGAACTTTATTGTCTTTCAACCATTGCCCATAAGGCTGGCGCGTACAAATTTCTTTCTTCAGTTCATCATCGCTAATAATCCGGCCTTGCTCTAAATCGACCACAAACATTTTCCCCGGTTGCAAGCGACCTTTCGTAATAACCTTGGCGGGATCAACATCCAACACCCCAACTTCCGAGGCCATAATCACCAGATCATCATCAGTAACAACAAAACGCGAAGGCCTAAGTCCGTTGCGGTCAAGCGTTGCACCAACAATTTTTCCATCTGTAAATGTGATGGAAGCAGGTCCATCCCAAGGCTCCATCAAATTTGCATGATACTCATAGAAATCTCTTTTCTCCTGATTCATTCCTTCATTGCCATCCCATGCTTCAGGTATCAGCATCATCATAACATGTGGCAATGAACGGCCGGCATGCACCAGCAATTCAATCGTGTTATCTAAGTTCGATGAATCCGATTGCTTAGGATTAGCGATCGGCAAAATCATATCTAGCTCTTCGCGTGAAAAATGCTTGGAAGAAAAAAATGCTTCCTTAGAATTTAGCCAGTTAATATTTCCACGCACGGTATTGATCTCACCATTGTGTGCGATATACCGAAATGGTTGTGCAAGCCGCCACGATGGAAATGTGTTTGTAGAAAATCGAGAGTGAATAACGGCTAACGCAGATACAACATCATCATGCTCCAGATCGGCAAAGTATGGTCGCAATTGCCCTGAAGTTACCATGCCCTTATAGGCAATCGTTTTATACGAGAGTGATGAAAAATAAAATTGACTTTCAACACCCTTTACCGATTCGGTTATGATGGTGGTTGAATACTTTCTTAGAATAAAAAGCTTGCGCTCAAAATCATCAGGATCAGAAATATCATCCGGTCTTTTTATAAAAACCTGCTCCATGATTGGTTCTGCGTTCAAAGCCGTTTCGCCAAGATCACTATTGTTGGTTGGCAACACCCGGTAGCCCAACAAAGTCATCTTCATTTTTTTGATCTGACGATTTAACACTGTGCGACTTTCTTGTCTTACTTTTGCATCACGCGGAAAAAAGACCAGCCCTACACCATAATTTCCATAAGCAGGCAACTTGAAACCAAGTTTGCTGCATTCGCTGCTAAAAAACTCGTGTGGAATTTGAATTAGAATACCCGCGCCATCGCCTGTGTTTGGCTCGCAGCCACAAGCGCCCCGGTGTTCCATACGTTCAAGCATAGTAAGCGCATCGCTCACTATCTGGTGCGATTTACTTCCTTTTATGTTGGCAATAAAGCCAACCCCACATGAGTCTTTTTCAAAAGAAGGATGGTACAGTCCCTGTTGATTTGTTTCTCTCAAGTTCATTTCCAGTTAAAGCGTAATATTTCTAACCTTACAAGTTAACTCCATTACAAGTTTAAATGCGAATAAAGTTGTAGAGATTTTTTTATTGCAAACTAACAGTTAGTAGCGTAAACGTTTGCTAAAGGCTTTGAAACTAAAAGAGGAACGTTTATCTTGAATTAAGATAAATAAACTCATGAATTTTATGCGTATTAAGTTGTCTGAAAAAGCACTCTACCTTGTGTGTCTTTTCTTATTAGTACACTCGGCTTTTAGCCAATCTTATACGATGGAGACAGTGCCCAACGTGAAACTCCAAACCAATAGTTATGTCAGCAATCCAGATGGTCTTTTAAGGGAATCAACCGTAAATCAGATTGACCAGAAATTAATCAGCCTCGAGCAAAGTACAACAGCTCAGGTTTCGGTGGTGATGCTAAACTCTATTGGAGATGAAGACATGACCGACTTTGCACAATCTCTTTTTGAGAAATGGGGAATAGGGCAAGCTTCTAAAGATAATGGGTTACTGATTTTATTTGTGCAAGATCAAAAGACGATTCGCTTTCACACAGGCTTTGGCTTAGAGGGCATATTGCCTGATGTCATTTGCAAGCGTATCCAAACTCAAAAAATGGTTCCTTTATTCAAAGAAGGAAATGTTGATGGCGGCATGTTGGCAGGAATTGATGAAGTCGCTAAAATTCTTACTGATCCCGCTTATGCGGAAGAAATCAACGCAGCAGAAAAACCAGTTGAACTTGCAAAATCAGGAGTCTTAATAATTATTTTGGCTCTCTGGCTGGTTATTTCCTTGATTGCTTTTTTTGCTAAGCTTGATTCTGGCTTTTCAAATTCCAAAAATTCTAATAAGGAAGCGCCAAATTCAAAGATGAGTTCGGGGCGATGGTTCCTATTCTGGTTTGTGCTTCCGTTCATTTTGTTTGTTGTTTTGCCAATTGCCAATAGTTGGTTAGTAATGTTTTGTGGGTTCTACTTGTTTTTTACACTTGCCGCTGTCGCTAAATATTTGCGAATGAATAAAAGTGCCAACACTTTTATAGCGAAAGGAAAGTATAGATCTGTGTTTGACTTTTATCAGGAGAACAAAGGGGTGTTATCGTTGGTGATTTTATTTCCAATTCCATTTGCCTTTTTAAAGAAGCAGTTTACTAATAAAATGAATTCCATTCGCACACACCCGCGCACCTGTAGAAAGTGTAATGGTACTTGCGTTAAGTTGAGTGAAAAGGAAGAAAATGAATTTCTATCCAAAGCAGCTCAGTATGAAGAAACTTTAAAATCTGTTGATTACGATGTTTGGAAGTGTGGACAATGCAACGATATTCACCTTGAAGCATATCTCAACGAGAAGACTAAATACACGCCTTGCTCAATGTGCAATACAACTGCTGCGCGCTTAACAAACTCAACTACCAAAGTAGCGGCAACAACTTCTTCAACAGGGATTATGATTTATTCCTATCTCTGTAAATTCTGTAAGCATAAATCAACAGTAGAAGGAGTCATTCCACAAATAGTTGTTTCATCAAGTTCTTCATCGTCTAGTGATTCCAGTTACAGCAGTAGCGACTCAGGGGGAAGTTATGGTGGGGGTGATTCAGGAGGTGGTGGTGCCAGCAGTAGTTGGTAGTCTATTGAAATAACGAGAGCTGCATCTGCTTGCTGTTGATTGGTTTTCTTATACTATTTTGCGCCCCGCCTTCTGTATAGAAAAGTTCGGTTTCCCGGTAACGGGTTGCCACTACAACCTGGGTATTTCCTGCTATTGGTTTAAACAAATTTTCAACGATGGCTGGGGTGTTATTATGTTCCGATAAATGCGACAAGATTATGTGACTCATAAATTTCGACTTATGCTGCCTAAACAAGTTGGCGGCTTCTCTATTTGAGATATGGCCATGCCCACCGCGAATTCGGTTTTTCAACGGCATAGGATACGGACCGGTGTCCAACATATGCTCATCGTAGTTTGATTCTAAAAATGCAGCCTGGCATTGAGCAAAATTCTTAATCACATCCTCACAGGCAATTCCAATATCTGTAATAACCCCTACTTTATTTTCTCCATTTGCTACAATCACGCTGAGTGGATCAACGGCATCATGTCGCTTTGGAAATGCTGTAACGGTTAACTCCCCTAATGTAACCGGTGCATAGGGTTTGAGGGATACAATCAAATGAGGCTTTATACGTAACCGCGCTTGATGTAAAGTAAGGTTGGTTATGTAAACCGGGATCTGATATTTCTTAGATAGTACGGCAATTCCCTTCGTGTGATCAAAATGTTCATGCGTTACAAAAAGGCCACGCACATTTTTTAATGAGAGCCCCAATCGCTGCATGCGGATTTCCGTTTCGCGGCATGAAATTCCAACATCAATTAATACAGCCTCACGCTTGTTGCCCACGTAATAACAATTTCCATTACTCCCAGAGTTTAATGAGGCAAAAAATAATGACATAGATGCGAAGGTAACAGATTTAATATTTTACTGGCAACGCGCTTTGTTGTTACCTTGCAACATTAAATTTTCTACCCATGATTAAAGAATATATTCAAACCAATCAGCAACGATTTTTAGATGAACTTTTTGAGTTACTCCGCATTCCGTCTGTAAGTGCTGATAGTAAACACAAGAATGATGTGCGCAAAGCCGCAGAATATGTTGTAAAGAAATTAAAAGATGCTGGTGCTGATACAGTAGAACTTTGTGAAACAAAAGGTCATCCTATCGTATATGGAGAGAAAATAATTGACTCCAAGCTACCCACTGTGTTGGTGTATGGACATTACGATGTGCAACCAGCTGACCCTATTAATTTATGGACCTCGCCACCTTTCGAGCCAGTTATAAAAGATGGAAAAATTTATGCCCGTGGATCGTGCGATGACAAGGGGCAGTTTTACATGCATATAAAAGCCTTTGAGGCCATGATGAAACTCAATCAGCTTCCATGCAATATTAAATTCATGATTGAAGGTGAAGAAGAAGTAGGCTCTGATAATCTGGGCATTTTCGTAAAAGAAAATGCAAACAAGTTAAAAGCCGATGTAATTCTGATTTCAGATACTTCTATTATTTCTTTAGATAGTCCTTCAATAACCGTTGGCTTACGCGGATTGAGTTACGTGGAGGTAGAGGTGACGGGCCCTAATCGCGATCTTCATTCCGGAGTTTATGGTGGCGCTGTTGCAAACCCGGCAAACATTCTTAGTAAAATGATTGCTTCTCTACACGATGATCAAGGTCGCGTAACAATTCCTGGATTTTACGATAAGGTTGATGAGTTGAGTAAGGCCGACCGCGAAGCACTTAATAAAGCACCCTTTAATTTAGACTCCTACAAAAAAGAATTAGCGATTGAAGATATTAATGGCGAGGCTGGCTACACCACACTGGAAAGAACTGGCACGCGACCAACGTTAGATGTAAATGGAATTTGGGGCGGCTACACAGGTGAAGGAGCGAAGACAGTTTTGCCATCCAAAGCTTCCGCTAAAATTTCTATGCGTCTTGTGCCGCATCAAAACAATCATGAGATCACAGAACTGTTCACAAAACATTTCAAATCAATTGCTCCTAAATCGGTAAAAGTAAAAGTCACTGCTTTGCATGGTGGCGAACCGGCCGTAACTCCAACCGATTCTAAAGCTTTTCGTGCCGCGAGTAAAGCCTTTGAAGAGGTGTGGGGTAAAACGCCAATACCAACTCGTGACGGTGGCAGCATTCCTATTGTTTCATTGTTCAAAAAAGAATTAGGATTAGATACTGTTCTCATGGGCTTTGGTTTAGATAGTGATGCCATTCACTCACCTAATGAGCATTATGGCATCAAAAACTTTTTGATTGGCATCGAAACCATTGTAGCTTTTTATAAACATTATAGCAAATAGATTTTGTAGAAAATAAAAAGTCGTGGCTTACTATAAGCCACGACTTTTATTATTTAAGGCAATCCTTAGTTATCCCTTAAAAATTCTTCGTAGGTCTTTAGCACAATTGGTTCAATGGCGTCTTTCGATTTTGCGCTAATAACTTTAGGTAAATTTTTATCTTTTATTTTTTTATAATCTTCCTTCCCTTTTTCAAAGCGGCTTTCAATGGCTTCAAGATTGGAAAGTTCTGCCTGATTTGGTTTATAGTAACTATTTGCAACTTTAGCGTATAGCTCAACCATCTTTTCCCTTAGCTGAGGCTCAGCAGCACCTACGTAATTATCACCTTTAGTTACAACAAGCGTTTCTTTCAATTTAGTAAGCTCAGTAATTAAAGGTGCTGCAATTTTTGCACTTTTGGCATCTCTTGCTTTTACACCCTCTGCAATTTTAACATACTCATCCAGCGTATAAACCACGTAAGCTAATTCCTGCGACATGTTATACAGCTTCTTCGTGGCTTCTTCCTGAAGTTTGCGATCAGCCAAAGAAATATCTGACTTAGGATCATATTGAATTACAAGATCATTTGTAAAGGTTTCTTTGCCTTTTTGAATGATAACTTTATAGGTGCCTGCAGGAACACGCGGAGACGTGAAGCCTCCAAATGCAAATGTTTTTCCTGTTGCCACCTTAGGTGGTTTCATGTTGTAATTCCACTCCACCACATTTATGCCCTTTGATTTTCCCGGACCTAACTCAGCAATCGTGTTACCTTCTAAATCCTGAATCTCCAATGACATCTTACCAAACGTATGTCTTTTCTTTAGGTAGTAAATAATTTTTGCTGCTCTACTCGGATTATTTCCAACAAACTGTGTCTCTGTACTACCTCCACCAAATCCATTTGTTTCTGCAATGATGGTTGGTTTCGTGGTAAAGAAATGAAGTTCTTTATTCATGTTCTCTTCCGTAAGCTGACGCAAGGGACTGATGTCATCAATGATGATTACTCCACGGCCATGAGTTGCAATAACCAAATCATTGGTTTTCTTGTGCAATTCAATAAAGTGCACATTGGCGGCAGGCATGTTGTTGGTGAACTTATACCAGTTCTTACCACCATTCAAAGTTATGTACAAGCCAAACTCTGTCCCCAGAAACAGTAGATTTTCATTCTCATAATCTTCCTGAATGTTTCTGGCAAAGCCATAGATATCTGAAGTTACGATAGATTTCCAGGTGGCTCCAAAGTCAGTTGTTTTATACACATAAGTGTTTGTGTCACCAGTTTGATAGCCTGTAAATACAGCATACGCGATGCCTTTGCCAAAGACACTTGCCTCAATATGATAAGCCATTGTGTTTTTAGGAAGCCCCATAATATTGGCGACTACGTTTGTCCAGGTCTTTCCACCGTCTTTAGTAATTTGCAAATTACCATCATCAGTTCCTGCCCACACAATGTTCTCATCGAGCGGAGATTCAGCAATGGTAAAAATGGTGCAATGATTTTCCGCACCAGAATTATCACGCGATAAACCACCGGAGTCTTCCTGATTTTGTTTTGCAGGATCATTGGTAGTAAGGTCGGGAGATATTTTCACCCAGGTTTCGCCCATGTCTTCTGAGCGATGAACAAATTGGCTACCCATATAAAACCGATCAGGCTTACTGGCACTAATCGCCATAGCCGCATTCCAGTTAAAGCGAAGTTTTGGGTCACCTTTTCCCGCTAAAGGCTGAACTGTTTTTGCTTGATCTTTTGCAGGATCATACCGCCAAACATTTTCTGCGCCCTGCATTTCAGAATAAATCAATTTTTTTGTTGGGTGTGGGTATACACGGTACCCATCGCCTACACCAACACGTCTCCAGTCGCGAGCCTCGACACCACCCGGGGATTGAGAAGGCCCATACCAACAGCCATTATCTTGCAATCCACCATAAACATTATAAGGTTCTTCATCATCTACACTTACGTGATAGAACTGTGATAGGGGAAGGTTCTCAACAATTTCAAGCGTAGTGCCACCATCCCAAGAACGATAGACGCCACCGTCAGTGGCAGCATAGATCCGATCAGAATTTTTGATGTCAAAAACAATGTCGTGAACATCGGAGTGGTTGGGGCCAAGATCTTTAAATGTTTTTCCACCATCACGCGAAATGGAACCGAACAAACCAGCTTTCACCACAACATCAGGATTTCTTGGATCAACTTCTATTCGCGAGAAATAGAAGGGGCGCACTACAATTCCAAAATCGTTGTTAAGTTGTTTCCAAGTGGCACCCGCATCCTCACTTCGGTATAAACCCTTGTCCTTATCTTGTTCTGATTCAATTACTGTGTAAAGAATGTTGGAATTAGATGGAGCCACCGCAATGGCAAGTCTTCCTAATTTTCCTTTAGGGAAACCGTTGTGAATTTTGTTAAATGTTTTTCCACCATCAATCGATTTGTACAGCGCGCTATTAGCTCCACCTGAACTGAATGACCAAGGTTGTCTTCTGAACTCCCAAAACGAAGCATAGACAATGTTTGGATTGTTAGGATCAAGAGTAAGGTCGCTGCATCCAGTGGTTTTATCAACATACAAAATCTTGTCCCACGTTTTTCCACCATCTGTTGTTTTATAAAGTCCGCGTTCTTCGCTGTCATTCCAGAGTGGACCGAGCACCGCAACATAAACCTCATCCGGATTTTTGGGATTAACCTGAATACCGGCAATCCGTTCAGATTTTTCAAAACCCATCTTAATCCAGTTTGTACCACCGTCAACAGTTTTATATAATCCATCTCCAACGGAAACGCTGTTCCTTGTCCAGGTTTCTCCGGTTCCTACCCAAATAATATTATCAGGACTGGATGGATCTATTTCTACCGCTCCAATCGATTGACAGTAATCATCAAAAATGGAGTTGAAGGTTGCTCCACCATTACTACTTTTCCAGACACCACCACCTGCTGTGCCAACATACAATATGCGATCGTTGGTTGGGTGCAATTCTAAATCGGTAGTTCGCCCGCTCATTAATGCAGGCCCAATATGCCGTGCCTTCAAATCGCCAAATAATTCCTTTCCCTTGGTTACGGCTTCTTCTTGTGCATACCCTGATACTACAATGACAGAAAATAAAAATGCGATTATACTTTTTTTCATTCTAATTTGGTTTGAGTAAAATGAAAAGAGCAGATTGTAATCTCTGCTCTTTTCAAAACGTGTGGTTCTATTTTATGATGTCTTCTGTTATCATACTCTTAATTTTCAGCAGGCATAGCAAAAGCGGTTGGTTCCACTTTAGGATTCAATTCAATCTTAGTTATTGTTATGGGCTGGCTTCCCTGCCCTTTTGCTCCTTGCGACATTGAAAAAGGCATCATTAAACCATTTACTTCCTGATAATCGCTCATGGTATTTTGTGATATCATTCCCTTTGCTGGCCCTGAATTAACTTCTTGTTCCATCATGATCGGCACAAAGTTTTCGGCATCGAAATAATAGTATACTATATTATCGGTGGGCTTACCATCAACCTTAATTGGCTTTTTGGTAAGCTTCAATTTAAAGGTCTCAGTACCTTCAATGCTTTCTTTACCTAAGAGTTCTACTTTATATCCTCTCGCTTTGTAATTTAAAAATGGATCAGGAAAGTCTCCTATATCTAATTTGAAATTTTCGGTTGATTCGGCATCACTTTTTTCTCCTTTCATAGTTTGAAAATTAGTCGACCAAAGTATAGTTCCATCATACACCCCTTGTTTAATTTCTTTGCCTTGAATATTGATTGTAGTCATTTGACGACCATCCTTTAATTGAACAATTTCGAATGGAATTTCCATTCCGCCCTGATTTAATTTGGTATACATTTTAATTCCCTGGAGAGCTTTCCACTTTTCAATACCTCCGGTATTCTCGAAGTAATTGGCAATGATTTCGTCTACAGTTTGTGCTTGCAATAGCACGGTGCTCATTAATAAAAATAAAAATGTGATAAGATTACGATTCATAGAGGTTGGGTTTAAAAATTGTGGATTCATAAACCTGTTATACGGGTTGTAAAGTGATTAGTAACAGATTCTGCAATAAAATTACAGGAATTATTTTTGTAAAAAAGAAGTTAATGATCATTCATCGACCTTTATTTAAGCAAGCCTTAGTTAACTTTGACCTCTGATTTCTCTATGAAAAGACATATTCTTCTTTTATTCATACTCTTTCCCTCAGTTTTAAGTCAGGCTCAAATCCTAACCCCTGCCAAGTGGACTTATTCTACTTCCACTCAAAACACCAAAGTAGGTGATGAAGTAGAATTAATTTTTACTGCTACTATAGAAAAAGACTGGTACTTATACTCATCAGAGTTCCCTTGCGAAGACCCAATCAAAACAAACTTTATCCTAACTCCGCATTCAAGTTTCCAATTGGTGGGCGGCATTCAACCCATCAACCCAATTGATAAGTATGACGAGATTTTTGAATGCGATGTTAAGATTTTTAAAAAGCATGCTGAATTCCGTCAGAAAATAAAAGTGCTAAGCTCTCCCTTAAAAATTTCAGGCGAATCAGAGTATCAAATATGCACGGAAGTTACCGGCCAATGCGTGCCGGGTGGCGAAGATTTTTCCTTTAGTAATATTAAAGTCTCCTCCAAAACTCCGGACACATCGATTCAAAATCCAATCAATACGGACAGTTTTTCAGTCTCTAACTTCCAACCTCTAACCTCCAGCAACCAGCAACCAGCAACCAGCAACCAACAACAATCTAATGGCCCCATTCTCGATCCTACTCTTGTAAAGGAAGATGCGCAAGGAAAATCTATATTAGGATTTTTGTTAATAGCATTCTTAGCAGGTATAGCTGCCCTCATCACGCCTTGTGTTTTTCCCATGATACCCATGACGGTGAGTTTCTTTACCGGACGAGGCACAAAGTTTCAAGCATTGATGTATGGCTTTTTCATCATTCTCATTTACACATTAGTCGGTGCGGCACTTGCTCCATTGATGGGACCGGAAACTGCCAACCATCTTTCCACAGAATGGATTCCAAACTTGATTTTCTTTTTAGTCTTCATTGTGTTTGGCCTCTCCTTCCTTGGTTTATTTGAAATAACCTTGCCGGGATCGATCATAAATAAAGTAGACCAACAAGCTGAGAAAGGTGGACTGGCAGGAGTGTTCTTTATGGCTTTCACCTTAGTGTTAGTTTCATTTTCCTGCACGGGTCCAATCGTTGGCAGTATTTTAGTTTCATCGGCTGGGGGTGAATTTCTTAAGCCCATCGCGGGCATGTTCGCTTTCGCCCTCGCTTTTGCAATTCCGTTTACACTGTTTGCCTTTTTCCCTAATTGGTTAAAGTCTCTTCCAAAATCTGGTGGTTGGCTGAATACAGTAAAAGTTGTTTTAGGTTTTGTTGAGATTGCTCTCGCCTTTAAATTTTTAAGTATTGCTGATCAAGCTTTTCATTGGGGAATACTCGATCGCGAAATCAACATCGCTATCTGGATAGTAATTGTTGTGTTGATTGGGCTTTACTTGATGAAAGCTTTTCGCTTACCGGGTGATACGGGCAAGGATGCTGAAGATAAAACAATTAGTGTTTTTAGAATCTCATTGGCGATGATTGTATTTGTGTTTGCCGTTTACTTAGTACCTGGTATGTGGGGCGCACCTCTAAAATCTCTTGCTGGTTATTTACCTCCTCTACATACGCATGATTTTAATCTACTAAAAAACTCATCGGAAAAATCTGGAGCTATTTGTGATGACCCAAAGTATCAGGACTTTCTTCACTTACCACACGGACTAAACGGATACTTTGATTATGATCAAGCTCTTGCTTGCGCGCGTCAACAAAACAAACCAATATTTATTGACTTCACCGGGCATGGTTGCACCAATTGTCGCGAGATGGAAGCCAATGTTTGGTCCGACCCACAAGTTCTTCAGCGCTTGAATGAAGATTTTATTGTTGTTGCACTTTACGTAGATGACAAAACTGAATTACCAGAAAGTGATTGGTATACTTCAAAGTATGATAGCAAAGTAAAGAAGACCATCGGCAAACAAAATGCCGACTTGCAAATCACAAACCTGAACAACAACGCTCAACCTTTCTATGTGTTGGTTGGTAAAGATGAGCGTGTGCTTCTATCGCCTTATGGTTATAATTTAAATGCTGAGCGCTTTGCTAAGTTTTTAGATAGCGGAAAACAAAAGTATAAGGAGTTATATCCGTAAATTATTACCTTTAACTTCAACGAGTTCTAAAGCCTGATTTTTTAAACTAACTTTGTAGCTTTTTTAGTCACTATTTTTTGAGCAATGAAATTTTCAACTTCTACCAAAGTAATCTGGGGTGTTCCACTACTGTTAGTTATTGCAGGTGTTTCATTCTTTTGGAGTGATTCTAAGACTTCCTTCTTTTCGCAGCAGGGCAATTATGTTTTGGAGAGTGATTCATCGCACCACGTTGAGCGGGAAATTGTGCTGCCCGTATTCCTCCACGGTATGGTAATTAACAATCTTCACGTGGTTGAAGATGAAGTAAAGCGCAATCAACGGTTTACAGATTTACTATCGGGCTACACGGTGCCGCCCACGATCATGCAACAACTGAATTTGTTGCCGCGCTCTATCTATGATTTTAGAAAAATAGCTGCACATAAAAAATATACATTACTCGTTGAGCCTGATTCCCTCAAAACTGTTCGTGCAATTGTGTATGAACCCAATGCTGTTGATTATGTTGTCTTTCATTTAAAAGACTCTCTGCTTGTAGAGACTTGCCAGCGCAGGGTTGACACGTTAGAACGGCAGATTAGCGGACGGATAGAGTCTACGCTTTCACATACTATCGAAGCTCTAAATATTTCAACTGATCTTACCAATAAGTTTGTGGACATTTTTGCCTGGCAAGTTGATTTTCAGCGCTTGCAAAAAGGTGATCAATTCAAATTAATTTACGAAGAGAATTTGGTTGATGAGGTATCCATTGGCATTGGCCGCATACTGGGAGTTTACTTCGAGCATTCGGGTAATGGGTATTATGCTTTTCCATTTGATCAGGGTGATGGCGAAGATTATTTTGATGAGAATGGAAATAGTTTACGCAAAGCATTGTTAAAATATCCTATCGAATTTACGCGTATTAGCTCGCGGTATTCAAAAAATCGTTTTCATCCGGTTGTAAAAGTTTTCAGGCCGCACTTAGGTACGGACTTCGCTGCGCCTACGGGTACGCCCATCCGTTCTGTTGGCGATGGAATCATTGAAGAGGCTCAATACAAAACCAATAATGGCAATTATGTGAAAGTGCGTCACAACGGAACATACACTACGGGTTACTTGCACATGTCAAAAATCGCCAGCGGCATTACTGCTGGCACCCGGGTGCGCCAAGGCCAAACCATTGGCTATGTAGGTAGCACAGGGTTGGCAACGGGACCGCATCTATGCTATCGGTTTTGGAAAAACGGAGTTCAGGTTGATGCGCTTCAGGTTGAGCTACCTCCATCAATGCCTGTGAAAACTGAAGTTTTTCCTGATTTTGAAAACGTGAGGAATGCAATTATTAAACGATTGCAACTCATTCCGTTTCCATCTTCTTATTCAGAAATAGATGTAGCCGGACTTTAACAAGAAAGCAAAACACAACTAGTTTTTCTTTTGGGTGGAAATCGTAAAAGACTTTAAGACTTGCCTTTTCCCACTCGTTTGGAGAGGGTTAGAGTGAGGTGTTTTTTTATTCACGCAATTTTCCTGTTACCTTTTTGGTTATAGAGTAACTTACGGTCGCGCATACCGTATGGTTAACTAAATTAATGTCCAGGTTTCTAGTAACAATAGCATTTTCGTTTTTTGCACTAACCGGCTTTTCACAAAAGGTAGGGCTGGTGCTAAGTGGTGGTGGTGCAAAAGGTATTGCCCACATTGGAGTATTAAAAGCGCTTGAAGAAAATGAAATTCCAATTGACTATGTTGTAGGCACTTCCATGGGTGGCATTATTGGTGGTTGTTATGCCGCTGGTATGAGTCCGCATCAAATTGAAGACATCATTTTATCAAAGGAATTCTTGAATTGGATAAATGGCCAGATTGAAGAAGATAATAACTACTATTTTTCACGCAACGACGACGATGCCTCCTTCCTTCGTTTAAATCTTTCTCTCGATTCCACTTTCTCCTTTCTTCTAAACACCAACCTCGCAAATGATCTTTCACTCAATTTTGCATTAGCCGAAAAAATGGCTCAACCCGCTGCCATCGCTCACAACAATTTTGATAGTTTGTTTATTCCACTGCGGGTGGTTTCCGCTGATATCTTCACTCAAAATGAAATAATTCTTTCTAAAGGGGTTTTGAGCGATGCGTTGCGCGCAACTCAAACCGTTCCGTTCTTTTACACCCCTATTCGGGTTGACGGAAAATATCTTTTTGATGGTGGCGTGTACAACAACTTTCCTGTGGATGTTGCGCAGAAAGAATTTAGCCCAGATGTAATTATAGGATCAAACGTTTCATCAAAAATATATCAAGAATATCCGTATGGCGAAGATGACAAGCTAATCTCGCGCTCACTTCTTTATATGTTGCTCGATAAATCCGACCCATCGGATATTCCAGATAGTGGCGTTTATATTCAACCTAATCTTACAGGATATACAACCTTTGATTTTGGTAAAGCAAAAGCACTTATTGATAGCGGTTACATTCAAACCATGCGGCAGATGGATGAAATAAAATCAAAGATCGTTGTGCGAAAGACATGCGAAGCGGTTGCGGAAGCCCGAAATAAATTCAACAATAAAAGTGCTCCTTTCTTTATTGAAGAAATTGAATTTGATGGATTTACAAAAAACCAACAAAAATATGTCAATCGATTTTTCAGAACAGGCAAGCGTTTGCTATCATTCAACGAAGTTAAATCTGGGTTCTATCGACTTGGTTCTGAGGATTATTTTAGCAACCTCTATCCTGGTTTTACTTTTAATGCTGATCGTCAAAATTTTAATTTCAAGCTAACCAGAAGGCCACAGAACAATTTTCAGGTTGATTTTGGTGGAGTGATTGCCACTCGAAACATCAGTAGCATTTATTTAGGATTGAATTACTATTATTTCAATCGCGCACTCACACATGCAAACATCAACTTTACGGCAGGTAGTTTTTATAAGTCTGCCCAATTGAAAGCGCGAATTGATATGCCAAGGCTCGCTCGTTTTTACTTGGAGCCTGAGGCTACTTTCAATAACTGGGATTTCTTTCAAGGCAAGGATCTAATTGTTAAGAATGTAGATCCAACTGTACTTGGTCGCATCGACCGTAAGGGTGGAGTCAATCTAGGTTTTCCTATTGCACATAATTATAAACTCATGGTAGAGGGTTCCTATGTTAATAACCGTGATCAGTATATAAACTCAGCCGTATTAGTTTCCACTGACACGTTAGACATCCTTCGGCTGAGAGGAAGCCGGGTTGGTGTTAGCTTCTCTACTAACACACTCAACCGAAAACAATACGCTTCGGCTGGTAAATTCTTTTCATTTAGGGTTGATTGGTTTGGACTTAATGAAATCCTTGAGCCGGGTAATACATCTGTTATTGTAGAGGGTGCCAAAGAATATCATACTTGGTTACGCGCAAAAGTTTCATTGGAACAATATTTTAAACGTGGAATTTATAGTTCTGGATATCTCTTCGAAGGAGTTTTCTCCAATCAACCAGTTTTCATGAACTATGGCGGCACAATTATTAATGCTCCGGCTTTTAATCCAATTCAGGATAGTAAGACTTTACTATTAGAAAATTTCCGTGCATTTAATTACGTGGCCGGTGGCTGGCGCAACGTGTTTTCAGTTCGAAAAAGTCTTGATTTTCGCCTAGAGGGTTATCTTTTTAAACCTTTTGAATCAATCGTGCAAGCTCAAAATCAAGAGGCTTCACTTAGTAGCGACTTAACAAAAATTTACTTTGCCGCCACTGCCGGGCTTGTATTGCATTCAACCGTTGGCCCCATAAGTTTAAATGTCAACTATTATGACGACAAACAGAACAAACTCGGGGTGCTGCTTCATGTAGGGTTTCTGCTGTTTAATAAGACTTCGATGGAGTAATTTGCTCACTAATTGCCCTAAAGCCCATTTGGCTAGGAATAAGATTGCTGGGGTTTGATGTAATTATTTTCCGCTTTTTCAATTTTTAACTATGTTTATCCTTTAATACAGTTGCGTAGCTATCCCAGTGTATTTTAATACTATGAGAAAAACCTTAGTCCTTCTCTGCTTTGCTTTGGCAGGGATTCAATTCTCGAATGGCCAGTCTGTTCAATGGGCTTCAAAAGTTATCGACTTCTCATCAGAGCTAACTCCCATTCAATACTCTGCACAGCAGGCACTGGGGCAGCCAAACGTATTGCCGGCTGGGGGTCAAAACCCCGGAGCTTGGACACCTGATAAGCCGAAAAGAGCCGAGTTTATCAAACTTGGTTATGCTACGCCAATGCAAATTCAACAAATAGCTATTGCTGAATCGTATAACCCAGGAGCTCTTTATAAGGTTTATGTGTACGATGAGGCGGGACGAGAATATCTGGTAAACACCTTTAACCCAATGGCTGTGCCCTTACAAGGCCGAATGCTCAACGTTTTTCTGGATAAAACCACTTATAAAGTTAGCGCAGTAAAAATTGAGTTTGATGGCAGCGCCTTGCCTGACTATTTCTCGTTAGATGCAGTGGCTATTTCCGATTCTAATATTCCTATAATAGCTAATATCGATTTGCCTGAGCTTCTAAGCAAAGGTTTGGTGGTTGAACGTCTGGATACAAATGTGAACAGCGATTTTAGTGAGTATAATCCGCTACTATCGCCTGATGGTAAAACACTTTATTTTAGTAGAAAAAATCACCCTGAAAATGTTGGCGGTATAAGCGATAAAGAAGACATCTGGTATTCTGAATTAGGTGCCGATGGCAAGTGGAGTCTTGCTAAAAACATAGGTCCACAATTCAATAACAATCAACCGAACTTTGTCAATACCGTGTCGGCTACTCCTGACGGAAAAGCCGTTGTGCTCCTTTTAGGTAATAAATATTTGGACAAAGGCAAGATGTTAGCAGGTGTGTCAATTAGTTCCAATGTAGGTGGCAAATGGAGTGACCCAAAGGCCTTGGAAATTGAAGACGATTATAACTACAACGAAAAAGCAAATTACTTTCTAGCCAATACGCGCAAATCATTGCTAATGTCGGTGGAGCGCGAGGACACACAAGGTAGCCGAGACTTGTATGTAAGCTTTGAAAAAGATGATGGAAAGTGGACAAAGCCGCTTAATTTAGGTAAAAGTGTAAACTCAGTAGGCGAAGAGACTGCACCCTTTTTAGCTTCTGATGATAAAACTTTATACTTCTCTTCCAACGGATTTAGTGGCTATGGTGGCAGCGATGTGTTTATGACAAAGCGACTAGATGAAACCTGGACCAACTGGTCGCCCGTTGAAAACCTGGGACCGGATATTAATACAAAATTAGACGACCTATTCTTCAACATTCCTTCTACCAGTGAGTATGCCTATTACTCGCGTGGCGTAACCGTTGATAACTCCGACATCTTTCGGGTAAAGATGCCCATGTTTATGACTCCTGATCCAATTGTAATTGTAAGAGGCAAGCTTGTTGACTCAAAAACCGGACAACCAATTGGCGCAAAGATTATTTATGAAAGACTTTCTGATGGAAAAGAGGTAGGTTCTACTTATTCTGATCCGGTAACAGGCGAGTATGAAATTCACCTTCCCGGAGGGCAGCAGTATGGCGTGCGGGCTGAAGCAAAAGATCATATTTCAGAAAATCAAAATCTTGATTTAAGAAACTTTACAAAAGACGGGGTTCTAGTTAGCAAGGACATTACGCTTGATCCTATAGGAGTAGCACTTGTAGAAGAGAATACAAAAATTAATCTGAATAATATCTTCTTCGACTTCGATAAATCCATTCTGAAGCAGGAATCCTTCCCAGAACTTAATCGCATTGTTACCTTGATGAAAGATAAGACTACTATGCAGGTAGAAATTTCCGGACACACAGATCCTACTGGACCCGAAGCTTATAACCTTGGTTTGTCTGAACGCAGAGCGAAAGCTGTTTCAAAATATTTGGTTGAAAAAGGTATTGATTTAGATAGAATTAAAACCACCTACTTTGGCGAAACTCAATTGTTAGATCCAAGCAATACGCGTGAAGCCAATCGTAAAAACCGGAGAGTAGAATTCAAAATCTTAAAAATGTAAGGATGAAAACTATTTGTCTTCTTTTCCTAGTTACATGCAGTTTATACGTTGCAGCTCAAAATGCCGATACATTAATATATGCACAGGGAAAGATTACTAATGGGGTGACAAAGGAACCCGTTGCTGCGCGTATCTCTTACCAAAGTCTTCCTTATGGAAGTAAGGTGGGTTTCCTTTCGGGAAGTTCATTCTCATTTCCGCTTTTCGACAATGAAAAATATTCTATCACCGTTGAGGCAGCCGGTTTTGCTCCATCAAAGTATCAACTGGATCCTGGAGATGCTAATAGCGAAAGAAGGGTTATACAAGATATAGAATTAAGCATACCATCTGGAGCCGCTAACAATGCCGAAACTACTCATACTGTGGGTAAAGTAATGCGGCTTAACGATTTGAATTTTGATGCCGGTAAAGTCAAAATTGCATCCACTTCATTCGAAGAATTGGATGAGGTTGTTTTGATGTTAAAAAATAATCCTCGCATGGTTATTCAGTTAGAAGGCCACACCGACACTCGTGGAAATGCAAGTGCAAATGTGAAACTTTCGCAAGAACGGGTTGATGCAGTGAAAGCCTATCTGGTTTCCAAAGGTTCTAATAAGAAAAAAATTAAAGCTAAAGCTTTCGGGGGCACCTCTCCATTTAGTCTGGAAGACACCGAAGAAGCACACGCGCTAAACCGAAGAGTAGAGCTAAGGGTGCTGCAGAATTAACGCGAAGCAATTACTGAATTTGTGCTTATGTATCGTGCAAATGGTTTAATCAAATCCATTTTCGCCTCCTCGCTCAGGTCACTTTCCACAACTGATTTTATAAGCAGCACAGCTAACTCAGCTGTTCGTGGTGATTCATAAATCTTACTTGCCTGTTTAAGTTTTTCGGCACATTCAGCAAAATGCTTTTTGTTAAATGCAATCACTGCCTGATTGAAGTAGAGTAAGCCTGGCAACTGATTTGGCTCCACAATTTGATATAAATTCACATTGTATTGGTAATAAATCTTGCCAACCTCTGATTGTGCAACAAGATCATTTGAACGGTAGCGCGAAATTCGGTTGTTTATTTCTCTTGTATTTGTTACCACTCCCGCAAACCGATCGGTTGATTCAAGCAATACTGTTCCATTCTTTGTTTCAACTGAAATAAAAATGTGATAATTCGTTTCAATGATTTTATAATCAAAATTAAACTCATCCAGAACAAGACTTAAAAAACTGGTTGCACTTAAGCAGTCGTAATTTCCCTTTTCAAAAATTTCAGCGAACTGGGTGTACGGCTTATAGTTCTTAAAAATTTTGCGGTGCGATTCCTTAAAAAGGAATTTTAAGAAGTCCTCGTCAGAGTGTTTTGATTTTTTATTATGGAGCGATGCGATGAACCCATCAAGTCGATTTGTCAATTCTTGAGAATTGGCAGCAGGGTAACTTTCCAACAATCCAGACAGCAACGCAGCGTCCTGCCCAACTCCCGCAAGCGGAAGAATTCCCAGTAAAACGAGTACTAGAATGGCTCTAAACATTACCTAATTGTTATCTGATAGAGATTAAAGTTAACAATTACGTAACATTAGTCAATAGTGGGTAACACAAACTTAACATTGGGAGTAGATGATAATCTCTCTCTACATTCTAAAATGTTTGAAATTAGCTCAAAATGGCAATTTTTGGGTTATTATTAGAACGTATAGCTTTTGCTGCAGCAAAAAGAAATGCTCTATCTATTGGTAAAAAGAAGTAAGGGTTATGGAAAACACCTAAAAAATGGAAAATTATCTTGATTTAGTAATACAAAATCTAGTTTAAATCTTTCATTTAAAGATTACCTATTTCACGAATGCATCCAACAAAAGATTTCAAAGTTTAACCTTACAGATGCGATCTGTGGCTCTAACACGATTAAAACTTATGCAATGTTAAGTTGTGTGATTTAATATTTTGATGGTAGTGGATTTGCTACTTTTGTTAAAGATTATAAATAAAGACATTATATGAAGATTGTTAAGAAAGTACTGATAGGAGTTGGCGTATTTCTGATTGTTCTTGTTGCTGCCGCTTTTATTATTCCAGTAGTATTCAAAGACGATATTAAAGCAGCGATCGATAAAGAACTCGCCAAGAGCATTAATGCGGATGTAATCTTTGATGCAAATAATTTTAACCTCACGCTGTTTAGCAATTTTCCCAACGTTACTGTTGAGTTTAAGGATCTAGGTGTTTTTAATCGAGCTCCATTTGAAGGAACTCCGCTTTTTGTTGTGGAAAAATTGGATGTTGAGCTAAACCTAAAAGACATTTTGTTTGGCGATCAGTTAAGACTAAAAGGTATTACTCTGGTTAGGCCGCAGATTACCATAAAGGTTTTGAAAGATGGAAAAGCTAATTACGATATCACATATCCTTCTACAGAAGAAGCACCCACAATGCAAGAAGAATCAGGTTCATTTTCGTTTGGTATTGATCATTGGCAAATAGTGGGCGGGCAATTAATCTATGATGATCAGTCGCTTCCATTTTATACTTCGTTAATAGGATTAAATCATTCCGGTAGTGGCGATTTCAATGAGAAGGAATTTGATTTGAAGACGAGCTCCAGGGTTGACTCCCTTACCGTTGCTTATGATGGAGTTGAGTATTTAACAAACAAACAAGCGGTTATTGATGCGACTATAGGAATAAGTGAAGAATATACCCGATTTACATTTAAGGATAACACTACAAAAATCAATGACTTTGCTATGAGCATGGCTGGTTGGTTTAAGATGAATGAAAAAGATTATGGCATGGATATTCAGTTCAGCAGTCCTGAAAATTCATTCAAAAGTTTATTATCATTAGTACCAGGCCTTTATACGCAAGACTTTGGGAACATTGAAACTAAAGGTGATTTATCCTTTGCGGGATTTGTAAAAGGAACCATGAGCGATAGTCAAATGCCTGCTTTTAACATGGCCTTAAAAGTTAGTGAAGCCATGTTTAAATATCCTGACCTGCCAACAGCAATCTCAAATATTAACATGGATTTGTTGGTTGATAACAAAACAGGAGTTATTGAAAACACCGTTGTCCATCTGAAAAAGCTTCACTTGGATTTTGGTGCAAATCCTGTTGATGCAAGATTGCTAATCGAAAACTTAAAAGATTACCGCATGGATGGTAATGTAAAAGCGTCTCTCAATCTGGCCGAGCTGAACAAAATGTTCCCGATGGAAGGGTTAGATATGAAGGGTGCTTTTGCAATCAATGCAAACGCCAAAGGTGTTTATGATAGCATTAAAAAAATAATGCCTGCTATTAATGCTACTATGTCATTATCCAATGGTTATGTAAAGTCATCCGAATTTCCTTTACCCCTTGAAGATTTACGTTTCAGTTCTTCCGTTCAAAATACAAGTGGAAAAATGGCCGAGACTCTTATTACTGTTAAGGATTTTGGAATGTTGATGGACGGGGAAAAGTTTACTGCCGATCTTATTCTTCAAAACTTAGATGACTACACGTGGGATGTAAAAGCCAATGGTGGCATTGATATTGAAAAAATCACTAAAATATTTCCGGTAGAGGGAATGACGTTAGCCGGAAAAGTAAAAGCCGACATTCAAACCAAAGGAAAATACTCTGACCTGGATGCGGGTAAGTATGATCGATTACCAACCAGTGGAACCGCTTCATTAAAAGACTTTAAGTATAATTCAAAAGATCTTCCCTACACCGTTACGGTAAGTCAAGCCGAAGCTGTCTTTGATCCAAAAAAGATAGAAATAAAAAACACCAACGGTACAATTGGCAAAAGTGATTTCGCAGTTTCCGGGGCAATCAACAACTACATAGGCTATCTTTTTGGAAATAATCAGACCATCAAAGGCACCATGAATTTCAATTCAACCTTATTGGATTTAAATGAGTTTATGACCGAAACCGATGCGCCAACAACTACAACAGAGTCAGCTTCCTTAGGTGTTATTCCGGTTCCAGAGAATATCAACTTTGTGCTCCACTCAAATTTGAAGACGGTAAAAATGATGGATTTCACTATAACAAATGTCGCAGGTGATATAATTGTTAATGACGGTGTCGCCAATTTAAATGGAATCTCTTTTAATATGTTGGGTGGTGCATTTGTGGTTAATGGAACCTATAACACAAAAGATATAGCGCATCCGCTTTATGATTTTGGACTTAAAATTGAAAACCTTTCTATTCAACAAGCTGCCAATTCATTTTCTATTGTACAAACCTACGCACCTATAGCAGGCTTGGTGACCGGAAACTTTAATACAGACTTTAAAGTGAGTGGTGAGCTTTACCAGAATATGATGCCAAAAATGAATACCGTAAACGGAAGCGGACTTTTAAAAATAGCGCAGGCCACGCTTACTCAATCAAAACTAGTTGCCGGAATAACATCATTAACTAAATTAGACAATGCTGATCAGGTAACATTAAAGAATGTGCTAATGTCAGCAACCATAAAAGACGGGCAGTTAAGTGTTAAACCATTCGATGTTAAGTTCGGTAACTACGTAACCAATATAAGCGGTAGCACAAACTTAGATGGATCTATTAATTATTTATTGAAGATGAACGTGCCTGCCGGAAAACTTGGTTCGCAGCTTCAAGGTTTTATTAATAAGAATACCGGAGCCAACAATCCAACTACCGAAATTCCAGTAACAATCGCCCTTGGCGGGAATTATAAAGACCCTAAAACAAGTTTGCTGATGGATGAACAAAAGCAACAGGTTACCGATGCTGTAACTGCCGTTGCTGAGGAAAAGGGTAGGCAGGCAGTGCAAGATATTTTAGAGGGTGGCAAGCCTAAAGATATTCTCAACAACATCCTTAACCCAAAGAAAGATAGTACCGCTGTAGACGGTACTCCCAAAGACTCGACTAAGACAGATGTAAAACAAGATGCGCAAAAAGTGCTGGAAGATAAATTGCAGAATTTGTTAAAAAAGAAGAAAAAGAATTAGTTAGTAGTCTTAACCCTGCTTCTTAATTTTCTTCAAGGCAATCAAGCTCGCTAACAAAAACGCCTGCCTAACGAAAGGACTTTCGTCCTACAGGTAAGCAAAGACTTTAAAAGTAACTCTTGCTGTTATTATCTGAACCTAAGCATCCATAAGGGGTCAGACCGCTTATAGTTTGCGTTGCTCAACCGGTCGGACCCTCCATTTGTCAAAATTTTAAACCTTTGGATTACTTCTGTTTGTCAGCTAATCAAAACTTTCTTCTCCTCAACTCGATGCCAGTAAAATACCCTTCCTTAATCAGCGCCATTAATTGTGCTGGTGTTGGATTGATTTGATAGAACGTATCATCGCCTCGGGCAATTTCTTTTACGGAAACCTTTCGGGATATTTTTCTTAACATTTCCTTTCTTTTAGAATCATCCTGAATATCAATAGATAAAAACTCAAACACCCCAGGTGACTTCTCTCTCATCAATCGCAACACCCATTGATCGCCTTCTTTAAAGTTTACGAAGTAATAGCTTTGGTAAAATTTAACCACCAACGAATCACTAAGTCGGCCGCTTCCCAGCCAATCTTTCTCGTCAGTATCTTTAAAATGATACCCCCACAGTTCAATGATTAAAGTATCACCTAATTCACCCGTAGATTTATCGCGGGTTAAATATTGGCCGTGAAGATTTTGAGGGATTTCCTTTAAAGGAGTAACACCAGCAGGTTGCGGCTCACGAAAAGTTACCTCTTTACATGAATAAAGAAGGGCTGACCAAAATAAAATAAGTATTACAAATCGCATTGCTTAACTTTTGATTTGGCGAAGGTCTTAAGTTTCAAATAAAAATTACCTTTTCGTCAACACATACAAATCACCTTGGTGCTTATACATTTTCTTTAAGGAAGGGTTTCTGTTGAAAACATCAGCCATCAAATTCCCTTTATCAATAATCACTTCTGGGGCATCCGCAGCAAAGGAATCCGCAACTAAAACCACATGCTCAAAATAATCAGATTCAACGAAAATTTTCTCTGATAACTGCCAATCATAAAAATAGGTCGCTAATGTATTTGATTCAAAAAGTCCCCAATCTGTTCCTAACACAAGCACTCGCTTTTGTTTTACCAGACCCTCATACTCAGATTTCTGATAAAACAATTTAGAGTAATCAATACTCTTCAATCTATTGTAGCGCGCCAAATAACTGGTTGCTATAATTCCTCCAATAAAAATCCATAGCATTAACTCGGCAATTCTTTTTCTTCGGATAAGTAAAAGGTAATGACTTATAAAATAAGAAAGCGGAGGTGCAAAAGTGATTACTTTTTGAGGGGCCATTTTACCTGCAACAATTACCTCTATACTAGCAACCACCAGCCAAAGAAACATGATTTGAAAAAGCTGCGATTGATATTTGGTGAGCCTGGCTTCCCTGTTTACCATAACCAACGACAAGAAGAAATAAACAATGGGGATTGCCGATAGGCAAACCATAGTCCATAAGGTGACGGTGTTGCTACCTAACCACTCACTTCCAAGGTAAAAGTTGTTCCAGGCAAAAAGAAAATCTCCCTTGGCAAAATAGTAAGCAAGCAATAGCAGGTGTGGCAACATAAAACCAAAAATCAACAGCAAAAATTTTCGAATTGTTGCCCGGGTGAAAATGTTTAAAATAATCAGCGTACCCGGTAGGAAAATAGAGTAACTAAAAATAAAAAGCGAAGCAATACCAAGATAAACCCCAAGGTTCAACAAGGTGCTATCTTGTTGAACCCGAAATTCAACTTCTTTAAATAGATTGTTTAAAGCAAAGATTAAAAAAGTTGCGCCCATTAACTCTCCGGAAAGAGTAAGCATGTCGAATGAAAATAAGCACACTACGCCAAAAATCAGTGCCGGTAAGTAAGTATTTTCGTTTTGAGCTTTATTATTAATTAGCAGTATAGCAAAGTATGACCCTTGAAAAAAAATAATGAGAAGTGAGATAATATGTCTTGCTGTTAATGATCTCCCAAAAATCCATTCAATCCACCTTAAAAACCAGGCGGCTAGCGGAGGGGTGTTGGTGAATAATTCTGAGTACAAAACTTTGTTATCATTCAAAGCCTCGCCTAAAACAATGCTTTTAAGTTCGTAAAGCGTTTGGCCAGCCGGGTCAACAAATAACCATAAACTAATAACAATCAGGGCAACAAAAACCCCTAATAAGCGATACGGATCATTTACACGGAAAATACGAAGCAGCACGAAACTCTATTTGTGCGCAAATAAATTAAAAAAGTTGACAGTCTTCGTTTACAATCCTTAAAGGTTTGTAAATGGGGTATTATAGAACCTTTGAGGATTTATAAAAGAGGCCGGCAAACCCTAATCTTTATTATCTTTGTATCATGAGTGGCACCGTTCGGCAACAGAAGTATAGCAAACTAATTTTAAAAGAATTAAGCGATATTTTCCTGAAGGATAAGCGCGGAATATTGGGCAATGCCTTCATTACTATTGCCGATGTGCGCATGAGTCCCGACTTAAGTATTGCTAAAGTTTATTTAAGCATGACTCTTGCCAAGGATAAAAATGTAGTGTTATCCAACATTGAGTCGCACAAAAGCGAAATCAGAAAAGCATTAGGGGACCGCATTCGCAATCAGGCGCGTATTATCCCAGTCCTACTTTTCTTTATAGATGAGATTGAGGAAAACGCACAGCGAATGGAAGATCTGATCAAAAACCTGAACATACCCAAACAAAATGAAGGGCAGGATTAACTCTCGTCATCCAAACGCTTGAATCTTTCACTTTTCATAGCGAGGCGATATTTTTTCTCTAAGAGAAAAAAAAACTTCATAAACATTATCTCACTTCTTTCCATGGTGGGCATTGCCTTTTCAACGGCCGCACTCATCATCGTGCTATCTGTATTTAATGGATTGGGTGATTTACTTCGCTCGTTAAATTCTTCTTTCGATCCTGAAATAAAAATTGAGCTTGAGAAAGGAAAATCTTTTGAAGTGGCTCCCGAATTTATTTCCAAAATAAAAGCCGTTGAGGGTGTGCAAATTGTTACTGAAGTTATAGAAGACTATGCCTATGTGCGTTACCGCGATGCCGATATGGTTGTTACACTAAAAGGGGTAAGCAATAATTTTCTCGATCAACATCGCTTGGATGACCATATTGTAGATGGGCGTCTTGTGTTGGAAGAGAAGGGAATTAACTATGCTATTATTGGCCGCGGGGTGCAATATGCGTTATCCGTATCGGCTAGTGAAAACTTGTTTCCTCTACAGCTATTTTATATTAAAAACATGAAGGTAACTTCGATTGATCCTTCACAGCTATATACACGCAGGGCAATTGAGCCAGGAGGTGTTTTCTCTATCGAAAAAAATTATGATGAGAACTACATTTTTGTTCCGCTTAAGTTTGCTGAAGATTTACTTAGCTATGGCAACAAGCGCACTTCATTGGAAGTACAAACCGACAAAATGATTGATTCAAAAACCATTCAGAAAAAAATTATGGGTATTGTTGGTGATCACTTTAAAGTATTAACCAACGAAGAACAGCATCAGGATATTTATCGCTTATTAAAAATCGAAAAACTTTTTACAGCCGTTGCGTTAATGCTGCTTGTGTTGGTTGCATCAATCAATATTTTCTTTTCATTATTAATGTTAGCTATTGATAAGAAAAAAGATATTTCAATACTGGTTGCTATGGGTGGACAAGAGAATTTGATCAGAAAAATATTTTTAAGTGAAGGTGCTCTAATTGCCTTTTCAGGTGCTGCCTTTGGTTTGCTATTAGGCGGCATCATTTGTTGGTTGCAGGATAGCTATGGGCTCGTTGGAATGGGGATGGAGAATGCCATTATCTCAAGTTATCCGGTGGAAATGAAACTTACGGACTTCTTGCTAACCTCTATTGTTATTATCGCCATCACAATTCTGGTTTCATTTTACCCGGCACGCCTGGCCGCCCGATCTTATTCGATTGATCATCTATAACATGTAATTACCAAGCATGTTTTTAGGCCAAATTCTCAGAAAATTCTAACTAGAATTGTCTATTTTGCAGGTCTGCAAATTCTGTAGAATGCCAAAAATGTGCGTTTAGTACTCCTTTTGGAAGTTAAGCATTATACCGAAGTGCATTTTAAAAGCAATTAGTAGCCATGAAAGTATCGGCAGCACAGCCATTTCAAATCATTTACTCGCTCTATCAGCACGAGTATTTGGGCTATATTTTTGAGTCATTCATTGTTCACCTTGACGAGAAAGGGAAGCTCACTTATCAACATCAAAACATCTCACATAAAAACGCCCGCGAGTTTTCAAAAGGACTTGACGACCGCGATTTTGAATTGATTGAAATGATGGATGGCATGAGCCAGGATGCCGTACTAAAACATTTCTCAAAAAAAGTAATGAAGCCAGACGAGTTCTTCAGTAAAGTATTTAATAAGGACAAAGGTGATGAGCTATTACAAGAGCAGATTGAAGCGTTCATGGAAAAAAGACGCGCAGCCGTACTTGAAAAAATGCGTGGCAAAATGCTTTTTGAAATGGGCAACGATGGCGAACCAACTTGGCGGCAGGTTGAAGTATTAGAGAAGCGTGCCACCATTCAATTTCATTTTAATCGAAGCAACGAAAACACCAATTATTTTCCAACCATATCGTACGAAGGAAAACGGATAGACATCCCAAACCCAACTGCCTACTTAATTTGCAAGCACCCAGCATGGATGGTGTTTAATGGAAAACTATATGGCTTTGAAAAAATGGTTGACGGTAAAAAACTTTTACCATTCTTAAGTAAGAAGCACGTTGTTATTCCTAAAAATCTGGAAGAGACATACTACAATAGATTTGTAGCGCCTCTAATTGCTTCGTTCGATGACATTGAAGCGCATGGCTTTGAAATAAACAAAAACGAATACGATCCGCATCCGCTGCTTACTATATCTGAGTTGCCCCCGGCAAACTCAAAGGAAATAAAAAGTTTATTTGGTGAATCAAACGATGAGGGTGTTGCCAGTGATGAAGCGGGCAAAATTGTTTTTGATCTTTCGTTTAAATATGGCAAACACCGCTTTCGCGGAGATGCTTTTGGTCCGGTGAGTGTTACCGTTGAAAAAAAAGAAAATGATTATATTTTTCATCGCATTAAGCGAAATATAGAAACCGAAAAACAGTATTCGCAAACGCTTACAAAACTTGGGCTACCCTTGCGCGGCTTTCGCACCGCAGTTGAAAAAGCACAAGCGTTTAGTTGGTTAAATGAAAATCGGGTTAACCTGCTTAACCTTGGTTTCGAGGTAAGTCAACCTGACAATCGAGATAAAAAATATTTTGTTGGCAAGGCAGTAATTGAACTGGAGGTAAAAGAAAATATCGACTGGTTTGACATTCATGCAAAAATCCGATTTGGTGAATATGAGATTTCGTTTAAAGATTTACGAAAACTGATTCTTAAAAAGAAAGTTGAGTTTAAACTTCCTAACGGTGAAATCGCCATTATACCCGAGGCCTGGCTTATAAAGTATGGCGATCTTTTCGCGATGAGCGAAACCCATGGAAAGAATGAAAAGCCCGTTCTAAAAAAACATCACATCAACTTGGTGCGCGAACTTGAGGAAGGGAATCTTGCAAAAGTTCACATGAGTGAGCGATTGCGTAACCTCCAATCGTTCAGTGGCATTAAAGATTATGCGCTACCTGAAAAGTTTGAAGGCACACTTCGTCCTTACCAAAAAGCTGGATATAATTGGTTACGGTTCCTTAACGATTTTCATTTGGGCGGTTGTTTGGCGGACGACATGGGTCTTGGAAAAACCGTTCAAACCCTGGCGCTGTTGCAATCTGAAAAGGAAAAAGGAAATACAGGAACCTCCTTATTGATTATGCCCACATCGCTTGTTTACAATTGGGAGATGGAAGCCGCGAAGTTTACACCTGATCTTAAAATTCTTACTTACACCGGTACGCTGCGAAATAAAGACATTAGCCGTTTTAGTAAGTATGATGTTGTGCTGACTTCTTATGGCATTACGCGATTGGATATTGAATTATTGGGAAAATTCTTTTTTAATTATGTTATTTTAGACGAATCGCAGGTAATTAAAAATCCCAGTTCAAATATTGCTAAAGCGGTTAAAGAATTAAATTCAAGGTATAAGCTTACCCTTACGGGAACACCTTTAGAAAATACTACAATGGATTTATGGTCTCAGATAACGTTTATAAATCCGGGTTTGCTTGGCGGACAAACTTTTTTCAAAAATGAATTTCAAATTCCTATTGAGAAGAAGAATGATGAATCAAAAACAAAAAAACTTAATGCCATCATTAAGCCTTTTCTGCTTCGCAGGTTAAAATCACAAGTAGCAACCGATCTACCGGAAAAGGTGGAAAATATTCACTATACCAACATGACGGTTGAACAAGAGAAAAAATATGATGAAGCCAAATCATTCTACCGTCATAAAATTCTTGATCTGATTGATAAAGATGGCATCAACAGTTCGCGCATGATGATTCTAGAAGGTCTTACTAAGTTGCGTCAATTATCCAATCACCCTAAAATGATTGACCCGAACTACGAAGGTGACTCTGGAAAACTTGAAGATGTATCGCACATGCTTGAAAGTGCACTGATGGAGGGCCACAAACTTTTAATTTTTAGTCAGTTTGTTAAACACTTGGCCATCGTTCGCGAAATGGTGAAGAGCAAGAATATTCCGTTTGCCTATTTAGATGGTTCAAGTAACGACCGCAAAGAACAAGTGGACAGATTTAATAAAGATGCAAACGTAAAGGTTTTTCTAATCTCAATAAAGGCAGGTGGCTTAGGGTTAAATTTAACCGAAGCCGATTACGTATTTATTCTTGACCCATGGTGGAATCCAGCTGTTGAAGCGCAGGCGATGGATCGTGCACACCGAATTGGACAAAAGAGAAAAGTGTTCAGTTATAAATTTATCACCCGCAATACAGTAGAAGAAAAAATCCTTCAGCTTCAAAAACACAAACTAAAACTTTCGGAAAATTTGGTTCAAAGCGAAGAGAATGTAGTTAAGTCACTTTCCAGAGAAGATATTGAGATGCTTTTGAATTAATCTCGCATCTTCCATCGGTTGTGCGACCACAACCAACCAGCAGGATATTGATTGATAATCTTTTCTGCAGCCTTAGCATAGTCCTCCACAATTCGCTGGCTATTTTTTTCGTAAGGAGGCATCGACACCACAAACCCTTCAGTCTCGTAATAGCCGCGTTTTATTTTTCTTGCCCCATAAAAAACTGCGGGGTATTGAGTCATATAAGCTACCTGGCTAAGTCCTAAAAAAAAGGCGGTGCTTTGATTCAAGAATTTTGTATAGTGCTTTTTGTCGTTGGCGTGACCAGGAAACTGATCGGCCATAATTGCAACACCACGCAAAATATTCTTTCTCTTAATTGTCTCACGTCCTACTTGCGAGCGCTCTATCGGAAATGCTCCAAAGCGGTTTCTACCGGCCAGCGAGAACGCATCAAATGTTTTGCTGCTTTGTTTTTGATAAACATAGTCAACCCCCATTGGCAGGTATAAACAACCTGATGTTAGTAACCATTCCCAATTAAATTGATGTGAAGTAAGCAACAAGATAGATTGATTCCTATCTGCAAACTCTTTAACTATTTCTGGATTTTTATAAATCATCCTTCGCTTTAATTCAGGTGCTGAAATTGTAAGCAGTTTTAACGTTTCAACGGCATAGTCGCAAAGGTCTTTGTAAAACTGTTTCTCAATAGCTTTGATTTCGTTATCAGTTTTTTCCGGAAAGGAGTTTTGAAGATTTTTCTGCACTATTTTCCTACGATAACTAACTAACCGATAGCTAACCAAAAACAAAAAATCCGAAAAGAGATAGAGCACTGGAAACGGGAGATAGGAGAGCAGACGAAGCAGAAACATAGTTTCAAAAATAAAACAATGTTTTGATTACTTTTGTCGGCATTAGCTAATGAAAAACAAAGTTGTCATAATTACGGGTGGGTCGTCAGGCATTGGAAAGGCGTTGGCTGAAAAATTTTGTGCCGAAGGCTCAAAAGTTATGATAACAGGTCGCAATTCAGTTGATCTTCAAAATGCAGTTAACGAGCTAAAGAATAAAGGGTATGCAATTCATGGTTGCCAAGCGGATGTTAGCACAGAATTAGATAATAAAGCAATGGCCGATGAGGCTGTGCGCGTTTTTGGTAGCATCGATATTCTAATTAATAATGCCGGAATTTCTATGCGGGCTTTGTTTACAGAGGTTAACATGGATGTTGTGCGTAAAGTAATGGATACAAACTTTTTTGGCGTACTTTATGCCACGCGTTATTGTCTGCCCGAAATAATAAAGAACAAGGGCTCGGTGGTTGGCATTTCTTCTGTTGCCGGCTTTCGCGGACTGCCCGGAAGAACGGGCTACTCCGCATCCAAGTTTGCATTAAATGGATTTTTAGAAGTATTAAGAAATGAGCTTTTAAAAACGGGTGTGCATGTATTAACCGCTTGTCCTGGTTTTACCACTTCAAATATCCGCAAGCGAGCATTAACCAAAGATGGAGTGATGCAAGGAGAGTCTCCGCGCAATGAAGAAAAAATGATGAGTGCAGATGAATGTGCGCATCACATTTATAATTCTATAGTAAAACGAAAAAGAATCTTAATATTAACTACGCAAGGAAAAATTGCTGTTTGGCTAAACAAGTGGTGGCCTTCTATGGCCGATCGCCTGGTTTATTTCATTATGTCGAAAGAGGAGAATGCCCCGCATTAAGTTTTGGTAACAAACACTACCTTAATGTTATCTGCCTTATTCATATTCTTATAAAAATCAATCAACTCGTTGTATGATTCCGGTGGATATTCACCTTTGCTCATTTTTACTTTTCGAATATATAAGAGACTTCCCTGATCAATTTTAAAGCTTGATTCATACTCGCCAAATCGCGAACTAAATTTAGTTGGTTCAGGAATAAACTCAGGATAAATTTCTTCAGGAATTTGATAGCGAATGGTATCAATATCCAGGTATGATGTTCTGAGTACAACTTTTGTTTTCCTATTTTCTATCCTCTCAGGAATATAGGTTGAACGATTCATCAGGTTTGGAACCAGAAAGATTCTTTTACCACTTACAGACGCATATCGGCTTAGAATAAGCTCTGTCTCAACCTCAGCCGAAGGAATCTGTTCCTTGTTGTTTTTCATCGAAAACTTAACAAGATCGAAAGTCGGAATTTGAGTATTTTGTTGGATCCATTTCTTCTGATCATCATATTGATCATCAAGGTGAAAATTTAGTCCACCGGTTTCATACTGAAGTCCTTTGTAAATAGTTTTTGTTTTTGCTTTGGCATTACCTTTTATGTCCAGGTATACCTCAGCCATTCTTAATTGAATATTTTGTTCTGCCAGATGCGAAGGTGTTTTAACCAATACACCACCCTTTTCTGTAACCATCATGGCATATCTGTCATCGGTGAAGCTGCCCATCCAATTGAATGGGTTAGTCTGGCTCGTGCATTCTAACCACAGGGTGTCTGCATCATTTGGCACGGCCACGATTACGTGATTTGCTTGATGGCTGGGGAAGTCCTTATCAATTTCAGCTTCACCGCGGCCCGCCATAATGGTTGTGTAATATCCTTTTACCCCAACTTCCTCCAAAAGTGATATCATGTAATTAGAAAGTGCCTTGCAATCACCGTAGCCAGTTTGATCTACCGTTTTAGCTTCAAATGGTTGCAACCCGCCTATCCCCAATTGAATGCTGACATACCGTGTTTTATTTTGAAGGTATTCATATAAAATTTTTGTTTTCTCCGCCTTCGTACTTGCATTCGCAGTGAGTTCTCGTGCGTGTTGCTTCGCCTGCTCCGGCAAATTATTTCTACCCGCGTTTAGTTTAGCCTGCCACAACCCATAGTCTTTCCAAGTTTCCATTTTGCCTTCATAGCCGCTGTATTCAAATTCATTTGGCGAGGCTTTTATATTTGGAATTATTTGCTCTACATCTGGAGAAAGCTTTTCAAACTTAGTTGGAATTACGTTTTCAAATTCCCACAAAAGTTGCTCTTTACCATCTTTGGTTTTGCCTACAACTGGATTTTTAATATTGCTGAGTTTAAAGCGCGGCTTTAAAACGGATGGAAAGCTAATCGTGTAGGATGTTTTTTGGATAGAAATTTCGTCATCCTCGTAAAGAAAAAAATCGGGGCCCGAATACAAATATTTAAGCTGAACTTCATATTCGAACTCTACCGTGTAGGGATAAATTGCCTGACTTAGATCGGCATATTTTAATCGATTATCACTGTATAAAGAAAACCCATCAAAACTACTTTGGTCTTTAATATCACTTTGTTTTAACTTTTTTATCTCCTTGCCTTGCGCATCATATACAATTCCTCTCAGCATTTTGATTGACCGAAGTTTATCATACCCCACAGTAAGTTTTGCTTTTTCATTGGCTTTGGAATTTAAAATTGTAATAACCTGTTTATGATAAATAGAGGCACTATTTTTCGATTGAATATCCCACCTTAATTCCTGCATTCTTATCACGGCATACATTCCCTTTTTCATGTCTTCAGAAATGTGACTTACTGGGTATTGCGGATCCGCAGCAATTACCCGTGAGGTAACCAGGAGAAAAGCAAACAATAATTTATTCATCCTTATTTCTTTTTAAGAACAATTTGCTCAGCCTGCTTGGCAACTACCTGATTATAAAACTCACGCAAATTAAGATATTCTTGAGGAGCGAAAATACTTTGATTGATCTGAAAGCTACTAATCACATTTAGTGTGTTGCCGAATTGAGTTACACTGTAGGTATAGCGGCCAGCGTTGTTGGGCAACCGAACCACTTTCTGTTGGGGTAGTTCATCAACCAGAAACCCTTCCGGTAAGCTAATCTTCGCCATAAAAATCCGATCAAAGGGACTACTAAAATCAACAGGGTACTCGCGGTTTTCAAGTTTGAATGGGTTTTCATCAATTCTGTGAAAAAGAACCGGATTTAAATAGTAGACATCCCCAGCATTGGTTATCTGTTCATTCACAATTAAATCATAGAGTTCCGTCATGGGTTGATGAATTTCTTTTGCATTGGTTATTTCAGATTTTGAAACCTGCCAGGAACGTGTGCCGATAAAGTCTTTTACGTATTCAGATTCCTCCCTTGAGAAGTACTTCTTCCTGCCGGCCAACGCATCATAACCACTTCTATCTATTTTTAATTTGCCAACAAGATCTGCCTCTGCTGTTAAAGTAAGTTCTGCATTTACAAGTATTGTCGATTTCGTTTTGCTTTGGAGGGGTGTCCAGCTGAATCCCTGTTTGGATACAACAAAGCCATTACCATTTAAACATCGTTCAGGGATCATACCAACAGGCAACAGTTTCTCTGTTGCATCCAGTAAAAAAGATTTATCGCCAATAACCGCAAGACAAACAACATAATTGAACTGAGACGAGATGGGTATTGCCTCCCTAATAAAACCATGGTCGCGGGTGCTAAGCAACACTGGGGAAACATTGATTGATGCCTTTTCTAACATAGAAGCTAACAGCAGATTAATCTCGGCCGAGTTTCCTTTCTTCTCGTCAAGAACCTTGCGTAAAGGCTTATCTATATATTTTCTACTGCTTCCATCCCACTTAATATTATTCTTCACATAATTGGTAATTGCACTCATCTTTTGCTCGAGATCGTTAATGCCGGCCGTAAGTTCTTCAACAGTCTTCTTTAAAAACCCATTTCCTGTTACTTCGCTGCCAAAATTTTCACTTTCGGAATATTGTTTATTAATATCCTCCCAACTGCCCATGTAGCGCTTCATAGGCGTATTTGGAAATTGAGTGAATGAAAGCTCAAAATTCATTTTAGAAATATAATCTCTTGACGATGTGATAAAAGGCTCGGCTTTAAATGCAGGTACGTTTTGTGCTACCCACCTAAATCTATTTTCCTGGTAATCTATTTTTTCTTGAGAAAACGAGGTTTGCCTTGTGCCCCCTGAAAATCCAACACCACCTGATCTCTCTTTCGATACAATTGTAATGCTGCTTGGCACTTTAGTTTGTTCATTTATCACAAGAACAATATAACCTTGCATATACTTATCATAGTTAAAATATTCAGGAATGCGAGCGTGATATTCACTCCATATTACGGGTATCTCTCCTTGAAAGTCCCAATCCTGAAAATTAAATAAGAAGTCGGAGTTTACTTTATAAGAAATTTCAACAATAGATCCTACTCTTACATTTGGCAGAGTTATCTTCATAATATCTCTATTGGCATCAAACTTTTCTTTGAACACAGCATCATTCTTCATTTTGGTTTCTACCACTTTACCGTTTTCAATATTATAGGTAACAGCCTTCAGACTTCCAATTTTTTCACCATCACCATTATCATGATAGAGGGGAATACTAAAGTTTGCATATTCCAACCCAGCTTTTGTGAGAATTTTTATGCGTTGTAAACGTTCAAAGCGCAAAACAAACTGACTTTTGCTTTGATCATATTCAATACTCGATTCACCGTAGTCGGCAAGCACAACAGCTGCCGCTGACGAATCTTTATCATATCGGATCATTTTTAAATCTTCAATCGGGATGTCCCCAAATTTAATAGGTGGTTTTTGTGCAAAGGAGTACACAGGAATTGCCACCAGCAATAGGATTTTAATAGAGCGCCACATAGACTTTAGGGTTAGGTAAATCGAAAGTAAATAATTTTAATATGCTAAACCTTAAAAGGTAAGTTTCATTTACTTTTGGCTACTTTTCACTACTACTAAAGGAGTATTGGCTAAATCTAAAACCTTGTTTTTCTGTCAAAGCTGCGGCTACGAATCCCCAAAGTGGATTGGTAAATGTCCGTCTTGTCAATCGTGGAATAGCTTTGTGGAAGAAGTGGTTTCAAAAAATGAACCGGATAAAACTGGCTGGCGCCAAGATTCAACAAAGGGTAGGGCAAGCAAACCTAAAACACTTAACGAAATTGAATCTACTGGTGAAATTCGCATTGAAACTCCGGATCAAGAATTAAACCGCGTACTTGGTGGTGGCATTGTACCGGGCTCTTTGATTCTAATTGGTGGTGAACCTGGCATTGGTAAATCAACATTGATGTTGCAACTCGGCTTAGCGCTTGGCAAGGCAAAAGTGCTCTATGTATCTGGCGAGGAAAGTGAGCAACAAATTAAAATGCGGGCCGAGCGACTTTCCAGCAAACCTCAAGCGAGTTATGAGAATTTCTACATGCTCGCTGAAACAGCAACAAAAAATATCTTTCAAGCAATTGAATCCTTGGAGCCCAATGTGATTATCATCGACTCCATCCAAACATTACACTCACACATGCTTGAGTCTGCTGCAGGCAGCATCGGGCAAGTGCGGCAAACAGCAGGTGAACTCATGAAGTTTGCCAAAGAAACCAACACGCCTGTGTTCTTAGTCGGTCACATTACCAAAGATGGGATGTTGGCCGGCCCAAAAGTGTTAGAGCACATGGTTGATACTGTGTTGCAGTTTGAAGGCGATCGACATCTTGCCTATCGCATTTTGCGAACTACAAAAAATCGATTTGGTTCTACATCAGAAATAGGTATTTATGAAATGCTGGGTAATGGTTTACGCGAAGTTTCCAATCCTTCCGAAATCTTAATCTCACAAAAAGATGGGCTAGTTAGTGGCGCAACCATTGGCGCAACCATTGAAGGCAACAGACCATTGCTCATTGAAATTCAGTCATTAGTTAGTCCGGCATCGTATGGCACTCCGCAGCGAACGCCAACTGGTTTCGATCAGAAGCGGTTGAACATGCTTTTAGCGGTATTAGAAAAACGTTGTGGCTTTAGAATGGGCACGCAAGATGTTTTTGTAAACATGGCGGGTGGAATTTATGTAGAAGATCCGGCTATCGATTTGGCGCTTTGTATTTCCATCATTTCATCGATGGAAGAAATTTCGGTTAACGATAAAATTTGTTTTGCAGCGGAAATAGGATTAGGCGGTGAGCTGCGCGCAGTGAACAGAATTGATCAACGAATTTCAGAAGCAGAAAAACTAGGGTTCGAAAAAATTTATATTTCTAAATACAGTAAGAAATCATTAGACCTTACCAAGACTAAAATTGAAGTGAAGTCATTTGGAAAGCTTCAGGAAGTTTTTCAAGATTTGTTTAAATAATCATGGAATCATTCTTTACGGACACACTTGGGCTTTCAGGCAATATGTTTAGTTTTCTCATTTTGCCTTTGCTCATTTTTTTTGCGCGGATCTGCGATGTTTCCATCAACACCATTCGTATTATTTATATGTTAGGTGGGCGTAGGCTCACCTCAACCTTGCTTGGTTTTTTTGAAGCTTTTATCTGGCTTCTGGTTATCCGAGAAATTTTTAAACACCTGGATAACTGGATGTGTTACGTGGCTTACCCTGCCGGATTTGCCTGCGGCATTTTTGTCGGGATGATTATTGAAGAAAAAATCGCCTATGGTAAAGTGATCGTGCGGATAATTACGAGAAAAGAAGTAGCTGAATTAATTGCGTATTTAAACGCCCAACATTTTAGATTTACAAAAGTAGAAGCCGAAGGTCCTGATGGAACTGAGAACCTTGTGTTCACTGTTGTTGATCGCGATCGGTTGGATGATCTTTTAAATAAACTGAAAGAACTTATCCCAACTGCGTTCTATACTGTTGAGCGAGTAAAGGCTGCTGCTGAAAGTGGAGCCATTCCTGAAGAACGTGGTGGGCTTAGAATTTTTACCTGGCTAAGAGCCATTACCCGCAACTAAAGGTGGCTCTGCAGACCACCAGTGCACAAAGCCATAATTGCTACGAAGTTTTTTTGGAAAACTTCAAGAAGTATTTCAGAATTTGTTTCAGTAGGATAGGATTATAGCTTCATATTAAAGCTGGCTCTTCCTTGCAACCCCCCACTATGCAAACCCATAATGGTTGAGCCTCTTTCAAAGAATCCTCGTTTCACCAAATCAAAAATTCCAAACATCATTTTTGAAGTGTAGATTGGATCTAATGGAATGTTGTGGGCTCTTTCAAATCTATCTATAAAATCAATTAATTCTTTTGTTGATTTAGCATAGCCACCAAAATGATATTCATACATGAGTTGCCAATTTTCATTTTGGGTATAGTTTCGTATTTCAGTTTCTAAAAACTGTGCGCCTTTCAGCGCAGGGAATCCAAGTATCTTTTTACCAGTATCTAAACCTGAAATCATTCCGGCTATGGTTCCAACGGTTCCAACAGGCAAACACAAATAATCAAAATCTACTTCAGCGTTGAGTTGCGTGGCAAACTCCTTGCATCCTTTCACAGCCAAGTCATTTGTTCCTCCTTCCGGGATTAGATAAAAATCCCCAAACAAGTCCATTAACTTTTTTTGAAAATCCGGCTCTGTTTTTTTTCGATAGTCTTCGCGAGTCACGCAGTGCAACTGCATTCCTTTTTCCTTCGCAAAAGCAAGCGTTGAATTTAGTGGCAATGTTTCTTCGCCTCTAATAATTCCAACAGATTCAAATCCCAACTCATTGGCTGCTGCCGCGGTAGCATAAATATGATTTGAATATGCGCCTCCAAAGGTTAGTAGTTTCTTATGGCCAAGTCTTGATGCCTCAAAAAGATTATATTTTAGCTTCCACCACTTATTTCCTGAAATAGACGGATGGTTTAAGTACTCACACTTTATAAATAGCCTCACGCTGGCATCTTCAAATAAAGAATTTCTCAACTCAAGTATTGGAGTTTGATTATAGGTCAGCATTTTAAAAACACAAAAATTTCAGCAATTAAAAACATTTATTTCAGTCTCTATTATAAGAAATACTAAATATTTTAGTATTGTTGCTCATGGATCAGGAGTATTTTAAAGGTCGTGGGGCTCAAATTAAAACCGGAAATAAGTTTCTCAAAACTCAGTACGTTACCGATCATGTTGAAGGCCTTGATGAACCGCTCTTTGAATCTCCGCATACCCAAATCTTTTTCGAAACTCCGAAAAAGATCGTTAACAAAATAACAAGTCCTGACTTAAGCATGATGTATTCCATGAATCCCTATCAGGGTTGTGAGCATGGATGCATCTATTGCTATGCGCGCAACACACATGAATATTATGGCTTTAGTGCCGGGCTAGACTTTGAAAGCAAAATCATAGTAAAGAAAAATGCAGCCGCATTATTGGAGCAGCACTTATTAAATAAAAATTGGAATGCTGCTCCGCTCATGCTTAGTGGAAATACCGACTGTTATCAACCTCAGGAAAAAAAGTTTGAGATCACCCGAAAGATGTTGAAGGTGTTAGCCAACTATCGTCATCCTGTGGGATTGATAACTAAAAACAGTTTAATCCTGCGCGATCTCGATTTACTAAGCGATCTTGCTAAAGACAACCTGGTGCATGTTTATCTTTCAATCACCACGCTGAATGAAGACCTAAGAAGAGTTCTTGAGCCACGCACAGTCAGTGGCATAAAACGGCTAAAGACAATTGAAGCGTTGGCTAAAGCTGGCATACCAACCGGAGTAATGAATGCGCCCATAATTCCGGGACTGAATCATCAAGAAATACGAGCAATACTCAAAGCCGCTGCTGATCATGGAGCACTGGCTTGTGGCATGACGGTTGTTCGTTTAAATGGATCTATTGGAAAGATTTTTGAAGACTGGCTACGGAAAAATTTTCCTGACCGTTTCGATAAGGTCTGGAATCAAATCTGTTCGTTTCATGGCGGTGATGTTAATGACTCGCAATTTGGAAGACGCCTGTCTGGTGAAGGAAACATTGCCGACATCATTCATCAACTGCATCGGGTGGCAAAAAAGAAATACTTCAAAGACAAAAAACTCCCACCTTATAATCTTAACTTATTTCGAAAAGGAGGTAACCTGAGCTTGTTTTAAAGTATTACTCTGCAATTTTGTACCACTCAAATCATCTTCAGAATGTTTTCAGGTTTTATTAATTAATTTGCACAAAAGTTTTAAAGTGCAAATACGAAAAGCTATCGGAGTCATTCTACTTTCTGTCACCCTGCTAGGCAGCGTAATGGATTTGCATGATTTTGTAAAGCTTCCACGACTGCTAGAACACTATCAACAACACAAATTAAAAGCACCAGACGTTTCTTTTCTTGATTTCATCAATCTGCACTACGGTTCAGAAGCTGCGCGTCACGATAAAGAAGAACATCACGAACACGAAGATCTGCCCTTCAAGTCCATCGATTGTACTTTTACTCACACAGTAAGCCTGCTTGCTGCATTTGAAGCACTAGCACCATCCGCTCAGCTGTGTAACATATTGTATTCAAATTTTTATCAATCTGCTTTCTCCTCAGATTTCTGTCAATCAATCTGGCAACCACCCCGAACAGTTTAATTTTTTTATCAGTAACCAATATTGAATCATCTTATTTTTATGTAGTTAGACTCTAATCTATATAAACAATCGGATTGTTTCTCTTTCTCTAATTAGTAGTGAGGCTAATAATTAGTCTTCCCTTAAAAAGCCTGTAGCGTATGTAAATACGAATGATATAGGATGAATGGGCTTTTATAAATCTGCAAGAAAGTGGATATTTATAGTGAAAACCTTGCAGATTTTTTATGCTCGCCAAA
>Ga0163148_10000253_pt1 | contig 71525 bp, 61 predicted proteins | sample OliLakLV19MP7P2_FD_148606 | JGI IMG/M metagenome (GOLD analysis project Ga0163148, IMG submission 148606) | Freshwater microbial mat bacterial communities from Lake Vanda, McMurdo Dry Valleys, Antarctica- Oligotrophic Lake LV.19.MP7.P2 | ecosystem: Environmental > Aquatic > Freshwater > Lake >... | reverse complement strand
GTATTATGATGCTGAGTTTCCCGGAATATTTTTCATCCGGCAACATAGAACAGGCTGGTCTTAAACAAACGTTTACCTGGCTGAATTTTGTTTTATCGCTGCCGGTATTATTTTTTGCAGCCAGCGGTTTTTTTGTTTCTGCATGGAAAGGTCTGCGGCAAAAAACGTTGAATATTGATACACCCATTGCCCTTGCCATTGTAGTTACATTTGGCAGAAGTTATTACGAAATCATCACCGGTACCGGTGCCGGCTATCTTGATTCCGGAAGCGGCATTGTTTTCTTTATGCTGATTGGGCGCTGGTTTCAGGATAAGACATACGATTCTTTTTCGTTCGACAGAGATTACCAGTCTTATTTTCCGCTAGGTGTAACTGTAATTAGCAATGGCGAAGAAAAAAACATTCCGGTAACCCAATTAAAAAAAGGAAACCGCATCATTATCCGTAACGAAGAGATGATACCGGCAGATGCCATACTGCTAAAGGGAAATGCCCAGGTGGATTATAGTTTTGTGAGTGGCGAAAATGCACCCATACAAAAAAAATCAGGCGAACTGATTTATGCCGGAGGCAAACAGGCAGGCAGTGCCATTGAACTAGAAATTGTAAATGAAGCCTCACAAAGTTATATTACCCAATTGTGGAATAACGATGTATTTAACCATAAAAAAAATGTAGCTAAATCCTATATCCATCCCTGGGCAAGTTATTTTACGCTGGCACTTTTTTCAATTGCATTAGTTACCCTCGGCTATTGGTGGGCGCATGATGTAAGTAAAATTTTGCCCGCTGTTTCTTCCGTGTTAATTGTAGCTTGTCCCTGCTCGCTTTTATTATCGGCCACATTTACTTATGGTAATATGCTGCGGATTTTTGGCAGAAACAAACTCTATTTAAAAAATGCCTCTGTAATAGAAGCGATGGCCAAAATCAATAGCATTGTTTTAGATAAAACAGGCACCATTACCCAAAGCCATTCAACTACGATATTGTACGAAGGAACACCTCTTTTACAAAAGGAACTGTCCGTAATAAAGAAAATTGTAAACCAATCATCGCACCCGTTAAGTAAAATAATTGCAGCTGAGTTGTACGATGTACAGGAAAGTGCAGCACCTTTAAATGAGTTCAGGGAAATTGCCGGCAAAGGGCTGGAAGCCAGGCTGGATAATATTCCTGTAAGAATTGGATCTGCCGTTTTTGCCAACCAGTATAGCAGCGGCATAATTACCCATGATACCGGTACGCACATTCACGTATCCATAAATAATGTGGACATGGGCAGGTACAAAGTAAGTAACCAATATAGAAATGGTATTACTGATCTTGCAAAAAATCTAACGGACCAAAACTACAAACTGCATATTTTATCCGGGGATAATAACTCTGAAAAAAATAATTTAATCAAACTATTTGGCAATAGTGCTGCAATGGAATTTTACCAAACACCACAACAAAAACTGGAATACATCAAAAACCTTCAATCAAATAATGAAAAGGTGTTGATGTTGGGCGATGGCTTAAACGATGCCGGTGCACTCATGCAAAGTAATGTTGGTATTGCGGTTAGTGACAATACTGCACAGTTTTCGCCAGCGAGCGACGCTATATTGCATGGAGACAAAGTGCACCTGCTCAATCAATTTTTAGCCTATGCCAAATCGGGCAAACACATTGTTGCGGCAAGTTTTACGCTCTCTATTCTCTATAATATAGTAGGCTTGTCATTTGCTGTACAGGCTAGTCTTTCTCCCATTGTAGCTGCCATACTAATGCCGGCGAGCAGTATTAGTATTGTATTGCTGGTAACGGTATTATCTTCTTTAAGTGCAAAGATGAAAGGGTTGTAAAAGTGCTGATGCTTTTAAGAGTTTGCCCTTGCTTTAAACGATAATCATCTAACACAAATCCTTTTATAATAAACTCTTTCAGCGTTTGAGTTGCCCAAATTCTAAATTGCGTGGCTTTTGATGAATTTACACGATAACCCACAGAAATAATGGCATCAAGGTTATAGAATTTTGAATGTTGGGATACGGCTCTTTTCCCTTCTAATTGAACTTGTAAAAATTCTTTACAAGTTGAATCTTCTTGTAGTTCGGCATCTTCATATATATTTTTAAGATGAATGGTGATATTTTGAGTTGAAGTATCGAATAATTCGGCAAGTGATTTTGCGTAAGCCAAACAGTTTCGCTTTCTACAAAAACATCTACTCTTACTTCGCCAGTAGGTGCTGAATAAATAATTATATTTTTCAAATCATCATTCATAATTGATCACTTGCCCATTCATTTGAGCATAGTTAAAAACTATGGCTTCACGGTTTTTTAGATGGTGGTTGGGCTTTTTTGAAAAGTAAAGAAATATTGCTGATTTGTTCAACCAATGATGATGAATAGTCTGGTACGGAAGATAAATTACATTTCTTCCGCTTCATCCAAAAATTATCTTTCATAGTTTAATTGTCAGGACAAACCTGACGCATTTGCAATAAAACATAACGAGGTTACTTGTTTGCTTTAACATACTTGATCCTCCATTGCGATAATACTGTTAAAGATAGCTGCCGCTGAAGCGAAATGCTAAATTTAGTGGGGGCAGTCTCGGCAAAGTCAAGTTAGTTTAAATTTAATCAGGCTACTGTTTAGGGTGTCGCATAACACAATTGTTTATCCTATTTAACAAAATTGCCGATAAAAGTTCCACATAGCTAATAAGTACAAGAGGGCGACGCAACTATTTACCACATTGCTTCTTAGCCCGGACAAAAAAAATAAGACTGTAACATTTGGCGACTGATTTATATCATACGCATACTTGATAATGCTCACCCTTTAGATTTAAACGTACTGCTACTTTTGACAAAATCAAAAAATAATTTCCATTGAGTGCATTATTCCTTTTAATTGGTATCAGCATTATAGTTGCCGGCTCGTTTCTCACTGCCTTTTTATGGAGCGTAAAAAGCGGTCAGTACGATGATGATTATACTCCTTCCATTAGAATGTTATTTGATGATGACTTAAAGGAACAGCCGAAACTTACTTTAGAAACTAAAAAACAAACCAAATAAATTATGCAGGTAGAAAAATTCTATTACGACAACCGGATAGTTAAAAACTTTGCGTACGCCACCATTTTGTGGGGCGTGGTAGGCATGCTGGTGGGCCTATGGGTGAGTTTACAGCTGGTTTTTCCATCTTTAAATATTACACGATACGGTTCATTTGGAAGGCTTAGACCATTGCATACCAATGCAGTGATTTTTGCATTTGTAGGCAATGGTATTTTTATGGGTGTTTACTACTCTTTACAACGCCTCTGCAAAGCAAGAATGTTTAGCGATGCACTTAGCAAAGTTCATTTTTGGGGCTGGCAGTTAATTATTGTTGCGGCAGCCGTTACGTTGCCAATGGGTATTACCACCAGCAAAGAATATGCAGAACTGGAGTGGCCCATTGATATTGCCATTACAATTATTTGGGTGGTATTTGGCTGGAACATGATTGGCACCATTATTAAAAGGAGGGAAAAACATTTATATGTTGCTATCTGGTTTTACATTGCCACATTGGTTACCGTTGCAGTGTTGCATATTGTAAACTCGTTTGAATTACCCATTTCGCTATTTAAAAGTTATAGCTGGTATGCCGGGGTACAGGATGCGTTGGTGCAATGGTGGTACGGTCACAATGCCGTAGCATTCTTTTTAACCACGCCCTATCTGGGGTTGATGTATTACTTTATGCCCAAGGCTGCTAACAGGCCGGTATATTCCTACAGACTTTCCATCATTCACTTTTGGTCGCTGATATTTTTATACATCTGGGCAGGTCCGCATCACTTGCTGTACACCGCATTACCCAACTGGGCACAATCGCTGGGGGTGGTATTTTCGCTGATGCTCATTTTCCCAAGTTGGGGCGGTATGATTAATGGTTTACTTACACTGCGTGGCGCATGGGACAAAGTAAGGGATGATGTTATTTTAAAATTTATGGTAGTTGCGGTTACTGCTTATGGTATGGCAACTTTTGAAGGCCCTATGTTATCATTAAAAAGTATAAGCGCTGTTAGTCATTACACCGATTGGATAGTGGCGCATGTACATGTAGGCGCTTTAGGCTGGAATGGGATGTTGACGTTTGGTATACTTTACTGGCTGATACCAAGATTATTTTCTACAAGTTTATATTCTAAAAAACTGGCCAATTCACATTTTTGGTTATCTACACTTGGAATTATATTTTACGCCGTACCCCTGTACTGGGCCGGGTTTACACAAAGCAGCATGTGGAAACAATTTACCGAATCTGGTCAGTTAAAATATACTTTTTTAGAAACCGTAACCTACATGAAACCATTTTACGCCATGCGGTCGCTGGGTGGTACTTTGTATTTGCTTGGTGCCTGCCTGATGGTTTATAATATCTATAAAACTGTAAAATCCGGTAGCCTGGTAGCCAATGAAGCGGCAGAAGCAGCTCCACTTGAAAAAGACGGAGAAAAACATGCAGGTGAACATTGGCACAGATGGATTGAAAGAAAACCAGTACAAATGATGGTTATTAGTTTAATAGTAATTTTGATAGGTGGCGCCGCAGAAATGATACCTACCTTTTTAATTAAGTCAAATGTACCCACCATCGCCAGTGTTAAACCTTACACACCGCTTGAGTTAGAAGGAAGAGATATTTATGTAAGAGAAGGTTGTTATGTATGCCATTCCCAAATGATACGCCCTTTCCGCAGCGAAACAGAACGGTATGGGGAATATTCCAAAGCCGGCGAATTTGTGTACGATCATCCGTTTCAATGGGGCAGTAAAAGAACCGGGCCGGATTTAGCGAGGGAAGGCGCTGGTAATTTAAAGAAAACAGATGGCTGGCATTTCCGCCACTTCAGGGAACCATCGTCTATGAGCGAAGGATCTATTATGCCGGCTTATCCATTTTTACTGGAGCAGGATTTAGACATATCCACCATCGAAGCAAAAATAAGAGCTATGCAAACTTTGGGCGTTCCTTACGAAAAAGGTTATGATAAACTGGCGGTAGCAGATTTGGTTGCACAATCACAAACAATTGCGGACAATTTAAAAAATGACAGTATCAGAATATCGCCTAAAAAAGAAATCATTGCATTAATTGCCTATATGCAAAGGATGGGTACCGATATCGCCAAACCATTAACTTCTCAAAATAAATAACCATGTACAAATTCATAAAAACATACACTGAACAAATGCATGCAGCAACAATTTATCCTTTGTTTTCGCTGCTGGTATTTTTTATCTTTTTTATTGTGTTATTATACTTTGTAAAAAAGATGGACAAAGTTACCATTAACGAAATATCCAATATCCCACTGGATTTGGATGAAACAACTACTACCGGCAATTAAAAAATATAACTGTCTATGTTACACAAAAAAATAAAAAACAACATAATGCTTTCAATGCTTTTGGCTACCTGCCTTAGCATAGGCGCACAGGCACAGGTTGCAGCAGGTGCTGCTACTCCAGCAACAGTAAGTAGCGGAAGTAATTTACTGGCCGTACTATTGGTGATTACTGCATTGGCACTGGCATTTGTAATTTGGGGTATGGGGCAGGTGCTGTTAACCCTTTCTAAACAGATGCTTGAAAAACAACAAAATTCCCGCACAACGATTATTGTAACGGCACTGATATTAACGGTTTTTTTACCTGGTATTTCTATGGCACAGGATGCAGCAAAAGCAGTGGCGCCAGCGGTTTTACCAAACTATGGCGGTTTATCCGCTACCACATTTTACATGCTGGTAAGCGTTATCGGAGTAGAAATAGCTGCAATTTTTTTTCTAACCTTTTCTATTAAAAGGGTATATGACGAACTGGTGCCGAAAAAAGTAGTTGCCGTACAGGAGCAAAAAGAAAAGTGGTGGAGCAACCTTGACAAAAGATTTTTTACCAAGGCTGTGCCGATAGAAAAAGAGGCAGATCATTTACTGGATCATAATTATGATGGCATAAGGGAATTGGATAACGCTTTACCACCCTGGTGGAAATATGGTTTTATTATCACTATTACAGTTGCATTTCTTTACCTCATTAACTTTCATGTATTAGGAATTGGTAAAAATCCAACGGAAGAGTACGCAGCAGAAATGGAAGTTGCTAAAATTAAGCAAGAACAATTTGAGGCAAAAAACAAAGACAGGATTGACGAAAGCAGCGTACCAATGGCCAATGCTGCAGGCGTAAAACAAGGGGGCGAATATTATGCAGCCAATTGCATAGCATGTCATGGCAAACTGGGTGAAGGTGGTGCAGGCCCAAACTTAACCGATGATTACTGGTTACATAAAGGCTCTATCAACGACATTTATCAAACCCTTAAAAATGGCTACCCGGCAAAGGGCATGGCCGCATGGGCAAATAAATATAACCCTAAAGAAATCAGTTTTATTGCCAGCTATATTAAAACATTAAAAGGCACTAACCCGCCGGGCGCAAAAGCAGCACAGGGTGATATTTATGAAGAAAGTGCTGCTGGTGCAGTATCGTCTTCAACAACAGACAGTACAAAAACAGTAACAACAGATTCAACAATTGTTACTAAAAACAGTCCATGGGAGAATTAAAAACAATATCCGAACCGGAATCGTTCAGAGATTCAGTTGCCACTATTAGTAAAGAAGGCACCCGGAATTTTATTACACCCAAAAAACCGGTGGGTAAATTGTATAATCTACGAACCTGGTTTAGTATTTTTTACCTGATTGTGTTTTTCACTTTACCTTTTATTAAGGTAAATGGTGAACCATTTATCATGATAAATATACTGGAGAGAAAATTCATTTTATTCGGGGTAATATTCTGGCCGCAGGACTTTTTTATTTTCGGCATTGGCATGGTTACATTTATTGTATTTATCATTTTATTTACGGTGGTGTTTGGAAGGGTTTTCTGCGGTTGGGCATGCCCCCAAACTATTTTTATGGAAATGGTTTTTCGTAAAATTGAGTACCTGATTGATGGCGATGCCACGCAGCAAAAGCAACTGAGAGCTATGCGCTGGACCGGAGAGAAAATACGGAAAAGGGTAATTAAATTCATCCTATTTTATGCGCTTTCCTTTATAATCGCCAACTTCTTTCTTGCCTATCTTATCAGCATGGATGAATTGATAGACCACATTACCCACCCGGCTGCAAATACGGGCACATTGATTTCTCTGCTTGGTTTTAGTACTGTATTCTTTTTTGTTTACTGGTGGTTTAGAGAGCAGGTTTGCATAGTGGTTTGTCCTTATGGAAGATTGCAGGGCGTATTACTGGATAAAAACTCCATTGTAGTTGCATACGATCGCCTGCGTGGTGAGCCAAGAGGAAAATTGGGCAGGCAACAAAAAGAGGAAAAACATGACTGTAAATGCACAGATTGTAAAGGCACTGGCGCCTGTAATAATATTGAAGAAAAATTATTGGCTGTTGTTCCTTTGGTTCAGCCTGCAAATGGTGATTGCATTGATTGCTACGCCTGCGTAAGGGTATGCCCCACAGGCATTGATATCCGCAACGGCACGCAACTGGAATGTGTAAACTGCACAGCCTGCAGTGATGCCTGCGATGCTATTATGACCAGTATTCACAAGCCGGTTGGTTTGGTTCGTTATGCATCTGAAAACAGCATTACTACTGGAAAAAAACTACAATTTAATACCCGTATAAAAGCCTACAGTTCTGTATTGTTGTTGCTGATATCTTTACTGGTATTTTTATTGGCCAGCAGAAGTGATGTGGATGCAAGACTGATGCGTACCTCCGGCATGACGTATACTCCTTTGGCTGATGGAAGAATTGAAAACCTGTACAGTCTTAAACTGGCTAATAAAACACGTAAGGATATTATTATAGATATGAAACTGGAGAACATACCAGGAGAAATAACCCTGGTAGGCAGCAGCAAAACTTTCGCCAAAAAAGAAGATTATACCATACTACAGTTTTTTATCAAACTAAACAGAAAAGATATAAAGGGCTGGAAAACACCGGTAGATATTGGGCTGTACCAAAATGGTAAAAGAATAAAAACAATTACAGCCAGTTTTATTGGGCCGGAAGTGTATGAGTAAAAAGTTGAAAAGTTGAAAGGTTGAAACGTTGAAAAGGCTGAGTAAACATAACAGTTAAAATCCTAAACTTCTAAACGCTAAGCAACTAAACAAAATATTATGAACTGGGGATATAAAATATTAATCATTTACAGTGCTTTTGTACTGGGTATAGTTTTTATGGTGTACAAAGCTACCCAACAAAATATTGACCTGGTAACAACAGATTATTATGCAAAAGAACTTGTTTACCAGGATAGAATTGATGAAGCAAAGAGAACATCGCTGCTGTCTGCTCCGGTAACAATACTTAAAAAAAACAGGCAGCTTGAAATTGGTTTTCCCAGAGAATTTTTAAACAAAAAAATTACCGGTTCTGTTAAAATCTATTTTCCACCCAATGAAAAAAAAGACGCTGTTAAAGGATTTGAAACGGTTACCAGCATGGTAGAAATGCCCATACCGGAACAGAACAAAGGCTTTCATTATGTACAAGTTAGCTGGGTTGCTGATGGCCTGAATTATTATTACGAACAAAAAGTTAATTTATAATGTTACCCTTAATTTTTGCAGCAATAACCATGGGTATGATTGGCAGTTTTCACTGTATTGGCATGTGCGGGCCTATTGCCTTTGCTTTGCCGTTGAACAATGATAGCAGCCTTGCAAAGTTCTTTGGCAGCTTACTTTACAATATCGGGCGCATTACAACTTATAGTTGTATCGGCTTTTTGTTTGGCCTTGCAGGTAAAGGATTATCTATTATCGGTTTTCAACAAGGGTTATCCGTTTTATTGGGCGCTTCTATTCTTATTATACTGTTGTTGGCCAAATGGGGAACTGCAAAATTGAATGTGCCACCTGTTTTTTTAACTGTTGGCGCAGGCATACGCAATGCAGTGGGTAAATTATTTTTAAAGAAAAATTTTGGTGCATTGTATTTAATCGGATTGCTAAACGGGCTGTTGCCCTGTGGCCTTATTTATATGGCTGTTGCCGGTGCAGTAGCCACTGCAGATCCTGTAAAGAGTGCATTATTTATGGCGGCGTTTGGGGCAGGTACTTTACCTGTTATGTGGGCAGTAAGCTTTTTTGGAAATTTTATAAATATCGAAGCAAGAAAAAAAATTCGCAATCTGTATCCATATATTATGGTGGTAATGGCTTGCCTGCTGATACTGCGTGGCATGGGGCTGGGCATAGGCATGATAAGCCCTGCTGCAGGAGCAGATAAAAAAGATATGATTGAGTGCCATACTAAATAATAGAACATTTTAAAAAAACAGTTCATTAATATAGTTTAGCAATTAAGTCGTGTAAAAATATTCTCTTATTTATGTTTAAAGGGTTTAGATGTTTAGATGAAAACATGAATTACAAACCATTAATAGTATGATGGAAAATAGAACTTTAGTTACCATAAAAAGGAATGTGATGGAGAAGAATAAAATAAATCAGGTACTTCAGGAATGCATGGCATGGGAGCGGCTGCTTGATTTTTTTAAGCAGGAAAACAGTTATTTAAAAACAAGGCTAAGTGAAGTACTGGATAATAAGACAGATAAGGATTTTCTTGCCCTGGCAGAACATTTCCAAAATCAGTTTATTTTAAAAGATGAATTTGTAGATGAGATGTTGCATGATGCAAGAGAACAAGAAAAAAACTTACATATCCTTGCAGAAAAAAAGGCAGCCATTGAAGAGCGCCTGATAAAAAAACAACAAAAAATGCGCAATGAAATGGAGTTTTTGGAAAAGGATTTTAACCGAATGAAAAATGAGTTTAATAAATACCTGGTATCTGTGCTTTAATATTTTTTTAAAGAAACTTTATATTAAAATACCCTGTTAAAAAAAGCAGGGTATTTTTAATTTAATTAAGCATCAACAATAATTTTTTTTCATTCATTATTATAATATTGCCTTCCTTAATTTCAATTAATTTTTCATTCTTAAAGTCACTAAGCGTTCTTATAAGTGATTCGGTAGCAGTGCCGGCAATATTGGCAAGATCCTCCCGGGAAATATGCATTGAAAATTTACCTTCACTATGCTTATGGTATTTATTCTGCAGGGTAATTAATGCATCTGCCACCCGTTTGCGCAATGAATTGTAAGCAAGTCCAAGCAATTGTTGCTCCTTATCAGTTACATTTTTTGCCAGCAGTTGTATAAATTTTCTGGTTACCTCTTTGTTATTATTGAGCAGGTACTCAAAATCTTCTTTTGGAATAATAGCTATTTCACAGTCATCTATCGCTTCGGCGGATTCTTTGTAAACAGCTTCTTCCAGCAAAGCAGTGTACCCTAAAAAGTCACCTTCGTTATATAAGCCAATTGTCAACTCTTTACCATCTTCATTTACCTTGTAAGTTTTTATTTTTCCTTTTTGAATGTAATAAAGTCTGGCCGGGTGGTTACCTTCGGAATATATAATCTGCTTCTTTTTATAATAATTTATGCTCCTGTCTTCGGCTAAATGACCGAGGGCATCTTTACCTCCAAATTCATTCAGCATCTGCTTTATACCCTCGGCTGTAGTTGCGTATTCTTTGCGCATCAACTCGGTTTTTTTTAACCTGCGCTCTACGGCAGTTAATAATTCAAGCTCTGCAAAGGGTTTGGTAATATAGTCATCTGCACCCATTTCCATTCCCTTTCTCAGGTCACTACGTTCTGCCTTGGCACTTAAAAAAATAAAAGGTACATGCTGCAACGATTCATTTTTATTTAATAGGTGCAATACGCCATATCCATCTAAAACAGGCATCATTATGTCGCAAATAATAAGATCTGGCTTACTTTGCATCGCCATCTCTACACCCATTTTTCCATCTTCGGCTGTATGCACTTTATAACCGGCGAGTTCAAGAATCTCGGCTGTATTTTCCCTGATCTCGATATTGTCTTCAATCAATAATAATTGTATCATAGAAAAAATTTATGCTGGTAATAGTTATTAAACGTTTAGTAATTAGCTGCACTGTAAATTTTACAGCAGCTTGGTTTAGTGGGTTTAGCAGTTTAGTTACCACACAAAATTGAAAACTATTATTATGCCGGATTAAATGTAATGATAAATTCGGTACCCATTTCCAGTTCACTTTCAAAGTTTATCTGACCATTCATTAATTCTATGTATTTGCTTACAATATGGAGCCCAAGTCCTGTACCCTGTATGTTAGTAGCATTTTTACCACGAAAAAAACGTTCAAATAAATGCTCCTGGTCTTCTGCAGAAATCCCCATGCCACTGTCTTTTATACGGAGAGAAATACATTGATCAATAGTATCACTTACTACCGAAATAACAGCTCCTTCCGGAGAAAACTTAATGGCATTGGACAGCAGGTTTATCAGCACGTTACGCAACAACGAAGGATCGAGTGATACCAATTTATCTCCTGTATGGGTTAGCACAATTTTTTGCCTTGGTTTAGCTATAGCCTGCAGCTCGTTGCAAATAGATTGAAGTAGTTCCTTTATATTGAACTCAACCATGTGTGCCATCACTTTACCATCTTCTATTTTTCCGATTGATAAAAACTCATTTAGCAAATCGGTTAAATTACTAACCGAAGATTTGATACGCATAATGTGCTTGTCACGTTTTGCCTGTTCATCTGTTTGCGTATATTTTGCTACCAATGACGCTGAGGACAGAATGGTGCTTAATGGTGTTCGAAATTCATGCGAAGCCATTGAAACAAACCGGCTCTTCAGGTCGCTCAGCTCTTTTTCTTTACTTAATGCTCTAGAAAGTTCATCCTTCGATTCCTGCAATTGTTGAAGCGTTTGCTTCAATTGCCGGGTACGCAATTCAACTTTTTCTTCAAGGTCATTGTTAAGTTCTTCAATTCTGGAATTGATGCTGGCCAATTCTTCCTTTTGTAATATCACTGATTTCTCTATTTCTTTCCGCTTAGAAATATCACTGATAAAAGCAATGGTGTAATGTTCATCGTTGCTGATAAAATTACTCAGGCTTATTTCTACCGGAATTTCAGTGCCATCCTTTTTTAACCCAAATAAATCAAACCCAAGCCCCATCGACCTTGGACGGGGATTGGCATCATACTCGCCACGATGCACCACATGCCTGCTGTGATACCGGCTTGGTATCAGCATTTCAATTTTTTCCCCTTTCAGCTCCAAAGGATCGTAATAACCAAACTGCCTGAGTAAAAAATTATTAGCCATCACAATCGCCCCCTTACCATCAGCCACCAATATACCCATAGAAGCATATTGAAACAACGCCTGAAAACGGTCGGACTCTTTTACGGCTATTTCCTTTTCAATATCGTTCATTCAAATTTTTATGTTCTGTAAAAATAATGATTCAACAACCAAATACCGTACTAATACGATTTATTTATGCTGGATGGCAGTTGCTAATATAGACTGATACAAATGCAGATTGCCGTGATAGCCCGTTTTACTTCAATAGCTTTTCACGCTCTGTTGCACTTAATCCCCAATAAATTTTTAAAAAATCTTTTTGCTGCTTTAATTTGGCAAGCAAGCTATCAATACTGTATTTGAGTGAATCGGTATCGTACTGATAATTCTCCACCACACTGCCTATATTTTTTATTTTTTTCAATGCTGTTGCCAACAGGCTTTCAATAGTATTAAACCACAACTGGATTTCACCAACCGGCCTTGCAGGTTTAAGCCGGCTATTACGGTATTGTATAAAATCATTGTATAAAGCCCTTGCTTTATTACGATCTGCCACGGCTGAATTAAATGCATCCATATCGCTCTCCTGGTTTACGATGGTAATTTTCATTTCATTGAAAGCCAGCCAGGTTTGCAGGTTTTCATTATCAATTCCTGCGTTTCGCATCCTTCGGGATGTTGCCTGCATTTGCTGCAAAGTATCTAACAACAAATGGGTACTTACAGAATCGGTATAATGAAAAACAGCCCTATCCTTTTTTGAAAAACCAATTCCCCTTTGAAATTCCTTGTGTGAAATTGGATGTTCCAGCAATTGCCAAAGCGGATCAAAAGGCATATGGGTCTCAATAAACTGAGCTGGATTTACTAAAAAATATTGTTTAGCTATTTTAAATCCTTCATCCCAGGTAGGATCGCATAAGCGCCATTCCTTTTCTACAAACACCGCACACCAACCATGACCAGTCCAGTTAACATTACCTGCAATCTTAGTATAACCACTTATCACAAATACAGGTACGCCGCATTTGGAAACAAGGTTGGCAAACAGAGCCGCATAATTTTCACAAACGCCTCTTCTTCTGCGTAAAATGGCCACCATCTTAGCTTCCGGATCTGTACCCCAGCCCCTGAAATAATACATGCTGTCTTTGCTGTACCGGATATTTGTAGTTATCCAGGTGTAAATAGCTCTTACCTTTTCTCCGTCAGTTATAAAATTATCCTGTACAAATTGTACGATGGAATCTGTAGCGTAGGTTTTGGATTTTGGTATTTGCAGTACCCTTCTGTCAACATCGGTGTAATCACTATAATCCTGTGCATTTACTGCAGCGCAAGAATAAACAAAAAAGGAAATGAACAGCAGGGCCTTCATACAACAAAATTATACCAACAGGTTCATAAATAAAATTGTTGCCGTCTTAATACAGTTCTGATTACTTTTTATCAGAAAAGGCTTTGGTCACATCATTTTCTATTGTCCGCAACTTTGTTTCGCAAAATGCAATCAATTCTTTTGCCTGCGCTACTTTTTCCGCTAATGTGTCAAGCTGAATTTCATTGTCTTCTATTTGTTCAACAAGTGTTGAAAGCTGTTTATAGGCTTCGTTATAAGTCATGTTCATTGATTGATTTTTTTGTTACCGTACTATAAATTAACTCATCCCTTAAAATGGTTTTTATTTCCGTACCGGGATTTATCTTTTCAGCATCGATTATAATTTTACCGTTGATGGTGATGATGGCATACCCCTTTTGTAATATGGTGGATGGGCTGTATGCTTTTACGGTTCGTTTTAATTGCCGGATATTTTCTTTGGCTCTTTCCACCAGGTTTTCGGCACTGCCAAAAAACCGTTCTTTCAAATTCACTAAGGCACTTTCAAAATTATAATTGTGATCAATAATACTCGATGCAACCTTGGTGGGGGTTTTATGCTGCCGGGCCATCAGGTCAACAATACTGGTATTTCTATCATGACCGATACCGGTAAAAACGGGCAACGGAAATCCTGCCACATATTTCGATAATTCATAGTCGTCAAATGGTTTAAAATCTGTTTGTGAGCCACCGCCACGAACGATAGCAACCAGGTGGTATTTTTCCTTTTGTGATTCAATTAATTGTAATTGTTGTACAATTAATTTACTTGAATTATCTCCCTGAATTTGTGTTAAAAACTCAGTAACAGTAAAGGCGTAGCCATATTGATTGTTTGCAATCTCCTGTTTAAAATCCCTTTGTCCATCGGAGTTGGGAGCTGTAACCAGCGCAATTTTTTGTAATACTGCGGGTAGTTCTATTTGCTTATTGTATGTATAATATTGTCCGTCTGCCAGGCGGATTAAAGAGGGGTTTTCTTTCAGCAGCCGCTCAAGCGTTAGGTCTTTTTCCAAAGCCAGTTTTCCGGGCGCATAGCTATGGTCTATTTCAAGCACTTCCAAATCTATCCCAAAACGTTTGTGAAAACGCACCCTTACATTACAGGTAATTTGTAACCCGCTGGCAAAGGGCTGACCGGTTAACTGCTCAAATTTTTCTACGTTGTAAAATGTGTTTGACCAAAATACGCCTTTCATTTCTGTGGTAATCAGGTTACCTTCTTTTTCAATAAATTTTAAAAAACACCAGCGCTTGTCTGTTTGTTTTTTTACATCCGTAATCTCGGCTGTTATCCAAAAAGTTTTCCCGGCAAACCGGTTTTGAATAGCATCATCTATTTCGTTTATAAGTTCGGAAAGTTTTAATTGCTGTGGCATTTTGTTGAATAAAAATATTTTAGGAGTTAATTTTTTTAAAGTTCATTGGATAAATATTCAATCTGTTTTTTTAAAATGTTATCGGGATCAGGAAAGTATTTTCATCTAAGCCCATGTATGTTTCATGATTTTTCAATATAAAAATACCGCCCGGTTTTCTACCATTATTAATTAAAAAGTATGCTATCTCCAAAAAAATCTGCCTGCAAAATTCAAGACAGATAAATATTCTCAATTAGATTTCAAACAGCATATTTCTTTACCAGCTTCAAACTTAATTTATATAAGCGACTGAGCAAAAAACAAACTTAGACAAGCGAAAGAGTGTAAGCTTTTTTTGCGAATCTTGTTGCAATCCGGCAACAAACAATTTTCCGGAAATTAATCAGTTATTGCTGCAATTGAATATAATAAAAAGTAGAAAAAGGGTAAATAAGATAACCGTAAATTGTGTAACTAAAATCAAAAATATGCCGCTAATTCTCCCTGTAAAAGGTATCCTGCCAGCAATGGGCACCAACTGTTTTATAGCACCCAATGCCACTATTGTTGGCGATGTAATAATGGGTGATGATTGCAGTGTATGGTTCAACGCAGTCATCCGGGGCGATGTAAACAGCATTCGCATTGGCAACAAGGTAAATGTGCAGGATGGAGCAGTTATTCATTGCACTTATGAGAAAACCAAAGCCATTATTGGAAATAATGTTAGCATCGGACACAATGCAATTGTACATGGATGCGTTATATGTGATAATGTGCTGATAGGGATGGGTGCAATTGTGATGGATAATGTGCAGGTTGGCAGTAACAGCATAGTAGCAGCGGGTGCGGTAGTACTTGAAAACACAGTAATTGAGCCGGGCAGTATCTATGCAGGTGTGCCTGCTAAAAAAGTAAAAGACATATCTCAGGAACTGATAAACGGAGAAATAAACAGGATTGCAAATAATTATTTGATGTATAGTGGGTGGTTTGTGCCCCCATCCCCTGAAGGGGGGTAACGAAAAGTTCTAATTATAGTTGCAATTTGCCAGAGTACCGTGCGGTTTGCAACAAATGATTGTTTGTCATAAATATGGGTAAAGGCGCAAAATAAATTTATATTTATAGGATGAAAAAAATTTTAATAGCAATTGTAGGCATGTACTTTTTAAGTGCTTGTTCAGTTTTTAGAAAGACTGAAAAATATGGCTGCCCAAGTAATGGCAGAAATATTGGTGCTGAAAAATTAGCAGCCGGAGATGAAAAAGCTATGAAGGCAAATTCAAAGGCAAAATATAAAGGTGGGAAAATGAGCTATTAAAAAGAAGCATAAAGGCATAAGCCGGCAACTGGAATTGTAAATAATCCGAAACCAATAAACCCCTATACTATGTGTTACCATTTAACTTCAAAGCAAGGCAGTACAGAAGCTGTAATTGACGACAATTGCGGCATCTCTAAATTTTACGCCATTGCAGAAACCCTGTCAGCCGATTTACAGATAGATTTTTTAAACCAGGTAGATGATGCAGAAAGTCTTGAATGGGATTTCAAATACAAGAACCAATTACTGACTTTGCATTACAGCATTTTTAATGGTGTGTCTATTGCGCCTCAAAGAGGAAAGAGTGTACAACAGCAAAATAATGCTGTGGTTGAAATCTCACACTATCTAGAAAGAAGAGCCTATTAATTAATAGGTTTTTTCCTCGATGGTTTCCAAAATGGTAAGGTAGCTAATATACCGCTCCATATAAATTGTGCCCTCATTTACTGCAGCTTTAATTGCACAACCGGGCTCATTAATATGCATGCAGTTATTAAACTGGCAATCATTTATAAGGATACGCATTTCAGGAAAATAATGAGACAATTCATTTTTGGGGATATCTACCAGTCCAAGCTCTCTTATGCCGGGGGTATCAATAATTTTGCCACCACCGGGAAGATCGAACATTTCGGCAAAGGTGGTGGTGTGCAATCCTTTGCCACTCCAGCCGCTTACGTTCTGCGTACGCAAGGCAAGTTCCGGAAACATTTTGTTGATGAAAGAGGATTTGCCAACACCTGAATGCCCTGATAACAAGGTTGTTTTATCTTTCAATAATTGAACGATTGTATCCACCCCCTCGCCGGTATTAATGCTCATTGCCTGCACTTTATACCCAATGGCAGTGTACATTTCATCAACTGCTGCCAACCTGTCCAACTCCTTTTCTCCATAAACATCCTTCTTATTAAATACTATTATTGCCGGTACGTGATAGGCTTCTGCAGTTACTAAAAACCGATCTATAAATCCCTGCGATGTTTTGGGATCTTTTAATGTTGCAAACAACAGCGACTGATCAATATTTGATGCAATAATGTGGTGCTTGTGTTTATTGGCAGGTGATGTGCGGTTAATATAATTTCGTCTTTCCTCAATATGGGTAATGGTTACGGAGCCTTCCTTTTCATTTTCTGTTTCAATATGTACGATATCGCCCACTGCAATAGGATTGGTACTGGTAAGGCCATCAATCTTAAATTTCCCCAATATACGGGCATTAAAAAATTGTCCCTGCTCATCCTGCACAATGTACCAACTGCCGGTACTTTTATAAACGGTTGCCTTCATTGAGTGCAAGTTAAATAAAGAATGAAGTAATGTAGAGATTTTAGTAAAGTTGACACCATGTACTAAAGTTTACAACTATTAAAAAGTTATAAACTTTATGCCCAACCCGGCTACAAATCACTTTTAAGGGAACTTTTTTAAAACGGTAAACCGCAGGATAATTTCCAGCAATAACAAAGCCATTGCAAGCATCACAAAAGGAAAATACTTTTCTGTATACCTTGTATAATTGGTTATTTCTACTTTCGATTTTTCCAGGTTGTCAATTTCTTTGTAAATATTTTGGAGGCCGGCATTGTCTTTGGCCCTGAAATATTTGCCCCCTGTTTCTCTGGCAATTTCTGTCAGTAGTTTTTCATCAATAGTCACTTTTTGTTGTTGTATAACCACTCCCATCGGTGTCCTCATAGGAAAAGGTGCATAGCCATCGGTACCAACTCCAATCGTGTAAACTCGTATGCCAAAGGCTTTGGCAATTTCTTTGGCATTGGCCGGTCCAATTAGCCCCCCATTGTTTTCTCCATCGGTAAGTAAAATCACCACCTTACTTTTACTTTTACTGCCACGTAATCTGTCTACGCTGGTTGATAAACCATCACCAATAGAAGTACCATCTTCCAGCAGACCATTGCGGATATTTTCGATGGCAGATTTCAACACCGGCTTATCGGTAGTTAACGGACAAAGCGTAAAACTTTCGCCTGAAAAAATAACCACCCCAATGCGGTCAGTCAGGCGGCTGTCAATAAAATCAGCAGCCACTTTTTTGGCAGCTTCCATCCGGTTAGGCGTAAAGTCCTGCGCCGTCATACTTCCACTAACATCAATGCACAAAATAATATCCACCCCTGCACCTTCTGCTTGCTGTTCTTCGTTTTTAATCTGCGGTCTGGCAAGGGTAATTATTAAGCACCCAACCGTTAACAAACGAAGTAAAAATGGCACATGACGAAAAATTGTTTTCCAGGAAGATAACCCTGCAAAACTTTTTATAGATGATACCTTCAGGCTTGCCAAACTGCGGTTACCGGAACGAAAGTACCAGCCAATCATTACCGGCAACAGCAATGTCAGCAAAAAAAATTGCGGCATGGCAAAACTGATATTTTTAAAATAGTCAATAAGCATAAATAACGCCCTACTTTGACGCAGGTTTTGTAGATGATTTTTGATGTAACACGATGATTGTTTCTTTTATAACCTGCAGGCAATTTTCACTATCACCTGCTGTTGCCTGGTATTTAGCAAATTTTACAGCATCTGCAAAACGCAGGCTGCCAGCCATTTTTGAAACCGTTTCTGCCGAGGCTTCCATACTTTTTAAAACAATCAGCAAATCGCCGGTTGTTTTATTAAGATGATTGGTATTATAACCCGCCGATAAAAACTGAGTAAAAATGGTTACGAGTTTTGAATGAAATAATTTTGTGTCTGCTGCATCGGATAAGTTGTACTTTTTTAATGCATCCAGTTGCAGCATGGCATCATCAAAAGGAGTAATTTTTGATTTAGACCCAACAACTGATTTGTTCTTTTTCCAGTAGCGAAAAAGCCAAACCAGCAGTGCAATTAATATCAATACAGAAATCCCACCGGCTATCCAATACCAAAGCGGCCATTTGTCGGAAACCTCATATATTGGCTTTATATCTCTCAATTGTGTAGTAGTATCGGAAACAGAAAATGAGACTTTAATGGGTAGACTGTCGCTGAAAAAATTGTAGGTGGTATCGTCTTTTACCGGATCAATATTTACCCTTACTACAGGCAGGTTCCATTTACCTGAATCGAAACTGGTGAGGGTAAATGTTTGTGTAACTCCGGTTAACTGGTCATTGTTGTAAAGTGAGTCAGTTTTACTTTTTTCAATCAATTCAAAATGTTGCAGGCTGTCCGGCAGGTTTAGCCAATTTACTTTATAGTCAGCACCGGCAAAAATGGCTTCAATTTTTAATTGAAATTGTTCGCCTATCAAAATACTGTTGTTGCTTACAGATGTTTTAACCAACGGCGCCTGGGCCCAACAATAGTTAGCAGCAACCATCAACAGTATTAAAAATAACCTGGTCTTTTTTTGCAACAACTTTATCATTTATGTCCCTTGAAAGGGTTAGTGGTTTTAACTTCTTTTAATAAAAAATTGCTGTAACACTTTCACATAATCCTCATCTGTACGAATGTGCAACAAATCTGCGCCAGCCTTTAGGAAATAATTTTTACATATTTCACTTTGCTGAATAAAGCGTTGTTTGTAATTATATTGCACCATGGCATCACTGCTGTTTACCCAGGCAATCTTTCCTGTCTCCAAATCTTCAACCTGCAGCAAACCTGCATCGGGCAACTGCATGTCCATTTTATCGTAAATACGCAGGCCAATTACATCGTGCCTGCCGCCAATAACTTTTAAATCATTTTCAAAAGATGCATCCACAAAATCACTCATTAAAAAAGCAATACTTTTATGCCGCATGGTTTTATTAAAATACCGGATGGCTTCTTCCATATTGGTAGTGGTGCCAACAGGCTTTGCAGCAAGCAATTGCCGCACAATATACAAAGCATGTTTCCGACCTTTTTTGGGAGCAATATATTGTTCAATTTTATTACTGAAAAATATCACCCCTACTTTATCATTGTTACTGATAGCGCTGAAGGTAAGCACAGCAGCTATTTCTGTAAGCAAATCCTTTTTGCGGTTTTGAACGGTACCAAACATATTGCTGGTGCTTACATCCACCAATAAAAAAACCGTTAGCTCCCTTTCTTCCTCAAATACTTTGGTGAATGTATGTCCAAAGCGGGCGCTTACATTCCAGTCGATAAATCGTACATCATCCCCTGCATAATATTCCCGTACTTCCCTAAAGCTCATTCCTTTTCCTTTAAATGCCGAATGGTATTCGCCGGTAAATAAATGGGTGGTTATTTTTTTACTTTTTATTTCCAGCTCACGCACTTTCCGCATAATTGCTGCGGCATCCGTATCCCCAAATGGAGTAGCGTTGAAAATCGTATCCGGTTGTATGGTTTCTTTTTTTGGGGGCAAGATGGAAATTTTATTTATTCAAAATCTTTAAGAGTTCAGTTTTTTATGCTGTGTAATTTTGAGAAGAACTATAGATTAGTAAGCTGTTCTTAAGCCTCCTTTGCGGGGTGGTTTGGAGGGCTATGGAACATTCACCACCCTCAATATCTCCTCAATAATCATTTCAACATTTACATTTTCTGCCTCCGCCTCGTAGGTTAATCCAAGCCGATGGCGTAATACATCTTTACAAATATTTCTTACATCTTCCGGAATTACGTAGCCACGATTGTTTAAAAAGGCATGTGCCTTGGCAGCTAGTGCCAGATTGATACTAGCCCTTGGAGAGCCACCAAAACTAATAAGCGGTTTAAGTTTTTGCAGGTTATGCTTTTCCGGAAAACGGGTTGCAAAAACGATATCAATGATATATGCTTCCACCTTTTCATCTACATATACCTGCCTCACCAATTCTTTGGCAGTTAATATTTCGCTGGTAGATGCTACCGGAAAAATCTTTTCAGCTACAAGTGCCTGTGTATTTTGACGGATGATTAATTGCTCTTCTAATTTGCTGGGATAATCAATAACAACTTTCAACATAAACCTGTCTACCTGGGCCTCAGGTAAAGGATAGGTTCCTTCCTGTTCAATAGGATTTTGAGTTGCCAATACCAAAAAAGGCTCTTCTAGTTTATACGTTGTATCTCCAATGGTAACCTGTCTTTCCTGCATGGCTTCCAGCAAGGCACTCTGTACTTTTGCGGGCGCCCTGTTTATTTCATCGGCTAAAATAAAGTTGGAGAAGATGGGGCCTTTTCGCACCATAAATTCATTTCTTGCCTGGTTGTAAATCATGGTGCCCACCACATCGGCAGGCAGCAAATCGGGTGTAAACTGTATCCTGCTAAAGTTTGCATGAATGGCCTGGGCAAGTGATTTTATTGCCAGTGTTTTGGCTAGGCCGGGTACACCTTCCAGCAACACATGACCGTTACTCAATAACCCAATCATAAGCCGCTCAATCATTGTTTGCTGCCCTACAATTACTTTGTTAAGTTCATCATTAATCCGGGTTACAAAACCAGTGGCATGACTGATTTTTTCATTTAATAAGCGAATATCTTCGGCTGTTTGTACCATAATTGTGAGCTATATTCCGCAAGGGGCGAAAAGGGTTATCTAAAATGACAAAAATAATTTATTTATAAGTTGCACAAAATACTAACAAAGCATTTACAAAAACACTGCCGCAATGTTTAATGGGGTAAAATAATGTTAAATGGAGTGCTGAATTACATGCTGAAATATTAGAAAATCGCTTTGATTTTATGGACAATTTCAACCTGAATCTATTTGGAAAAATTTGCAATCGGATTGCAAATTTGCCCAAGCATTAACTCAAATATTTCCCCACAATCGGCACCCGTCTACCCACACCAAATGCTTTGGGAGAAATACGGATGATAGGGCAAAACTGGTTGCGCTTGTATTCATTTACATTCACCATTTTTAAAACCCTGTCTACCAAAGCACCATCAAAGCCTTGTGCTTTTATATCTTTCGGGCCTTTTCTTCTTTCTATATATTGAAATAAAATTTTGTCCAACACTGCATAATCCGGCAACGAGTCTGAATCTTTTTGGCCCGGCCTAAGTTCTGCAGATGGCGGCTTGGAAATGATATTTGCTGGTATAATTTCATTTGTACGATTGATGTATTTTGCCAGCTCGTACACCTGTAATTTGTAACAATCGCCTAACACAGCAAGGCCGCCGGCCATATCGCCATAGAGCGTGCCGTAGCCTGTAGCCAATTCACTTTTATTAGACGTATTGAGCAAGATGTAACCAAACTTATTGGCAATGGCCATCAGCAAATTTCCCCTTGTACGGCTTTGAATATTTTCTTCAGCAACGCTGAATGGAAGTTTGTTGAAAACCGGGTTTAGTTCAGTTAAAAATGCCTCGTAAATATTTTTGATAGGTAAAATATCATAGGGGTTACCCAATGTTTTACTAAGTTGTTCTGCGTCGCTTACAGAGTGGCCTGTTGAATAGGGTGAGGGCATTAATACTGCACGAACATTAGCTGCACCAAGGGCTGTGCAGGCGAGGGCGATTGTAACAGCGCTGTCAATACCGCCGCTGCTGCCAATGATGGCTTTACTAAAACCCATCTTACTAAAATAATCTTTAATGCTCATTACAATAGCATCATGCACCTGGGCAATATTTAAACTTTCTTCTAAAGCCACCGGGTTTAATTCTTTATCAGGCATTCGGCCTGCCGGCTCAATAATGGGCTCAGCAATGGTGCCATCCTCCTTTAAAACAAATGATTGCAGGCTTGATTGAAAAGTTGGTAACTGTCCGCAGAGGTTGGCGTATTTATCAAATGCCAATGAAGCCCCATCAAAAACAATTTCTGTTTGACTCCCAACTGCATTGCAATAAAACATCGGCAGTTTGTATTTTACCACATTGGCTTTAATTGTTGCCTTGCGGTCTTCATCGTGTGTATAATCGAATGGCGAGGCAGAAATATTAACCATCACATCCGGCTGCTGCTCCATCAATTGGTCCATCGGGCAAATGCGGTACAGGGGATTATCGCCCAAATTCCAGATGTCTTCACAAATAGTGAGTGCAATTCTCTTTCCTTTAAATTCGATGATATTCCATTCGTAGGCCGGTTCAAAATAACGATATTCATCAAATACATCGTAGGTAGGCAGGCAGGTTTTATGTACAATACTCCTGATAGTTTTATCAGCTAAAAAGTAAGCTGCATTAAATAAATCTTTTCCTTCCTTAATATTATTTTTATCTGGTGCCCCAACTATTACAGCAATGGTATCTGCATGTGCTTTTATGCTATCGATGGCATCATTGCATTTTTCAATAAAGTCATCAAACTCTAAAAAATCCCTGGGTGGGTAACCACATACACACAATTCGCTGAATACAATAAGGTCGCCACCTTGCTTTTTAGCGGCTTCGATAGCTTCAATAATTTGCTGGGTATTATGTTCAAAATTGCCAATGTGATAGTTTTGTTGTGCAAGAAATATTTTCATGTTATGTTGGTTTGCCGCTGATTGCACAAATTTACACGAATAAAATCAATGAATTTTGCCAGTAAGCGGTTGCGTTTAAATCCGCTAGCTATCGAATCTGGCAGCATCAAGTGGTTACTAATTGAGTCAGTTAAGGCGTTGAGACGTTTTTATTTCTTTTTAACCCGCCGCCTTAACGGCAATTTATTAATTCTTTACTTCAACAAAATAAAGCGCACGTTCGATAGCTATTGGATTTGAATTGTATCCTTAAAGATTGTTTGCTGCTTTTCCAGCATCAATCATGTAATTTCGTAGCTATAGCAATACAATATGAAAAAAATATTTGCAATAATTGCCATCATCAGTTTATTATTTTCCTGTAACAACAACAATAAAATACCTGATGTTTCAGCCATAAAAATCAACCTGGGTACAGAGCGTTTTGAAAGAAATTTATTTGATACAAGTGCTGTTTCCCTGCCAATGTATATCAGGCATTTGCAAACAGATAACCCGGCATTTACCAATACCTTTTTAACAAAGATATTAAATGTAGATCCGCTGTGGCCGGCAGATACAGCGGCTACTTATGTAAATGGTTTTATAAAAGCTTATAGATTGCTTTACAACGATGTTGAAAAAAAGTTTGCCGATTTTTCAACCTATGAAAATGAAATAAAGTTTGCCTTACAATTAGTTAAATACTATTTTCCGGATTACAAAACACCGGAAAAAATCGTTACCTATATTGGCCCGCCGGATGGCTTTGGAGATATTCTTGCGCCTGAAGGTATATTGGTAGGTTTACACCATCATTTAGGTAAAGACTATGCATTATACAAAACTGAAATGGTGCAACAGTTTTACCCGGAATACATCTCCCGGCAATTTGAGCCAGACTTTATAACTATCAATGCAATAAAAAATATTGCAGCTGATATCTATCCGGAAAAAGATGATGACCAGCCATTGGTGAATCAAATGATTGAGAAAGGAAAGCGGCTGTTTCTGTTACAAAAATTATTACCAAAAACAGCAGCGTATAAACTGATTGGTTACACCGAAGATCAATTTAAAGACTGCAATGCTCATGAGGCAGTAATATGGGATATGTTTATAAAAAATAACCTGCTGCAAAGTATTGACAAGAATATGATGAGAAACTATGTAGATGAGGGCCCAACTACACAAGAATTAGGCGCAGGCTCTCCGGGTAATATCGGATCGTTTGCAGGCTGGCAAATTGTAAATAAATATATGCAGAAAAATACTGCAATTACGCTACAGCAGTTAATCAACATCGATGCGGAAACCATTTTTAGAGAAGCAAAGTATAAGCCTTAGGAAAAGGTTTAGAGGTTTAGAAAAAGGTTTAGAGGTTTAGAAGAAAGTTTAGTTGTTTAGAAAAAACGTTTAGGAGAATCTTATCACTTAAGCTGCTTGTGCAGACCTGAGAACTCTTTTTGTAACCAACTGCTGCTCACCAAGACTTTTCATTACTCTAAAATGCGATGCAAGTGCCTGCAGCATTGTATCATATTTATTATAAGGCAGGTTAAACTCTTTGCATTTTTCCATTACAATTTTACTGATTGCAGGGTAGTGTACATGGCTAACTTTTGGGAATAAATGATGCTCTATCTGGTAATTTAATCCTCCTACAAACCAGGAGATAACCTTGTTCCCCATTGCAAAATTGGAAGACGTTTTTAGTTCATGCTCTGCCCATGCTGTTTCCAGGTGCTTGGTTTCATCTAAAGCTACAGTTTCAAACTCCGTATTTTCTACCACATGTGCCAATTGAAATACAAGTGATAAGGTAAGCCCCATCACAGCATGTAACACAAAAAAACCTGCAAGCCATGGGCCAACACCCCAAACTATTGCAGGCAGCACCATATAAAAAGTAACATACAAAATCTTGGTAGCCCAAAAAACAATATGACTTTTAGTATTCATCTTCCAGGCATCTGTTGTATAAATTTTATGAGTAAAATATTTGGTAAAATCCATAAAGAACAGCCAGAAAATAGAAGACAAAGCGTAGATAGGAACCAGGTATAAATGTTGCACTTTGTGAGCCGGTACCCATTTCTGGCTTTCACATTGACGTATAATGGGACTCTTTGCAATGTCGTCATCTATGCCATCAACATTGGTATAGGTATGATGTATGATGTTGTGTTTTTGTTTCCAAAAAAATGAACTTGCACCAAGTGCATTTGCAGATAAACCCAAGCCATCATTTATCCATTGTTTGGTGCTATAGCTTCCATGGTTGGCATCATGCATAACGGAAAATCCTATGCAGGCAAAATTATAACCCAACAATGCGCACAATAATAATGCAACCAACGTTCCGGGGTGCAGAAACATTAAACAACTGTAAATGGCAATTGCACTACCGATAAGCACTAATGTTTTAATGTACAATCTCCAATCACCTGTTTTTTTAATTTTCTTTTGTGTGAAATACTCGTCTACAGAGGCTTTCAGGCTTTGGTAAAAAAGGTTATTGCGGTTGTCGAAAGTAACTTTTGCCATTTAATTGCAATATTGGATATTATAGAAAAATTGTTGAAACTATTGTAGGGAGAATATTATAAAATGAAGATAACTGAAAAAACCTGTTTAATTCATTTTAAAAGGCACGGTCATTTCAAAAGCAGGAATTGTAACATCAAATTGTTTTTTATTGAGTACATTTTCCATTAAATAAGTGCCATACATTTTCCCCATCTCTGTCTTTAAGTTGCATCCGCTTATATATTGATATTGAGTGCCGGGATTGATTTGTGGCTGCACGCCAATAACTCCCTCGCCTTCCACCTCACGCAAACTGCCTGCAGCATCAAAAATATACCAGTGCCTGCGAAGCAACTGAACCGGATATGTATTATTGTTATCGATGGTAATGCGGTAAGCAAACATAAACTCATTATTCAATGGGTTGCTGTATTCCGGCTGATAAAAGGTTTCTACCGAAACTGTAACACCTTCTGATATTTTTGAAATCATTGTAATAAATTGAGTATTGTAAATGTAACTAAAAGCTTGGTATTTTGCGTTAATTTAGATTCTTCATAATTGTTAATTATAGAAATATGCCCATCGAAACACATAAATACAGTAATGGCGAAATAACTATTTTGTGGCAGCCAGACAAATGCATTCATTCCGGCATTTGTTTTAAAGGGTTTCCAGTTGTATTTGACCCCAAGGAGAAAACCATGGATTGAATCAGGTCAGGCTTCTACCGATACAATTATTCAACAGGTAAAAAAATGCCCCAGTGGTGCCTTGTCAATTTTGAATAAACCAGGCGGCACTTTGCAAAAATTAAAATGACGCATCAATTTGTGAATGATCAATGGTGAAATATCGACCATTCACCATTGACCATTCACGTTTAGATTAACACTAGTACATATTGCATTATTTAACCAATTTTCTTTGTAAGTTTGTACCCATTCTTTAACAACCATTGCAGCACTTTATCCCGGTTATCGCCCTGTATAATAATCTCTCCATCTTTTACCGAACCTCCTGTACCACAAAGAGATTTAAGTTTTTTCCCTAACTCTTCTCTGTCTTTTTCTAAACCAGTAAAGCCTGTGACCAAGGTTACCATTTTACCAGCACGCTGCTTTTTATCTACATTGATCCGCAATTTTTGTGCTGTCGGCTCAAGTGTAACCTGTTCTTCAAAAGATGCTGTTTCAATCTTAAAATTAGGGTTTGTAGAGTAAACCAATCCTCCCAAAGAGTTGATTTTTTTATTTATCATAACAACATTTTTAAAGATTTGTTTAAATAGTAGTTTTTGCTTTTAAGCTTAAATCCAGGCTTCGTGCCTGGTGTATAATGGCGCCGCTGGATACATAGTCAACGCCGGTAGCAGCATAGGATTCTATGTTTTGCAGGTTAACTCCGCCGCTTGCTTCGGTTTCATATTTACCATCAATAATTTTTAATGCAGCAACTATTTCTACAGGGGTAAAATTATCCAGCATTATCACCTGTATTTTTCCCGTTGCCATTACTTTTTTAACATCTTCCAAACTCCTGGTTTCTACTTCTATCCGCAAACCTGGTTTAATTGTTTGAACATAGTTGCAGGCTTTTTCAATTGCCTTTTCAATACCACCGCAGTAATCAATATGGTTATCTTTCAACATTATCATATCATACAAACCAAACCGGTGATTGGTACCACCGCCGATTCTTACTGCTTCCTTTTCCAGCAACCTGAAATTAGGCGTGGTTTTACGGGTATCAAGCAGACGGGTTTTATACCCTTTTAATTTATCAACATATGTTTTGGTAAGAGTTGCAATCCCGCTCATTCTTTGCATGCTATTCAGCACCAAACGTTCACATTTCAAAATGGTAGGTATATCTCCCGCTATTTCAAAGGCAATTTCACCGAATTGCATTTGGTCGCCATCCTTTTTAAACGCATTAAACTGCACTGATGGCTGCACATATTTAAAAATTTGTTTTGCTACATCCATGCCTGCAAGCACACCATCTTCTTTAATTTTTAATACAGCTTTTCCTGCAGCATGGGCATCTATGCAGCAGAGCGTTGAATGATCCCCATCGCCAATATCTTCGGCTAGCGCATTTTTTATCAGCATATCCAGTTGCTGGTTGTAATTAATCATCAGCAAATCTAAAAATAAAAATCCCGGCAATTGCTGCCGGGATCAATTTTGGATATATTTTTTATCGGTTACCTGTTTTCAAACCGTAATTCCTGCAGCAACTGCATATCGCCTTTTTGCTTCATAAAAATTGTAGTACGGAAGGCGCCATTTTTTGTCACGAGCGTTCCAATACAATACTCAGAACCTGCATTTTCGCCCTTGTGAATTATATCGAAACCTTTTACAGTGTTGTTACTAAAAAAGTCCTTTAATACCAGCTCAGCCTGGCTTTTACTGTAGCTGTTGCTTTTGTCTGGCATACTAATTTCCACGCTGGTATCAAAAAATCTGGCAACTTGGGTAGCGTTGCCCGCTTTCATGGCTGTAACTACGTCGGTGATACTTATTTTTTGGGAAAAAGATGAAAGTGTGGTAAATAAAAGGATAACAATTGTAAATATTTTTTTCATGATATGATTTTTTATTTTTTCCAATAACAAGCTAAAAAATTGATTATAATAAAACTATTATAACAGCTTTATCTTATTTGGAATGCTATTTTTCGATGTTAATTTAAATGTATTCAGTCTAAAAACGTGCCAATCAGGTAGTTTATTTGACAAACAATCCAATTGTATAAAACTTATGACAGCTAACCAATTGATAAAGCTGCAAATAAAGTTAACTTTGGCATATGAATAGTAAAAAAGCAATCCTCGTTATTATGGACGGGTGGGGTCTTGGAAAAATTAAAAGTAGTGATGCCATACAAAACGCCAAAGTTCCATTTGTTAGTTCTCTATATCAACAATATCCAAACAATACTTTAATTACCTGCGGAGAGTTGGTTGGGCTTCCCGATGGACAAATGGGTAACAGTGAAGTTGGTCACCTTAATTTAGGTGCCGGCAGAATTGTTTACCAAGAGCTGCAACGCATTAATGTTGCCATTAAAACAGGTGAATTTCAGCAAAACAAGGTATTGCTGGAAGCCATCGATTATGCTATCAATAATAACAAAAACCTTCACCTGATGGGGCTTGTAAGTGATGGTGGCGTTCATTCCCATATTAATCATGTAAAAGCCCTTACCTCACTTTGTGCTGAAAAAGGTTTGCATAATGTACTGATTCATGCTTTTACAGATGGAAGGGATACGGACCCAAAAAGTGGTCTTGGTTTTTTAACTGATTTGCAGGAACATCTAAATAAAAGCACCGGCGCTATTGCTACAGTTACAGGCCGCTACTTTGCCATGGACAGAGACAAGCGATGGGAAAGGGTTAAGCTGGCGTACGATGCAATGGTGAATGGCATTGGAACAACTGCAACAGACGTATTGGCCGCTGTAAAAAAATCTTATGAAGAGGGTGTAACAGATGAGTTTATTAAGCCAATTATAAACACAGGCACTAACCTGGATACAAAAATGAAAGACGGTGATGCGGTTATTAGTTTCAACTTTCGCACTGACAGGTGCAGGGAAATAACTGACGTACTTACACAAACTGACATGCCGGATGCAGGTATGCACAAACTAAACCTGCATTATACAACTATGACTCAGTATAACCACAGTTTTAAAGGAATAAATGTAGTTTTTGAGAATGATGATTTAAAGAATACACTGGGTGAAATTTTGCAACAACAGGGTAAGACACAAATCCGCATTGCTGAAACAGAAAAATACCCACATGTATCCTTCTTTTTTAGCGGTGGCAGAGAAAAACCTTTTGAAGGTGAGAAAAGAATAATGATCCCTTCTCCCAAGGTTGCTACATACGATTTAAAGCCTGAAATGAGTGCTGTAGAATTAACTGATGCCATTATTCCTGAAATTGAAAACCAAACAGCGGATTTTATATGTCTCAACTTTGCAAATGCAGATATGGTTGGCCATACAGGAGTGTGGGAAGCAGTAATTAAAGCAGTAGAAACGGTAGACGCCTGCGTAAAAAGAGTAGTAACCGCAGCTCTAAACAGTGGCTACACCGTATTGCTTTTGGCCGATCATGGCAATGCTGATTATGAAATAAATGAAGATGGCAGTCCTAACACGGCACATTCTTTAAATCCTGTTCCTTTAATTGTTATTGATAGAGAATGGCAAGGAACTGTAAAACATGGAAAACTGGGTGATATTGCTCCAACCATTTTAACAATTATGGGTTTACCGATTCCTACTGAAATGACCGGTGATGTTTTAATCAGTATCTAAACAAAAAAGCAGAATAGTATATTTCCAAAACCCGGTTTGGAATTACATCTGGTCAAACCATCAACCCGTAACAAAATACTGGAAGCATATTAACCTATACAAATAAACCTATAATAAAATAACCTGTAACCATGCTTAAAAAAATCGGATTGGGTCTATTAATTCTTTTAATTGCGATACAATTTATAAGGTCAGAAAAAAATGTCAATTTAACCGCAGCAGCTACCGCCAACGATATTAGTAAAGTAATGCCGGTGCCAGATAATATTCAAATAATATTAAAAACAAGTTGCTTCGATTGTCATAGTAATAATACCATTTACCCCTGGTATGCAGCTATACAACCGGTAGCCTGGTGGCTAAATGACCATATTGAAGAAGGCAGAAAAGAAATCAACTTTAATGAATTTGCCAGCTACAGTTTAAGGAGGCAGTATAAAAAGCTGGGGGAAATCATTGAACAGTTAAAAGAAGATGAAATGCCCCTGGATTCTTACAGATTAATACACAGAAATGCAGTGTTGAGTGAGCCAAAAAAACTTTCCCTTTCCAATTGGGCCCAAGCTTTAAAAGATACCATGCAACAAAAATATCCTGCTGATAGCCTTAAAAAGAAATAATAAAAATCTCAATTACCGGTTTGCAAAAAATAAAGAAATCATATAAAAAAATAGTGGCCGGAGCAATGTTGTTATTGGTATCCGTTCCATTATTTTTTACTGTAGAGTTTTTATTAAAACAGCATTTGGTACAGCATCGTATGTTCGAAAAAATAGAACAGGGTTATGTTAGTACTTATAGCTTTTCAACAGGCGACCTGCAGTGGATAAAAAAAGGAAAAGAATTATTAATAAAAGGCAAATTATTTGATGTTAAAACCTATACAATAACAGCAGATTCTATTACCGTTACCGGGTTATTTGATGAAGAGGAAGAACTATTGAAAACAAACTATTTACAGATTGCCAACAGTAAAAATGATCCACCTACCCCATTACAATTATTATTGCTGAAATCTTTTTTTTCGCCGGCGTTTACCAACTCTTCTGATCATACTCTTTTAAGCCTTCAATTTATTTTTGTAGATGGTAATGTTTTACCTTCGGTTGATGAAACAATTGTTTCAATGTATTACCCGATAGTTACACCCCCGCCAAGGAATTTGAGTTAAGTAACAGTCTCCACCCTTTTACTCATAATTCATGATGGGCTTGCTTATAATAAGCATAGCCTGTTTGCCAATATTTACTAAATGAAACAAATCTATTTAGTAGTGCTGTCATATGTGTTGACATCAACTTCTCATGCGCAAAATAAAGCTGCGGCAGATACCACACATAAGAATACTACACTGGATGAAGTGGTAATATCTGCCAATAATTTTAAAGAAAAGAAAAAAAATGTTGCTCAATTAATCGATGTAATAACAGCAAAAACCATTGCTGAAACCAATGCACAAAATACCGGCGATTTACTAATAAATACCGGCAAAGTATTTGTACAAAAAAGTCAGCAAGGCGGCAGCAGCCCTGTTATACGTGGCTTTGAAGCAAGCAGGATATTAATTGTTATAGATGGTGTAAGAATGAATAATGCCATTTACCGAAGTGGCCATTTACAAAACATCATTACTGCAGATCAAAATATGCTAAGCAGGGTAGAAGTGCTGTATGGCCCCAGCTCTACCATTTACGGGAGCGATGCTTTGGGTGGCGCTATCCATTTAATTACAAAATCACCGGTATTGTCCGGGACTGATAAAACGCTTGTTACCGGATCTGCATTTAGCCGGTATAGTTCGGTAAATAATGAAAAGACTTTTCATGTTAATGCCAGCATTGGTGGCAAAAAACTTGCCTGGTTGCAATCCTACAATTTCAGCAATTTTGGTGATATGAAAATGGGCAGCATCTACCCGCAGAAATATCCCAACTTTGGCAGCAGGGATTCCTTTATAGTTACCAACAATGCTATAGATGAAATAGTAGCTAACAACGACAAAAGCGTACAAAAATTTTCGGGTTATAAACAATGGGACATAATGCAAAAATTATTGTTTAAACAAAATGAACACATCACCCACTCATTGAATTTCCAATTTTCCAATACCAACAATGTGCCCCGTTACGACAGGTTGCAGGATATAAAAAGTAACAGGCTCCGGTTTGCTGAATGGTTCTATGGCCCGCAAAAAAGACTACTTGCTGCTTATGAATTAAATGCAGAAAAAGCACTAGGCTTTGACGCTGTAAAAGTCAATATCAATTACCAGGATATTGAAGAAAGCAGGCAAACAAGGGAGTTCAGGCGCTACGACCGTTTTGATAGCAGGATTGAACATGTAAAAGTATTTGGTACCACCATCAGCGGCAGAAAAATAATGGGTAACAACGAACTGTCTGTTGGTGTTGATTTGCAACTCAATGATGTAAAATCAACTGCCTTTCGCAGAAATATTATTACCGGGGCTGAATCAAAGCTAGACACCCGTTATCCGGATGGTAAAAACAACATGAATTACATTGCTTTGTTTGCACAGCATCTCTATAAATTCAGCAATCAGAAATTAGTATTGAATGATGGTATTCGTTTACAATCAGTACAGCTAAAAAGCATCATTAAAGACAATTCATTTTTTAAGTTACCCGATACAGCTGTAACACAAAATAACATCGCTGTTACAGCTAATATTGGCCTGGTGTACACTGCTTCAAAAAACACCCTGTTAAGGGCCACTATTTCATCTGGCTTCCGGGCACCCAATCTGGATGATTTAAAGATATTTGAATCCGCCACTGCAGCAAAACAGGTAGTGGTGCCCAATGCGGATATAAAACCAGAATATACTTACAATGCAGACATCTCTATTCAGCAAAAAATTGGAGCTAAATTCAGTTTTGAATTAGCTGGTTTTTATACGCTGTTTACCAATGCAATTGTAAAAGCTCCCTATCAATTAAATGGGCAGGATTCTATCAATTACAACGGTATCATTAGCCAGGTATTGGCAAGTCAGAACGTAAATAAGGCAAGTGTATACGGCTTTACAGCAGGTTTCAATGCTGAAATAATTAGTGGCTTAACCTTAGCAAGTACCATTTCGTTTACCCATGGCAGTTTTGATGCAGATGCATCCATAACATCTCCTGTTTATGAGAAACAATCCAACGGCACGTATTTGCTGGTCAATAAAAAAGTATCAAGCATTCCACTAGATCATATCCCGCCCGTTTACGGTAAAACCAGTTTAAAGTATGGGTACAAAATTTTCAACACCGAATTTTCAGTTTTATACAATAGCTGGAAGCGTTTAGATCAAATGAATGCATCTGGCGAAGACAATCAGCAATACGCCACTGCAGATGGTTTCCCGTCGTGGGTAACTGCCAATTGGAGAGGCAATCTTACTATCACCAAAGCATTGCAATTGCAACTTGGCGTAGAGAATATCTTTGATAGAAACTACCGTTATTTTGCTTCGGGCTTTTCTGCAGGTGGAAGAAATTATTTTGTTACGCTTAGGGCTACGCTGTAATTTTTTAAGCCAAAATTTTAAAGAGGATTAAATGTTTTACCATTTAATCCTCTTTTATTTTATACATGCAGCTAATAAGCAAATCAATTTGCCTATATTTATGGTGTAAACCAAGTACAAATATGACTGAAGAGCAAATGCTGGCTGGATGTCTTAGAAACGATGCCGCCTCCCAAGATGCTTTATATAGCCGATTTAGCCCCCGCATGTTAGGGGTATGTTATAGGTTTGCAAAAAACAGGGAGGATGCTGAAGACATGCTGCAAGAGGGTTTCATCAAAGTATTTTACCAGATACAGCAGTTTAGAAACGAAGGTGCCCTTGAAGGATGGATCAGACGCATCGTTGTTCATACCTGTATCAATGTGTTGAAGAAAAATAAAAAGTTTTCTGATAGTGTAGATATCGTTCAGGCAAGTGGATTAAGCGTTAGAGAAGAAAATATACCTTCTATTATGCAGGCAAAGGAAGTGGTGGAATGCATACGCCTGCTGCCGTTAGGCTATAAAACTGTGTTGAATTTATATGCAATTGAGGGATATTCTCACAAAGAAATAGGGAGTATGCTGGATATTGAAGAAAGCACGAGCCGATCGCAATATACAAGGGCAAAGGCAATGCTGGAAGATGTTTTAATAAAAAAGAGAATTATAAATAAGCCAAAAGAAAAAGTCATTACTGGTAAAATTGCAATGGCTAATAACTAGTACCGATATAAACCAAAACAACGAACGAACGCTTGTACTAATGAAAAACAACCCTGATATGGTGAGTTTTGAAGATTTTATACGACAGCAATCTGATGATTTCAGGATGTACCCTTCTAAAAGGGTTTGGCATAGTGTGTACAATAATCTTCACCCCGGCAGAAAATGGCCGTCAATTTCAATGTGCATTGTATTACTAACTACTTTGTTTTTGGTTGGTTATTTAAATACAAGGGATGCCCGTGGTACAATTGCTCAAACTCAACTTACAAATACAAACATAGCTAACACATCTACTTATTCTGCTAATCCGTTTTCAATTTTATTGAACGAAACTTTTTTATCAACGCTTGATTTAAACGGCGAAACTGATAATTTTACGGCTCAAGATAAAGTTGCTCCTCCTTCAACTTATTTTGCCAACCCAACTTTTACAACGGTTAAAAGCAATAGCGCAGTAGCAGTAAATAACAGCAGTAGTAATTCCAATATTATAGCTGATGAAAATCTATCTGCCGTTAACACCAAAGCAACTCTTATCAATAGCCATCGTTTGTTGAACACCACCCAATCAGGTTTAACTACACCAGCCAATAAAGTAGATGTGACTGATGTAACGAGCAGTTATATTGTTAACCAAATCCAGGCTTCTAATAAAACAACATTTGCAATTATAACTACCAACAGCATTATTGCCGCAGAAAGAAGCATTATTACCAACGAAGAAAATTTAACTGAAAAAGAACAATCATCACAAGGGCCGAACAAACACCTCAGCAATAAAAATGATATTAATGTAATTGCAATGCAGGTTGAGGCAACATCAAAAAATTCAATTTCAGAAACAGCGCTTGCAAAAATCAGCATTGGAACTGTCGGCGCTCCATCAGCAAATAAAACCAACTTGAACACAACCGAAAGGTCGTGGATTGAAAACTATGCTTTGTATAATAAACCAGTAACAAAAAAATGGAAAGGTAGAGTTGAAACCCAGCTATACATAACCCCATCAGTAGTTTACAGGCAGTTACACGATAATGCTGCCGGTAAAGACAGGGGTGTAAATCCCAATAACAGTTCTATCAACAACACTGATGTTAACAATAGTGTAAATCAATCACCTTCTCTTGGTTTAGAAATGGGCTTCAACTGGCTTTACCAGTTGCCAAAAGGAATAAAATTGAAAGCTGGATTTCAATTAAACTATACACGCTATGCAATTCATGCATTTGATAATCATCATCCAACAGCTACGTCGCTTAGCATGAACAGGAGTACCAATGATTTATTGTATGAAGTATTCAGGTCTACTCCATATTCCAACAGCGTTGGATTGGATGCGGTAAAATTGCACAACCAAACTGTACAGATTTCAATACCAATGGGGCTGGATATAAAGCTTGCAGGTAACGACAATATAGAATGGTATGCAGGCGCTACCATTCAACCATCTTATACATTAATGGGAAAATCTTACCTGTTATCTTCCGACAGAAGGAATTACGTAAAAGACAATTCCATGCTTAACCATTTTAACATGAACGCAGGATTTGAAACTTATCTGTCATTTAAGAAAGATGGCTATACATTGCAGGTAGGACCACAGTTAAGAACCCAGCTTTTTTCAACCAACAGCAAAATGTTTACAATCGAAGAGCGCTTAAAAGGCTATGGTTTAAAAATTGGCATCCGCAAAAAACTTTGATGAAATGTAATTTTGTGACAGAAGCGTTACAATTTTTTATCTGCTAATACGTTATTAAATTGCTCCAAAGAGCATAATTAAAAACTAAAAGCCACTGCCCCGTACCTGCAGTGGTTTTTTGTTTTACAGTATGTTTCAGGCTATTTTTGCTACATGAAAAAGATGATTTTGTATAGCCTTGCCGCCCTCTTTCTATATAGTTGCAATAATAAAAGTAAACAGGCTGAACAAACTACCAGCATTAGTGACAGTACGGTTAATTTTTTTCCGGTTACTTCCTTTTTAAAAGGCCAGTTGATTGCGTTGGATTCATTACCAATTACCGTTTTACGTATTGTTACTATAAAAGGGAAATCAGATTCTTTCTGGATAAAAAAGGAAACTGTACCTCCCCTATTAGAGGATTTTTTTACTCAGGAAATTAATACCACTAACCTTACCCGATTTTTTAAGGAATCTAAATTTAACGACCAGGGTTTAGATGCCATTACATTTACCTACGAACCTAAAGCGCCTCTTCCTGACAGCATTTCATTGAAGCATTGGGATGTATATGTAAAGCTGGAAACCGGCAAAGTAAAAAGGGTTTATATGATAAGGCAGGTAAAACAAGGAGCCGATATATTTATTTTGCAATTAACCTGGGTTACTGATAAATGGGCTAAAATTGTAACCATTTTAAATAAACCTGCTGGCGAAACCGAACTGGTAAAAGAAGAGCAGTTTGTGTGGGGATTTGTTGATTAACAGCTATTCAGCTTTTTAATTGTATCCGAGCCTTATTTACGGTTTAGCAATTGGGTTGTAATAAAATCATTCGCTCATTTATGTTTAGAGAGTTTAGATGGTTTAGATAGTTTAGTGGGTTTAGGAGTTTAGAAGGTTTAGATGGTTTAGATGAAGACCTACATAAAAAACCATTAATAGTATAATTGTATACAAACATTCATGACACAGCAGGAATTTTCCGACATATCATCTACCATACCAATTGAGCCGGGCATTTACAAATACTATGATGCCAACAATGATTTATTGTACGTAGGAAAGGCAAAAAGCCTGCGCAAAAGAGTTGGTTCGTATTTCTCCAAAACCTATACCAGTTACAAAACGCACGAGCTTGTACAACGAATCCGTAAAATAGAATTCACGATTGTAAACAGTGAACAGGATGCGTTTTTACTGGAAAATTCACTAATTAAAAATTTTCAGCCCCTCTTTAATATCAACCTGAAAGATGATAAAACTTATCCCTACATCGTTATAAAAAAAGAACCTTTTCCCCGGGTGTTTTTTACCCGTAGAAAAATCAATGACGGCTCGCAATACCTTGGCCCCTTTACCTCAGTGGGCAAAGTAAGAGAACTGCTGGACTTTATAAAACAGACGGTTCCTTTAAGAACCTGTAAGCTAAACCTCACTGCTGCCAATATAGAAAAAAAGAAGTTTAAAGTTTGTTTGGAATACCATCTTGGCAACTGCAAAGGCCCCTGCGAAGGCCTGCAAACATTGTTGGATTATGAAGAGGACCTTAGCAGGTTGAAGGATATTTTAAAAGGTAATCTATCTCCTGTTATCCAGCATTTAAAAAAAGAAATGCAGGAGCAGGTAGAAGATATGGCATTTGAAAAGGCTTCCATTATACAAAAGAAAATTGAGCACCTGCAAATTTATAAAGCCGGCTCGGCCATTGTAAATGAACGCACTGGCACGGTGGATGTATTCAGCATATTAGAAGAAGGTGATACAGCCTATGTAAATTACCTGGCAGTAACCAACGGCAGCATCATCCTTACCAAAACCATCATCTTGCAGAAAAAATTAGATGAGAATGCAACGGAAGTATTGGCATTTGCCATAGCACAAATGAGGGAAACTTTTAACAGCGAAGCCAAAGAAATTATTCTGCCTTTTGTTATTGATTATCCTGATGAAACCGTGAGCATGACGATACCCAAAGCTGGCGATAAGAAAAAGTTATTAGAGCTGTCACAAAAAAATGTAAACTACTTTAAAGCAGATTTACACAGAAATAAAATGCTGTTGCTGGAAGATAAAACCGATCAACAAATTAATACAGTATTGGAGCAGATACAAACCTACCTCCACCTGTCTGAATTACCGGTGCATATTGAATGCTTTGATAACTCCAATTTCCAGGGTAGCTACCCTGTGTCTGCAATGGTTTGTTTTAAAAATGGCCTGCCAAGTAAAAATGACTACAGAAGATTTAATGTAAAAACAGTAGTGGGTGCCAATGATTTTGCTACCATGACAGAAGTGGTACAACGCCGTTACAAACGAGTAACAGAAGAAGGTTTACCGCTGCCGCAACTCATTATCATTGATGGTGGCAAAGGGCAGTTGAGTGCCGCCATGGAAAGCATCAACGCATTGGGCCTTGCAGGAAAAGTAACGGTTGTAGGTCTTGCGAAAAATGAAGAAGAGCTATTTTTTTATGGCGATACTGAATCACTAAAATTACCATGGGACAGTGATAGCCTGAAGCTGATCAGAAGAATCAGAGACGAGGTACACCGCTTTGGCATTACATTTCACCGTAACCAACGCAGTAAAGGCAGCTTTAAAAACGAGCTGGAAGATATTGAAGGCATCGGCAAAGCAACCATTGATATGCTGTTGAAAAAATTTAAATCGGTAAAAAATATTAAAGCAAAAACATTGGATGAGTTGGCGGAAGTAATTGGTAAATCGAAAGCTATGCTGCTGGTAAATTATTTTAGTAGTAACCAAATGTGATGGGCCAATTATTTTTAAAGGAAATAGATTTGTTAGTTATATTTTTTGAATGAGTAAGATGACGGGTAGCTTAGTAACGGTGAATCATAGGCGGAAGACTTGCCTTTACATAAGCCTGCGCTTATGTGAGGCAGAAACATCACCTGAGAACAGCAGGGATAGTCCAAGCGGAAGTATTTATTATTTGTTTTAAAACAATTTTTTACTTGTTTTGTTTTTCGGCATTACAAAGTAGAATTTCTATAGAAAACGCTCTTAAAGTTTAATTAAAACTATATAAGCATGAAACACTCCTATTTTGTTATTGCTGCCATTATTATAACCGGTTGTAATAAACCTGTTTTAAATCAAGGGATTAATCCATCTTTCACCATCAAAGGCCAACTCTTAGAAAGCAGAAGTAATCCGATTCTAGTTTCCGGTTATAATCTTAGTCTGGGTCAAATTACAAATATTGGCATCCTTGGTATAATTGGTGATCTTGATTCCGTTAAAGTGACTGATTATGAAGGGAGATTTATTTTTACATACAAGGATTATAACGAATATGCGGTATTTATGGCAAATCAGGAGTTCAATGGTAATTTTGGAGAGCTTCTTCTTAATGGGTGGGATAATTCAAAGCAAAATAATGCACCTGCGTTATGGCTGCCATTTAAATGCTTAAAAACTATGATCTTGACACAATCTATCTTTTTAAAAACATTCAGGTACTGGTGCGGAAGGTTTTCTTCAATGCTCCCCTTAATGCAAATGATAACCTGGAAGTGATAACTGCCAACACATTCGGAGCTGACTACCGAACCATTTACGGGCCAGTTTCTACAGGAAGTCAATCGGTTGATACGATCAAAAATCTTAAGATTTCGGTATTCCATTTTACCGATAACAACTATACTTTACGTTCTGCTTTGAAAAAAACAGCATACCAAACTAATAGTGATATAATTGTTGGATCAGATGATGAAGTTTATAGGGAAATTTTACTCTCTTACCAATGGTTCTTTTGATGAAAGAATATTTTTGAAGCGTTTTCAAAATTAGCTTCCGGCGGTGTTCGAAAATTCATTCGCAAGCCAACGCACAAAACCTAAGCATCCCTGGTCTGGCCTGTTTTCAACAAAAATATCCCATTAGGTGCAGGCCTTCAGCGCTGTTGCCGATTGTTACTGATACAATGTAATAATCACAGCTACCAATAAAAACTGCTTTACCAATTATAACCGCCTAATTATTTTTAGAGGAACAGGCCTGTTAGTTAAATTTTTGGGAATGATTAAAGTAACGGGTAGCTTAGTAACGGCAGGCAGCAGGTCTGGAAACCTGCGCCTGGATGTATCTAGATGAATTCTCCCGACAGCAAACGAAACCGCTTTCAGTTAAAAAGGCTAAAGCCCTTTTGCAATTTCTTCAGCATTTACACACTGGTTACCATTGAGTATTTCGGGTAAAATATTGTATGAAGCCGTTGTTTTACCGGTTCCATTGAAAGCTGCTGTTATATAAAAAATCCGGCGTTGCCATTTCATTTGCAATCAAAAATATCAATTGTAATCACCCTTTACTCCTCAGTTCTCGTACTTGCTGCATCAATTATTTTTCCAAAGAAAATAGCATTCATCATTAACTTGCTGCCGCCCAGCCAAAAGGCCCTCAAGTTTGGATTGTTATCAATATTAATAATTCTGCCCGAACCAATTGTATTCACAATAACTGCCGCTGAATTTTTAATGGCTGCTGCATTTTCCTGGCTTACCCATCCGCTTTGTAAGGGATTCTCTTTGTAATAAAATGGCGTAGCGTACGGGCTTTTGCTCTTTTCCATAAACACCTTGTTGGCTTTAAAAAAACTAATGGTTTTATCCCGATAGCCATAAGCCAGCGGGTGTGTAAGATCGGCGTCAGCAGCCAATATGGCGCCACTCATTTGCTGTGCGCCATTAATTTCTTCCATGTTGGAATAGGCAGCTCTTTTACTGCTATCGAGTGCTGGCTTTACTTTTTTTAAACTTACAGTGCTAATGCTGTTTTGTGATGCCCATTGCACAGCCTCTTCCAGTAAAATTAAATTGCCACCACTGCTTACCCAGGTCTTTAATTTTTCTTTGTTCAGGTCTGTATAACTGCCGCCAACCATTATAAGTGTGTTGTACTTATTAATGTCAGTGCGGTTGAAAATAGCAGGCTCTAAATGAGTGAGCGGAATGTTCATCCGCTGGTCCAGCAGGTGCCATACTTCACCTGCATCGGTAGCGTTTACACCGGCGCCTGTTATCATGGCAATAGATGGTTGTGTAAGCACCACAAATTTTCTGCTGCCCATATCAATACCGCTAACAGCATTACCGGTTTGCAGAGAATAAAAAGGCAAGCCATATTTTAAGGCAAGCCCATCCAGCAGGCTAAACAACGAATCGCTTTTTAATGGCTGGTTATTTACGGCAATAAAAATACTTCCGTTTAAAAATTTTCTGTTAACCGCACCAATTAAAATTTCAAACTGTTCTGTGGCTACTTTGGTAATTATTTTATTTTGCTGCAACTCATACAACGCTGCAGGAGCCAACAGATCGCCCCACTCCAGCAGGTAGCCATAATTACTTTTACCTCCATTAACCGTTGCTTTCGGTTGATAATCGCCGGTTAATTGCCTGCCGTTTAAGCCACTGTTATATTGGGTTGCATTTAATTCGCTGTAAGGCATACCAAAAGCCAGCGGCATTGTCCAGGCAGTTATATCGTAAAATAAACTGTCTTTGTACTGCAAGGTTTTTTCAAAAATAGTTTTAATCAATCTTGCCTGTGGCTGCAGCATCGGTACAATAAAAGCGTCGTCTTTTTTGAATGCCTTGCCATCAATTGTAATATCATTTTGTGGCTGGTATATTTCAATTTTGTGGCGCAACAGCAAAGCAGAGAATAGGGCAGTTTTATTCCTGTCGCCGGCATCTCCAAATACGTATGCTTTTACAGATTCTGTTGATGCCTGTTGCATAGCTGTGCTATAAAAATCCCGTTGCCAGTCTAAAAACTCTTTACGTAAATAAAGAGCACCATCGAGTGTTGACAGGGCTGTAACAAACTGGTTTTTGATGGTGGCAGGAAACCTCAAAATCCCGTTCGCCGTTTCCTGGGCATGGCCCCGGCTGCTGGCCTGCTCAAACAAAATACCGATGGCTCCGTTGATATCCGGGTAGGTGGAACCCTTACCATAATAAAAGTCGTCATAGCTTTCTTTGGTGAAGTACAGCGAACCAATTTTATCCAGGGCTCTTGCATGAAACTTTGCCAGTTTACCGGTGAGCTCCTGGTTTTTTTCCGGTGTTAAAGGGTTTACTCTTGAGGGTACACCCGGTTGAAAAAAGAAAGTTGCATTGCTACCCTGCTCATGATGATCGGTTAAAATATTAGGCCTCCATTGCTGAAACCATTTAAGGCGGTTCTGGCTTTCCACATGCACACCCGGCAACCAGTCTCTGTTTAAATCGAACCAGTAATGATTGAATCTGCCGCCGGGCCATACTTCATTAAACTCTCTGCTGTTGGGGTCCGTAACTAAATTCTTGCTTTTGTGCTGGTTGGCCCAGGTAGAAAAGCGTTGCAATCCATCAGGGTTAAAAGAAGGATCAAAAAGTATAACGGTATTTTCCAGCATGCTGTCAATATGTTTGCCCTGTGCTGCGGCAAGGTAGTAGGCGGTGAGTAACGAGGCATTGGCACCACTTGGTTCGTTACCGTGAATAGAATGGCCGATCCAAACAACAATGGGCATGTTATCAATTGCAACTTTAGCCGATTTGGAAGGATCACTTAACAGCAAATGTTGTTGCCTTATTTCTTCCAGCCGCCTGTGGTTGGCTGTTGATGTAATGATGAGCAATACCTGCGGACGGCTCTCATAAGTAAAGCCCATTGTTTCCAGTTTTACTCTGTCAGGAGCTGCCGTAGCAACTGCTTTCATGTAGTTTACCAGCCTGTCGTGGGTTACATGCCATTCACCCACTTCATGATAAATAATGTCTTTGGGTTTAGGAATAGCCGCATTGTAACTTATATCATCCGGAAGATAATAACTTAAATCCTGCGCCGCTACCTGCAGCGATATAAATAGCGCAGTACAATATAAAAATGCTTTCTTCATAGTCTGTTTTGGTTTGATGATGAAAGTAGTTTGTTTGGATTGTAAAAACAAAAAGAGTTGGGAGGGGAGTTTAAAATGTCTGCTAAATGTGATGGATTATTGAACGGTGGCAAATGAATAATTGTCCACAGAAGGCATCGCTTGTTTATTTGTTAAGTGATAATAATAAGCATAGGTTTTTAGTTTTACTTTTCTGAACTCAAATTTAACAATGATTAACTTCAGGTTAATCATTGTTTTGCCCAACTTTTTATAATATTAATACGGGCGCTCGTTGTTTATTAAACTTGAGCAGGTCATTTTTTGAACACCATTTTTTATCAGTTTTTTTTGAAAAAACTTTTATTTCTTATCCATTCAAATAGTGCTTTGGAAGTTGATACCTCAATAAGGCCGTTCTATTTTTTAAACCTTGCAAGTGTTTCATGTTTTAAAAAATTAAATTAATCAAGTTCTTTAGTTGAAAATTGTAAGCGTTTGCTACCGGAAATTGCAAGGAGTTTAAAAACCTAATTTCATTATTAAAAAAGCTCATTACTATCATTTAGAAAGTAAAATAATTAAACTGATGTTCCTGCAATCCTATCAACCCTTATCTCCATTATTCAAATATGTCCATTTTTAAACAGTCGCTAAAATCTTTGTATTTCATCAATGAAATCTAAAAAAATGTTAAAACAAAATAACTTCATTTGCTCAAAACTAAACACAGCTATTTTTACAACAAATGAAAAAAATACATCTAAATCAGGCAGCCCTGCTTTTTCGCAAAGCAACCTGGTTATTTGTGTTTATAAGCCTCCTTTCTTTAAACTACTTTCCAGGTACTGATTTTTGTAAGTCTATTTCGCTTTCTTCAGCACAATCGCAAAGAGACATGTCCAGGCATGCTGATAAGAATGAATCAGTACCCTATTCAAATTCTGGTGAAGAAAAGTCAGATTCAGAAAACCAGAATAAAGATGTAGATGAAAAAATTTATTCTAAAAACAGGAGGCTGGTTTCTTACAAAACAAAACTGGTTTCTAATAGCCTTTCTCATACGGTAATAGAAAAAAATCCCAGGAACGATACTTTTCCCCGTTATTTTTCTAATCTATCCAATACGTGTTTTGTCTCACTTTACAGGTTCAGTATTTTCTAAATATTTTCCATCTGCTCATACAATGGCTATCCACTGCCGTTTACATTTTTAGTTAATAAATGCTACTTATTTACGCATAAGTATTACCTATTTACAATCATTTTTTTTAAATACTACCTTCCAAAATGAATAAATTATTTTACATAATTTCATTGCCTCTGTGTGCCTTTATGTCCTGTACTACCGCTACCAGCAAAAGCAAAGCAATAGATGAAGTACCCGAAATTCCTGTTATTGTTATTAGCCCAAAAGATACAATTATCAACACGGCTTATGTGGCCAATATACAGGCGTTACAAAACACAGAAATCCGCAGCAGGATACATGGTTTTTTAGAGGAAATTCTGGTAGATGAAGGCAAGCCGGTAACGAAAGGTCAGGCACTTTTTCAACTAAGCACCAGTGAGTTGGTTATTGGAGAGTCCAAAGCACAAGCCAATGTTGATATATCATTGGCCGAAGCAAAAACCGCAGAGCTGGAAGTAGAACGGGTAAATATATTGGTAAGCAAAAAGGTAATTACCCAGATAGAACTTGACCTTGCTAAAGCGAGGCTAAAGGCCGCAGAAGCAAAAGTTAGTGAAGCAAGGGCAATAGAAGCAGAAGCTAAATTAAAAAAAGGATACGCCACTATCAGAGCACCGTTTGACGGTATTGTGAACAGGTTACCACTAAAAAAAGGCAGCCTGATTGATGAAGGAACGATGCTAACATCCATCACCGACATTCGATCCGTATTTGCCTATTTCAGTGTTTCCGAAAATGAATACCTGCGATTTAACCGGATAAAAAACAGGGACAGCCAGGGATTCGATAGTGTGTCGCTTGTACTCAGTGACGGCAGCTCCTATAAGTACGCAGGCATTATAGAAACCATGAACGGAGAGATTGACCCCAGCACCGGATCACTAACCTTCAGGGCCAGGTTTAACAATCCTCAGGGGCTTTTAAAACATGGGGCAACCGGTAAAGTAGTATTAGAGGCAGATGTAAACAATAGCTTACTGGTACCGCAAAAATCCACTTTTGAAATACAAGATCGCAGTTATGTTTTTATAGTTGACAAAGACAATGTCATCCGCCAGAGAGCTTTTGAATATACTACCCGGCTGGGCCAGTTCTATTTGGTAAAAGAAGGTTTGAAAAAAGGCGACCAAATTGTGTACGAGGGTATTCAGAACCTTAGGGAAGGTACAAAGATTAAGCCCAAAATAATTCCCTTTGCTGGTATCTGACAATTGTATTATTTACAACCGCCCCGGTAATTCTTTTGACATATAATCCCATAAAAAAATAGTAATGGTAAAGACATTTATACAACGACCTATCCTTTCACTCATCATTTCCATCATCATAACCCTGCTGGGAGTATTTGCATTATTTACACTACCCGTAACACAGTTTCCGGATATTGTGCCTCCCAGCGTAATGGTTACTGCAAAATATACGGGTGCCAACGCAGAAGTATGTACGAAAGCTGTAACCACGCCATTAGAGCGAGCCATCAACGGTGTACCCGGCATGACTTACATGAGTAGTGTAAGCAGCAACAACGGCACCACCCTCATCCAGGTATTTTTTAAAGTAGGTACCGATCCTGATATGGCAGCGGTTAACGTACAGAACCGGGTAATTACCGTGCTGGATGAATTACCGGAAGAGGTAATAAAAGCAGGTGTTACCACCGAAAAAGAAGTAAACAGCATGTTGATGTATCTCAACATTATTAGTGATGATACTACAGCAAGCGAAGCCTTCATTTATAATTTTGCCGACATCAATATTTTACAGGAATTAAAGCGGATTGAAGGGGTGGGTTTTGCGGAGATTATGGGGCAAAAAGAATACAGTATGAGGGTGTGGCTAAAGCCGGAGCGAATGGTAAGCTACAATATTAGCGCAGAAGAAGTGGTACAGGCATTGCGCAATCAAAATGTGGAAGCAGCCCCTGGAAAAACAGGTGAAAGCAGTGGTAAAGCAGTTGCAGATATGCAGTTTGTAATTAGATATACAGGGAAATTTTTAGAGGCAAAACAGTATGAAGATTTACCCCTGCGAAGCATGGAGAATGGGAACATTTTGCGGCTAAAAGATATTGCAGATGTGGAGTTTGGAGCGCTCACCTACAGTATGGTAAGCAAGACTGACGGAAAAGCCTCCGCAAATATTATGATGAAGCAGCGCCCCGGAAGCAATGCGCAAGAGGTGATTGAAAATGTAAAAAAGCGAATGAAAGAACTAAAGGCTACCCAGTTTCCACCCGGGATGAAGTTTAATATCGCCTATGATGTAAGTCGTTTTTTAGATGCCTCTATACACGAAGTATTAATAACATTGCTGGAAGCATTTATACTGGTTTTTATAGTAGTTTATATTTTTCTGCAAAATTTCCGCTTTACGCTGATACCCGTACTTGCCGTACCTGTGGCCCTGATTGGAACCCTTGCATTTATGCAGCTATTTGGATTCTCTATCAACCTGCTTACGTTGTTTGCCCTTGTACTTTCAATCGGTATTGTGGTGGACAATGCCATAGTGGTAGTGGAGGCGGTGCATGTAAAAATGGAAGAGCAACACTTGTCGGCTATGGATGCCACCATCGCAGCAATGCATGAAATTACAGGTGCTATTATTGCCATTACACTTGTGATGAGTGCGGTGTTTATTCCTGTCGCATTTTTAAGTGGTCCGGTTGGTATTTTCTACCGGCAGTTTAGTCTCACCATGGCTATTGCAATTGTAATTTCCGGCATCAATGCCTTAACCCTTACACCTGCGCTTTGTGCTTTGCTACTTAAACACAATCCGGTGCCACCCGAAAAAAGAAAAGGACTACTCAACAGATTCTTTAATTCTTTTAATCTGGGTTTTGGAAAGATTGAAAATAAATACAAAGGCCTTGTGCGGAATACTGCTGGTCGCAGAATACTTACTATCAGCATACTACTTATTTTTTGTGCTGCTACTTTCGGTATTAGCACCATATTACCTGGTGGATTTATTCCCAATGAAGACCAGGGAATGGTTTATGTAAATGTAAATACCCCTGCCGGTGCAACACTTGAACGAACCGAAAAAGTAATGGATCAGGTTCAACAGGCAGCATCAACAATACAAGCGGTAGAGAATGTAACAACACTGGCAGGTTACAGTTTGGTAAGTGAAGTAGCCGGTGCATCTTATGGAATGGGTATGATTAATTTGGCTACCTGGAAAAACAGAACAGTGTCCGTAACAGAAGTAATAGAAATGCTGAAAGAAAAAACAAAACATATCAAGGATGCCAGCATCGAATTTTTTCCGCCGCCAACCGTGCCGGGGTTTGGCAACACGAGTGGGTTCGAACTAAGGCTATTGGACAAAACCGGCAGTGGCGATTTAAAAAAGACAGCAGATGTAACCAACAACTTTATTGAAGAATTGAAGAAGCAAAAAACGATAGGTAGTGGTTTCACCAATTTCGACCCCAGCTTTCCTCAATACCTCATTCATATTGATTATGATTTAGCTGCAAAGAAAGGTGTTACAGTAGAGAATGCCATGAGTACACTGCAAACCTTGCTGGGCAGCTTCTATGCCACCAATTTTATACGGTTTGGACAAATGTATAAAGTGATGGTGCAGGCCTATCCGGAGTACCGAAACAAGCCGGAAGACATTCTGCAACTCTTTGTGAAAAATGAAAAGAATGAGCAGGTACCCTTTGGCACTTTTATAAGACTGGAAAAAGTATTTGGCCCGGAGCAGCTCACCCGGTACAATATGTACACATCTGCGCTGGTAAATGGCGATGCTGCAATTGGCGCCAGTAGCGGTGATGCCATAAAAACTATTCAGGAAGTAGCAAAAACTAATTTACCCCGTGGGTTTAGTTACGAATTTAGCGGTATGACGAGAGAGCAAATTATTAGTGGTAACCAGGCCGTGTATATTTTTATTATTTGCCTGGTGTTTGTGTACCTGCTGCTTGCGGCAAAGTATGAAAGCTTTCTGTTGCCTTTGCCCGTGATATTGTCTTTGCCCGCCGGCGTATTTGGCTCTTTCCTTGGGCTTAAAATGATGGGGCTGGAAAATAATATTTACGCACAGGTAGCCTTGATTATGCTAATAGGGCTGCTCGGAAAAAATGCCATCATCATCATTGAATTTGCTGTACAGCGGCGTAAAGAAGGAAAAGGAATTATGGAGGCAGCCGTAGAAGCTTCTGCTGCAAGACTGCGACCAATATTGATGACCTCTTTTGCATTTATTGCCGGCCTTATTCCACTTTGTACCGCAAGTGGTGCAGGTGCAATGGGTAATAGAAGTATTGGAACCGCAGCATTGTTCGGTATGTTAATCGGAACACTAGCTGGCGTGGTAGTCATTCCCGGATTGTTTTTCTTATTTGAAACAATGGCTGCTAAAATAAAAAAATCGCCAAAAGTAACAGTAGCAGCAGCAACAGTAAACCATACAGCAGAAGAAAGTTTTTCACCTAACGAAACCAACCATACAAATGCGTAAGAATTTAATGATAAAAAAATATTACACCGCAATTACCTGTGCTATTTTGCTGCTCGCCGGTTGCAATATTCCAAAAAAAATTACTCAACCCAATAATATTAGCCGAATTCCGGAGGTTTACCAGCAGGCCATTTTAGATAGCAATAGCATTGCCACACAATCCTGGAAAACATTTTTTGCAGATAGTGTATTACAACAACTGATTGACACGGCGCTAGCTTCTAATCCCGATTTATTAAGTGCGGCGCAACAGGTAAATATCGCAGGTATTTATGTAAATATGAGTAAGGCACTAACAATGCCTGCATTGGATGCCGTTATTAATCTGCAGGCAGATCGTTATGCGTTTTATACGATGAACGGAGTTGGTAATGCAGACCTCAATAAAAGCAGCAATATCACACCCGATATGCGTATCCCAAATGTGGTGCCCGATTTTTTGATTGGGTTACGCAGCCAGTGGGAAATTGATGTGTGGGGTAAGCTTCGCAATATGAAAAAAAGTGCCGCCTCAAGGTATCTCTCCACGGTGCAGGGTAAACGCTTTCTTCAAACCAATCTTGTGGCAGAAGTGGCCTATCAATATTACGAGTTGATAGGGCTGGATTATGAAATTGAGATTGTTCGTAAAAACATTCAATTGCAGGAGCAGGCTCTCGAAATTGTAAGAGCGCAAAAATTGGGCGGTAGGGCAACAGAATTGGCCGTGTTACAATTTGAAGCGCAAACAAAACGAACCCGTGGTATTGAGTTTGCAGTAAAACAACAAATTGCAGAAAGCGAAAACCGTATTAACATGCTGCTGGGAAGATATCCACAGCAAATTAAACGGGGTTCATCCTTAATGGAACTGACCATACCCGGTAAAATTAGCACTGGCATTCCGGCAAATTTACTGCTTAACAGACCAGATGTAAATGCCGCCATGCATGACCTTACTGCTGCCTATGCAGATGTTGCGGCTGCCAGGGCCATGTACTATCCATCGTTTAATATATCCCCATTTATCGGCTTCCAGGGATTCAGGTTAGCGTCTTTTTTTGATGCCACTTCAATTGCAGCTGGTATTGCAGGCAATATTGCCGGCCCTATTTTTAATAGAAAAAAAATAAGGGGGCAGTGCAGCATCAACGAAGCGCAAGCCAAACAAGCATGGTTAAAATATAACAAGTTGATGCAAACAGCCGTAATGGAAGTACAAAACAATCTGCAAGGTTTTACCAACCTCGCCAGCCAGTTTAGTTTAAAGCAGGGAGAAGTAAATTCTCTTTCCGCAGCAATTGGAACGGCAAATGATTTGTACACCAACGGCTATGCCAACTACCTGGAAGTAATAACCGCACAAAAAAGTTTATTGGATGCAGAAATAGAAATGACGCTGTTAAAAAAAGTGCAACTACAAACGATGGTGGCGCTGTATCGGGCTGCTGGTGGTGGGTATCAGTAGCACGGCATTACGATGTTAGTAAAGACCAATTATAAGATTGATAAATACCCCCGGCCTGTGCCGGGGTATTTTTTTGTAAGAGTTGAAGGGTTTGCTTTTCAAAATATCGATTGCTGAATAAGGGTAAATAAATGCCCCAACGATACCAAAAACAACAATTAAGCCTGAGTCGGTGTCCTCAATAACCGTAATTTGGAACGATAATTTGGGATGTACCCTCAGCGACGAAGTAAATCTCAGTGGCTTAACTTTTCACCACAGCCTTCAATAACTTTTAATTTTAAAATCAAGCTGCAGAGTCGAAAAGATAAGCATATTGATCAATGATACGCTGCAGAAAAAATTAAAACCTGAGTATAATATCTTATCAAAAATGCTGAAGAAGTTAGCAGAAGAAATTGACTAATTGAAGGTTACTTTACCGGTAAAATATGTCGTAACCGCATTCAATCAGCTAAGCATTTTTAAAAAAATAGGTTTGTTTTTAATATTTTTTTGCAGTCAGTAAGATAACGGGTAGCTTAGTTACTCCATGCAACAACTTTGCAGGCATGCGCCCACATCCTCAAAGAATTTATACTTCACTCGCCGTGGCCTATAAATCATTGTGGTATCATCCTTTTGGCCCACGCCCATCCAGTAAAAAACTAAAGAAAAGCAGGTGGGCAATCTTCTGCATTACAGGTGAGCAGTTGCCTTTTTTAAAAGAATGTTTTGCAGCCAAATCTGCCCAGGATGGTGGCAGACAACTAACCCTGTTCACCATACCATCATCGGGACCGGGTGTGCAGTACAAGGTATTTACGCCAACGGTAGCAAGCCGTATAAAGCACATGGGACAGGGCTCTGCACTACTGAAAACGATTAGCCCGGGTTTATAAACATAGGCGTTCATATATTTTTCTGCATACTTTTTTTGTTCAAACTGTGTTAGCAAACTCATCTCGCCATGCAGATCGCTTCGGTGCAATTGCAGTTGGTTGTTGTGAGCTGCTTCCAAAATATTTCCGTTGCTGTCTACCAATACTGCACCAATACCATAGCCACCTTCCAGCACACTTTTTAATGCCTGCAACGAACTTGCTTTTGCATATTTATCATCGGTAAATCGTTCCCCAGGCACAAAACTTTTAAGATAGCCGGATAGTTTTTGTAGCACTGTTTTTATGGAGTCGCTTTCTTTTATCCCACAGGGCAGTGCGGCTAATTTTTGCATGTATTCACCCCTGCTGTAGGTAACGAAATAACTGTTGGGCACAGTGTCGGTGGTATTTTCAATTTGTGCAAATACGATGTTTGCTTTTGTAATTAACAGTAACAAAATAAAACGCAGCCAATTCTTATTCATTTGTTTTCTTTTAAAATATATTTAATAACACCACCGTTGGTGATAGTTTTGTGCGAAATAAAATAGTTATTAGTTGATTTACCATTGAGCAATAGCTGCTGAATAAACCTTTTATTTTTAAACGTACTATTTTTTTTAATAAAAAAATTTTTTCCTTTATAATATTTCGGGTTGAGTGTAATGCTGATTTCATTAAATGCTGGTGTGGTAACTGCATAATTGCCGGATGCCGGGCATGCAGGATATAAACCCATCATGGCAAATACCAACCATGCACTCGTGGTGCCGCAATCATCATTACCAGGGATGCCTTCCGATGTATTCGTAAAATATTTTTTTATAGAAGCTTGAACCAATTGTTGTGTACGCCATTCATTTCCTTTAGCATAATTAAAAAGAAAAGGATAAGCCATATCGGGCTCGTTCCATAATACAAATTGATTTTTATCGAAACATTGCTGTAGCTTTTCTGTAAACGCTTTGTCGCCACCCATAAGTTTACTTAACCCTTTTATATCATGCGGCACCATCCAGGTATATTGCCAGGCGTTGCCTTCTACAAAACCGGGGCCGCCACTTGGGTTCCAATTTAATTCTCCTGCTATTGCAGTTGCATCAAAGGGCATGAGCCAGCGTCCATCTTTCAATTTCGGCCTTATAAAATTTGTTGAAGTATCAAACAGATTTTTGTAAAAAAGGGAACGGGCTGTAAATATCTTTTCATCTTTTTTATTGCCCTGTGCTTTTGCCATTTGGGCTATGCACCAGTCGGCATAGCAATATTCTAATGTGGTTGCCACAGAACCCCACACAAAACTTCTTCCGGTATCTTTTGCATCGTTGGGAATGTATTTGTATTGCAAATAGTTTTTTAATCCCGGTCTTATTGGATTGTTTGGCGCTGATAAAGATGCGTTGTGCAGCATGGCTTTATAAGCTGTAGCCACATCAAAATCCCGGATGCCTTTTAAATAAGTTTCTGCAATAACCGCTACAGCAGGGTCTCCTACCATGATGTATGTTTCGTTGGCTGCCAGTTCCCACTTGGGCAACCAGCCGCTTTCTTTGTACATGTTTACCATGCTATTCACCATATCGCTTTGCCTCTCCGGATAAACCAACGTCAGCAGCGAATGAAGATTCCGGTAAGTATCCCACAAAGAAAAAACGGTATAGTGGTTATGCCCTTTGGCCACCTTTTTTATAATTTTTCCCGTCATGGATATGTACTCGCCATTTGCATCATTAAAAACATTTGGATGAATCAGTGTATGGTATAGGCCTGTGTAAAAAATCACCTTATCATCTTTTGAAGTACCATTCACTTTTATTTTGGAAAGCTCTTTATTCCAGTTGTTAAATGCGGCCTGTTTTACTTTTTCAAAATTGCAGACAGGTTGCTCTGCTCGTAAGTTTAGCCTTGCATTGTGGGCACTCACATAAGATACACCTACCTGCATGATAATTTTTTCTCCTGCTGTAACTTCAAACTGAAACCAGCAACCGATATTATTTCCTGTATAGTTATCTTCTTTTTTTTCGGTTACGTTATCGCCCCATAACTTTATCTGGGCGTTGTTTTTTTGTATCCGTATCACAAAAAAAATCCTTTGCCTGTTGCCTGCTCCGCAAAAATTACCCTCGTCCTTGTATCCTTCTACTTCATGTTCGTTTATCTTTTTGATAGATGCACCTCGGTAGTTACTAAGACTTCTCGATAAATCCAGCAACACATTCGCTTTGCCGGTTTTTGTAAAAGTGTATTGACTAATACCACTCCGCAAGGTTGCACTCAGTTCTGCTTTGATTGCATGCTTTGTTAATTCCACGCTGTAATAACCGGCGGTAGCAATTTCGTTGATGTAAGCAGATTTAATGGAGTCAACATTAGTAATGGGCGCACCCATCGAGGGCATTACAATAATACTGCTCATATCCGGACAACCGACACCACTTAAACTTACATGACTAAACCCATTTATAAACGGAGCCGCTTTTGTATAACTTGTAGCGGAATAGCTGCCGCCATTGGGTTCTGTGGTAAATGGATTAACCGATACCATACCCCATGGCACCACGGCACCGGGATAGGTATTTGCATTGTTGGCGGTACCAATAAAAGGATTTACATAACCGGCAGGTTGCTGTACTTGTGCGGTTGCACCAACAATTTTCAATAATAATATTGAAAGAAATACGAAGGATTTTATTACAAACTTGTGTTTCAATTGGAGAGAATTATTGTATTTTTCCGACCCTACAGTTAAAGTCCGTTGGTATTTAATAGATTTATTTACATGTTGAATACCTAAGCTACTCTTTTAATTTAAAAACAGGATGCCTGCCTAAGCAAACACCCTGCTGTGTACTAAAACGAACGATTGCTGCTATTTGAGATTTGAATTTATCATTTTCGTTATTGCCTCAGCATTTTATATTTCACCTGGTCGGTAAATCCAAAATTTACTTTATCCACTTCCAGTAAATTATCGGTAAGGTTTACCAGGGTGTAATCGGGCCCTGTTGTTGGGTCGCCAAAAAACGACACTCCGCCTGTACCTGTATTTAATTTCATTTGTAATAAATTAATTCTGGTAAGTGTCCAGGTGGTTTGTGGCCTTGCTGGTTTGGTGGTGCAATTCGGAAAAACGATTTCAGAACCTCCGTTATCACACTGGTAATTATTATTGGCAAAGAAAATAAATTTGGTGCCTAACTCACACGAAAGTTGCGAAGAAAAGCCGCCGAAAAAAGACAAGCCCTCTGTTGGATGATACTTCCAGGTGCGGCTTGTGGTGCCTGCCAGTTGGTCTTTGCTGGCTATAAACACCTTTATTTCTTTTGTACTTATGATGGTTGAGTTGGCAATTTTACCAGAAATTTTCACGGTATAAACACCCGATGTTGCATAAGTGTAGTTGCCAGGGTTTTCGGTTGCTGTTTGAATGCCATTGCCCCACTCCCATTTAAAATCGCTACAGTTAATACTTTTATTTACCACCGTAATTTTTAAGGCATCGGTGGCATCATTCGTAGTGAGCGTAAAATCTACCGCACTTACCTGTACATTTTTTTCAATTGTTTCAATACCCGTTGTATTTGTTACAGTAAGTTTTACCAGGTAAGTGCCTGCCGCAGCATAGGTATGGCCTGGTGTTGATCCGGAGGAATAAGTTCCATCACCCCAGCTCCAATGATAGGTGGTGCCAGCACCATTATCTGTATTGGTAAATTGAATGGTACTTGGGTTAGTAGTATTGGGTGCGTAAGTAAAGTTTGCAGTAGTTCCCTTTGGCTGGGTGCTTTGGTTTTTAAACTCATTTTTTTGACAAGCAATAAAAACCATCGCCAGCAAGCCGATGAACCCAATATATTTTAGTATTATTTTCATGATAATTGTTATTGAGGTGATAAATTAATAGCCCGGGTTTTGCGTAAGCTTGGGGTTCCTGTCCCGGTCAAATTGTGGAATGGGGAATAATAATTTTTTTGCATCGGTGATGCCTGTAGCACTCAATGCATCTGCACCATTATCCCAGCGTAGCAAATCGAACCAGCGCAATCCTTCCTGTGTCATTTCCCTTCTTTTTTCATTGCGTATCAATTGGCGCATAGCGGCCTGTGTTGGGGCATCCGCCAATGATATATTGGGTATGCCAATACAGGCTCCAAACCTAAAGGTTGGGTCTGTAGCCCTTGCCCGAATGCTGTTTAAAATATCTACTACTTCATTGTTGGGGTAGCCCACTTCGTTCAATGCTTCTGCCCTGTTTAGCAATACCTCTGCATACCGGAACAAAATATAGTTATCATTCGGCTGATTACTGTAAAAGTTTTTATATTTCTGTGCATAAATACGGGTGGGGTTGCTGGCTTTAAACATACTCTGTTCTTTGCGTACATCCACACCACTTCCCGGGGCATAATTTGCAAAGGCACTTTCTGTAGCACCATACACCGGTGCACCGGTATAGAAAAATTTAAGTACCCCGGTGTTATCAAATTGGCCGGGTTGTTCTACTGATTGACATTCCATAATAGACTCCTGCGTATTTTGACCGCCATCATTGCTTCTAAATACCGCTACAAATTTTACTCCGTCAATTTTATATTGATTGCCTGCAATAATCTCCTGCGCCTTGGCAGCAGCAGCAGTCCAGTTTTTTTCCCACAATAAAATACGCATCTGCAATGCTTTGGCAGCGCCTTTGGTAGCCCTTCCCTTGCTGTTGATCAAATTTAAATCAGGTATGCGTAAGGGGTCATTAAAATTCAAAGGCAAATCTGATTCTGCAGCAGTTAAATCAGCTTTTATCTGTGTTACCACCTCAGCCACTGTATTTCGTGCCACTAAATTTTCTGTGCTATTGGCAGATTTTGGAAAACTTACCACCAATGGTACGTCTCCGTAAAACTGTACCATGTGCCAATAAATAAATGCCCTTAAAAAACGGGCTTCACCCAATATTTCTTTTTTTCTGGCCAATAAAAACTTCTCATCCGGTATCAGGGCAACTTTTTCCAGCAACAGGTTTATATTTGCCAGCGCATTATAAGAGCCACCCCAAAGGCTGCTTATTTCACCATTTGTTGGTATCAGTTCCGACCGCTTTTCTAAACGGAACAAATCGCCACCATCATTGTAAGCCTGTATATCATCGCTTGAGATATCGGAATAAAAAAGGACTTTGCCATAAAAATCCCATGACATCATTTTATTGTAGCAGCCAAACAAGCCTGTTTCTGCATCAATGGAAGTTTTATAAAAATTGCCGGTACCTACTTCTTCTACTGTATCTTTTTCTATCACTTTTCTGCAACTGCTTACAGCAATGCCGAGCAGTAAAAAAGAGCAGGTGATTATCTTAAAAATATGTTGTTTCATCTTAATTAATTTAAAAGTTTATGTTTAAACTTACTACAATCGTTTTTGCCTGTGGGTAAGAGCCATTGTCGAATCCCTGCGCTATGTTGTTAAACTGTCCTGTACCGGTAAAGGCATTTACTTCCGGGTCGTAGCCAGTATAATTGGTAATGGTAAACAGGTTTTGAGCACTTACAGCAATCCTTACACTCGTAGCACCAATTCTTTTGAGCGTTGCCGGCGTCAGGTTGTAGCCGAGGCTGATATTTTTCATCCTAAGGTAACTGCCATCTTCTAAAAATCTGGAAGAAGCATAGCCGGTAGCATTGTTATCAGGGCCTACAAAAGGCACATCGGTAACATCGCCCGCCTTTTTCCAGCGCCCTAGTGCATTGGTGGTGGAATTATAATAACCGCCGCCGTAGCCTTCAATAAATTCCCTTGTTTGGTTATAAATTTTATTACCATAACTCCACTGAAAGAAAATATTTAAATCAAAATTGGCATAAGCAAATGTGTTGGTGATACCGCCAAAATGTTTTGGCAATGGCGAGCCAACAATGCTCCTGTCTTTATCATTGATGCTGCCACTTTTATCTATATCTTTTATAACCATTTTACCAGTAGCCGGATCCACTTTATCTTCTACCTGGTACAAGAAAAAAGATAATTCTTTTCCTTCTCTTGCAATGTTAGAGTAACCAAAACTACCCTGAAAAATATCCTGCCCGTTAACCAGTTTCAATATTTTATTTCTATTAAAACTAATATTGAAAGAAGTGTTCCACCGGAATTTGCCTTTAATGTTTTCTGTATTCAGTAATACATCAATACCGGTGTTTTGCAAATCACCCACATTACCCGGACGGCTGCCAAAGCCTGTAGTGGCGGGCAATGGAATTTCGAGAATAAGATTTTTTGTTTTCTTGCTGTAATAATCTACAGAAAGGGTGGCCCTGCTGTTAAACAGCGCCATATCAAAACCTATATTGGCTTGTGTAGTGGTTTCCCATCCATAATTATTATCTTCAATGTTGCTGGCTTGTGCTCCACTTGCACCAAGGTATGGGCTGTTTAAATTTATCCTGCCAAGAAAAGAAAAGTCACCAATTTCCTGGTTGCCTGTTAAGCCATAGCTGCCTCTTATTTTTAAAAAACTAATTGATTTAGAATTGCTCAGAAATTTCTCATCAGATACAATCCATCCGGCAGAGGCAGAAGGGAAGAAGGCGTATTTTTTATCAGCACCAAAGCGGGAAGAAGCATCTACCCTTGCCGCAGCAGTTAAAAAATATTTCTGATCAAAATTATATTGTGCCCTGCTAATATAAGATAAGATACCGTTGGCACTGATGCCGCTGCTGCCATTGGTGAGTGGTCCGTAAACCGTTTGCACCTGTGCGTTGGTAAGCCCGGATGCAGTTGACAAATTACTGCGCCGAACAGATTCCTGAACAGTGATACCTGCTAATACATCTAGCTGGTGCTTTGCGGCAAACATTTTTTTGTAATTCAACGTGTTTTCAAAAACATACAGGTTTTCATTAAAGGCCCGGGAAGATGCCCTGCCACTGCCCAATGCAGCCGGGTTGGGGGGAAAGAAGAAATCTTCATTTTCATTTCTTATATCAATACCAAAATTGGTGCGAAACTTCAAGTCTTTTAGTATTTGCCAGTCACCAAAAAAGTTACCAATAACCCTGATATTTCTTGATACTAAATTAGCTTCTGTTGCCAGTGCCACCGGGTTACTGTTGCTGGTGATGCTATCTTGTGCATACGTGCCATCGGGGTTAAATACCTTTATGGTAGGGTTATAAACCAATGCAGATGACAACACGTTTGGCCCAAAAACATTATTGCCATTAAAGGCATCCTGGAAGTTAGGACCACCATCATTTCTTAACCGGTTATTTACCGTTCTTGAAAAGAAAAGATTAGTACCCACTTTTATTTTTGAGTTTACATTAATATCAATATTGCTGCGTAAACTGTATCGGCGAAATTTAGAGTTGATGATGGTTCCTTTCTGATCGAACAGGCCACCGGTTACCGCATACGTAACTTTATCACTTCCACCTGTTAGTGCAATATTGGCGTTGTTAAATAGCCCTTGTTGAAAAATTTCATTCTGCCAGTTGGTATTTACGTCCGGTAATTGAGAGAAAAAGGGTGGTTGATTGGGAGCAAGCCTTGCCCTTAATTCATTGCTCATAATTGCATACTGCTGGCCGTTCAATAAATCGTAGCGGCGGTTTTGTTCCTGCACACCACTATTTAAATTAAAAGATACAACGGAACGGCCCGGCTTGCCTCTTTTAGTAGTAATCAATACTACCCCATTAGCAGCCCTTGCACCATAGATGGAAGCAGTAGAAGCATCTTTTAAAATATCAATGGATTCAATATCGGACGGGTTTAAACCCGCCATACCATTTATCTGGTCGTTGCCTGCCTGGTAACTCCCGGTGAGGGTATTGTTGATGGGCACGCCATCCACAATGTAGAGCGGTTCATTACTGCCGCTTATAGAGTTGGTACCTCTAATCCTTATTTGCACAAAACTTCCGGGGGCACCTGTATTATTGATCACCTGCACACCGGCAGCTTTCCCCTGCAAAGCCTGGTCAATACTGGTAACCTGCAGGTCTTTAATATCATTTACTTTGATGGTACTAACAGCCCCGGTTATCTCTCTTTTACGCTGCGTACCATAGCCAACTACCACTACCTGGTTCATTTCCTGATTTTTTTGTTCCAGTGTAATGTTGATGGCACCATTCCCCTTTACAATCCGCTCAATGACTAAATAGCCAACATAGGAAAAAACCAATGTAGCACCATCAGGTACATTGATGCTGAAGTTGCCATCAGCATCGGTGGAAGTACCGAATTTAGAACCCTTCACTTTTACAGTAACACCGGCTAACGGCGTTCCGCCAGCAACGGTAACTTTTCCGGTAATAGGCACCTGCTGCAGATTGCTGCCGGCACTGCCAATGGCAATGGAGTTGTCATCAAAAAATTTATAGCGGAAAGGAGTACCCTTAAATAATTCCTGCAGCAATACCTGTATGGGTTCGTCCTTAACATTGATGGAAAACTTTTTATTGCCAGGCAACACATCATCATTAAAAACAAACTTGTAGTCCGTCTGTTTTTCAATAGCGGTGAATACCTGTCGTAATTCTACATTTTTAAGGTTCAGGGTAATGCCTGGCTGGCTGTATCCTTTAGAATACGCCTGTAACAGGCAGCTTAGCAAAAGAATAGAGGTCAATTTCATGATGAGCAATTGTTTCGAATACCTTTTTACAAATCTTTGTAAATGACAGGTGTCATTTTTTTTCATACTTTTAATTTTGAAGGTTAATAATAAACCTGTTGCCGCACAAGGATGGCAGGTTAATCTTTCAGGGGGAGATGTTTGCAGCATCTCCTTTTTTTATGACTTTTTTTTAAGGGGAATTTCCAGGGGGCTGCAGTGGATGCAGGCAATTTTTTTTGTTAGGCATAGCAGGTCGTTTTGGTTTAATAATACATATTACCAAAGAGCTTCAGGAAGTTTGCAGCATCCTTCTGCTATTGATACTATTTCAAAAATCATTTTATCAGGATCAGGTTTTTTCTCCGCATTAATATAAGGGGTGATTTTATAGGCATAGTGATTGTTTTGGTTGAATGGAAACAGTAGTTTTTGTCTTACTTATCAGATCTAAGAAATCGTTTTTATTGTTTTGGCTTGATGATGATTTTATTTTTATTGATGTCGAACAAAAATTTATTATTACAGCTAAACTCCAGTGTTTGTATGGCCTGCACAATGTTAAGACTGTCAAACACACCAGTGAATTTCAGTTCTTCTACTTTAGGGTCTGTTATTTCAATTTCCACGCCGTACCATCTTTCCATCCTCCCTGCCAGCGATTTAAAGCTTTCGCCGGTAAACACGAGTTTCTCCTGCATCCATGCAATTTCTTCCGGCATTTTTAATTTGCTGTTGGTAGTTAGTGCCCCGATGGTATAAGCATCCTTTTGCAAAGCTGCTTCGTCTTTTTTAGTAGAGTTATTATCACTGCCTTTTTGATTGGCGATGGTGATTTTTTCATTCGGCCTTAATAAGAATTTCCTTTCCGGATCTTTATCGGTTGTAAGTTCTATCAAGCCACGAAGCAGAGAGGCTTCAACACGGCTATCCTGCGGATAGGCTTTTACATTAAAGGCGGTACCCAACACTTTGATGTTGATATTACTGCAATGAACAACGAATGGATTCTTGTCCTGATGAGCAACATCAAAGAATGCTTCTCCGTTTAAAGTAACCTGCCTGTTGCTTAAAAAATCTTTTTTGTAATTAATAACGCTTCCTGCATTTAGCCATACTTTGGTGCCGTCTGGCAATACTATATTGGTACGGGAACCTGCTTTGGTAGCCACTTCATTTTGTGGTGTTGTATTGTAATCCTTTGCAACGCTACGTTGGTTATTATAAAAAAAATAGGTGCAGATGGATAGAATAGCTGCGATGGAAGCCGCTGCTACCAAGGGTTTAAAATACCGAAGAAAAAAAGTTTTCTTTTTAATTTCATCTTCTTGATTGGTTACCTGCTGTAGCAATATGTTGGAGGATAGCAGGTTCCAGGTATTGTCAATATCTGGTTTTTCTGTATGTTGGATGGGCAATTGTATCAATGCTTCCAATATTACTTTATTGGGCAAAGCAGACGGATTGTTCTCCAAAAATAGTTCCAGTTCTGCCAGCTCTTCGGCAGAGGCTTCGCCATTCATCCTTTTTCCAAGCAACATCCACAGCCTGTTATTCTCCATTTTAAAGTGTATTTTGCTACTAGACGGAAAAAAGAGCGCATACCCCCAAGGAGAAAAAAAATATTTTTTTAGAAACGTTCTGTTAAGCTTCTTATGTGTTAAGGGTATTGACTATATCCCCGCCTTTTGTGGGAAGATGAACGGCCATCTAAACTATTTATAGGAAAGAATTTGTTAGGAATGGCAGCAGATTTTAGCGGATTAGGCATGACCTTTCAAAATAAAAAATCAGTAGCGTTTATGATGAAGATTGATGGCGTGGCTGATTTTCTTTAATGCAATACCTATCTGATTTTCCACTGTTTTAAGGGAGATATCTAAAATATCGGCTACTTCTTTGTACCTGAGATTTTCTTCTTTTACCAGTTGAAAAATTATTTTGCATTTAGTGGGTAACGCCTGCAACGTCTCATTGATGTGCGCCAGCATTTCAGCAGAAACCAATATATCTTCCGGCGTGCGGCTCAGGTGACCGATATTAACTTTTACTTCATCCAATTCAAAATGGTTGAGAAGATTTTCCTTTTCCAGGTAATCAAGGCATTTATTTTTAACTGATTTAAAAAGATATACCCGAATATTTTGAATATTATACAGCCCACTCCTGTTTATCCATATTTTGGTAAAAACATCCTGCAGTGCCTCTTCCACTATTTCTTTTCGCTGAAGAAAGGTCTTTGCAAAACGAAACAACTCTTTATAATGCACATAGTACAATTCCTTAAAAGCAACCTCATCATTGTGCTGAGAAATGCGGATTTGCAAAAGCATGGTATTGGTGATGGCCATTTTTAAAAATAAGTGATTTTAAAGCAAACTTACAATCTGGTTAATTTCGTGTAATTGAAAACTTTATGCAACTAATGCATAAAAACTCATAAAAATTACAACAACAAGATAAATACCAGCTTTGTTCACTTTTTTTTAAACACATTCTATTTACTGCTAAGTCACTGAACGGTAAAATTTTGCAGAAGAAATTATAATGAAGAAAATACAATCTTTTATTGAAGACTTTTGCTTCAAAAATAAGATGGGTGTACTGTAGTTTTTCTTCTGCTACCGGATGACTACCGAATTTGTTCAACTGAGTAAAAGATGGAATTGAGGTAATTATTATTCAAATGCAATAGTACCGTGGCAAATAATTTAAAGTATGTTATTGGTATTACTCCTTACTACTTGTACAATGCATTCTAATCAGAAAGTGAAGGCAAAAATTCCTGTTGCCGTTTCTTTAAATCAACATTTAGCAATAACGAAATTTGAAAAAAGTTTCGACCGGTTTCATCGTTTATTTTGTAATCAAACTGATGTACATACCCGGTTTGAATGGCTACTGCTTCACTCAATTCATATCCGCCGCCAACAAAAAAACGGTTACGCTCAAAGTAGGGCGCCTTATCGGTAAAAAAAATTTCATTCCAAACGGATGTATAAAATGTTTTGGGTATCAGTTTCTTATTATTCAATGGAACAACTGTATTCAATCGATACCTGAACCGATTGCGAAAGCCGTTATTAGTAAAGCGTTGTTCAGCCCGGTATCGGTGTTCAAATTTCACCCTTGCTACCTGTTGTTTCATTATTAATTGCAACCAGGTACGTATCTCCTTTTGCTGATAAGGCAATTTAAAATTGCCACCCTCGCTATAAGTATTGTACGACCCGGTACCTGTTGTAATTGAAAAATTTGAATGAAGGTTGTATGTTATTCCCCCCTTTATTTCGTAATAGTGATACTGGTTGTAAAATGATAAACTTCTTAATTGAGGCTCCACAAAAAAACTCCACTGTTTATTAATGTTCATTTTTACATTGATTATATTCCATGAGCCAATTTCATTTGTAGCATTTTGTGCTTTAATATTACTACCCGGGTTACCCAGTAAAAGCATTAACCAGGCAAGTGTTTTTAGTTTTTCGATCATTCACCGTTGTTTTCAAATAAGTGCTTCAATTACTCAAAAAAAATTGAAAGAGATGGCAAAAATAATTTATTTGAAAAATATTTTTTTCAATACTTTTTTTATGTCTGTGTCAACCTCACTTGTATCGTAGCATGATTTTGCAATAGCCTCACCGGTACGCATAATATTTGCTATAATAGCGGGAGTAAACAACAATTTATTACTCATATAAAATTCTTCAAAAGACTTAAAGTGATTTTCACTGCAAGTTTTAGTTCCGTCGGCATCAAAAGATAATTTTATTGAGTCGTCATTATTTTCACAATACTCACCATCACACATCATAAAATATTCCCAAACTTCAATGATACTTTCCTGCATGGCTAATCTTTCTTCCGCAGGTACGCTTTCACTTATACCAGAAATATGGTAAAAGAAATTGCCTAATTCAACGTTCAGTTTTTTACTAACCATCACTACTAATTTTAAATTAACCGGTTACCTGATTTTTTGGAGACATCAAGCTGGGTTTTTCTTTTTTCTATTTGCTTTTTTAGTGCTTCCACTGCATCGGCTATGGCTTCTTCAAATGTTTTACATTGGGCATTTGCCAACAAATCATTTCCGGGAATAACCAAACGGATATTGCATACTTTACTTTCATTTGTATCCGAATAATTACTGCTCATCTTTACTTCGGCCACTATTATTTTGTCAAAGAATTGTGCAAGCTTTGCCACTTTTTGATATAACAATTTTGTCAATTCCGCTGAAGCTGTAAAGCCCTGTGTTTGAAATTTCAGTTTCATAAATTTAAATTTGAGTTTTTTTATCGGAGGTTCATTTCAAATTGCCTCCCCCTTTCGGTCGATGACACCCGACTCTAAAAAGCGAGCGGTAACATCCGGTTGCTATCATCTTTGAAATGCAACCTTTATCATTACTTTTTCAAGTTTGTCGGAAAATTTAGTTATTAAAATGTGTCGGGTTTATTATTCTTTCCAATACTGCAAACGGAGGAAAGTGTAAAGAAATGAGATGGCTTATATTGCAGCAATACAATATCTCCAAATTCTTTTAACAACCCCGTTTCAGTAATTTCAATTCGGTTACCCCTTATTAAGAAACGTTCTATTTGATTCATTAATTCATCTGCAGTATTAAAAAGTGCATTTGCCCTTCGGGATTTATATAACCGTTGTTTTAACCGTTTATCAATCAATAACAGGCCATCAACACCATTGCGTAAAGCCTGCAATACCTCTTCAATTTCAGCAATCAAAACATTTGTCTTTTTCGTTATCATTATCCGGTCGGTTATAAATTTTGACAGCCAATAATTCCAGTGGCTGATAATTTCTTTTACAAGTTGTTTTAATATTTCTTCATCAAATGGAGCTGCATTATCTAAAAGCTTAAAAAATATACCGGAGTAAAGGGAGCTACTGCAAAACCGCTCCACTGCGTTAGTACCTCCTGTAACAAAAACAGGTTTTTCATTATTTCCGTTTAGTCTTTCTATTGTTTGCAAAACCTGTTTAAATAAACTTCCACAATTATTTTTTTCATCTAAGCCTGCTTCCTGTTTAGTTGTATATACCGGGTTGAGCCTGTTCTGATAATACTCGTAAAGCCTTGCATGGCTTTGCTCTACAACCAGGCAATAAAAATCTGTAGGCCTGTCAGCGTTGGCAGTCAATTCCAACAGGGATACGTACTTATTTAAATAGGCTACCGGATTTACGGGAAAACTCAAATAGGTCACCATTTCGTCTTGAGGCCTAAGTAAAACAGCAATACTCTTACAGTGCGAATTGTAATTTAATTTAAAAAACAGGTTTTTTAACCGTGCAAACATCTCATCCGTATACCCCGGATCCAAGGCCTTGCGGAGCATTGCATGTACGTTTTCTTCTGAATCTCTTAAAACATTTTGTATCGTCTTTTCATCCTGCATACTTGGGTGAAAGCGCAGCGCCAAACCCAGTGATAAAGCAGGTTTCTTTGTCCTTATTTTTTTAAAGGCGGGAGAAATTATTTCTGATGGAGCATACATTGTTCATTATTTATTGGCTATTTAATAAAAACATATCCGTTGTATTTTTTAATATTTTGATGCATTGGTATCGATAGTTTTTCAAATGTTTAAAAGGACAATAAGGTAGCAAGAATCAACCCGTTATTGTATTGAAATACATTTCTTCCACCTACTTCACGGGGCAGCTGTACTACCTGGTTTAAAAAGCCACCTTCTATCCGAACTTTTGACGAAAAACGATAGCCTAACAAAAGTCCTAACCGGTTTTGATCGAACACATTTTCATTTACATTTTTTCCAAAGCCAAGAAACATTTCGTTGTACAGGGCAGCGTAAGGTGTTTTGTCTGTAATTGTTTTTCCTTTTAATGGCACCTGCATACGAACCATATACCGGAACCTGTTTACAAAAAAATAGTCATCTTCTTTTGTCAATGAAGCATTGCTATAACGGCCTATCCACCTTTGTTCCAGCATAAACCGATGACTTAATTCTACCATGCCAGTTTTATCGTTTATAGTAGCCATTTGAAAGGCCCGGTGCTCTGTAAACTGCTTGCCAAAACCGTTGATGGGTATATCCCCGTAATTATAGGTTTCTATCCACGCATATCCCAAACGCAGGCTAAGTTTTTGATTTACCTGGTAATTGATACCGGTGCGTAAAAGACTTTGCTGCCAGTCTTTAATTACATTATCCCTTCGCCATTGGTACTCGGTATGAATGCCCCATTTTCTATTTAGCTTAATTGTACCATTATAAACATACCAGCCAATATTATTATGATCGTTTAAACGAGTGTTTTGTGCATATAAAGTATCAGAAACAAAAAATGTAATGAATAAAAAACAACAAACTAATTTTTGCATAATTATAAAATATGCGTTGGCATTATAGCCCAACACTACAATGATTTATTTAGTTGCTGGTGCAAATGGCAATGCAGATTTATGAACGATAATTTTCAACTTACCATCTTTTCCTTTTCTAAATACCCAGGTTTTCTCAACCATTACTTCTTTTCCGTCTTTACCTGTTACCCATACATTGCCCATTGTAATAGCCACGGAACCATAAATTTGAATACCTTCATTTTTTTCTCCGGCATTGTCATACCGTGCCTTTACCCAGGGAGCCAAAGCAAAACCTTTGTCGTTTGGATACGCAGGGTCGCCTCCGATAAAGTAGGCCAATGCACCTTTTTTATCATTTCTAAATGTTTGGTCGCCATAAGCCAATGTAGGTTTAAAAAACACCTTTCCATTGTCGTAATTGTATGCTTCTGAAAGAACCTGCCCGGCAAAAGCTTTGTAATCTCCACCCTCTTCTTTCAGTTTTCCAATTTTAACCAAGGCATCGCACCAAGCCTGTTGTGCAGCGTTCACTTCATCATAAGTAATTACATCTTGTGCTCCTTCTTCAACATATACTAAACCAAGATCGTCAATTGTTTTTTGCACTTTTTCGCTGGTTTGTGTAACTACTTTCTGGGCTTCGTCCTTTGCCTTTTCTGTAACCTGGTTACAAGAGGCTATCAAGAACCCTACTGTGACTGTTGCTAAAATTAAATTCTTCGTGTTCATTTTTTTTCCTTTATTTAAAATTATGCCTACTTCTTATACCGGTGTTCGGCTAGTCCGTGATCATGCAAGTATTCAACACTGTTAGTCCATTGGATAAAATGGCTTTTGGACTGTAGCCGTATAAAGCTACCATCAACTCGTTCTTATTTTCAAACTAAAAAGTTTCTCTGAACGAATTATAAAATTTCGGATTAAAAATCTGGCATTCTTGAATCTTGTTTTACGTTTAAGGCAAATTCGTAGGCGACTCTTAAGGCAATAACTCCTCGTGAACCTTCCGCAGTTGACCAGCCCTCATGCCTGAGGCCAATGTCAAAAACATTTTTTCCCAATGAAAATTTATCGCCCATGCCTAACGAATACAAAAAACCCGCCCTGCTGTTATCCCCTGTAAAAAATATTCCCCCTGCCTCACCGGCGCCATAAAAAGTACCGAAATAATATCGTACCCCGGCCTTTACAGGTATGGCAGAAATAGCGGCATTTTTTGTATTCAAAACAGGTTTACCCGGCATAAAATAATAACCGCTGCTTATGGTAGTACTTGCATGCTCGCCAAAAACATATTCACCTTTTAAGGTAACACCCGCTCCCGTTTTGTTGGTACCTGAAAGTGTTGGTTCAGTAAAGAGTGCTTCGGCACCAACACTGCCAGAAAAGGTTTTAATTTTATAAGCCTGTGCATCGCAACGATTATTGATGAAAAGCAAGGTTGAAAAAGCAAGTGCCGATACTACTATAATTGTTCTCATTACAAACAAGTTTAATCATGTTAATATAAAAATATTGTTGTGCATTGCGTTTTATCACTGGCCAATTAGCATAGGCGCCTTCCCGTCTGTAATAATTACTTTTGCATTGGGCGATTTTGATAATTGATTGAAAGCTTCTATACTTCTGATTTTTATTATTTCGGGTGTTAAGCCTTCAGCTATTATTTTTTGTGCATCCCTGGTTCCCCTGGCTTCGATGATGATTCTTTCAACTTCAAGCCTTTGTTCTTGCAACACAAATTCCATCCTTAGAGCATCTTGCTCAGCCTGCAGTTTGCGTTCTATTGAACTTGACAAACCTTCGGGTAGTTGAATACTTTTCATCAAAACAGATTCAACTACTATTCCTTGCGAATTCAATGTTTCGCCCATTTTATCCTTGATGGATAATTCAATATTCGACCTCATGCCGGAATGCATATCCTTGGCAAAGAATTTTGAACAAACATCAGCAGAAGCAGACCTGAAAACATTTGCAATGATTGATTGATAGTTTAATCCCAATGTTCTTATCACACTTGGTACTTTTGCCTGGTCTAATCTGTATAATATTGAAATTTGAGAATTAATACTTAGCCCCTCTTTGCTTGGCAGATTGAGCGATAACTCCAGGTTATTGGTTTGAATGGATGTTTTAACAACCCTGCTGGTAAAAGGATTATACATAACAGTTCCCTGGGTAACGATATCGTCTGAAAGCTTACCGAGTTTTTGCTTTACACCTACTTCTCCCGGCCTGATAACTGCACAACCTGATATTGAAATCACTGCAACAGCAATCAATAAAAAGAAGGCGGAAAGGCATAGCCTCGAGAAGGTATCTGTTTTAAATGTTGGTTTACTTTTAGGATTATCAAGATGATAACCCATTCTCAATTCTGTTCTGGTAATCTTTTTCATGTTTAAATCATTTAAATTGTTTTTAAAAAATGAACACTTTACAAATGCTCATGTGTCGCCATTTCAATTTGAAAGTGTTGTATGTTTTATTTCAATAAAGATAGCTACATTTCTTTAAAAGATAGTAATACTATCACAATTAATTGTTAAGCTATATTTCTTTTGTTGAAAAGAATATCTAACGCTATCTTTATTTATCTAAAATATGGGGGACTAAAACTATGGAAGTACAGTTGCAGATAAAAATGAATGAAAAGCTGTTTCTCCGCAACCCGGAACAAACTGAACTCGGAAAAAAAATTGTTCAGCATGGCATTCTTCTCATTCATGAAATTGGGTTTGAATCATTCACTTTTAAAAAACTGGCAGAATATGTAGGTACAACAGAAGCGGGCGTTTACCGATACTTTGAAAACAAACACCGCCTGCTTATCTATATTACTGCATGGTACTGGAACTGGTTTCAATACCGTGTACTATTTGAAACAAAAAATATAAACAACCCCGAAATAAAACTTAAGAAAGTAATTACGTTGCTGGCCAAAACGGTAGAGGATGATAATAAAACATTGTATGTAGATGAAAGTATACTACACCAGATAATAATAGCAGAGGCATCAAAAACCTATTTAACCAAAAATGTAACAGAAGATAACAAAGAGCTTTTATTTAAACCTTATAAAGACCTTTGTACTGTAATTGCTGATATTATTTTAAGCTATAATCCCAAATATAAGTATCCAAGATCGCTGGCAACTACCATCATTGAAATGGCGCAGTTTCAAATTTTTTTTATGTACAACCTTCCTTCATTAACCGATTTTGCTAAAACCAAAAGTGAATCAAATGTGGTTTCATTTTTAGAAGATTTAGTATTTAGTGCTATCAGAAAAAAGTAAAGGTGTTGCCAAATATTTTGCAATGTTTAAAAAGGTGGCAAATGCTGAATGCATCTGCAAAGCCAGTATATTATAAGCTTACCCCTTCCGTTAAAATACTAAGTGCTTATGGTAATATTGAATGGCAGCATGAAATGTAAAAGGTTTACGACCTTTTGGTTATTAAAAATTTTATTTAAAATCTATCCGGTCAGCTTTATTAAATGCCGGGGAGTTTTCATCTTGCTTTTGCAACAAGCACCTGCCTTTCTGTTAAAAAGTTCTTGAGTTTTTCAAGTTTGTTGGTGCTGATTAGGTCTACATTGCACTGAAGCAATGTTGCCCAAACGGCCTTGTTTTCGGGAGATGCCCAAAGCCTTACTTTTCGTCCATTGGCATGGGCCTGTGCAACATAGTTCTTCAGTTGATGTCTGTCGCTGGCAGGCATAATTCCCTTGCCTTTCCATTTGCTTATTCTTGAGTATTTGCAACTTGCTACCGGGTAAAGATTTTGGCAGTAATCCTTACCTGTTTTACGCAGGTCTTCATCAACAAACACAAGTCGGTTAGTGGCGGCGTTAATAAGTTCGTACGGCCTGTGGCCTGTAAGCACAATGGTTACCCTGCGCTGGTAAAACTCACCGTCTTCATAACTGGATAGCATTCCCCGGTATTTTTCCAGTAACTGCAGCAATGCCATATAAGTTGTACAGGCTGCAGATTTAATATCAATCATTAACGTAATTGGAAAATTTTCACTATCAGTTTCAGTGCTGGAATAGTTGAGCAGGGGTTTTAAATACAGTTGTTCAAGGGTTTTCCTTTTACCAAACAGCGGCATTGAATGTGCAACAATCAGTTCACCTTTTCTTAAAAAAACATCGGCTTCTACATAACTAAAACCATTGCTCAATGCGTCAAACAATGGATGTTTGTGCCAGTAATCATTATGGGCATAGGCATTTGGCAGCATAGTACTTTGTGAGCTGGCAGCAAGCGGACTTAGCAAAAACGATGTAAAAAGTACGGATAGCAACAATTTCATTGCAGGCATAGGTGGTATATTAGTTGGATAAAATAGGTTAGTTGGCCAAAACTAATCGTTTGATATTTTGAAATTATTACTAAATGGTAAAGGAATAGTTAATGAACGTTTTCAAAAAAAATTAATTGTCTTTATGGGTGTGGCTGCAGGAGATAGGTTTGTTATTGTTAATACTTTTATCCGTACACAAGGTTTTGGAGCCACACTATAGTTGGTTTTGCAAAGGGGTTGTGGTATTAAAATCATCTGGCAACGAGTCGGTAGGCCTGCACCTACATGTATTGAAAGAAATAGGTTTGTTGATGTTGATTTTTTTGGGCGGTGAGTAAGAAAAAGGTTAGTTTGGTAAAGCCTTACAACAAGACCGGATACCTGTGCCAACATGATGAACGAGCTGAAAGGCTAACTACTTGAAATTCATTTTGAAACTATGCAGAAATAGGTTTAGTTTGTATGTTATTTATTTATAATTATATTTAGTTTTTTACAAAAAAAAACCATAAATACGCTCAACCCTAATTTATTTCTTAATGCTAAAAACCGTAGACTGGTCAGTGGATAGAGCCTATAAATCTAGCGGTGAAAACGAGCCTTTTGAATTTTACTTAAAAGGATTATGTAATAGTAATAGTTTTGATTTACTGCTTGGTTATTTTAGCTCTTCAGCAATAAATGTTTTATCTCTTGGCTTTGCAACTTTTCTTTTTAATGGAGGTAAGGTTAGAATGATTGTAAATAATATTCTATCTCAGGAAGATAAGGATGCTTTAATAATTGCTAGTGAACCAGATATAAATGATATT
>Ga0163148_10000252_pt1 | contig 71648 bp, 61 predicted proteins | sample OliLakLV19MP7P2_FD_148606 | JGI IMG/M metagenome (GOLD analysis project Ga0163148, IMG submission 148606) | Freshwater microbial mat bacterial communities from Lake Vanda, McMurdo Dry Valleys, Antarctica- Oligotrophic Lake LV.19.MP7.P2 | ecosystem: Environmental > Aquatic > Freshwater > Lake >... | reverse complement strand
TACGTGGCTAAAACCCTTAAGTCAACTTTCGTCGATTTTTCGCAAAAGCCACAACACTTAAGCGCAACGCCTACTTCAACAATCTTCAATCATGTACTCGCCATTCGTCAATCAAATAAAATTCTGTATTTGGAGATTTAATCTTCAAATTTATATGCGTCTGCACTGCCCCTACCCCTAAAGGGCAATGTCGTTGACTTAAGGGTTTGTGTGTATAAAAGGGGCGTAGCCCCGACACCGTTTATAGAACAATATTTTGCGTGTTTTATGGAGGGGCGTAGCCCCGGCACGATTTGTCGGGGGTGCCGCCACTACGTGGCTCGTTCATACACCCGATTTTTCTATAAACGGTGTCGCCACTACGTGGCTAAAACCCTTAAGTCAACAACATTGCCCTAAAGGGGTAAGGGGGTGTAACCAGCAGTTGCCACAGATTCCTGAACCCTCCATCACTTCATCACTCCATCACTCCATCACTCATCACTGCCCCTTTTCTGCCGCTTGTTGGTTTGCTTCCGTGAAAATGCGCTCGAACTTGGCCTCCAAAGCCGCGAAGTCCACCTGTGCTGCAGCCAGTTGCTTGGTAGCCAGCTCCATATCCTTCTTGAGCGGTTCAAATTCTTTTTGGACATCCACCACATTCGCGGACCCGGCACTCAGCTTTACGGAAAGTGCTTCGAGTTGGACCGTGCCATTTAGGAGTATCTCGTATGGGTCGGTGAACACCCTGATTCCCTCATGGACTTTCATGACCTGCTTTTTCTTTTCTTCCCCCAGCCCGCTGACAGATTGCTTCATCTTCCTTACAAAGAGCATGGTCTTTTGAAACGTCGAGTCATATTTGTTCGTCATTGCTTTTGCTGCAATGATTTCGATCATAATTTCCTCGTTGAGTTGGTTGGGGTCAGTGATCGTTGGAGTAGCGTTAGAGGTGTCTGCACCGCCGCCGCCTTGGCAAGCAGCCATCAAAAATACGCAGAGCGCGAAAAGCGCGAAAACGGGATACTTCATGCTGTTTGAAAAATTAGGTTTGAAAAACTATTTGAAGCGGCAAAAGTACGAAATTGCTCCGCCTAATTTTGGCCCGATTTATGCTCGCACCCAAATTGTTTTTTACCTTTGCGCCACTTTCTAGAACATTGTCAGAATGCTTTACCAACTATGAAATACTGGACTTTACTACTTGCCTGCTGCTTGTTGCTCCCCAATTGTTCCAATACCCCATCCAAAGATGCCCCCGCCGACTCATCGGCTGATCCAGCAACGCAGTCTTCCGTCACAGCAAACCCAGATTCATTTGCCTGTGCATCCGGCTTGCTGCAATGCCGAGACTCAATAGCCATGCTTATAGAGACTGCTGGCGACAGCGTTTTGAGGCAATACAATTTGATTGATAAAACTAAAACCTTGCTGGCCCGTCACAATGCGGCCACTGAACCGGTGCATCATTTGGCCGAAATGACCCGGGCGACCGTGTGTGGTGTCAACACCAGTCCCGACAAACAGGCCAAGATTCAAAGGATGGAGGTGTATCGCGTTGAGTCGGTGGTTGCCAAGACAGCAGAGAATTTTGGCTTGCCCTTCGAATTCTGGTGCGAAGGCACTGATGGGGTATGGCGCGTAGAAATCTGCTGGTATATTGGTTTCCTTTATTATGAGAACGCAGCCGATGCCTCAGCCGAGTTTTGTGCATGGTACCCGCCAAAGGTCAACGGCAACAAATGGACGTATGACATACCGGCCCAACCGGGAAACAATGGCGCTTTGACCTTGGTTATCAAAAAAGAAAAACATGTGAATGCCAATACCCAAAAAGTGTACGATTATTCCTGTGAACTGAAAGTGAACGGCAAGACCTTGAAAGGCGGTGCCATACGGGGGACTGCAAATGTTTTGGGGGAAATTGTACCCGGCCAGCACTAGTGCCGTTGTTTTGCGAAATGACCAATGACCAATGACCAATGTCCAATGACCTAATGACTCAATGACCTAATGACCAATGACCAATGACCAATGTCCAATGACCAATGACCTAATGACCAATGACCTAATGACCAATGACCTAATGACCAATGACCTAATGACCCAATGACCTAATGACCAATGACCAATGACCAATGTCCAATGTCCAATGACCCAATGACCTAATGACCAATGACCTAATGACCAATGACCAATGTCCAATGTCCAATGTCCAATGTCCAATGTCCAATGTCCAATGACCCAATGACCAATGACCCAATGTCCAATGACCAATGACCCAATGACTCAATGACCCAATGACCAATGACCTAATGACCAATGACCTAATGACCAATGACCAATGACCAATGACTCAATGACCTAATGACCAATGACCAATGACCTAATGACCAATGTCCAATGACCAATGTCCAATGTCCAATGTCCAATGTCCAATGTCCAATGTCCAATGACCCAATGACCAATGACCCAATGTCCAATGACCAATGTCCAATGTCCAATGTCCAATGACCAATGACCCAATGTCCAATGACCAATGACCCAATGACCAATGTCCAATGACCAATGACCTAATGACCAATGTCCAATGACCCAATGACCAATGTCCAATGACCCAATGACTCAATGACCCAATGACCAATGACCTAATGACCAATGACCAATGACCTAATGACCAATGACCAATGTCCAATGTCCAATGACTCAATGTCCAATGTCCAATGACTCAATGTCCAATGACTCAATGACCCAATGACCAATGACCTAATGACCAATGACCAATGACCAATGTCCAATGACCTAATGACCTAATGACCAATGACCAATGACCTAATGACCAATGTCCAATGTCCAATGACCCAATGACCAATGACCCAATGACCCAATGACCCAATGACCAATGACCCAATGTCCAATGACCAATGACCCAATGACCAATGACCTAATGACTCAATGACCAATGTCCAATGACCAATGACCAATGACCAATGACCAATGTCCAATGACCCAATGACCTAATGACTCAATGACCCAATGACCAATGACCAATGACCCAATGACCAATGTCCAATGACCAATGACCAAATAACCCCGGCCAGCACTCGACCGTTCCCTCGCAAAACAACCCCGTTAAAAAAAAATATCCATTAAGCTACCGCTTGTCAAAACCTTCATTCTATATTTGCACAAGCTTTTGAAAAAAAGGCTTTGTTTTTAATCCGTAACCGATATAATTTTCATGAGCAAAGTTGGATTAGGCCGTTCTATTGGCCTTTTCAGGCAGACTCCCCTTCGGGTCCTCCCCTTTCTCCTCTGCTCAAAATTTTAACATCCCACATCCGATTTTGCACTCCGGCAATTAGCCTTTTGGCATGATTGTTGGTTTCAAAGGAAAGGTTGCAATGACACTCAAGTCGCGCTGGCTTGAATACGTTCAGAGGATTTTTTAATCTGTTTAATCTCATGAAAAGAAACTGTACACAGTTTTTCATTCGTACTTTCTGATAAAAGGCATCGGTTGTTGAGGTACTCCCTCCACAGCGGTGCCTTTTGTTTTAACGATATTTTTTCACTTAATTTTCAACAAAACTTTTTCATTATGACTCAATTGCTAATCAACAAGTTGAGGAGACTGGCGGGCTGCATTGCCTTGCTTGTAGTTTTCCTCGCGATGGGCACTGTTGAGGCGAGTGCGCAATCAACGGCCGCCCCCCTTGACAACCCTGAAACCGCGATCGCTCAATATTTGGGCGTGAACGCATGCGTTTTAGGTACTGCCACAAATGTACAGGGCGGTATCAGTGCGATTGAAGCACAGCTGATCTCGCTGAGAGCCGCTGGCCAGACATCCGACATGCTTACCAATTTGAAGATCCGTTATTATGCAGCGGTAATTCATGACGTACGCGACTTCGACATTTTCCCGGAGATTTCTCTTTTGACAAACTTGAAGTTTGTTAAAAACATTACGGGTGGAAACCCTTCCGTATCGCAGTTTGCTAACTTGTACAATGCTACCAAGGCTTCCTTTGGTATGTGCCAATAACTTTTGGCTTGCGCTTTATCTCAAATCTTCCTAAATTCTAAGACTTAACGCTTGATAAGGAAGAATTTTACAATGTTGGCTTACCCAACTTTTTTATTCACTCTTTGCTTTTTAAGATAAAACTTAAATCGTAGTCTTTCTCATGAAAAGAAGAATTATTACCTCTCTTAAATTCCTCCTCGCTGGGGTGCTGTTTATGAGCGCAATGCCCGCCGCCCAGGCTCTTATCACGGCGACGGTCACCAGCCCACAAACAAATTACACTGCGGGGGTGAACAATGCTTTCACATTCAACATCGTTACCACCAGCATGGGTACTGAGTGGGTTGACAAGTATCAATTCACCTTCCCGGCAGGCGTCACCTTCGTGTCCAGCGTTCCTGGCAACGGTGGTGGCGGCTGTAATAGTAACGCGGGTGTTCAACAAATCTGCGCTCCCGACGTCAGCTGGAAAACCAATGCAGGTATCCCCTGTAATGGCGACTTTGCACGCAGTGGCTGCGGCGTTTACTTCGCACCTGGCGCTAACGCCTTCACTATCACAGTAGCTGTTCCAGCCGGTTTTACCGGCCCGCTTGCGGTAAACCTCGCTTGCTATGGCGACGGTTTTGGCGCGGTTCCGCACGAAGACTTGGTCAACGTAGTGACCTTCGCGCAGATTCTCCCTCCTGTCCCCTGCGTATTCACTTGCCCAGCAAACATCAATATCAACCTTGATCCAGGTGCTTGCGATGCGGTAGTGAATTACAACCAGCCTACTTTCACAGGCGACTGTAACGTATTGGTTGGTGGTCCGTTCAGCATGACGCAGAACACTTTGGTTGGAGGTATAACAAATGCCCTTGACTGCGGTGGTACCCCTACAAGCCATTGGCGCGTTTATACAAACGGCCCGGCTCAGTTTACCATCAATCAATTGAGGATGGGTAACTGGAACCCGGGTACTATTAACGTATTTGTCCATCTGTATACGGGTCCAGTTGGTGGTTTACTCAACCAGACACTGATGACACCTCTTGGCAGCTCGGGACCTACCGCAGTGCCTGGTGGCCAATCTATGCAAAACGTGGCTCTGCCTAATATTGTGGTACCTGCTGGTGCAGTTTTTGCGGTTGAACAACGCAAAGTCGGTGCTGGAAATATTTTTCTCACCGCTACCAACGGCAATGGTCAAACTGCCCCAAGTTATATTTCTTGTGGCTCCACAAACGCACCACCACTTCCGTGCAACGGTGGCATTTGTCCACAGCCTTATGCCAACGTTGGCTTTGGTGGTCTACACCTGATCCAACAACTGAACGGTACTACGCTGCAACTGTTGCCGCCAACGATTGTTTTAAGGCCTCCTAGCTTGCCAAGTGGCTCTACTTTCCCCATTGGCAATAATACCGTCTGCTACGACTTGCTCAACCCAACCACTGGCGTGGTTACTAATAGTTGCTGCTTCAATATCAATATTATCGAGTTCCCGAACCCGATCAACTCCTTGATCTGCAACGACCTCGTATACATTTCGCTCGACGAAGACTGCTCCTACTGCCTCGGCGCAGACGGTGTGCTCGAAGGTGGTCCGTACCACTGCTACGATGACTACATTGTGGAAGTTGACAGGACGCTGCCTTACGGCAACGGCCCATGGGCATCTGCTTGCTTCGGCCCTGGCGACGTAGGCAAGACCTACCAAGTGCGCGTAACTGACTCAGATACCGGCATCAAATGCTGGGGCAACGTGAAAATCGAAGACAAACTTGCACCAGTGCTCGTTTGCGAAAACGTGCTGCTCCCGTGCAATTTCCCGGACTTGTCGCCAGAAAATACACAAACGTCTACCTTTACTTTGAGGTTCTCGGCTTCTGCTGGCGATCTTCCTCAGACAATTGCTTCTAACGCTGAATTTACCTTCGACATTGATGTTCCTATTGACGGTATCGTCAATGACGTTGACCTTCGTATGTTGGCCGAAAATGGTGTTTGGTCTGCTACTGAGTTCGAGATCACTTCCCCAGGCGCTCAAACAGTTTGGAATCACCCGGCAGTTGCTGGATGCGGTCCAGGCTGGGACATTTTTGCCCGCTACGACGACGAAGGCCTCGTTTCCAACCTCTGTGTTGATTACGACGACGACCTTAACTTGAATGATATGGCTGTCTTCGGCTTCCCACCGCTTAACGACATAAATGGCGACAACCCACTTGGTACTTGGGAAGTACGGGTTGAAAATGATGACTTTATTGGTTGGGGCGAAGACATTACAGTCGAAATCCTCGAACTGTACATCAACCTCACGGGTGACTTCTCACCTGGTTTCCCGAACGAGTTGGAGTTCCCATTTTGCGTGTTCCCAAGTGGCAATCCTCAGGAGTACATTGTGCCTGCAGGTTGTGGTACCCCACAGTTGGACAATTGCTCCGACGTGACGCTAAGCTACCTTGACACACCTGTCTCTGACAACTGTGCTTCTGGCTTATCCGGCCACATCAACCGTAAGTGGACCGCAAGAGATGCTTCCGGCAACACAAGCACTTGCATCCAACGTATTGACCTGCTCCGTCCTGCTTTGACAGATGTAGTCATGCCTCCTGATTACGACGGCATTGATGCTCCGTTCTTCCTTTGCGGTACAGGCATTCCGTTCGTAAACGGTCGTCCGAACCCGACTCCGGACTATATCGAGGGTCTGGGCCTGCAAGGCTACCCATGGATATTTGGCCAGATTGATGGCTGCTCTATCAACTATGAATATCACGACTGGCCTATCGAAGTTTGTGACGGAACTGTGAAGTACCGCCGCGAATGGACAGTGATAGACTGGTGCATAGGCGACGGCTTTATCTACAACCAGATTCTTAAGGTCGTTGATGATGAAGGCCCAACGTTTAATTGCCCAGCCAACTTGACGGTATCTACAGATCCGTTCGCTTGCTGCGCTACCATCAACCTGCCCGATGTGATCGTGACAGACAACTGCAGCCGCCTCAACAAAATCAGCGGCATGATCGTGGTGCGTGACCAGTACACGAACACAGTGATCAACATGGTGCCGATTGGCGGTTCCTTGACTGACTTCCCTGGTAACAACTGGTGGAATCGTGACACGCTTGCTGCATTCGGTTGGGCACCTTGCCTGCCTATCGGCACACACACGGTGACTTATGTCGCTGAAGACGACTGCGGAAACACTTCTGAATGTAACTTCAACGTGATTGTTCGTGACTACGTTCCACCAGTGGCTGCATGCGACGAGACGACAACGATTTCCATCGGTATTGACGATCCGTTCGACTGCTACGGCCCTGCTGGCCCGCCGAACCAAGGCCCTGATGCCCTTGACGCCTGCGAATTTGCCGGTGTGACCTGGGTAAAAGCCACCACCTTCGACGACGGTTCTTACGACAACTGTAACGGTGTAAAGTTTACGATCCGCCGCATGGCCCCGTACTCCGACTGTATCAACAACCTGAACCAGGTCAATGGTCGCTTGCCTTGCAACGACATCTTCCCTGACTTCCCGAGCGAGTTCGAGCGCGCCATCAGCGAGCAGGATTCTATCAAGTTCTACTGTTGTGAGGTGGGCTCGATTCAGACCATCATCCTTTCAGTGTATCAAGTGGACATCAACGGCAACATTCAAGTTGGCCAAGATGGCACACCGATCAAGAACGAGTGCATGATCCAGGTGGAAGTACAGGACAAGCTGAAGCCAGCTTGCATACCTCCTGGCCCAGTAACGGTGAACTGCGAGAACTTCGACCCAAGCCTCTGGGCTTACGGCAAGCCAGTAGTTGCTGACAACTGCTGCCTCGACACTTCTTTGGTGTACCAAGGCCAGTGCGGCCTTACGCACACCGTGAACTACAGCCTGTTCGACACAGTTTGTAACCGCGGCACGATCACCCGCACGTTCCGCGCCTGGGACTGCCACGGCTTCTCGAGCCAGTGCACACAGCGCGTGTTCGTGACGTACGAGCAGGACTACTTCATCAAGTTCCCGAACGACGTGATCGTGACGGTATGCGACGGCACGGGCGTTTACGGCGAGCCGATCTTCTTTGGCGAAGACTGCGAGCTGTTGGGCGTTTCCTTCGAAGACGAGATATTCACGGTAGTTCCTGACGCTTGCTACAAGATCGAGCGGACCTGGACGATCATCAACTGGTGCACGTACAACCCGAACCCGAACCCGATCACCAACCACCCGACGAACCTTCCCGGCCCGACCGTGTCCGAATGCGGCACGCTGCCGCCATGGGCACCGACGGTGGTGAAGATCAACCCGGGGCCCGAACTGGCGACGAACTTCTGCACGTTCTGGGACGCTGACGCCAACTGTTACAAGTACAAGCAGATCATCAAGATCATAGACAACCAGAAGCCTACGGGCACTTATGTTGTTCCTGATTGCTCGAACCAGAACTGGCTCACCCCGAACCACGCACAGTTGTGGAACGAGATGTACTGGTGGAACAACGGCCTGCAGACGCACGACCTGTGCGAGGAGCCGACCGACCTTTGCATCACTGGCACGGACGCCTGCTCTGGGGCGAACATCAACATCGAGTACCTGTTGTTCCTCGACCTTGACGGCGACGGCATCATGGAGACTGTTGTGAGCTCGACCTCTTTGGGCATCGCCGGCCTCGGCTGGAACACCGTGTGGTACAACAACCTGAACACTCCGAACTTCGCGGGCGGCACGCCGCGCGCATTTGACGAGCGCCCTGTACCGTTCAACCAGAGGTGGGGCTTCTCTATCCAGGAGACGATCACCGGCAACACGAAGACGGCCTGCGTTCGCTGGAACACCCAGCAGCAGCAGAACACGCACGTAGTTCCTGAGCTGCCGCACGGCACGCACAAGATCAAGTGGTTCATCTCTGACGGCTGCGGCAACAACGCCGAGTACGAGTACACCTTCACGGTGCGCGACTGCAAGCCACCTACTGTTGTTTGCATCAACGGCCTGAGCGTGAACATCATGCCTACAGGTATGATCACGTTGTGGGCATCTGACTTCCTTCAGTACACGGAAGACAACTGCACCCCTGCTGGCTATATCAAGATCGGCATCCGCAAGTGCGGCACCGGCACCGGCTTCCCAGTAGACGCTCAAGGCAACCCGATCTTATTTGTGACGTTCGACTGCACGGAGCTTGGCACACGTTGTGTTGAGTTGTGGGCGATAGACGCTGCGGTACCTGCCAACGCAGACTTCTGCGAGACCTACCTGATCGTACAGGACAACTTTGGGGTTTGCCCAAATGCGAACCAGATCAACGTGGCAGGCGCGCTGAAGACAGAGGAGGCAGACGGAGTTGAAGAGGGCACGGTCCAGATTTCTGGCACGAGCAGCTTCACCCCGCCTTACAACTACTTCGACCTTTCGGACGCAAACGGCACGTACGCGGTGGTCAATAGCGTTCCTTTGGACGCCACGCTGGTGATCGCACCCGAGAAAGACGACAACCCGCTCAATGGTGTTACCACCTATGACCTGGTGCTGATCTCGAAGCACATCCTTGGCATTGAGCCATTGGACAGCCCGTACAAGATGATCGCTGCAGACGCCAACAAGTCTGGCTCGATCACGACGTTCGACATTGTTGAGATCCGCAAGTTGATCCTGGGTATCTACACGGACCTTCCGAACAATACCTCATGGCGCTTTGTGGACAAGGCGTTCTCGTTCCCGAACGCGAACAACCCATTCCAGACTGCGTTCCCAGAGACGATCTCTATCGCTGACGCGATGGTGAGCCAGATGGACGAAGACTTCGCTGGTGTCAAGATCGGCGACGTTAACGGCACTGCGGTGGCCAACGCCACGATGCAGGCAGAAGAGCGGACTGCTGGCACGGCGATCTTCGACCTCGAAGACCGCACGGTTAAGGCAGGCGAAACGTTTGAAGTATCGTTCAAATCTGCGCAGGCCCTCAAAGGCTTCCAGTTCACCGCGACGCTCAACGGCCTGAAGGCAGTTGGCATCGTGAACGCAGAGAACGTAACTGAAGGCAACTTCAACCTGGATCCTGAGAACGCTATGGCAGTATCTATCGACGGTGCACAAGACTTCACAGTGCGTTTCCGCGCTGAGAAAGCTGGCAAGTTGAGCGAGATGTTGGGCGTATCGGGTGCTATCACCCGCGCTGAAGCATACGGCGACGCAGGCCGCTTGGGCATTGCGTTCCGTTTCGACGGCAAGACGATTGCAGGTGTTGGTTTTGAACTGTACCAGAACCAGCCTAACCCATTCGTTAACCGCACGTTCATCGGCTTCTTCCTTCCAGAAGCAGCAGAGGCAACGCTGTCGGTGTACGACGAGACAGGCCGCGTAGTTTACCAGCAGAAAGGCCAGTTTGCCAAAGGTGAGAACACGATCGCACTCGATCGCGCGCTGATCAACACCACAGGCATGCTGTACTACAAGTTGGAGACTTCTACGGACGCTGCAACGAAGAAGATGATCCAAGCGAAGTAAGAAGTGCAGGGTCGAAAGACCCGCGCACGGCGGATTCCCGCCCGAATCAATAATAGCAACAGCCCCGGCCCGTTTAAACGGTGCCGGGGCTGTTGCTATTTCAGCCGACGGCTTTCGCCGTAAGGAGTTCAAAATCGTCTGCCGGTTTCCTTTTCTGCTCCAGTTGAAGCCGCCAGTGTTCATTTACATTATACGGATTCTGAAAACAGGCATTTATGATAGGCATACCTTTGCAGCTCAATACTATTTTGCCATGTCACATTCCAAATCCAGCCGAATCCGAAAAGCGTATTGGACGGCGCTTGTGGTTGCTACCAGTTACCTCCGCCTTATGTTACTGCGCTGGTTCTTAGGGCGCCGCTGGTACAATAGCAGGATCGAGGCACTGCATATCCGCAATGCCGAGCGCGTCAAAACAGCCATCCTCGAATTGGGAGGCCTTTTTATTAAAATCGGGCAGATGCTTTCCGCTATGTCCAACTTTCTTCCCGAGGCTTTTCAACGCCCTTTGGAAGCCCTGCAAGACCGTCTGCCGGCACGGCCTTACCCGGAAGTGCAGCAACGTTTGGTAGAAGCGTTCGGTCAGTTGCCAGAAGCATTTTACAGCCGATTCGATCAAGTGCCCATCGCTACTGCTTCTATTGGGCAGGTGCATAGGGCGGCTTTGTTGGATGGCACGGAAGTCGTAGTTAAAGTACAACATTTTGATATTGAGGAAATTGCTCAAACAGACTTGGGAATTGTGCAGCGTTTGACCCAGATATATTCTTGGTTTATGGACATCAAGGGCTTGAATTACATGTATGCCCAAATCCGGCAGATGATCGAGCAGGAGTTGGATTTTGCCAATGAAGCCCGTGTGATGGAAACGATTCGCCAAAACCTCGTGGATGAACCAGAGGTGTCAATTCCAGAAGTGTTTGCAGCATATTCTACTGGAAGGGTGTTGACAACGCGCTACAGTGCCGGAGCAAAAATATTGGACACGGCACAAATTGATGCTTGGGGCATAGACCGTCGGCAACTGACCGCCAGGCTGCTCAGAATTTGGTGCCGCATGGTTTTTAAAGACGGTTTTTACCACGCAGATCCGCATCCCGGCAACCTGCTGGTTGATGAAAAAGGGCAGGTAGTGCTGCTTGATTTTGGGGCTACAGCCGCCATTTCCCCCAAATTCCGGGCGGGCATCATCCAACTCATAGAAGCCACGGTGATAAATGACACGGACGCGATGTTGGACGCTTGCCGCAGCATGGGCTTTCTGGCGGATGGCCCGGAGGCAGAAAAAATGGCGCGTAAAATGATCGCCGCGCTCCGCAATTTCTTTCAAAATGAAATCCAAATTGAAGGCTTGAATTTCCGCGACATCCAGATCAATCCATTCAACAACAGTTTGTCAGACCTTATCAGCGAAATTGGTTTTCGCGGCATTTCGGGCACGGTTCAGGTGCCCAAAGATTATGTATTGCTCAGCCGCACCATCTCGCTCCTGCTAGGACTTTGCAACACCCTTGATCCCGCTTACAACCCGCTCGATACCGTGCGCCCTTTTGCCCAGGAATATTTGTTGAAAGAGAAAGGCGGTACGATCGGCTACATACGCGATCTGCTCCAGCGTACGCTCACGAATGCGCTTGCCCTGCCCGACGAGATACAGAAGACCCTTCGCAAAGCTCGAGCGGGCGAAATTGAAATCCGTACGCCCGATATTGAGGCAAGTGTAAAATTGTTGGCTCGTGTAATGCGTCGGCTTGGTTTCGCTGTGCTGGCGATTGGTTTGGCATTTTTCAGCCTTCGTATGTGGGAAATGGGTTGGGTGGAAGAAAGCCGTTGGGGATTTTGGGTTGCAGGCGCACTGGCTTTAGCTGCAGTTTGGCGGATAAAACGAGCATGATAGTATTTAGAGCAGGTTGGAAAGGCGGGCTGGCCTAAAAACCGCAATAGAAATATTATTTCCATTCAGGCAAGGAACAAAAGCGAAAATTTGCTTGAAATGCATTCGTCGCCGAACTTCAAAACAGGTAAAAATACCCTTTTATGGGTAATATTTGTTTTTCACCTTTGCCCGTCAAATGATATTCATTCGTTATTCAATTAAAATGGCAAATGGCGGATTCAAATTTAAAATAGTGACCATGAAAAAACTTATACTCATAATCCTCTTATTAGGATGGAATCAAACTGCGTATGCTCAAGAAAAAACCATAATGGGGACTATAACAGATGGAGATGGCGAGCCCTTGACCGGCGTTACCATCAAGGTGCAGGCAAATTCAAAAAGTGCAACCACTGATCAAAGCGGGCAATATCAAATAACAGCCTCTGTAGGAGATATTTTGGAATTCTACATGCTGGGCATGAAACGGGAACAAGCCACCGTGGGAACAAGTGGTGAAATCAATGTTCGTTTAACTGCAGAGGATATTACGTTTGGTGATGTAATTATAACCGCTTTTGGCCGGAAAAAAGAAAAACTAAAACTGGGCTACTCCGCGCAGAATTTGAGTGGGGAAGACTTGGAAAATACAGGAGAATCCAACTTTGTCAATGCAATGAATGGAAAACTTGCGGGTGTGCATATTACTCCTGCTGGAGGCGGGGCAGGTGGAGGCTCTAATATTGTTATACGCGGATATTCCAGCATAAGCGGCAACAATCAACCCTTGTTTGTGGTAGATGGTGTTCCGATCAGCAATCAAACGGATCCAAGCAATGCTGGAGGCAACTTGGCAGACTATCGCGATGCCTATAGCATTTATCGGGGGACAAACAGGGCCATTGATATCAATCAATTTGATATAGAATCTATTGTTGTTTTAAAAGGGGGCGCGGCTACGGCTATGTACGGCAGTCGGGCGAATAATGGGGTAATTATTATTAAAACCAAAAGTGGGAAAAAAGGCTTTGATATTTCACTGAACTCCTCGGTGGAAATTTCTGAAATAAGCAGATATCCCAAGATTCAACATAAATTCGCTCAAGGCTCAGGCGGCGTTTTCAACGGCAATTCCACCCGAAAATTTGGCCCGGCTTATGCGGACAATCCTGTTTTTCCAGCCGGAACGGTCATTGATTTGAATATGGACGGCAGCTTGGAAGATGTGTCCGGCCAGCTTATTCCAAACTACACAGGCTATTACGACGATTTTTGGAGAACCGGACTATCCACAAACAACGCCCTTGGTTTTTCTGCCGGGAATGACAAAGGAAGTCTTTTTGCTGGCATTACGCATGTAAATCAACATTCTATTATGCCAGAAGATTCCTATCAAAAACGCTCTTTTCTTTTGAAAGGTGATTACCATCTGACCGACAAACTGACCCTGAGCATGAGCTCCAATTACATAGGTTCGGATATGGTGGTTTTCCCAATAGGTTATAGAAGCCCAACGTATGGCTTGAGCACCATTTTTGCCTCGGTGTATAATATAAACGACCCATGGGAAGATAGTCAAGGGAACTCAACCTTCTATTCAAAATCAAATTTTAAGCCTTCTCCCGTCTGGATTGTCAAAAATGAGCCGGAAACCTGCAACGTGAATCGCTTGATCGGGAATGTTGGCCTGGAATACAAACTTGCCCGAAACCTTGATTTAAGTTACAAACTTGGAATAGACAATTTTGGAGAAAAAAGAAAACGGGTTCGCCCCATAGGTTCCGCTTTTATTCTGGAGGGAGATATTTACGACCTGTATGCCAACTCCATGGATATTAATTCTGATTTGATATTGTCGGGTAACAAAAATATCCTTAACGGTAATTTGAGTATCAATTACTTGATTGGCAATAATGTTTTTGAACAACACTTCGACCGTTCCTTTATTTACGGTCAGTCATTAAACCTTAAAAATTTTGACGACATCTCCAATGCAAAAACGGTTACAGTGACCAACAGCACTAAAAACCGAAGAATTATCGGTGCATTTGGACAAGTGGATTTTGGGTATAAAAATTTTATGTTTCTGGAACTTTCTGCGCGAAACGACTGGTCCTCCACCTTGCCTAAAAACAATAATTCTTATTTGTATCCTTCCGCTAGTGCAGGTTTTGTTTTCTCTAAATTCCTCCAAACGAATTGGTTGGATATAGGAAAAATAAGGGCTTCTGTCGCTCAGATAGGAAATGATGCCCCCATATACGCCACGACCAACACCTATTATTTGAGCAATATCGTTGCAGGCCAATCCGCTTTTTCAATAGCCAACGGTTCAAAGAATCAAAATATCAAACCAGAAATATCCACCGCCCTCGAATTGGGCTTGGATTTGGTTTTTTTGGATGAATTGTTCAACCTGAATTTAACCTACTACAAACGGACCACCAAGGATCAAATCGCGCTGGCTACTTTGCCGGGTAGTACCGGATACACTTCCTATATCCTGAATGCAGGCGTTATTGAAAACAAGGGTTTGGAAGCGACCTTTTCTATCTCCAATTTGTTGCGAAATACAAAAGACTGGAAATGGAATGCCGGTCTGAATTTTACAAAAAACAAGAACGAGGTATTGGAGATACCAGCGGGCTTAAATGAGATCATCATCGGTCAATCTGCCTGGTTTGGCGCCAATATTATTGTAAAACCAGGCTATGCTTATGGGAGCGTGAGCGGTTCTTATTACGAACGGGACCCTCAAAACAATCTCCTGATCGGCGACGATGGGTATCCGATTAAATCCAGCGATCAAAAAATTATGGGTGATGCGAATCCAGATTGGACCATGAATTTATCCAATACACTCGCTTACAAAAACTGGAGTCTGAGTTTTTTATTTGACATCAAACAAGGTGGATCCTTGCTGAACGAATCGAGGCTTGCCATGTGGGCTTTTGGCAGCGATATTGACGTTGAAAAACTGGGTACAAAGACAGTTTTTGAGGGAATCGTAAAATCTACCAGTGCTGTCAATAATAAAGAAGTAGCCTACACGGAAGACTATTTTAGATCAAAACGCAGTTTCGTGGACGAAGCTGGCATGGAAGATGCCTCCTGGGTTCGCTTGCGAAATATAGCCCTGAGTTATCAGATCAATCCCAATTGGTTGAAGCATACCTTCATTAAACGAATCGTATTGGCAGCCTCCGGGCGCAATTTGTGGATTAGCACTCCTTACAGTGGCGTTGACCCGGAATCGGCTAGCGTGTTAGGCCCGGGTAATGTTCAAGTGATTGACATGTTTGGTGTGCCAGGAACCAAAAGTTATAGTTTCTCTCTAAAAATGAACTTTTAAACCTGTAAAACATGAAAAAAATATTCCCGCTATTTGCAATGCTCTTACTTTTTAGTTGCCAAAAGAGTTTTGAAGCATTGAATACCGACCCCAACAACCCCGTCACGGCAGACGTCAAACTGGTATTGACAGCGGCTGAAGACAATATTTTGTCCGAGTTTTCAAGCAGAGAAGAGAGTTATGATTTTATGAGTGGCACATTTATCCGTGCATTTGCAGGGACTTACAGCTTCTATGATAATTGGAACGAGATCACCAACAGAGAATCCGATTGGGACAAGCACTATAACGGACTCTTGGACGCAAAAGATGTGATAAAACGGGGTACGGAGCAGGAGTTATGGCATCATGTAGCGGTGGCAAAAATTTTGACGGCGTATACTTTGGGGTATTTGACGGACCTATACGGCGATATCCCTTATTCTGAAGCACTACAAGGCCCTTTGGTGCCAGCACCTCGTACCGATGCACAGGAAACGGTTTACAATACGATTTTTACCCTTTTGGAAGGAAGTGTGGGTGATTTGAGCCGTACCCCGATTAGACCGTTAGGCTCGGAAGATTTTGTATACAACGGTAATATACAAAAATGGAAAGGGCTTGCGTATTTGTTGTTGGCGCGATTTCACAACCACCTAAGTATCAAAGATCCAGCAGGCTCTGCCAATGATGTGTTGGATTATGTAGACAAGGGATTGGCGGCAGGGCTTATTTCCTCAGAAGGCGATTTTGTTTATCCTTACAAGAATTCAGGCAGAGACAATCCTTGGTCTGGTTTTTATTCGCAGAATCCCTGGATGGTAGCGGCTTATGATTTTATGAATTTGTTGGAAACTTCCCATGATCCACGAAAGGAGAACTACTGGACCAAAGCCATCATTGACGGCGCATACCGCGGAAAAGATAACAGCAGTCCTACTACGGGCAATTTGATCCAGACCTACTCCAGATTAGGCGGCTATTTCGACAAAAAAGATTCCCCCATGCATCTTGCTACCTATGCTGAATTCCGCTTTATCGAAGCAGAGGCTGCATTTAGAGCGGGAGATTTTCTAAGGGCCGCGGAGGCCTGCAATAAGGGGATCGTTGCCTCCATTGACAAAGTGTCTCCCTGGTACACTGGGACGCTAAGTGGCAATGATCTGACGCTGTATGTGCAAAAGATAGCAGACTACAAACAAAATAATGCCCAGGAAGGCGCTGCGAGCATTACTTTGGAAAAGATCATGACACAAAAATATATTGCCATGTTTCCAATGAATGTCGAAAGTTGGGTAGATGTGCGGCGTCAAAATTATCAATATCCAAGCTATCATGCAATACCTCGGGATGACAATGACGTTCCGGTGGCCAGCAGTTTTGCATGGAGGGGATTATACCCTCAGACGGAGCTTAGCACCAATCCCAATATCCCGCTAGCTACGCTTTATCAAAAACTTTGGTGGAATGAATAGATTGTATCTGTTCGCCTTTATAGCCATCATTTGCAGTGTAATTTATCTTGTCAGCAAGACGAGCATAAGTACGCCGCAAACAGACATGCCAGACCGACATTCAGGCCCAGTTGAACGGATCATCAGTCTTTGCAAACACCCGATACCAATTATCGTTATTGGGCTTGACGCCAGCGACCGACGTTTGGTGGGCATTAACCCTGCGGCAAAAATTAGCATGCAATCCAATATCCTGAACCACTATTTTCCCGGCTTTCAAAACTTGTCGGATAAGGTTTGTACCCAAGGATTTGTGCCTAATATCGAGGAGATAATGGGGTTAAAGCCTGATATGATCCTGACCTGGAGCAGATTCCCGGAAGCGATCGCGCAAATGCAGGGTTTTGGCTTCAATGTGGTGGGTATCAACTATGACGGGAGCGATCAAAACGATCGGGACATGGTGAATATCATAGCGAAGGCTATTGGACGCGAAACCATGGCGGATAGCATCATGCAATTGCGGGATAGTACTCTTCAACAAATAAAGGCAATTGGCGGCCCTGTTCCAAACGAGAACAAGCCCAAAGTGATCTTCTTCTACAATTATGAAACCCTCAACGTAGGCGGGGAAAGGTGTTATGAGCATTTTAGCATAAATGTGGGAGGAGCTCGGAACCTGGGCGCTGGATTAGGAGTGGGCCGTAGCGTAAATCTGGAGCAAATAATGGAATGGAACCCGGATATAATTCTTTTGGGTGGCTGGCTAAAAAATACAAATCCGACAGATATTTATAGAAATCCGATACTGGCAGACCTAAGCGCGGTACGGAACCGGCGCGTTTTCAAAGTGCCCTTATGGGGAAGCAACGAATCCGTCCTTATTTGGAAATGGATGGCAGAAGTGATACAGCCAGCTCTTTTTGATTTCAATTTGCGAGCGGAAATTCAAAAATCCTATTCCTGGCAATATAAAATAAACCTGACGGAGGAGGATATAGATCAAGTATTGTTTTATCATGAAAATAGTGTATCTCCATCCTATACGAACTTTAAAGGCAAATAGTAAAAATGGCAAAAAGGCAGATTGCGCTTCAGGTGTTTTTATTAGTTGCTTTATTGCTCACTATTTGCCTGGCAATGATGCTGGGACGCTATACCATTTCATTTGAAAAATTATACCACGCGACTTGGGAAAAGCTCATACATCCCGATTCAGCTGGCAACTCAGTTGAATACAGCGTGATATTCCAGTTGCGCCTGCCCCGGATACTATTGGCGGCGCTTTCTGGAATGGCGCTTTCTGTCTCTGGAGCAGTGCTACAAGGCATTTTCCGAAACCCCTTGGTGGGGCCGAGTATGATTGGGGTGTCTTCCGGGGCGGCATTCGGCGCGGTTTCGGCTATCTTTATGGCATTGAGCGGGGTCGCGGTAATGGCCTGTTCCTTTGTGGGCGGCGTATTGTCCCTTTTATTCACCATGAGCATCGCCGGAAAAGTGGGCAGTAAAAATATACTGGCTATCATTTTGGGCGGTATCGTGACCGGAGCCCTATTCTCTGCACTGGTTTCGGTAGTCACCTTTGTTGCGGATCCAAGAGATACCTTGCCCGTCATCGTTTATTGGTTAATGGGGAGTTTTAATGGCGCTGATGTCAATAAAGTCCTTTTACTCGGGGCGGTATGCTTGATTTGTTTTTCCGTCATTTTTAAAAGCCGTTATGTGATTAATTTGCTGGCTTTGGGCGACGAAGAAGCTTATGCGTTGGGCGTTGATGTAGTTCGGTTAAGGATATTGTTCCTGGCCTTGACTACTTTATTGACGGCGGCAACCGTTTCCGTAAGTGGTACCATCGGATGGGTAGGGCTGGTGGTTCCACATATAGCGCGAATGATTACGGGGAGCGATTTTAGAAGCCTGGTGGTGACCTCCTCGCTTATTGGAGGTATTTACCTCGTGGTGGCCGATACACTGGTGCGTATTTCCCCTTTTGGAGAAATTCCAATTGGAATATTGTCGGCATTGGTGGGGGCCCCAGTTTTGGCTTATTTGTTACATACTCGAAAAGTATCCAATTGATTGATCTTACGCCCAGATACTTATATGCTCAACATCGAAAAAATAGCCTACACCTATCCCGAAAGCCGGCACCCGGTTTTTAGGAATATTTCCTTGTCGGTAGCGCAAGGAGAAGTGTGTGCCATTCTTGGGAAAAATGGAAGCGGAAAGACAACGCTCCTTAAATGTATCACAGGGATTAACAAGCCTCAACAGGGCAAAATTGATATCCTTCCACCAGTAGGTTATGTGCCTCAAAAAGTAAATTTCGTGTACGACATGACCGTGCTGGATACGATTGTAATGGGCCGATATCAATACATCGGAGCTTTTTCGGTGCCAAAGAAGTCCGATTATGAAATTGCCAGAATATGCGCAGAAAAACTGGGCATCACAGAACTCCTGGATAAAAATTTTTCCCAACTGAGCGGTGGCCAACAACAAATGGCCTTGATAGCCCGCGCTTTGACGCTCGGCAGTAACTGTATCGTCTTTGATGAACCCTGTGCCTCCCTTGATTTTGGAAATCAGAACCATATCTTGTCTATAATCAGTGCCTTGAAAGTATCCAATACTACGGCTATTTTTTCAACGCACGACCCCAACCATGTTATCCATGTTGCAGACAAAGTATTGATCCTGCGTGGATTAGACGATTATTTGTCGGGTACTACGGAAGATGTGATCACGGATCAGATATTGTCTGATTTGTATGGAATGCAATTAAGAAAAGTGATGATTGATGACCGGATCACCTCGGTTGTTGCACTGTATGATTAGAGCATGTCTTAAAAAACATCCACAATGCCCTCGAAATCTGCGTCTAAAATCTATAATATCGGAGAATACTTTGCTCCAGCAGCAATGATTCGTGCTATAAAAGACCTGGATCAGGAGGGCGTTACCTCCGAAACCGTATTGCGTGTGGCCAGTGCACGGGTTGTTTATGCCAATTGTGCGTTGCTTCAACACGATTTTCCACAACTTCAGGATCAGGTGCTGGAATTAGAATTTCCACGCTTGAAACCCTTGAAAGGAAAAGCAAAGCAGCTCGCTATTTGCCAAAAAATAGAAGAATGGATGCTGCGCAATACAGCTTTTGTTTCCCAAAGTCAGGCAAAACAATCGGTGGTCAATACCCCCATCGCGCTTGGAGAAGAACGGGTAAAGGCATATCGTCCCCCAGGATATGGCCGGGCGCTGGTATTTTCGATTGAAGACAACAACCAAGGACTTTTACTGGGCGGCAATCGGGACACTCCTGCCTTTGAGAACAGGTTGATAGACGTAAAAGGCATCGGTGTGGGGCCCAATGTAATACCCGTCAACGGCTCGCACAGCAATGGTGTGTACCAGCTTGGGTATGCTTTTGTAGAGCTGGTGGTGCAGGAATTGCTCCAAAGAATTTTCAAGCATAGCAAAACCCATTTTCAAACCTTGCCATCTTATGGAATCATAGACCTTGGTTTTGACGAAATAAACGATTTTGGTGTCCATTACCCTGCCGGCTTGTTGGTCAGAAGAGCCCATCAAAGGCCCAGGGATTCAGGGGGACTTTACCCTTATGGCTCAGCGGGTCAGCAAGTACAACTGGAGATTGAGCAATTGCTTCGAAAGTATGGCATTACGTCTGCCAACAGTGTAACAACTTTGAGGATTTTGAAAGAAGATGGACAATTGCAAATACATTATGGAGACCAGCATGTTGATTTTTTCAATCGGGAGCAAAAAGCCGAAATAGAAAGGGTCTGTCACTATCAAGATGGCATGGGGGCGCTTGTTTTTGAGGGCATCAACATTCAGCATACCCGCGCAATAAGTTTAGAACCTTCACGGGCTACCTTGCTTGATTTTCAGACCTATATGGTGAAGGAAAAATTTGACCACCCCTTGCTTAGCCTGGTTTCTGACAAGTTGTTGCGCTGGGGCGGTACGATTTGGCCGGATTATGATGAATTTGTTTGCCCGGATCCAGGATTAAAGATTCCCTATCATTTAGTAAACGCTCCAGGCAGCATTTGGGGGTATAATATGGGAGAAGGGTCGAAAAAGATCAATTCACTGTGTTTTGGTCTGGCAGCAGATTTTAGGGCAAACCAAATAAGTCGGGAAATGCTATTGGGGACGCTCGAATTGTATTTGGATGCACTTACGGCGCATTGGGCGGATATAAAAAACTTTAGATAGCCTATATGACTAAAGACGCCGATATAATTCATTCCCTTTATCAGTTTTCGGAATACCCGCTTGATTTGAGTCATCCGGTTTGTAAGGAATACCCTTTGTTGAAGTTAGGGGTTAACACCAGTGTGCAATATTTTGCAGACATGCTCACGCCTGTGGTAGTGGAAATCATAGTGGCCAATCCTACCTATACTTCCTGGGTGCTGACCGCTCCTCCAAGCCGACGAATACCAACCGCAGCCATTCTTTTGAGCTTGGAAATTTACGAGCGGCTGAAACTGAATTACCCGAATTTGTCGCTCGTCCAGTTGTACAATAACCGAGAAGAAGGCTCTATACATGAAAACGCCCGGGATTTAAATACTTTTAGCGGCTATAGCAGGTACACCTGGAAAGAAAGGAAGGAATTAATACAAAGAAACCAGTTTGTTATTGAGGAGGACGATTTTCGCAACCGGGGCATCGTTTTTATTAACGATATCAATGTCACAGGAGCGAGTCAGGAACATATAAGCGAGGTCTTTTCTTCAGTATATCCCGACAAAGTAAATTGGCTTTATATTATTGACTGCGATAAGGGAATTGGAAGAAAACACCCACACCTTGAAAACGAACTTAACAATATTGATATCCATACGGTACAAGATTTTGCCGCTATTCTGGCGAAGAAGGATATTCAATATACCGCCAAATGTATTTCAAAGCTGTTCAGTTACGAACCGGGCGAATTGGAACAACTGCTTGGATTGTTGAGTCCAGTTAAAAAATTAAAACTTTGGGATGCAATCTCAAGAGAAGACTTATATCAGGGAGATTTTTTTAAAGAAAAAAGGCAACTGCTCAGGTAGAACACGGATAGGATACGGATTTGCACAGATTTCTGAGAGATTGCACAAAAAATCTGTGCAAATCCGTATCCCATCCGTGCCATCCGTGTTCCACCTAAGCAGTTACAATCGTAGTATAATACTCGAGGAACTTCTGTTGAGCACCCCCAATTATCTACTTACTTGGTATTATTTTGAAATTAGGCAGGGGTTGAAGCGAGTCGTAAACGTGGCTCAGATCACCTGGTAATAAGCCATTGTTATTGTTATGGCAGCCGAAGCAACTATTGGAATTGGATTGTTTAAAGGTCTCCATAGTGCTGTTAGCCAACAAACTGGTGCCAATGGCAGCGCCAGGGTCGGTTGGGCTGGTTGAAAAGTTTTTCCCGGAAGGCGCAACGCCCCCACTCGTCCAGGTAGCGCCAATAAGCAGATAGTTTTTTCGAATGTCATTTCCGACCAGCCATCCGAATACCGAGTTATTGATAGCGATCACCTCGCTGTTTGATGCTGCTGAAGAGCCATCCTCTTTATTTGGAGATACGCCCATTTCAGAACCCCAAGGGAATACTAAGGAAGTATTGCTGGGACTAATCTTAAAACCAGCCTCCGCCACGAGGGTATTTCCATTTGCAGTAAAATGAGCAATATTTGAACCGCTGCCGTTGGGCGCTGCGCTAAGTGTCCATTTGCCTTGAGTTTCAGCGGGTACTGTATCCACTACATTATTTTTGTTGAGGTATTGATATGCGGCAAAGGGCGAATTCTCTTGATGCTCAAAAGTTGCCCATACCATTTCGGGGTGTCCAGCGGTACTGCCCACCACATGCACACCCAACAGGGCGAGCTTCACGGTCTGCTCCCCCGTTGGGGTCCAAAAACTATCTGTCTTGTTGTAGGTCGGGATTATAGCATCTATCGTTATGTAATTGGCTGTACTTGGCAGTGTGGAAGCCTCTACCCATGATGTTTTGATTTCAATGGCAAGTGCATCTGGGTCCGGGAGGTTAATACCATTTGCAGTTGCAAGGGCCACAATACTGTCTCTTTGTGCTGCGGTAGTTGGGAATCGGAGATTTGACATTTGGTTGGTTTTTGCTGCACTGAGATATACAGCAAAAACATCATTTACCATAGTTACATAATAAACAATCGAACCATTCTGGGACATAAGCCCATGGCTTCCTCCCGCCTGGCCTTCTTCCGATTCAACGACTCCATTCGGCCCGAGTAGTACCGTTTGACCATTGGTTGCTGTAAATGCCTGCGCTACACGGCCTTTTGCATTGGTTAAGGCTTTGGGGTTCAAAATCACCTTTCCAGCCAGGTCTTTGAAAATAGCTTTGCCATTGGCATCTATTTCAACCTTGCTAATTCCGGTTTTTTGTGTCCCTTTGAGCAACATAAGTTTGGCTTTGGGGGCGGACTTTTCAATCTCATGCAAATTCCCGGCTTTGTCCATGATGGTGGGAAGCCCATTCGGCCCGGCTTGGGTAATGCTGCTTGAGACGCGAAGGGCCTGGCCTTTTATATGCGGGATTAAAGTGCGCTGATTTGATGCATTCGATGGTGACACCGTATAAAATACCGGGCTGGCCATTACGGTTTCATTTGCAGCCAACGGAGACACCAACCAGGCAAACATTTGCCAGGACCACTTATAAAAATCGCAGTTGTTATTATGTCCAAACGTGACGCTATTGGCAGGCTGTACCAAACCGTTTTCGGAGGCTGTGCCAGAAGCAAACCAGCTATTGAATTCGGCCTGACTCAGTGTGCAGGACTGCATTGCATCTTGGGGCAATCGGGTGGGCATTCCCGCTACCAGCACATTGGCCTGAGGGGCTGAGGACTTAGAGGCATCTGGTGCTCCCTGACCACATCCAATATAAAGGGCGTATATTGTTATGGCTGCAAAAAGAAGGGTAATCGTCGTTGTTTTTTTCATGATTGTTGATTTTAGTTTTAGAAAAATGAATGCATGCTCTTGATTGAATAGGCTTGCTTCCAAAAGAATGAAGCCGGGCTTTTATTTGCCTTTTGAACCTTTTGGGATCTTGTCTTCAGCACCTAAAAAGTTAGATATATGCGCTACAGACTTTTCAGCCGTGCTGGCTACTTTCTTGAGGTTCGCAAGATGCTTTTCTGAACTGCTGACCATTGCCTCGGCGGAAGCGACATGGTTTTCGGCAGCACTGATAAAACGCTCGGCAGAAGATTTCAAAGATTTGACATCTTCCGCACCACTAACAAACATTTCGGCAGATGAAACGAGACTGTTAGTGCTTTTGATGTGCGATTCAACGGAACTGTTAAGTTTTGACATGGCAAAAAATTAAATGTTGAACAGGAGTGGTTTCTACAACCTGATGGCCAAGTTGCGTGAAGAATGATTTTAATTTATCTGCAAAGGTGAAAAACAAACATGTCCTATTAGCAGGTATTTATACCTGTTTTTAAGTTCAGGGAGAAATACCTATTTGTAAAAAAGACTATTTCCAGAACAAAAAATGATTTTTGCCGTAATCCTACTGCTTAGTGCAGCATCCGCAGAATGGCACCTTAGTTTGTTTGAAAAAACGCGCACACTTGTATATTCGCCCCCATGTTTACTTTTCGCAGCGACGCCAATTGGTCGCGTTTCATCTGGATGTTGGTATCTGCTGTTTTTGTAGCAGATTTGTTGTTGCCCAGGCAGTTCGACATTGTGTTCGCCTATTTGCTGGCACACTTTCTGGCTATTTTTTTTAAGGAAAAAAGCGACGTGTTGCTTCTTGCAGTAGTCACAACGACACTGACAGTCATCGGTGCAGTGATCAAACCACAAGAACTGCCTTTGGAGCAAATGTTGTTGCAACGACTACCGCCAGTTCTGAGTTTTTGGGCGGCAGCGTTTTTTGTGGTCCGATTTATCACCCTGCGCGAATTGGAAGGGCAACAAGAGGAAAAATTCGGGGCACTTTTTCAGTATGCCACGAATGGTATACTGCTCACCAATCAAAAAGGCGTGATTGTAATGGCCAATCCCGCCATCGAAATACTCTTTGGCTACCAGTCTGGCGAGTTGCTGGGCAAGCAAGTGGAAACATTGATACCTGGCCGATTGGGCCGACGGCACACGGAACATCGTGAGCACTATCATCAAAACCCTACCCCAAGAAGTATGGGCATTGGCCTTGATCTTAAAGGGCTAAAAAAAGATACTTCAGAGTTCTCCGTAGAGGTGAGCTTAAGCCCGTTTAAAAGTTCGGAAGGGGCCTTCGTTGTGGCATTTGTAGTGGACAATACCTTCCGAAAAAACCACGAGGACTCCATATTGAGACAAAAACAAGAACTCGCAATCCTTAGCGGAGCCTTGAAGGAACTTAACGAAGGCTTGGAAAGCAAAGTGGCGGAACGCACCGTCGAATTAGAACAAGCCAAAAACGAACTGGCGGAAGCCCTTGACAAAGAACGCGAACTGGGCGAACTTAAAAGCCGTTTTGTCAGCCTGGCCTCTCACGAGTTTCGCACCCCGCTCACCGCAGTGTCTTCGTCGGCAGGATTGGTGAGCCAATATGCGGAACGCAAGGATTTCGAGAACGTAAAAAAACACGCTGAGCGCATCAAAAAAGTAGTGAACGGGCTGAATAGTATACTCTCGGAATTCCTCTCCTTGGGCCGGCTGGAAGAAGGTCGAGTTGCAGTGAGTTTGGAGGAAGTCAGTTTGGTAGACTGCGTGGCAGAAGTGCATGAAGGCATGAAAAATTTGTTCAAGCCAGGGCAAAGCTTCGAACATCGCCATACAGGGGAAACAACCGTGCACCTGGACTGCAACCTGAGTAAAAACATCCTTATCAACCTGATTTCCAATGCAATAAAATACTCACCGGAGGGCGCGCCGATTCTGGTAGAATCCACAGTTGACAAAAAAAAGATACGGATAGGCGTCCGCGACAAGGGCATGGGCATTCCGAAATCGGAGCAAAAACACCTGTACGACCGATTCTTCCGAGCCAGCAATGCTGCAAACACCACGCAAGGCACGGGCCTGGGCCTATACATTGTGCAGCGCTATGCAGAAATGATGGGCGGATCGGTGGGTTTTGAAAGTGAGGTGGAGGAAGGGAGCGTGTTTTGGGTGGAGTTTGAGGAAATAAAAACAGCATAAATTTTGCACAAGGCCAATTGTTTCCTTATCGTTGCACTCGAAATCCTTTTTTTACAAATTAAGTAGCGAATATGGAATCAATGCACAACTCAAAGCAAAACTTTCAGGCAGCCGAACCAAGCGTTGAACCAGTTGATTCAACGCTTGATGCGCTTTCAAAAGAGAAACATCAGCGCCGTTTTCAACGCGGCATAAAATGGATGGGAGTCGGCGCACTCACCTTGGTACTCAGTTTTGTTATCAATTTTCTCTGCTTCCAATGTGCCGTGGATTTTCATACGCCGATGTATATCCTGACCAGTTTGGGTGCGCTAGGCATTCTGAAAGGGATGGTTGATATTTTTTGAAGATTTGGTTAATTGGGGATTTCTAAGAAAAAATATCAAAATGAACTACGTTTCCGCCCAACAAGCCCTTCAAATCATCCAGTCCGGACAGCGCGTTTTTGTACACGGTAGCGCTTGTACCCCCATTTTCATGCTCCAGCAATTGGCCGAACAGGTGCCGCGCTTGCGCAACGTGGAATTGGTGTCCATCAGCCTTTACGGGGACGTAACGCTGGACAAGCCGCAATACCACCCGAATTTTCGCTTCAATTCGCTGTTTGTTTCGGGCAGTATCCGCCAGGCGGTGAATGAAGGCCGTGCCGACTATGTGCCGGTTTTTTTGAGTGAAATCCCCGAATTGTTCAAACGAAACATCATTCCGCTCGATGTTGCCATTGTGCAGGTGTCCGAACCCGATGCACATGGTTACTGCTCACTGGGCACTTCGGTAGACATCGCCCGCTCAGCCGTCAACGCCGCCCGGCAAGTTATCGCACACGTGAACCCTCAAGTGCCGCGAACCCACGGCGATGGTATGATCCACATCAGCAGTTTTCATGCGATGGTATGGCACGATGACCCTTTGCAAGAAGTGCGGTTTGGAGAGAAATTAAGCACAGCGGAGATACAGATCGGCCAACAAGTTGCAGCATTGATCGAGGACCGAAGTACCCTGCAAATGGGAATCGGTTCCATCCCCGACGCGGTGTTGCGCAGTTTGCAACAGCACAAAGACCTGGGCGTACACACAGAAATGTTCTCGGATGGCTTGGTGGATTTGCTTGAAAAGGGCGTTGTGACCAACCGATTTAAAAAAATTCATCCCGGCAAAACCGTGACCGCCTTCGCGCTCGGCACCCGGCGACTCTATGACTTTGTGGACGACAATCCGGCCGTTGTATTTCTTGATGTAGATTATGTGAACGAAGCCTCGGTCATTCGGCGCAACAAACGAGTGGTAGCCATCAACAGTGCCATCGAGATAGACATTACGGGCCAGGTTTGTGCCGACTCCATTGGCACCTACCATTATTCCGGGGTAGGCGGGCAGATGGACTTTATGCGCGGTGCTGCGCTGTCTGAGGGAGGCAAACCCATCGTCGCGCTCACGTCGCGAACCGCAAAAGGAATCCCGCGGATTGTTCCCATGCTCAAACCTGGTGCTGGCGTGGTAACCACCCGCGCCCATGTCCATTATGTAGTGACGGAATACGGAGCGGTGTTTTTGTTTGGGAAAAATCTGCGAGAACGCGCCAAGGCACTGATCTCCATCGCACACCCCGATGACCGGGAAGCTTTGGAACGGGCGGCAGAAGAGCGGTTTAAAGAATTGCTTCTTCTTTAGGATTGCTCGTTCCATTGTCAGACCGCGTGGAGGTCTCATCTGACGGGTAAATAGCGTGAACAGTTCAGTAAAGTGTGAATTCTATAAATTTTTCTCCAAATCCTATAACACGATCCCTTATCAAGTGCCCAACCTTTGCGGTGTGAAAACTTTTTCACGATTTGCACTATTTGACTATGATAAAGGATATAAACAGCTCCCCCAAACTGTCTGGTGACAGTATGCTAAAACAGAAAACGAACGAGGATTTCAACAAAAAGCAGCCTGATCCGAAAGATCCGAACGAAGAAAAAGAACATCCGGATTCCTTGCTTCCTGACTTTGGGGAAGATGACTCTTATCCAATGGAAACCGAAAGACCAGACGGAGTGAGCAAGCAACAAAAACCGCCAAATCTTAGTGAGGGTAGCGAATAAGGGGGGTAGATATGGCCTGAGATCGGAAGGCCTATGCCATCCAGGTACGCAGCGCTTTATACACCTCAAACCAGACTACGCTGAGGAATCCCGCCAACGCACACCATCCCAAATCAGCGACTGGGAGCACCCCCATTTTAAACGTGTTGGCTAAAAACGGGACGTACAAAATTGCCAGAAGCAACAGAATCGAAATGCCGAGTATGATAGGCAGCGTCTTGTTTTTGTAGAATATGGTCCGGTGTAGCGGATAGTCGAAAGAGCGGTTGGCCAAGGTCAAAAACAGGTTAGCAGTGACCAAAGTGGCAAACACCATAGAGCGGACTCCCTCCTCGGTTTTCCCCTGTCCGATAGCAGTATGATACATAAAAAACACGCCAACCGTTATTGCTACGCCTTGCAACAGGCTGAATCCCAATTCTTTGCCCGAAAAAAGGGAGGCCTTGCCAGATCGTGGCGGCTTGCGCATCAGATTTGGCTCGGCGGGTTCGTTTTCAAAAGCAATGGCTGCTGTGGGGTCCATCACGAGTTCCAAGAAAATGACGTGCAAGGGCAGCAATATGTGTGTGTAAGGCCAGCCGAACAACAAAGGCAACAATACAACCAGTACAATCGGCAAGTGGATAGAGATAATATAACGGATGGCTTTTCGCAGGTTGTCGTAGATGCGACGACCCATGTGGATTGCGGTCACCATTGCATTCAGGTTGTCGTTCAGGATCACCAGAGAGGCCGCGCTTTTGGCTATTTCAGTGCCTTTTTTCCCCATTGCAACGCCGATTTGGGCGGTTTTAAGCGCAGGGCCGTCGTTAACGCCGTCGCCGGACATGGCCACCGTCTCGCCATTGGCTTTTAGCGCATTGACGATTCTAAGTTTGGCATCAGGAAACATCCGGGCAAACACATTGACCTTTTGGACAGTGTCGCGCAGCTGGGTGTCGCTGAGTTCCATAATTTCATTCCCTATCATGGCAGTTTCCCAGCCTTTCAAACCAGTGCTCTGGGCAATGTTTTTCGCGGTCGCCGCGTGATCGCCGGTAATCATCATTACCCGTAAGCCGGCCTGGTAAAATTTCTTAAAAACCTCCCCGACGTTTTTCTTAGGTGGATCAAAAAAAGCGACCAGGCCTTCAAATTTCCATTCAAAATTATCCTGATCTGCAGGAAAATTCTTGCCCTCCAATGTCGCGCTTGCCACACCCAGCACCCGATAACCCTGTCCGGCCATCTCCTCAGTCTTGGTCAAAATCTGTTCGCGCAATTTGTCTTTAACGCTTGAAACAGCCAATATCCGCTCCACGGCACCTTTACAGGCAATGATTCGATTGTTGCCTTGTTTTTCCCAAACGTGCGTCATCATGGGAGGTCTGCCGGAAAGCGGGTATTCTTTTATCAATTGAAAATGCTTGCGCGGGTCGTTTGTCGAGGAGGTTGCTAAAAGTTGGCCTTCTAACAGGGCTTTTTCCATCGAGTCAAAAGGTTCTGGCTCGCTGGCCCATAGTGCGAATTCCAGCGTACGACCCTGCCCTGAAATGTCAGCCACTTCGGCGACAGACATCTTATTCTCCGTGATAGTCCCTGTTTTGTCTAAGCAAATTACCGTGGCCGAACCGAGGCTTTCCACCGTCTTGGGCTGCTTGGCAAGGATACCGTGCTTGATCATCCGAAAAGCGCCCAAACCCATGAAGGCGCTAAATGCAACGGGGATTTCCTGAGGCAAGATCGCCATGGCCAGTGTGAGGGAAAAAAGCAGCGCTTTCCACACATCGTTTTCGATCCAGAAATTCAGGGCAAAAACCAGGACGAACGCCAAACCACCTGTGATGGCCATTTGTCGCACAAAGCGCTTGATCTGTACTTGTAAGGGTGTTTTTTCGGAGTCAATGGACTCGATAGATTTGCCCAATTTGCCGAACTCGGACTTTGTCCCGATGGCAATCACTTTGAAAACACCTTTCCCGGAGGCCACGGTGGTGCCTTGGAAAAGACTGTTGATTGGTGATTGGTGATTGGTGATTGGGGATTGGTGATTAGTGATTGGTGGCTCATCGCCTGCCACCGATTTTTCTACTGACAGACTCTCGCCGGTGAGTGCCGATTCGTCTACAGAAAGATCGTGTTGTTCGAGTAAGATGCCGTCTGCCGGAATGCGTTCACCTTCTTCTATGCTCACAACATCGCCAGGCACAAGGTCTTCGGAGGGCAGCTCCACCCATTTGCCATTGCGCAAGACGCGGACCTGGGCACGGGTAAACTTGCGCAGGGCTTCCAGGGCGCGGTCGCTTTTATTTCCTTGATACAACTCAATACCCGTCACGAATAAAATGGACACCACCATCATGACCGCCTCTGTGAAATCGCCAAGCAAAAAATACAACACACAGGCGACCGTGAGCAGCAGGAACATTGGCTCAGTTGCGATTTCTCGAATGCTATCGAGAATAGGGTGGCGGCGAGTAGCTTCGAGTTCGTTTTTGCCAAAAATGCTGCGCTGGCTTTCTGCTTCCGCAGTAGTCAGTCCAGTAAATGGTGGGGATGTGCCAATGGGATGAGGCTGCTTGTTTGCGGGAACTTTTGGGCCTTGCTGCATATATCGTAATATAAACCTCGTAGGGTTTTTCAAAACCTACGAGGTTTTAAGAAGGCGCAAACTTACTTAGAAGCGTAATCAATCTCCGGGGCAAGTACCCTTTCCAATACCTTTATCAAATCGTGGGTGGTAAGGATTCCAACCAAATGGCGGTTGCCTTCTACCACAGGAATAGCATGGAAATGATTGGTTTTGAATATCCGCAGTGCATCTTCTACGGTATCTGAAGGCGCCAGGCATACAGGATGTTTCGTCATTACTTCTTTTACTAGCATGGTTTGGAGCAGGTGTTCGTTGGCTCGTTGCTCCTTTGCGTTGGCATACAGATCGCGGATGATGCGCAGATAATCGGTGTAACTGACGATGCCCGCCAACATATCATTTTCAACTACCGGCACATGGTGAAAACCCTGTTTTTCGAGAAGGTTGCGCACAGTCTCAAAATTGTCGTCCGGACAAACGGTGGCTGGTTTTCGGGTCATGACTTTGGAAATCGGTGTGGTATTTTGCATAACAGTGTGACTTTTATGCCACAAAGTTGCCCAACGCGGAGTATGCAGGAGGATGATGAAAGTCAGGGCAGGGGATGACTTGTGCGGGTTAGAGATGCTCTATTGTTCGCAAATACAATTCCTCCACTTGCTGTCTTGCCCAAGGCGTTTTGCGCAAAAATTTCAGACTGGAGGTAATACTAGGCTCATTTTTAAAGCAATTGATGTCAATATGATAAGCCAAACCCTTCCAGTCATAAGTGGCTAATAAGTGCTCCAAAATTGTTTGCAGGGTTTTGCCGTGCAGGGGGTTGTTGGCTTGTTTTTCCATGATGGTTACCCAAATGTCGCCGCTATGCGGCTTTTCCCGATAGAAAGTAGAATAATCAGAACAAGAAATCGAGCAGGCGATTCCACGTCTTGCTCCACCAGCTGGTGCGCCGGAGGTTCTCGATTTTTCCCCAGGACAAATAGAGCGGGTTGAGCAATGCGAGGTAGAGCCAGAACAAAACCATTACAAAGACCGAACCAATGGCCCAAAGGGCTTTTTTCAAGACGAAGCTTCTGATCTCTGCAAATTTACTCATCCCAAAACCCAGGAATGCGTCCAGCCCAAAACCGATTGCTGCGAAGATAAGGGTCTTAACGGCCAAGGAGGGCAATGTAATTTGGGTTTCCCAGTTGTTGTTTGCCAACCAATACGCACCGTACACAACGGTCACTACCAGCACCGTTTTCATCAACGTCAGTACTCCATAAGCGCGGAGCACTTTGAACGGGAGGTCCCTACCCACGTCGAGGCGCTTTTCAAGTGGTTTCTTTTGGGCAGCATCCTCCATGAACGGTGCGACAGAGAGAAATGCCCAGTCATGGCTGCAGGCTTCTTTTTGCGTTGACAATTGTTCTGCCAAACCTGATTCCTTGAAGGCCCACTCCGTTTGTTTATAGGCACTGTACATGAGTGCATACGCTTCAGCATCATTGAACGCATCGAGGTCGGTGCGCAGATTGGCCAAACGCTCTTGCACACTTTTTTGAATGCCGTATTGGGTAATCGTACTGTTGGGGTCTTGTTCTTCAGTCAGCCAGGCGCGCCGGGTCGGGTCGTTGCATCCTTCCCATTTTAGCGGGTTTTTGTTCAAGTCTCTTTTCAGGTGGATGTACATCAAACCTTTTAACTGGTTCGTGTCGCGTCGGGCTTCAATATCCATGAACTGTAATTCTCGTACCCGTTCCTGTAACACAAAATCGGAGCGGAAAAAGGACCCTAGTGTTCCCGCTCCAGCGTTTTCGATGTTAAGTTGACCACTTGCATCGCTCAAGATCAGGATGCTGCATTCCTGCTCAATCAAACCGGAAATTCCCTGGTTATCGTGTACCCCACCATCCGCCAACCGCAAATCCACGCCTGGGTAAAGTCCAGGCATATAAAGCGGCTCGAACAAGGCGGGCACGCAGGAGGATGCACCCACGGCCGCACCCAAACGGATGTTGTTGGTATAAGGTGCAGGCGCTTCGTCGTAGTACATTCGGCGCAGACGGGGCTTGCTGTCCACCTTTTGGATGATGTTACCTGGTGGTTCGCCCATCCAGGAAGCGGTGAATTGCCAGTTGTGGCCTGTGTTAAGGGTTGTGGCATTGAGCACCAGCATGGGCACTTTGTTGATGCGGTCCCAATTGTCAGTTTTGGGATTGAATGTTTGAGCGCCGCGTGGCACAATTTTAAGGTTTTGCATCAACAGCACTTTCTCGTCATAATTCCCTGTGCCGTCTTCGCCCGTAAAGATTTTTTTGTAAAAAAACTTCTCATAGAGTTCGCCGATTCGATTCGAGCGGGTGTAGCTCCGGTCAAGGAAAATGCGCAAGTTTTTCCAACTTGACAGGATCCGCATGCGCAAGTTCTTTTGAACTCCGGCCATGAACTGGGCTGTCAATTCCTCTACAATGTCGAGGTAGTCTCGTTGCGAAAGGGTCAACTCGGCTTTCTCCGTGGGATGCATATAACCATGCGACTCGTCGTGCTTGGCCATCAGTTTTTTACGGAGGAGCAAGTAATAGTGTGCCCCAACGATACTTCCGCCCGAGACGCAAGACAGCACTTCAACATGGCGCAACACATCCAACTCAGCCAATTTTGCCAAGGTGCCGATATGATAAAGAGAGGCTCGGAAGCCACCGCCCGACAAGCCCAGACCGACTTTCCCTTGCATCACCAGGGGAAGGTTATTGCCTTCACTTTCATCTGCGGGTGGCAAGATGGCGAACAAGCATTGGCGGACGTGTTCGTGCAATTCATGGAGTCTGGCTTGCTTCTGTTTTTTCTCTTCCTCCGAATCGCTGGGCTTCACCGCGCCAAACCGGGCGCGGATTTGAGCGAGGGCCAAAAGTTGTTTGCGACAGGTTTCAGATTCCCAGAGCGAGGGTTTTTGACCACCGTATTTTTTATAAAAAAACAGTGCCTCGTCGAAACGGTCCAATCCAAAATAGGCTTCGCCGAGCGTGGCATAGGCCCAATCGTCTAACCTTTCTATCAGTTTTTCATCCTTGTATATCGCGTCACCCGTCAGATAATCCACAATTTCTTGTCGGATGTCGTTGGCTCTTATTTGCCACATTCCGATTACCGGGGGCAATGCTCCATCCAATTCGAGGGTTTCGCCAGTGCGCACATCGGCAAGGAGGTCGAGTAGAAATGCGTAATTGATCGCTGTGTAACCAGCGTCATAGTCCCTTTTGTTTCCTTTGATCTTTTTATCAAAAATGCGCTTTGGAGCTCCTTTTTCCGAAACGCTGGGTTTTGCTCCTGATTTGGTTTTGGAGGTTTTGCCCTTCACATTTTTAATCGGATCAACATGCTTTTCTTTCCACTTTTCAAAACCTCTCTGATAAAAGTGCCTCGAAAAAAGCAAATGCCGGAATTGATTGTCGTACATCCACCGCCTCTTATGGATTCCCCCCATCATCCCGAGCACCTCGCTGTTGTTTGATTTAAGCGGATCCCCGATTTTGGACAAAAATGACTCCGCCAGATCAAATTTAATGGAAGAGGGAAGGTCAGGGTCTTTGTAGGTACAAAGTGCCAGCTGCTCGTAGTAGTTGGTCATTTTTTCAGCAGCACCAACCATGGTTAGCTTCTCATACAATTGAGCCGCATAAGCAAAGCCATTGCGGCTTTTGAGATTTTTGGCCAGTTTCTCTATTTCAGCAATATCGAATGATTCGCCATTTAGAATTCTGCGTGCGTCGCGAATGAGGATTGCGTTAGATTCCATCCTATGATAAGGTTTGAAAGGTGTAGACCGAATGTAAAAGTACTGTCTGGTATTGAAATATTTTAATGCGACCAAAATCACCCTCCACCCTGACCTGCGTCATTCGGCATCTTTTTCTACCCCCCCGATCTTGCAGCCGATTTCAAGCATTCCTGGAATCACACTCGGTGCAATGAAGATCATGTTATTCCTCATCCTGGTAAGCCTACTACTCGCTGCAGGTTTTTTGATTGCCTACCTGCGTGCAGCACGCGACGGGCAGTTCGACGACGATTATACGCCAGCCATTCGGATGCTGTTCGACACCCCAAGCCTTGATCCGCCCTCCCCAAACCCCTCCCTGGAAGAGAAGGGAGCAGTAGAAAAGAAACTACAAGACGACGATTTAAAGCCTTCTTTATGAATAACATACAACAATTTCAGTACGACAACAAAATTGTGCGGGCCTTCGGGATAGCCTCCTTTGTATTTGCATTGGTGGGGATGCTGGTAGGTCTGATAATGGCCCTTCAAATTGTGATGCCGGAACTCAATTTCGGCCCCTATTTGACTTTTGGCCGCTTACGTCCTTTGCACACCAACGCCGTCATTTTTGCCTTTGTTGGCAACGGTATTTTTATGGGCGTTTACTACTCCCTGCAAAGGCTCGTGAAAGCCCGGATGTGGAGCGACAAACTTTCCTGGATTCATTTCTGGCTCTGGCAGGTGGTAATCCTGTTGGCTGCAGTAACCCTTCCAATGGGCCTTACCACCAGTGGTGAATATTCCGAGTTGATTTGGCCATTGGACATCCTAATCACACTGGTTTGGGTAATTTTTGGCGTCAACATGTTTGGCACCATCCTGACCCGTCGGGAAAACCATTTGTACGTGGCAATCTGGTTTTACATCGCCACCTGGGTCACGGTTGCTGTGCTGCACCTCGTGCGCAGTTTGGAAATGCCGGTGAGTTGGACAGAAAGTTACCCAATCTTTTCGGGGGTACAGGAAGCCTTGGTACAATGGTGGTATGGACACAACGCAGTAGCGTTTTTCCTTACCACGCCTTACCTCGGCATGATGTACTACTTTCTGCCAAAAGCCGCCAACCGCCCAGTCTTTTCCTACAAACTTTCCATCATTCACTTCTGGGCACTGATTTTTATCTACATCTGGGCTGGACCACACCACTTGCTGTATTCTACCTTGCCTGATTGGGTACAGTCGCTGGGAACGGTATTTAGCATCATGCTGATCGCCCCATCCTGGGGTGGGATGCTCAATGGATTGCTGACCCTGCGCGGTGCTTGGGACCGGGTGGCCAATGATCCCGTGCTTAAATTTATGGTGGTAGCGGTGATCGCTTATGGCATGGCGACTTTCGAGGGGCCTATGTTGTCCATCAAATCAGTGAATGCTATCAGCCACTTTACGGACTGGACGATTGCACACGTTCACGTGGGCGCCTTGGGTTGGAACGGCTTCCTTACCTTCGGTGTGTTGTACTGGCTTTGGCCACGAATGTATCGTACGGAGTTGTATTCCAAGCAGTTGGCCAACGTTCACTTTTGGGTTGGTACGCTCGGCATCATTTTTTATGCTGTGCCTTTGTACTTCGCTGGCTGGACGCAGGCGCTGATGTGGAAAGAATTTACGCCCGAAGGAACGCTCGCATGGGGTAATTTCCTTGATACCGTGAAGCAAATTCTTCCAATGTACTGGTTAAGGGTAGTAGGGGGGACTTTGTTCTTCGTGGGTACCATCATTGGTGTGTACAACCTGTACAAAACTGGAGCCAAAGGACAGTTTATGGCCAATGAAGCAACGGAAGCGCCTGCACGTTTAACCGCCGTAGATTTGGCGAATGCGGACGACCCCTCCTCCCCCCCTGCCCGCCAAGACTCGGCAGGCGGGAAGGCTACGGCTGTCAAAGAACACTGGCACCGTTGGATCGAAGGCCGCCCAATGCAAATGTTGCTTTGGAGTACTATCCTGATCGCCATTGGTGGCATTGTTCAAATAGTGCCGATGGTGTTCGTTGAAAGCCAAGTGCCAAAGATTTCTACGGTAAAACCCTATACTCCGCTCGAACTCACTGGACGTGACTTGTATATCCGAGAGGGATGCGTAGGCTGCCACTCGCAGATGATCCGACCCTTCCGTGACGAGACTGAACGTTACGGAGAATACTCAAAATCAGGCGAGTACATCTACGACCGCCCCTTCCTTTGGGGCAGCAAACGCACTGGTCCTGACCTCCATCGCGAAGGTGGCAAGTACCCAGACAGTTGGCACTACAACCACATGGATGATCCTACCAACCTGTCGCCCGGCTCTATCATGCCCGCTTACCCACACTTGCTGACGGACAAACTAGACTTAAGCGATTTGCCCGCCAAAATCACGGTGCTGCGAAAACTTGGCACCCCGTATTCAAAGGATTTTGAAAAATACGCAATCAGCAACGCCCAAGAACAGGCGCAAAAAATTGCGAAAAACCTTGCCGAACAGGGGGTGAAGGATCAGAATATAGAAGACAAAGAGATCGTGGCCATCATAGCTTACTTACAGCGGCTTGGCACAGACATAAAAATTCAACCTAAACAGTAGTTTATGAGGGTTTATGAGGGTTTATGAGGGTTTATGAGGGTTTATGAAGGTTGATAATCGAGAGCATAAACCCTCATAAACCTTCATAAACCTTCATAAACCCTCATAAACCTTCATAAACCTTCATAAACCTTCATAAACCTTCATAAACAATAAATTCAATGTACAAATACCTGCTTGAATCAGTTGACGGTATCCAGTGGTTTGGAATAGGATCATTGCTGATCTTCTTCTGCACCTTCTGCTTTGCGGCCATTCGCGCCTTTATCTCCAAAAAAGAAGATATGGATCGTATGGCGAATATGCCGCTGGAAGATTAATACTGCTTTTAAACCTCGTAGGTTTTTAAAAACCTACGAGGTTTTCAGAAGCGAAAAATTCTATTAAACATGACATCGAAAAAATATCTGCCAACCTTTTTACTGCTCCTCGCCAGCATAACCACGAGCTGGGGGCAAGCAGTGACGACTGCCGTCCCAACCAATGCGGACGGGTTTTCAAAGATCATGACCACGGCGTTTTTGATTTCGGCTGTGCTGTTGTTCATTGTAGTTATCGCAGTGGTTGTACGCACCAATGCTTTTCTGACGCAACAACTGATTCGGCTCGAATCTGAAAAACAGGGCATTCCAATGCAGGTAGAATCCGTTGAAATGCAGCCAATCGAAGAAGACTCTTTTACTCGTTTGCGTAAAAAATACTGGGAAAACCCGGTGCCGCTTGAACAGGAAGGTGAAATCACGCTGGATCACAACTACGATGGCATCCGGGAGCTCGACAATCACCTGCCCCCTTGGTGGATCAATATGTTCATGCTGACCATAATCTGGGCAATTGGCTATATGTGGTACTACCATTGGGGAGGCAACGGACTGAACCAAGCGGACGAGTACAAAACGGAGATGGCAGCGGCTAAAAAGGAAATTGCGATGGCGCTGGCGGGCAAAGCAAACGCGGTAGATGAATCGAACGTGGCTGTACTGACCGACGCTTCCGAATTGGGCGAGGGCGAACTGATTTACAAAAACGTCTGTGCTGCATGTCATGGATTGAAGGGCGAAGGTACCGTAGGCCCGAACTTCACAGATGAGTACTGGATACATGGTGGGGGCATCAAAGATCTGTTCAAGACCATCAAGTACGGGGTGCCCGATAAGGGCATGATCGCGTGGTCTTCACAGTTGAAACCTATTGATATGCAGAAAGTGGCAAGTTATATCCTGACATTAAAAGGTACCAACCCGCCAAATCCGAAAGCACCGCAGGGGGTAATTTGGAAGGAGGAAGCAACAGCAGCGCAAGATTCGACGGGGGATAATAAGGGTTTATGAGGTTTATAAGGGTTTATGAGGTTTATGAGGTTTATGAGGGTTTATGAGGTTTATGAGGGTTTATGAGGGTTTATGAGGTTTATGAGGTTTATGAGGTTTATGAGGTTTATGAGGTTTATGAGGTTTATGAGGTTTATGAGGGTTTATAAGGGTTTATAGGGGTTTATGAGGTTTATGAGGTTTATGAGGTTTATGAGGTTTATGAGGTTTATGAGGTTTATGAGGTTTATGAGGGTTTATGAGGTTTATGAGGGTTTATAAGGGTTTATGAGGTTTATGAGGTTTATGAGGGTTTATAAGGGTTTATAAGGGGAGTGTTCATAAAACTGCGTCAACTGCTGGTTACACCCCTTACCCCTAAAGGGCAATGTCGTTGACTTAAGGGTTTGTGTGTATAAAAGGGGCGTAGCCTCGACACCGTTTATAGAACAATATTTTGCGTGTTTTATGGAGGGGCGTAGCCCCGGCACGATTTGTCAGGGGTGTCGCCACTACGTGGCTCGTTCACACACCCGATTTTTCTATAAACGGTGTCGCCACTACGTGGCTAAAACCCTTAAGTCAACGACATCGCCCTATAGGGGAGTTTATTCCGTCGAGTGCATAACTCAATGAATAACAAACAATTATCCACCTATTCGAATTTGCCTCCCCTTTAGGGCAGTGTCGTTGAGGGGTTGGGGGTGTAACCAGCAGTTGACGCAGATTTTTGAACACTCCCTTTATAAGGGTTTATAAACCTCATAAACCTCATAAACCTCATAAACCTCATAAACCTCATAAACCTCATAAACCTCATAAACCTCATAAACCTCATAAACCTCATAAACCTCATAAACCTCATAAACCTCATAAACCTCATAAACAGATGGCTATGAACCAAGAGTCTATAAATAACGTCATTGAAGACACCGAAGAATATCGCGATCACCTCGCGACAGTGGACGCACGGGGTAAACGAATTTGGCTTTACCCAAAAAAGCCGTCAGGACGTTATTATAAGTGGCGTACTTGGGTTAGCGTGGCATTTCTTGCCGTCTTTATTGTGATGCCCTTTATCAAGGTAGATGGCGAACAGTTTCTGCTTTTTAATGTGTTGGAGCGGAAATTCGTACTGTTCGGCCTGTTGTTTACTCCGCAGGATTTTCACTTGTTCGTGTTGGCAATGCTGACATTCATCGTGTTCATCATCTTGTTTACGGTGGTGTTTGGGCGGCTGTTTTGTGGCTGGGTTTGCCCACAGACGGTTTTCATGGAAATGATTTTTCGGAAAATTGAATATTGGATTGAAGGAGATGCAGGTGAACAACGCAAACTTGCCCTTTCGCCTTGGACTGCACAGAAAATCCGAAAAAAGGTCCTGAAACATGGCATTATTTATGGCCTCGCGCTGCTGTTTACCAATTTCTTCCTTGCGTACTTGATAAGTATGGACGAGGTGCTGAAAATCATCCGGGAACCGATCAATCAGCATTGGGGCGGATTTGCAGCCATGTTGGTTTTTAGTGCTGCTTTTTACAGTGTATTTGCCGTGTTGCGCGAACAGGTTTGCACCACAATTTGTCCTTACGGTCGCTTGCAAAGTGTGTTGTTGGTTAAGGATTCCATTGTAGTAGCTTATGACCATGTTCGGGGCGAACCGCGCACAAAGTTGAAGAAGGAAAAGCCTGCCCCAAGCCCGCGCCCGGCAGAATACCGTGACCCCCTGGAGCAAATCCATTCGGCTGTAGGTGCCGCGCCGTCAAACATCCAAAGTCCAACGTCCAAAGCCGGAGACTGCATAGACTGCAATCTTTGTGTTGCGGTGTGCCCAACAGGCATTGACATTCGCAACGGCACTCAACTTGAATGTACCAACTGTACGGCCTGTATTGATGCTTGCGATTCCATCATGCAAAAAATCAACCGACCACTTGGGCTTATTCGGTACGATTCGATGACAGGCATAGAATCGGGTCGTAGAAAGATTTTTACCACCCGCGTGTACGCCTATACTGGGGTGTTGATTGCGTTGCTGGCACTGGATGTGTTTCTCATCGCCCGGCGTGGCATCATGGAGACCATTATCCTGCGCTCACCAGGGCAACTTTACCAGCAGAAAGACGACACCCACCTGACCAACCTCTATACCTATGTACTCATAAATAAATCCAACCACGAATTGCCGACGGAATTGCAAATCACTACGCCCGGCGCACACATTCATTATGTTGGGAAGAAACCTGCCAATATCCCCAAAGGCGAAAAAATAGAGGGAGCATTTTTTGTGGAAATGCCTGATAGCCAACTACTTGGGCGGAAAACACCCATTGTCATCGAGGTTATTTCCGACGGTAAAAAAGTGGACGAAGTGAAGACCAACTTCATGGGAATAGAAGGCCCTTTGCCTAAAATGGAAAAATAAATTGGTGATTTGGTGATTTGGTGATTGGTGATTTTTTTAGTTGTAGATTTGGTGATTTGGAGTTTAACAAAATCGGGAGTGTTCAAAAATCTGTGTCAACTGGCTGGTTACCCCCTACCCCTAAAGGGCAATGTCGTTGACTTAAGGGTTTTAGCCACGTAGTGGCGACACCGTTTATAGAAAAATCGGGTGTATGAACGAGCCACGTAGTGGCGGCACCCCTGACAAATCGTGCCGGGGCTACGCCCCTCCATAAAACACGCAAAATATTGTTCTATAAACGGTGTCGGGGCTACGCCCCTTTTATACACACAAAACCTTAAGTCAACGACATTGCCCTTTAGGGGTAGGGGGTGTAACCAGCAGTTGAAACAGATTTTTGAACACTCCCGAACACTCCCGAACACTCCCACAAAATCACCTAATCACCAAATCTACAACTAAACCAATCACCATTCACCATTCACCAATTCACCAATCACCAATTCACCAATTAAACAAATCAACATCGCTATGAAATTCAACTGGGGTACAGGCATCGTTATTTTCTTTATCTTTTTTGCTGTAAGCATGATATCGCTTGTGGTGGCTACCACCCGTTACCCACCGCAGTTGGTGCAAAAAGATTACTATTCGCTTGACCTGAACTATCAGGAGCGACTGGAGAAAAAGCAAAATACGGCGACGCTAACTGCTGCGCCTCTGGTGCATTTCGATGCAACTGCTAAAAAAATTAAGGTGAAATTTCCCGAAGGAATGACCGCCCAAACTGGCACGGCTAAGTGCTATCGTTCGGCCACCACACGGGAAGATTTTTTAACGAAAATAGAGAACGCCACCACACTGGAAATTCCCACTGAAGGACTCACAGCTGGCCGTTGGCACGTCGAGCTGGACTGGGAAACCACCGATGGGAAAAAGTATTTTTGGGAGACAGCTTTTGTTGTTCAATAGCGATGTTCGTTGAATAACATGCTCGTACGTTTGTGACCCTAAAAGACGCAATGACCAAAGTGATATAATGACCATATTAGTTCCAGCACTTCTTCTTGGTTTAGCCGGCAGTCTACACTGTGTAGGGATGTGTGGGCCTTTGCTACTCGCGCTTCCGCTTGATGCGGCGGGCAAGTGGCAAGTATTGCGCCAGATGCTGGTGTATCATAGCGGGCGGATCCTTACATACGCTGCTCTGGGAGTGCTATTCGGATTGCTGGGAAAGGGTTTGGCCGTAGCGGGATTTCAAAAAATACTCTCGATCGGGGCGGGTGTTTTTATGTTTGGCATGGCGTTCATGGCCTGGCGGTTTGAGCGGCTGGTAACGGCATTGCCGGGTTTTGGCGCGTTCACGCAGCGGGTAAAATCGGACATCGGAAATTTGATGCGGCAAAATCCGAATGGCAGCACGTTTTCAATTGGACTGCTCAACGGACTCTTGCCTTGCGGCATGGTGTACGCTGCTTTGGCAGGCGCTATTGCCACCACTGGCGGCCCTGAAGGTGGGTTTTTTATGACAGTTTTTGGCCTTGGCACCTTGCCTTTGTTGCTGATGGTGAGTGTGTTAGGAAGATCGTTCAGCGTATCCATACGGCAGAAAATCAAGTTTGCACAACCCATTCTGCTTGGGCTGGTAGGTCTGTTGTTGTTGCAGCGTGGCTTGAATCTGGATTTGTCGTTGTTTGAATCCGCGGTGCCTAAGGCCGGGGTGGATTGTCATTGATTTCAAACCTCGCAGGTTTTAAAACCTACGAGGTTTAAAGTGCGCGGTCTTCGTCGTCTTCAATAATAAAGTCCTCCAGATCAAGCAGTTCTCGGTGCAACTCAAGATGAAATGCTTCAAATTGCTCCCTACCGCCAAACCAATCCAGAACCGCTTGACGCAAAAGATTTGTTGGCTTGCCTGACAAAATACCATGATAGGAGGAGTGGGGATAATCGCGGAAATCAAAGGTGAACCGTGTCGCTGCGCATTTGCATGAATGTAATAAATCATCTGAGTGTAATACCTATTGGTACCAACTTTTTTCTTTTTAAAACGCTCCTCGAATAATTTGCCCGTTCGGTTATAGCTTTTGTTGAAGCCTTTGGCATAAGCGTTGAAAAAGTTGGCAAAACGTTGTTCAGCCCGATTCATTTGAGACTTTTCAGACATTTTTTCTGCTAAAACGGTGTCCTTAATCTTGATGAGTACATGAAAATGCTAGCCCAACAAAGAATAGGCATAAGTATCGGCAATCGGCGAAACGTGCTTTTTCCATAGCTTCAGGAAGTAAGTGTAATTGCGCTCTTCGCGAAAAATAGTTTCTCGGTTATTGCCGCAGTTGTAGATGTGACAATAACAGTTTGGTTCTAGCGGTGTAGTGATAATCATTGGTTCAGATGGTTTGATGAATAACAAATATAGAAAATTTCTTTTAAAATACCTACGAGGTTTACATGAATCAAATTCCCTCCGACCTTCTTCAGCGCGTTGAAGAAAAATTTCAAGCCATTGGCCAAAACCCCAACACTCACCTCGAAGGGCTGGTGTGGGCCAAACCCATCACTTACTGGGATTATATTCAGACCGACGCTTTGTTGAACTTGCAAATACAGCGCACTACGCTGCCCGACGAAATGGTGTTCATTATGTACCACCAAATCAACGAGTTGCTGTTCAAAATGATCCTTTGGGAAATTCAGCAGGTATCGGATTGCAGCGAACTCACCACAGCGTTTTTTGCTGAAAAACTAAGCCGGATCAGTCGTTATTTCGACATGTTGTCTAACTCTTTCACCATTATGGGCGACGGCATGGACGTGGAGCAATACCTGAAATTCCGCAATACGCTCACACCTGCAAGTGGTTTTCAAAGTGCTCAGTATCGGATGATTGAGTTTTGTTCAACAGACCTGATTAACCTGATTGACTACCGATTCCGAGCCAGCATTGACCGCAACACACCCTACGAACACGCTTACGACCATCTCTACTGGCAGGCCGCCGGAAAAAACCACGCTACGGGCGAAAAGACCACCCTCATACAACTCTTCGAGGAACGCTACAAAGCCGAGTTCCTTCGAACCATGGAGGCTTACAATGAGAAAAACATCTGGGCCAGATTCCGTCAGTTGCCCGCCGCTGATCGTGAAAATCCTGTCTTGGTGGATGCCATGCGCCATTATGACCACACAGTGAACATCTCCTGGGTGATGGCACATTACCATGCGGCCCAGAAATACCTCGAAAGCAAGGGGCCGCCAGTTGAAGCTACGGGCGGAAGCGACTGGAAAAAGTACATGTTGCCGAAGTATCAGCGGCGGATATTTTTTCCGGAATTGTGGAGTAAGGAAGAGTTGGAGAATTGGGGGGAATGAACGTTTAACGTCGGAAGGGTTAACGTCGGAAGGGTTTAAACCCTTCCGACGTTACGAAATTATAAAAAAAACACCCTTATTTATTCGGCACCAAATTCGGGTTCAGCAAATCATAGAACTGGTCAAGTTTGGGCAAAATAATGATCCGGGTGCGGCGGTTGGTTGCGCGGCCCTCTTCGGTATTGTTGGTAGCCAGCGTGTTGTACTCGCCGCGACCGGCTGCGATAAGGCGGTTGGGGTTGATCTTGAAATCGCGCTGCAATGCCCGCACTACCGCAGTGGAACGTTTTACGCTCAGATCCCAATTGTCTTCTAATACACCGTTTTTGTACGGCACATTATCGGTGTATCCTTCCACCATAACTTCGAGTTCGGGGCGGGACTCGATGATGGCAGCAATTTTACCCAGCACTTGGTTTGCTCTTGGGGTAAGCAAGTAACTGCCGCTTTGGTAAAGCATCTTATCGGACAGGTTGATAAACACCACTGTTTTGTCCACTTTCACATCCACGTCTTTGTCATCAATACCGTCTTTGAGCACGGTTTTGAGGTTGACCGCAAGTGCCAGATTGATGGAATCGGCTTTGGTCTTGGCGGCTTGAAGCAAGCGGATGTACTTGTCCTTTCCTTGGAGTTGGGCAAGTGTTTCCTTGATGTTGTCACTGGCCGATTGCGAAAGCACGGTGAGGTTGCCCACCTGGGAAAGCTGTCTGTCGCGCTGCGCCTGGCAGTCAGCAATCTGTGCACGAAGGTCGGCCATTTGTTCTTCGCGGAGTCGGAGGGCTGTTTGGGATTCGTTTTTATTGGCTGCTTTCTCCGCTTCACAGACGGAAAGTTGCGACATCAGTTCGTTGAGTTGCCTGCCGTATTTAGCCAGGTTTTGATTTGCCAGATCCAGTTCTGTTTGCATCGTGGCCTGCATGGATTTGTACTTTTTTTTGGTCACGCAGGAGCTGGTGGGCATCAACAGGATCAGTGCGATTAAGGCTAAAAGTGGAAATTTGATTGTTGGTTGCATGTGTTTGCCGTTTTTAAGTTAAGAAAGTTGGCTTTTGAATCGGTTACTTATTCTATTACAGTAGAAGTGCAACAATTGTTTTAGCGCAAAAAGAAAATTTCCGAAAGTGGTGTTCATTTCATGCGTTGCGTAGATAAATAGATATTTAGACCTCGCACAGCACTTTCAAAAATGCTTGAAATACTCAAACGGCTCCTTGCAAGTATTGCAGGAATACAATGATTTGCACGCAGTTGCACCAAATTGACTGATCAATTTGGTGTCTTCTGAATCGCAACCCGGGCAAGGAATTACAGGTGCTGGGGCAAATGGATTATCCACATCAGTGTCTTTCACTGGTGGGGCAATTCCATATTGACGGAGTTTTTCTTTTGCTAAAGGACTGAGCCAATCCGTGGTCCATGCCGGGGAATAGACAGTTTTTATTTCCACATTGTCAAAACCCTGATCGTGCATGGCCGCCTTGATTTCTGCCACAAACAGGTTCATGGCGGGACAGCCCGTGTATGTGGGTGTGATAACAATCTTTAGCGTCGTTCCATCGTATCGAACATCGCGCACCACACCCAGATCCAGAATGCTTATAACCGGAACTTCCGGGTCAGGAATCAGCGATAGCCGCTCCCAAACGAGTTCTTCTATGCCAATGAAATCGGGTTTCATATTTTGAAGGATTTTAACTGGATAGGGTGGAACACGGATTGCAGGGATTAGACACGGATTTTCACAGTTTTCTATATTAACGGGTCAAAATTCCTTGAATCCGTGCCTAATCCGTGCAATCCGTGTTCCACCCTATCCAGCAGTTGCGATGGTTTAATTTCATCACCACTTCGCCAGCATATTGCAGCAACGCTTCTGCTTGGCCAATGTGGTCGAGCGCGAAATTGGTGAGGGCGATATCCTCTTCCAACATTGGGCCTCTGCTGCACATTTCTGACAATCGGTGCCCAAGAATGAGGTTGCTGTCGCCCAAGCGAAGACAGTATTGAAACAAAACCTGTTGCGTATTCATAATCATAGATTTTGTACCCCCTCGGGTACTTCATAAAAAGTAGGGTGGCGATACACTTTATCGTCAGAAGGGTCGAAAAAAGGTGCGGCATCGCCGGGACTGACGGCTACGATTTCATTGGCGGGTACCACCCAGAGTCCACAAGGCTTGTCGCGACGGGTGTACAAGTCGCGTGCGTTTTCAAGGGCCATTTCCTTGTCAAACGCGTGCAGGCTTCCAGCGTGTTGGAAGGGGGCGCCGCTTTTTTTCTGGGTGAAAACCCCCCAGACGGGGCCTTGTGTGTTGGTTGGTTGTGACATTTTTTATTTACGATTTTGGATTTACGATTTTGGATTTACGATTTACGATTTACGATTTACGATTTACGATTTTGGATTTACGATTTTTTACCCGTAGTAGCACCGAGGATTCGGCGAAGGAGGGACGATTTTTTTAATTGGAATTGGGGGAAATATGATAACTTGGTATTGAATTTTTAAAAAAAACTAAATGAAAATGACAGAAACAGAATTGAAAAACCGCTTTAAGAATTGGGCTATTTCGGTGGTCTTATTCACTAAAAAATTCCCTCATGGTCAGGAGTTTAATGCTGTTCGGGGGCAAATTGTACGTTCTACGCCGTCTGCTGCTGCTAATTATCGCGCCGCCTGTCGTGGCAAATCCACCCCTGATTTTATCAATAAGCTCAAAATCGTAGAGGAAGAACTGGACGAGTCCATGTTTTGGCTTGAATTCGTGGTTGCACTTGCCTCCAACTTGCGTTCCGATGTCGTCCCACTCTACAAAGAAGCCGATGAATTGCTTGCTATTATTGTCAGTTCCATCAAGACAACGCGGCAAAAACAAGAGCAGTCCCAAAATCGTAAATCCAAAATCGTAAATCCAAAATCGTAAATCGTAAATCGTAAATCCAAAATCGTAAATCCAAAATCGTAAATCCACTAAAGCGTTCCCCTCCGCCGTTGTTCGTCTTCTATTGATTCAAACAGTGCCTGAAAATTCCCTTTCCCAAATGACTTCGCGCCTTTGCGCTGAATGATTTCGAAAAACATGGTCGGGCGGTCTTCCACGGGTTTGGTGAAAATTTGAAGCAGGTAGCCCTCGTCGTCGCGGTCTACCATGATGCCCAATTCCTTGAGATTTAGCAGATTTTCGTCAATGACGCCCACACGGTCGGCCACGGTATCGTAATAGCTGCCCGGCACATGCAAAAACTCCACGCCGCGCTTGCGCATCTCGTTCACGGTGAATACTATATCATCCGTGGCCACGGCAATATGCTGGCAGCCGGGGCCTTCGTAAAACTCAATGTACTCTTCGATTTGGGACTTCTTTTTGCCTTCTGCAGGCTCGTTAATGGGAAACTTTATGCGACCGTTTCCATTGGTCATTACCTTCGACATGAGGGCTGAATATTCGGTTGAGATGTCTTTGTCGTCGAAAGAAATAAGGTTGGCAAAGCCCATCACTTCGTTGTAAAACTTTGCCCACACATTCATTTGATTCCAGCCAACATTGCCCACCATGTGGTCAATGAATTTCAAGCCCGTTTCCGTGGGATTGTAGTTTGAAATCCAAGGCTCGTAGCCCGGAAGGAATATGCCGTTGTAGTTTTTCCGTTCCACAAAAATGTGCACTGTGTCGCCGTAAGTATGGATGCCAGAACGCACCACCTCACCGAAATCATCGTGTTCAGTGATGGGTTCCAGATAGGGCTTTGCTCCCCGTTGCGTAGTTTCATGAAAAGCAGCGGCGGCATCTTCCACCCACAAGGCGATGACTTTTACCCCGTCGCCATGGTGTTTGATATGGTCGGAAATAGGCGAATGCGAGGTAAGCGGCGTGGTTAGCACCAACCTGATTTTTCCTTGCGCCAGTACATAAGAAGTGCGGTCGCGGACACCTGTTTCCAAGCCCGCGTAGGCGAGCGACTGGAATCCGAAGGCGGTTTTGTAAAAATGTGCGGCCTGTTTGGCATTGCCGACATAGAGTTCGACATAATCTGTGCCCAACAAGGGCAGGAAGTCTTCAGCCTCGGGGAATATTTTTTGGAGGCCGTAGTTGTAGTTCTGGATGTTGGTCAAGGTTGTCATTGCGAGTATTGCTTGATATGGCTTGTTCAATTGCTTAAGGCATTGGAATCATCTGCTGTTTGCCCGTTTGGTTGTTGTGGAAGATGATGGAATGCGAACGCTCTTGTGCTTGCAGGGATTTGGTCAATATTGATATAAAAACAAGGAAAAGAATTCTCATAATCTGATCAATTTATTGAAGTAAACCTCGTAGGTTTCAAAACCTGCGAGGTTTTAAGAATGAATTTCCGCTTCCAGCCAAGATTTGTAATAATCCTCTACTTCCATATTCATAGCTTCCTGTGTGATCTTCATGGGCTTGAAAGGATCAATCATCACCGCCAATTCCTCGGTAGAAGTTTTGCCGATGCTGCGCTCAATGGCACCCGGATGTGGGCCGTGTGGGATGCCGCCAGGGTGGAGGGTCAATTGGCCTTTTTGGATGTTGTTTCTTGACATGAAATCGCCATCCACGTAATAGAGAATTTCGTCGGAATCAATGTTGCTGTGGTGGTAGGGAGCCGGAATGGATTTGGGGTGATAGTCATACAAACGCGGTACAAAGGAGCACACCACAAACCCGGCCGCTTCGAATTGTTGGTGAATGGGCGGCGGTAAATGTACCCGGCCTGTGATGGGTTCAAAATCAAATATGGACATGGCCCAAGGATAATGATTGCCGTCCCAGCCCACCAGATCAAAGGGGTGGGTGGCATAGATATATGGGTAAATCATGCCCTGTTTCTTGATTTTTACCAAGAAATTGCCGTGCTCGTCGTGGGTTTCGAGGTCTTTGGGCAATTTGAAATCACGCTCGCAAAATGGCGCGTGTTCCAGCATTTGTCCGTACTGATTGCGGTACCGACCCGGTATTTCGATGGGGCTGAACGACTCAATGTACAGCAACCTGTTTTGGGTGGTCAGGAAATGAATCTTGTAAATCGTGCCCCTCGGGATGACGATATAATCACCATACTCGAACGGGATCTGCCCGTACATGGTCTCCACCCAGCCGTGGCCTTTGTGCACAAAAATCATTTCATCCGCGTCGGCATTTTTGAAAAAGTAATCCCGGGTACTTTCGTGCGGGGCTGCCAAACCAATGTGCAGGTCGTTATTGACGAACAAGGTTTTTCGACTTTCCAGATAGTCGTTCACATAAGGCAAATCGAAGCCTTTGAAACTTAAGGCAGAGAGGTTTTTGTCAATAGCAATTATAGGCTCCACAGAATACGGGATACCTTTTTCCTTCACAATCGTAGGCGGGTAGAGGTGGTACACCAGCGAAGAAACGCCCGAAAAGCCTTGAGTGCCAACGAGTTCTTCCTGATAAAGTACCCCCGCGTGATTGCGGAATTGGGTGTGCCGTTTGTGCGGGATTTTGCCAGCGTGGTGGTAAACAGGCATGAGAATGGAAGTTTTGCGGCGAAGGTCGCCGATGCATTCTGCCTGTAAAATGATGTGGGTCAGTGCGCGGATTGATTGTAGTCAGGGGTAGGAATGGGACGAGGTTTCCTGGTTTAAGTTCGGTCATATCGAGCGTTGTCTGAAGTCGTGCTTGGACGTGACTAATGTCAGGCCATGGACTAACCTTGGTCATCAACCCGCTGTTTCTGCCCCCGATACTTTTGTATCAAACTTAATCATGATGAGAAGCAAATTTTTTATTCTGTTCTTTTTCGCTCTTTCGTTTGCCTACGGGCAAGGAAACTACAGCGCATCCAATTTTTCTTTGGCAATCAAAGGGACCTCTAACCTCCACGATTGGCAGTCTAATGCCAAGGAAGTACGGGCAAATGGTTCGATAACCCTGAATGCTGGTGTCCTGAAAGCAATCCAATCACTGAGCGTGGAAATCCCGGTAAAAACCATCAAAAGCACCAAAGGCTCCATCATGGACAACAAAACCTATGATGCGCTTAAGGCCAACAGCCACCCTAACATCCAGTACAAATTGGAAAACGTGACTGGTCTGAATAACCGCGCGGGCAGTTATGATATCAACGCCACAGGCTATTTGACCATCGCAGGTGCCACCAACAAAATTGACATGTATGTGCAAGGTAAAGTTGGCGGCGATGGAAGCATCACGTTCAGTGGATCGAAAAAACTAAAAATGACCGACTACAAGATCAAGCCGCCAACTGCCCTGATGGGGACTATGACTACTGGCGACGAGATTGAAATAATATTCCAAGTGAGCTTGAAACAATTCTAAAACTAACTTACACACAACTTAAAATTTCCTTAATTATGAAAAAAGGACTTTTCCTTTCTGTTTTTGCGCTGCTTGTATGTGCCAATTGGGCTTTTGCTCAACAACCAGCGCTACAATATTATCGTGGATGGAACAAAAATGCCATCAACATTTTTGAGCCTTCTAAAAATGATTCTGTAGTGTACAGCGGATTCAAAATGCGGATTGGCGGTAGCTTTACACAGGATTTCCAATCAATCAAGCACGAAAATACCCCCACCTATGTGCCAGTCTCTGGAGCAAACGCTACCAATAGAAACCTGCTTTATGGCGTGGTACCCGTGGAAGATTCCACTTCTGCAACGCTTAGAGGTTTCAACCTGGCAATGGCCAACCTCAACTTAGATTTCCAGATTGCCGATGGTATCCGTGTTTGTTTGGAAAACTACATGTCAACCCGGCACCACGCTGAATTTTGGGTGAAAGGCGGCTATATCCAGATTGACAAATTGCCCATGCTGGGCAATCCGAAGTGGTTTGAAAAATACCTCCGGGTCAAAATTGGCCACTTCCAGCCCAACTTTGGTGATATGCAGTTCCGCCGCACGGATGGTGGTAATGCCATGTTCAACCCCTTTGTTGAAAACCATATTTTAGATGCCTTTTCAACAGAAATTGGTGGTGAAGTGTATGTCTTCCCTGCAGACGGCTTTATGGCGATGGTCGGCATGACTTCTGGTTTTATCAACGGCAACATTGAAAATTATCCGGAAGCATTCAATGCTTCAGGTGCTGTAGCCACGAAAAAGAGCCCTTCTATCACAGCAAAAGTGGCTTACGATAAAACCTTTAATGATTTGCGTTTCCGATTGTCCGCTTCGTTGTACAACAACAGCAACATTCAACGCAATACACTTTATGCCGGCGATCGTACAGGTTCGCACTACTTTATGGCCATGGAACCAGCACTGCAAGCCAACGGTACTGCATCGGCTGCAGGCGCACAGTTCAGCTCTGGTCGTTTCAATCCTGACGTGCCCAACCGGGTACAGGCCATCATGATCAACCCATTCGTGAAATTCAAGGGTTTGGAAGTATTCGGTTCTTATGAAATTATCAGCGGCAGCAACTATGCCGATGTGAGCGGTCCGGTGGGACGTAAAGTCTGGGAGAAACGCAACTTCACGCAGTATTCTGTAGAAGGGGTGTATCGTTTCCTTGCGAACGAGCAATTGTATGTAGGCGCACGATACATCAGTGCTGCAGGCGAGCCGCGTGGCATGCTTGATGCTAATGGCAATCAAATTGAAGTAACCATTGACCGTTTGGCTGTTGCTGCGGGTTGGTTCCCAACTAAAAACTTGCTTCTGAAGGGTGAATATGTTCTCCAGAACTACACTGATTTCCCCACTACCGACTATCGTAACGAGGGTAAATTCAGCGGGTTTATGGTTCAGGCGGTTATCGGGTTCTAATGTTTTTGGGTAAATAACGGATGCCCCATTGCCTGCTTGTTGCAATGGGGCATCTTTCCATCATTCCTAAATCCCGTCTTATGTTTTTCTGCAAAACTCCCTGGATATTCAATTTCCTGTTATTGATAGGGATTGTTTGCTTGATGGGCAATACCACCGCCTTTGAGAAAAAGCGCTATCACATAGAAAGTAGCAGCAGGTTATATCTAAAAGGTACTTCAAACGTGAACGCCTTTACCTGCGATTGTGAAGACCAATATGCAGGACAAATCCTGGAGGTAGAACGCAAAGGTGGCTATGCCCGCTTTCGCAATGTTGATCTGCTCTTAAAGTCGAAGAATTTTGATTGCCACAATCGAAAGATTGATAATGATATGCAGAAGGCGCTCAAGACGAAGCACTTTCCTTATATCAAAATATCTTTGGTGGATACCTGGCAGGACTCCAAATGCTTGGATGGTGATTGCAAGGATTGGTTCGACGTACAAGCCAATGTCAATATCACCATCACGGATGTAACAAAGCTGCAGTCCATACCGGCCAAGGCAAGGATGCTCGCTCCGGGCCGCTTTCAACTGCTGGGGCAAAACGCGCTGCAAATGAGCGCATTTGGCATTGACCCTCCAGAAGCAATGATGGGAATGATTAAAGTAAACGACTGGATAACCTTTCATTTCGACCTCATAATACTCATTGACGAAATACAGTGATCCGGTGGCGGCGCAAACGGACTGTTTGTATTCGCCTGTTATTTCACAAAAAATTTAAAGGTTTTACCATGCAAAAATTTCTAATCAAAGGCATCATCGCGGGTGCGGTTCTTTTGGGGTTTAGTTATGCGGCGCTTTACCTGGTTGTCGCGTTGTTCCCCAGCCTTGCTGAACAGTATTACGACCCGATCTTTAGTTTCGAGGGAGAAAAGGCGGTTTTGTATTTCTTGCACCCGTTTGTTCTCAGTTTTGCGCTGGCTTGGTTTTGGCGGCGTTTTAAGGGTTTGTTTCACGGGCCATTTTGGTGGCGTGGTATAGAAATGGGGCTGGTGTATGGCCTTATCGCAACCCTTCCCGCCATGTGGATTACATATAGTTCGCTGTCGGTGTCCTTAGGCTTGGTAGTTTCCTGGCTGTTGTACGGCGTGGTACAGGCTGTGGTTGTAGGGGTCATTTTTGCGAAGATTAGCCCTTGAGGATTGGCTAATACTTTTTAAGGATTTAAGCGACAAAAACAGGGGTTAACTCTTTGTCTGGAAAAATCAGGGGTGACCCACCTTGACTTATCTGCGAATAGTATGCCCGAAAGCACAAGAGGATCTAACGCGCCAAATACGCCGTCCCATCCTCCACCTCAGCAGCCAAAATTCCTACCGTTTTTACCGCCATTGTTTTCAACATCCCGTCTCGGAGAACCGCAAAATCGTGGTGCAGGGGGCAGGGGTGTTCTGCGTTGCAGCACTCGATATTCAGCGCGCATTGGCTAAATACCAGGGTTCCATCGGTAATTGTCAGGAGGTCCAGCAGAGGCGTTTTGGCAGTTTGGTCGTTGGCAAAGAAGCCGCCACTCGGCCCTTTTGTGGAATCCACAATACCATGCCGAACCATATCCTGCATTATTTTTCCTAGAAAATGATGTGGGATTTCCAGGTTCTGCGAGAGATCCAGCAAGCTGATCTTTTTCCCGTCCTTCCCATGAATGGCAATAAACGTGGCTGCCCGAAGCGCGTATCCGAATGTTTTAGAAAACATGGTGCAAAAGTAAGGTAGTTACTGAGTCCGTTAAGGGTGACTACAATCACTTGCCATGCTGATGCCGCTCATTATCCTGCCTTTTTTGCCTTAATACTTTTGTGGAGAAAAAGAGTTTGAACTCTTTATTTATGCGTTGAATTAAAAAAGGAAATTAAACGCCTCCATTATGCTACACCCTGTCAAATTAATTTCAGTCATGTTCAGAAAAACAACTTTCGTCGCAGGTCTTCTAATGCTCGCAATCTTTGCATGCACCTCTAAAAAAGAAGCAGATGACGCTGCAAAAAAATCGCCCACCCCTTCTGAAGCGGCTGCTCCACAGCCTGAAATGCACGGTACAGAAGTAAAAACCATCGAGCTTACTACTCCGCTCAATAAAGAGTGGGTAACCGCTGGGAAAGCAAATTATGAGCTGAAATGCCTCGCTTGCCACAAACTCAGCAATGAAAAACTCGTCGGGCCGGGCTGGGCAGGCGTCACAAAGCGCCGCGAACCGGTTTGGATCATGAACATGATCACCAACGTGGAAATGATGCTCGAAAAAGATCCGGAAGCCCAAAAAATGCTCGAAGAATGTCTCGTGCGCATGCCCAACCAAAACATTACCCAAGAGGATGCGCGCAAACTCATTGAGTTCATGCGCTCGAATGATGGAGTGAAGTAATAGTACCCCGGAACTCCGTTCCGAGGCGTATATGAAAATCTTCGAAACACCCCCGGAACGGAGTTCCGGGTTACAGTCATTCAAAAATCAACATTTTATATGAAATACAAACATTTTTTACTGCTCATTGCAGCCGCAGTCGCGCTGCCGTCTGTGCTGCTTACACCCGGCTGCAAACCGCACAACCCAGTCTCCGCGGTCGAAGGAGATGCGGCAGGCAAAGTATATGTCGCTCCTGGAAAATACGATGAGTTTTACAACATTGTATCTGGCGGCTTCAGTGGACAAGTGAGCGTGTACGGGCTTCCATCTGGTCGCTTGTTCCGTGTCATTCCGGTGTTCTCTGTTAACCCCGAAAGCGGATGGGGGTATAGCGAGGAAACCAAACCCATGCTCAACACCTCGCACGGTTTTGTGCCCTGGGACGATTCTCACCACATCGCCTTGTCCACCACCAACGGCGAACACGACGGCCGTTGGGCTTTCGTGAACGGCAACAACACGCCGCGCATAGCGCGTATTAGCCTCAGCACCTTCCGCACCGAAGAAATCATTGAGATCCCGAACAGCTCGGGGAACCATTCCTCGCCGTTTCTGACGGAGAATTCGGAGTATGCTGTTGCAGGCACCCGATTCAGTTATCCCATGGACGACGACGACTCTAATCCCGACGTGGGCATCGGCACCTACAAGCAAAACTTTAAAGGCACCGTTTCCTTCATCGGCATTGACAAAGCAAGTGGCCGTATGGGCGTCAGTTTCCAAGTGTTGCTTCCAGGGGTAAACTTCGACTTGAGCCGCGGCGGTCGCGGACCATCCAAAGATTGGTTTTTCTTTTCTTGCTACAATACAGAACAGGCCAACACCCTGCTCGAAGTAAATGCTTCGCAGAAGGACAAGGACTTTATTATGGCCCTTAACTGGAAAAAATGCGAGGAGTACGTAAAAGCAGGCAAAGGCAAAAAATCGAAAGTCAGCTATGCGCACAACATTTATGACGAGAAAACGCACTCGGCCACTTCAACCATTGAACATGAGACGATTGTGCTCGATCCAAAAGAGTTGAAAGACATTGTGTACTTCATGCCTTGTCCAAAATCGCCCCACGGATGCGACGTGGATCCCACGGGCGAATACATTTGCGGTTCGGGTAAATTGGCTGCGGTTATCCCGGTATTCTCCTTTACCAAAATCCAGAAAGCAATCGCCGACAAGAGCTTCGAAGGTGAATTTGACGGCATTCCTGTGTTGAAATACGATGCTGTATTGCACGGCGAAGTGAAAAAGCCGGGCCTTGGTCCTTTGCACACCGAATTTGACGGCAAAGGTTTTGCTTACACTTCTTTCTTTGTTTCTTCTGAAATCGTGAAATGGAACATCGAAAAACTCGAAGTGGTGGATCGTGTGCCGACTTATTACTCCATCGGTCACCTCTGCGTTCCTGGCGGCCCAACCCGCAAACCGCATGGCAAATACGTGATTGCCTACAATAAAATCACCAAAGATCGCTACCTGCCAACCGGGCCGGAACTAACCCAGTCTGCACAGTTGTACGATATCAGCGGCGACAAAATGAAACTCCTGCTTGACTTCCCAACCATTGGTGAGCCGCACTACGCAGAGGCCATTCCGGCCAGCCTGATTTCGAAAAATTCGGTCAAGATTTTCAAGATCGAAGACAACCACCACCCTTATGTAGCCAAAGGCGAAAAAGAGGCCAAGGTGTTCCGCGAAGGCAATAAAGTGCACATCAACATGACTTCCATCCGTTCGCACTTTATGCCCGACAATATCGAAGGCGTGAAAATGGGCGATGAAGTGTATTTCCATGTAACCAACCTTGAACAAGACTGGGACGTACCCCACGGTTTTGCAGTAAAAGGCGCCAACAATGCCGAACTGCTCATCATGCCTGGCGAGACCGCTACCCTCAAATGGGTGCCAGATCGGGTTGGAGTGATTGCTTTCTACTGCACCGACTTCTGCTCAGCGCTCCACCAGGAAATGCAGGGCTACGTGCGGGTATCTCCACGAGGCTCTAACACGCCGCTGACTTTCAGCACGGGGAATAAGGCTGAACCGACGGGAGCGACGAAATAGCGAATAGTGGGGATTTGATGATTTGGTGATTTGGTGATTTGAATGGCTTCGGGCCTGGTGTCCATGTCGTTCAAATCCCCAAATCCCCAAATCGTCAAATCCACAGATAAACAAATCCACAATCATGACGCTTAGCAAAACAACCCGCATCCTACTTGGGGTGGCGAGCCTGACGCTTATCATTACGTATTTCGTGCCATTGTGGCAAATCCTACTCTGGGCACCACAATACCCGGAGGGTTTGACCATGAAGATCTGGCACAATAATCTGTCGGGCCAGATAGACATTATCAACGGCCTCAACCACTACATCGGCATGAAGCACATCAGTGCCGAGATGTTTCCAGAATTCCAATATATCGGGCTGTTTATAGGCTTTTTGATGCTAGTTGGATTGGCCGCAGCGGTGTTTGGAAGTGGGCGCACCTTGTTCTTTTTCACGCTGTTGTCATACATATATGGCGTGGCGGCGATGTGGGATTTTTGGCGTTGGGGCTACGAATATGGCCACAATCTTGATCCCAAAGCGGCCATCATTGTGCCGGATATGTCGTATCAGCCACCGCTGATTGGATATAAAAACCTGCTCAATTTCACCTCCTACTCTGGCCCTGACACGGGGGCTTGGGTTATTATAGGGGTTTGTTTGCTGGCGACGGTGCTCTGGTGGTGGGAGTTTTTTAGAAACAGAAAGAAGCAAAAAATGTCGGGCGCGATGGCAGGCAAAATAGGCGCATTGGCAGCGTTTTTTGTATTGATGTCTTTCACTTCCTGCACGACAGGCCCTGAGCCGATTCGTTACGGGAAAGACAATTGCCACCATTGCAAAATGACCCTCACCGACAAACGTTTCGGCGCAGAAATCGTGACATCAAAAGGCAAGGTCTACAAATTCGATGACCTCAATTGTTTGGCCAATTTTCTGAAATCCGGAGAAGTTCCTGCCGAAAACATCGCTCAAACGCTGGCCGTTGATTTCAAAAAAACGGGACAATTTGTGGACGTACATCAGGCTTTCTTTCTCGAAAACGAAGCCATCAAAAGCCCGATGCGCGCAGATATCGCTGGTTTTTCTGACAAGCAAGATTTGGACGCGGTGAAGGCTGAAATTGGTGGTGGGAAGGAGTTGAATTGGGGTGGGGTGAAGGCGGGGTTTTGAACTAAACCTAGTAGGTTTTGAAAACCTACTAGGTTTCAAGCATGAGAAAAAACGTTGACAATGAGACCGCTATCACTTCTTATTCTGCTTTTATCGGCATTCAATCTGTCGGCAACAAACCACCACGTCGGTAATGGTCAACCCAACGCGACTATCCAGGCCGCATTGGCGAAGGCCCTGCCCGGCGATACCATTTTCGTCCACGGAGGCACCTATACGGAAGGCAATCTGGCGATTAACAAACCGACGGTTCTAATCGGAGTTGATTTTCCAATCCTTGACGGCCAGCACAACTGTGAAATCATCACTGTTACAGCCTCCGATGTTTATATTCGAGGGTTTGAAATCCGCAACAGCGGCCAACTCAGCACCCTGGATGTAGCGGCTGTAAAAATCCTCTCGTCCAACCGCGTGGTCATTGAAGGCAATCGCGTTCGGGACTGCAATTTTGGCATTTATCTATCGGATTGCAGCGATTGCCGGGTGTCGAGCAACGACATTCAAGGCATCCTCAAAGAGGAACAAAACAGCGGCAACGGTATCCACCTTTGGAAATGTGCGCGGGTACTGGTAGAGGGGAACTACTTGAAGGGTCAACGCGATGGCATCTATTTTGAATTTGTGACAGACTCCGAGGTTCGGTACAACAACAGCGAGCAAAACCTGCGTTACGGCCTGCATTTCATGTTTTCGCACAACGACCATTACCACCACAACCAATTTCACCACAATGGGGCAGGTGTGGCAGTGATGTACTCCCGTCAAGTGCAAATGACCGAGAATGAGTTTGGGTACAATTGGGGCGGAAGCGCCTACGGCCTTTTGTTGAAAGACATCTCGGACAGCCATATTTGGAAGAACACATTTGAGCACAACTCCGCTGCGGTGTACATGGAAGGTGCGAGCCGTATCATTTTGGAACAAAACCAGTTCCGCGAAAACGGCTGGGCGCTGCGGGTACAAGCCAGTTGCGATGCCAATGTGATCCGACAAAATAACTTTTTTGGCAACTCCTTCGACGTGTCTACCAATGGCAGCCTTGTGCTCAACACTTTCGACGGCAACTATTGGGACCGCTACGAAGGCTACGATCTCAATCGAGATGGGGTAGGCGACGTGCCCTTCCGCCCGGTCAGTTTATACGCTGTGGTGGTGGAAAAAATGCCCTATGGACTGATGTTGATGCGCAGTTTCATGGTGTATCTGATGGATAAAGCCGAAAAGATAATCCCTTCGCTGACCCCCGAACAATTGATGGATGAAAAACCAGCGATGAAGCCGCTCGAACACTCCTAAACCGCGTAGGTTTTTGAAAACCTCCGAGGTTTGAAATCTTCAATTTTTAAAACGCAATCGTATGAAAATCAACTTTCTTTTTCGCTCTGCATTCGCAATATTGGTCGTAGTTGCATTTGCAAACTGTACCAATACCAGCCCCGACCAGCAATCCGCCACCAACCAAGCTGCGGCTCCATTAGGAGGCGGTCAATCCGCCGTACAAGACGACGTGTCTGCAAAAGACATTGTAAAAGTTGCGTCAGGCAGTGCAGACCACACCACCTTGGTGGCAGCCGTAAAAGCCGCTGATCTGGTGAATGTGCTGGCCAATGCTGGCCCATTTACGGTGTTTGCACCCACAAACGCTGCCTTTGACAAACTGCCCGCCGGTACGGTGGAAGGCTTGTTGAAACCCGACAAAAAGGAGACCTTGGCGGATATTTTGCAGTACCACGTCGCCGTGGCAGTGTACAAACCGGAAATGCTGCAAGACGGCCAGGTGATCTCCATGGCCAATGATGGTAAAGTGACTATTGGCGTAAAAGATGGCAAAATAACGGTCAACGGCGCCAATGTAGTGGCCACTATTCCCGCTACAAACGGTATTATTCACGTGATAGACGCGGTGCTTTTGCCAAAATAATTGCGATTTTGGATTTTGGAATTACGATTTACGATTGGGTCAAGGCCCAATCGTAAATCGTAATTCCAAAATCGTAAATTTTTAAACATGCTCGAATCAACCCTTCTATCTAAATCCTTTGGCAAACTAAAGGCCTTGGACAGCGTGAGCATCCGCATGGAGGCCGGGCAAGCCGTGTCGCTCGTAGGCCCAAATGGTTCTGGGAAAACGACCTTTTTGAAATGCCTGCTTGGGCTTGTCATTCCTGACAGCGGCGACTTGACGCTGAATGGCCAGCACATTCTCGGCACCTGGGATTACCGTCGGCATATTGGTTACATGCCCCAAATTGGGCGTTACCCCGACAATATGCGCGTTGGGCAGCTGTTCGACATGGTAAAAGAAATTAGGCGCGACACGTTCAAACGAGTAGACGATGATTTGATGCGGGCATTTGAGGTTGAAACGTTTGCCCACAAAACCATGCGTACCCTCTCTGGTGGCACCCGCCAAAAAGTAAGTGCCTGCCTTGCGTTCCTTTTCGATCCTGATGTGTTGGTGCTGGACGAACCGACTGCTGGCCTGGATCCCTTGGCTTCCGAAATATTGAAAGAAAAAGTGCTGGCTGAAAAATCAAAAGGCAAACTTGTGCTGGTTACTTCCCACATTCTCAGCGATTTGGAAGAACTTACCACCGATGTGATGTACATCATTGAAGGCAAAATCCAGTTCTATGAGTCCATTGAAACCTTGAAATCCCGTACTGGCGAGGATAAACTGAACCGTGCCCTGGCGCAGGTGATGAAACAAAATGCTGCCTAAAGTACCCCGGAACTCCGTTCCGGGGAAACCGAACAAACACCCCGGAACAGAGTTCCGGGGTACATGACCCTATGCTACGAATCATTAAATACGTCCTCTACGACATCCTGCAAAATAGGATAGTCATCGGTTATACCCTGTTCCTGCTCGCAGCATCGCTGGGTTTGTTCAACCTGAGCGGCGACCCTACGAAGGGCTTAGTCGGTCTGCTGAACGTGGTGCTGATAGTTATTCCTTTGGTGAGCATCGTGTTCGCCACCATTCATTTTTACAACGCCTCGGAATTCATCGAGTTGCTGGCGGCGCAGCCCATTCGACGGAGTGTCATTGTCTGGAGTGAGTTTTTCGGATTGGCGGTCGCCATGATATTGGCGGTATTGGTGGGTATTGGAATTCCGGTCGTTCTATTTGCTTCAGGCGCGACGGGGCTGACCCTCGTAATCGTAGCGGCGGGGCTTTCGGTGGCGTTTGTATCCATCGCGCTCCTGGCCTCTGTAATGACCCGCGACAAAGCCAAGGGCATTGGCGTGGCTTTGCTGCTTTGGTTCTACTTCGCCCTTTTGTACGATGCACTTGTTTTGTACCTGATGTTCAGTTTTGCGGATTACCCTTTAGAAAAAGCCATGGTTGCAGTCATTGCGCTCAATCCGATTGATTTGGCAAGGGTGGTGGTCTTGCTCCAGATGGATATTTCTGCATTAATGGGCTACACGGGTGCTTTGTTCCGGGAATTTTTGGGTACGGGCTGGGGGATTGGGTTCGCGTTTGCCGTTTTAATGCTTTGGGTATTTGTGCCGATTGTGGTGGCGGTGCGGGTGTTTCGGCGGAAGGATCTATAGAAATGACCCGCCTCTGGACAACACCACGCCTAAAAATGCCATGGCCAGCGCCAACAGCAAATTAATCCGCCCTGACCATCGAGCCAGGAGCTTGAAGTTTTTGTGCTCTGATGCCTGCATTTCTTCCAGGGCTTTTCTGCCAAACAGGAAATCGTGTGTTCCGCTCACCATGAAAATCACCATGAAAATTAACAACTTCCAAATAACCAGCCTGCCATAATCGCTATGACGAAAAAACGTCCAGGTAAAAGGCATCCCTCTCCCATACATATTGAGCAAACCAGTAAGGATCAAGGCGGTAAGCGCTACCCATCCGTAAAATCGGAATTTGATCCCTGTTTTGTACAAAATGGCGATTCGGTCGGGATGCTGTTTGATTCCCGGCAATATTACCAGAGGAAGAAACAGCATCCCGCCAATCCAGAATGCGGCAAAAATGATGTGGAGGTAGACCGAAATAAAATACCAGATACTCATGCCGCAAATTTATCTTTTTCCATGGCTATCGCTTTTGGGAAAAGGAGGTTGTTCTCCAAGTGGACATGCTGGTGGAGGTCTTGCTCAAACTCATTGAGCTTTGCATACAGCACCCGATAAGAAGTGCAAGCGTCTATGGGCAGCGTGTAATCGCTGCTCAACTGACGGATCTCCTCAAGATTGCCACCAGCGGATTCGTGCTCGGCTTCCATCATTCGGATGGGGTTTGCAACAGACCCAAAAGCAGGGGTCGGTATGGGCTTCCCTTCGCGGCGGGCGATGGCCATTTGCTGAATATAGGGAAAAAGGACACGCTCTTCTTTTAGCATGTGCATCTGAAGCTCTTGCGCTACGGCATCAAAATGTTGGGCAATCTTCACCAATTCAGGATGCCGCTCGCCGTGTACTCGGGCCACTTTATTGGTCAATTCATACAAAATGGGCACTGAATCTGCCACATAACGGTGGTGATGCTCAACGATGTAGTCTGCCAGGTCGTCCAATGACCAGTTTTCGTAGTCTTGCTGGGGTTTGCTTGGTAATAAATCCAAAACGTCCAACTCTTTTTGGAGTGCTTGAGAGTCAAGCCCCTTTTTGGTGCAGGCTTCTTCCAATGGCTTTTTCCCGCCGCAACAATAGTCAATACCGTATTTTCTGAAAACTTCTGCTTTCCGGTAATCGGCGACGACCATTTCTCCAATCGTAATTGGCTTTTGGGCCAGTGTTAAGTTGATCATATCTGGTTCAAGCGTTGTCATAAATTGTTGATTGTAAACGTAAAACCTGAGCCCCACGGAAGGATTGCTCAGAAGGCTTATTTTGTTACAAACATAAGTCCTTTCTTTATTTAAGACTAAGTTGTCTTAAATAAAGCAACAACTTTATCTTTATTTGACAAAATCAACCGAAGGACTGAAATGCTCGGAAAAGGCTTACTGGGCGCCCATTCCGTCGCGCTTGGGTCTTTTGACCCAGCGCCACTTTGCGTGGGCGGTTAAGATGAACGAGTAGGCAATATTGCTCAGTTTTTACAGAAATCCTAACCATTGAGGCCACTTTCGGCATGGTTTCTCACGTGTAGTGGCGCTGGGTCAAAAGACCCAAGCGCGGCGGGAAGAACACCACGTGAGGCGGAAGGTGCCGCAACAAAAAGCCCTGAAAAGGAAAAGAACAGGTCAAAAACGGACAAAATACAAGAAAGGCTTCGCAGCCGGGATTTCCTTGAACCTGAGTTAGGTGTTGGTGAGGGCTATTGGTAATGATACCTTTCAATTTTCATGCTTTATCGCAGCTGATGCGGTCTGCATAGCGAAAGACGGTTCAAGCATCACAAGTGCCGAGGGTGCATTTCAATCCTATACAAAACACTTTCGTATATCAACCAAACTGCCCCATTGACTGTCGTTAAATAGTCATTATCTGAACAATCAAATGACAGACTATGGTTATCCTTATTGACTAATTTAAAACCAATTTTCTGTTTCCCCATAGTGATTTCCATAATTCGTTCTTCGCTGTATTTTATATGTGGAGAAGCCCATACATATTTAGCATCAAGTACATTATTTGCCAATACAGTCAAGTGCGTAGTGCCATCAGTAAGTAAATCTTTTTCGAAGGTAGTTGGCGGGTTCATGGGTGCTTTATGTTCACCGTATTTTGTCATAATATCGGTGGATTCCCTATTGGGATACAAATACCAATATTCGGCATTTTTACCTGCAAAATCGAGCATGATATAATCCAAATTATAAAATTTACGGGTGTATTTCAGGGTACTTTTTTTTATTGCTGTTTGCAAAGCCAGATAGTAAGCATCTTCCTTTTCATGGAATTCCATCATAATTAATTTCTTTTGGCTTAAAAAATTATCCTGGCTCATCTCCTGCCAAGTTTTGACAATAGCTAAATGGACAGGCTCGAAAGTTTTGATATAATCGGCGAGTTTTAGGCTGAGATTGCCTTCATTTTCCCACCAAAATAAAGGGACACCTGCCCAAATACAATTTGGCAAAACTATTTTTTCCACCACATTGCCATCCATATCGAGTTTTAAAATTTGATATGGCATGATGTCTGGCTTACGTTCAGCAGGGCTTTCGGGTAGGCGTTCAGTATGCGCTTCGTCTGCATATTTTATCACTCTTTTCGGCGTAGTTGTCTGTCCATAAGTGGCAAGGAAGATGTTTTTTTTATCAGGCGACAGGATAAAGGTTTGGGCAACAAAATCTCTGTCCGGTTGAAACGCAGTTATCCGACAATTTTGGTTGTCCGTTTGTGGAAACAGCGGAACCTGTGCGTATTGTTCGGCTTTGTTGGCCTTTTTCCCACAACCAAATAGGATTGATAACAATGACATGAGTAATACAAAACGTTTTAGGATAAACACAGCTTGATATTTTATTAAAATTTTCATTGAAATACTGAGGGGGTAAAATAACTCAACGCTTTTCCTCTTTTTTAATCCAACGATCCAAAGCGGGGGCGTCGTCAAATTTAACGGGGTCAGAAACAGGCTCGTCTAAGGCAGCCCGAACCGCTCGAACGGCGGGGAGAAAATCAAGGCACATGCCTTTAAATTTATCTACTGCACCCAACATGCGCACTATTTGGTAGGAGTCCAGCAACCAATGTTGGCGGTTGTTGGTCGTTCTTATTTCCTGGCGGACGTCCTCGGCAAGGCGGAAAATGCTGGCGTGCAAAGGGCTTAAAAACAGGGCTTTGTTTGGCACTTCATTGTAATCTAAGTAGGTATAAACCTCCTTATAATAGTAAGGGCTTTCCAATACTTTAACGAGTGCTTCTTGCCATTCTGGATTTTCTTTAATTTTAGCAACGGCGCTATCGTGTATATCCGTATCGTGGTATCGGCTGGTAAAACAAAGAATACTGACAATGCCGGTCATCGGGTCACAATTGTTTATATCTGCTAAATATTGCGTGTGATAGATGTTTTGGTCACTTATACTTGTCTCAATTTTCTTATTTTCGCTGCGTATAGACTCAATCATAAGAAACACCAATCCTGAAAGGCAAATCGAAACACTCACTGCTGAAGCGACTGCCAAAGGCAATTTGTAAACCGAAACAGGCAGACCTACCCGCAAAGCCTCATTAAGCAAAATAAACCCCGACAAAATTAAAAGCAAAGGCAACAAGCCAGGAACAATGGATATCAAGCCTTTAATCCAATCAGGCGGACGGGACTCAGATTTGCTTATTGCAAAAAGAAAATTCGTTAACAAAAAGCTCACCAAACCAACAGGGCACTGAACGAATTGGTCATGGAATAATTTGAGGTCGTATTAAAAGTAGTTCTTTGATAGTCAGGGGTTTATCAATAATATTTTGGGCCATTGCGGGTGTTCTGTGCCGATATTTTTGCTCAAAAAGAGCCGCATCGGGGTTGATGAGTATTTTTAATCCGTCGTTTGTCCGGGTATAGTTCATCACCTGTGCTGTAAAGTTGGCTTGTGCGTCGTGAAAAACAGATTTTTTGGAGTGGCAAAGCGTCCGCCGGATTAGTCTTGCATCGTCTTTTCGGAACTTGCCGTTTCTGCTCTCCACGTACACGGTGTTGATGGTCTTACAACGTTCTGCGTTTTCAAATACGGCTTCGATTTCTTTGGGCTTTCCGTAAATAACGGAGTATTTTATCTCCAACAAGCGTCCTTTCTCGTCCCTTTTTTTCTGTACCTGAACATATTTCAAATCAGGGAGCGGAAGCCTTTTAGGATGTGGATAGCGGCCTCTCCCTGCATTATGGTGGGGTATGGTCGAAACCATAATGTGCGAGCAAAGCCTTTTCATAAAACCAGTCATCGGAAGCAAACATGGGTGCTTTCCCGTCGCTGTTTGATTTGATCCGACCTATAAACTCGGTTGCTTCCTCCAGGTTCCGTTCTCCGTGGTGCAGAGTGTGTATGAAACTACTGTCCGGCAAAACAGCCACAAAAGTCCAACGATCTCCTTGATTTGCCGAAATTTCCTTTGAAATCTCGCCATTCTCAAGCTCTTGCTCACTTAAGTTCTCTTTTTTTTCGAATAAATGACCAAAACTCGTCTATCTGAACTTGATCCAGATGCATGTCTCGCTGCATATATTCCGTAAAAGCTGATACCTGCTCCGATGCCAGTATGATCCAGTTCCGAACACTGTCCCCAGTTACGTCTTCCTGTCGGCATATCGCGTTCTGACCCATGCCGGAGCACAATAGGCGCAGTACTTGGATTATTTTGTCTATCGGTGTTCGAAGTCCAAAAAACATCGTCCCTTTACGCATAGCAAATGGCTTGCTTTTGCAGCAGTTGCAATAACCTTGGCCACTTGCAAAGCTATGCGTCTTTATATTCCCTTGACCAACTAATCCGTACTTCGTACAACTGGAATTGTCGCAAAATTGATGAAGCTCCAGAACATCGAATTCTTGTTTTTTTAACGGCATAGGAAAAAATTTTATGCAAAAATACATCATAAACTATTCGCTCAGCACCGAAAAGTTCGTTGATTGATTAAAGGAATGATGCCCAGGGTCTAACAACACTGTGCATCCTCCCGCCACGAATAACCAACGCATCAAAATCACGAATGGCCTCGGAGAGGCGGAAGGTTTGTAGCAAAATGATTGCGCCCCACAATATGCCCGGCCTCGGAGAGGCCCAACGTTTGTAGCACCCAACGTTTGTAGCAACGATCACACCCCACGATATGCCCGGCCTCGGAGAGGCCCAACGTTTGTAGCAACGTTTGTAGCAACGTTTGTAATCAATCGGGCAAAAAGAAATCAAACATTTTTTTCTGCCCGATTTCCACTGCCTGCCAGTCAAATTTATACGGCGATAAATGGTTTTCCTTAATAAAATCATTGGTTGCATTCTTGATCTCGCGCACCAGATCGGAAAGCGCCTCGGCCGGTTTTAAACCCAAAAAAATATGAATGTGATCGGGCATGCCCCCAATCGCCAGCATTTTGTGTCCCCGGGTTTGGACAATTCCGGTTGTGTATTGGTACAGGCGTTCTTCCCATTCAGGAAGGATGAGGGCTTGCTGGTGTTTAACCGCAAAAACGGTTTGGATGTAAATTTGTGAAAAAACGTCGGCCAGGGTTTTAGATGTTTTTGATGTGGTGATGTTTACAAATATCGGCGGCAAGGGTTGGGTGAAAAAGATACGAATGTTGGGTGCTACAAACGTTGGGCGTACAAACGTTGGGCCTCTACCGAGGCCATTCATGGTTTTGGTTCGTTTTGCTACAAACGTTGGGTGCTACAAACGTTGGGCCTCTCCGAGGCCAGGTATTTCATGGGTATAAACGTGTTTATCTACAAACGTTGGGCCTCCGAGGCCAGGTATTTTATGGGGTTAAACGTGTTTATCTACAAACGTTGGGCCTTCTCCGAGGCCAGGTATTTCATGGGTATAAACGTGTTTATCTACAAACGTTGGGCCTCCGAGGCCAGGTATTTCATGGGTATAAACGTGTTTATCTATAAACGTTGGGCCTCTCCGAGGCCAGGTATTTCATGGGTATAAACGTGTTTATCTACAAACGTTGGGCCTCCGAGGCCAGGTATTTTATGGGGTTAAACGTGTTTATCTACAAACGTTGGGCCTCTCCGAGGCCAGGTATTTCATGGGTATAAACGTGTTTATCTACAAACGTTGGGCCTCCGAGGCCAGGTATTTTATGGGGTTAAACGTGTTTATCTACTACAAACGTTGGGCCTCCGAGGCCAGGTATTTTATGGGGTTAAACGTGTTTATCTACTATAAACGTTGGGCCTTCTCCGAGGCCAGGTATTTTATGGGGTGGCTCACAAATATATCCAAAAATTTGCTGACCCAACGCTCGGCGGTATGGGCCGGTATTTATCCGTTCTTTTATGAGTTCAAATTAAGGCCTCGGAGAGGCCCAACGTTTGTAGCAACGATCATACCCCACAATATGCCTGGCCTCGGAGAGGCCCAACGTTTGTAGCGCTCCGAGGCCAGGTATTTTATGGGGTTAAACGTGTTTATCTACTATAAACGTTGGGCCTCTCCGAGGCCAGGTATTTCATGGGTATAAACGTGTTTATCTATAAACGTTGGGCCTTCTCCGAGGCCAGGTATTTTATGGGGTTAAACGTGTTTATCTACTATAAACGTTGGGCCTTCTCCGAGGCCAGGTATTTTATGGGGTTAAACGTGTTTATCTACTATAAACGTTGGGCCTTCTCCGAGGCCAGGTATTTTATGGGGTGGCTCACAAATATATCCAAAAATTTGCTGACCCAACGCTCGGCGGTATGGGCCGGTATTTATCCGTTCTTTTATGAGTTCAAATTAAGGCCTCGGAGAGGCCCAACGTTTGTAGCAACGATCATACCCCACAATATGCCTGGCCTCGGAGAGGCCCAACGTTTGTAGCACCCAACGTTTGTAGCACCCAACGTTTATGGTTTGTGCCAATATAATCCGTTCTTTTGTGAGGCGTTAGGCGATCTAAAAAGCGTTCATCTCCTGCAAAGCCCCGCTGCTGTCGCCCACGGGAATCGTGAATAGTTTGATTAGCATAATGTGCTGTTTTTCAAAAAAAAAATTCGACCGCCCAAGGCGGTAAAGTAAAAACGCTCGTGGCCTCAAAAAATGCGTGCCGGGGGTCCCCGACTACATCGGGGCAGGCTGTCCCTCCCCCCGCCTCACATTTTTTTTCAGCCACTTGCTGTGCTCATAAGTAAAGCCGGAATGAACTCCCAACTGACTACGGGACGAAGACTAAGCGGAAGCCTATATTGTGGTTGCGGTTGTCGGGGTTGTTGTTGTTGCGGTATGCCGCCCGGCAGTTCTCCACGTTGTTGTTCCAACTCCCGCCGCGAATAACACGGTTCGAACCCTCGATGAATGCCCTTTATCTTTCAATTATTTATGGCTTTATCCAATACGTGGGATAGCGGTTTTAGTGCTCGTCACTAAGCAAAGCGGGTTCGTTAAAAATATCACGGAGTTTTTTGCGCAACAGGTTTTTGTCCAAAAACTTAGTTTGATAGTCCGCCACGAGGGTCGGGGAAATATTCCGGCTCATGGCATATTCCACAATTTCGTCGTCTTTTGATTTACAAAGCAGTACGCCGATGGACGGATTTTCATGGGGCTTGCGCACGTCGCGGTCAATGAAGCCGATACTAATACATTCGCTATCCTGTGCCGGGAGCAAGGCCATCCATCTGTTCAGCAGCAGCGTTTTTACTCAATCTTCTTCTGTTTCTTATCCGAAAGATAATTGGTAGGGCTGACCACGTTTTTTCCGCTCTTTTTTTCCAATTCTTTCCGTGCATTACCCGCGATTTTACCGCCATGCCGCGCGGCTATCCGGTTTTCGGGAAAACCTTGCGGGTCGGTGTTTTTCACGATTTCGGTAGTAGCTGCTTCACCGAGCATGGAGAAGATAAGTTCAAGATCGGTCATGTGATCGCGCAGGTTTTGACTTTTCAGATTTTTTAGTGTTTTGTGTTCAGAAGGGTTCAGTCCGAACGTTGCCTTGGCGATTTCTGCGGTGAGTATGGAATATTCCTGCTGTTCCTGGACACCATGTTTTTGCCATTCCTCGGTCAGTTCTTCGCGTATAGCGATGCTTCGGATGCGCTTTTCTATCCAGTCGTCGGGATAGCCTTTGGCTTTATAGAGCTCACGGCCGCGTTGAGTGGCCATCTCAGGGTTTTCTATTTCCTGTATGCGCTCGTATCCCACCTGCGCCAGCCATTGCTTGAAGGGCTCCGCTTTGGGGGAAGGTATTGATTGGATGATGCGAAACAGCCCTTTCACATTGGCTGCCTGTATTTTTCGCTTCTTTCCGTCTGCGGCGATCATTTCAACCAGGGGACAGATTGTCCCCCAGTTGATATCCAATTGCAGGTCGCGTTTTCTCAGTTTTTTGATGTAATCTTTCACATTGACTGAGTCTGTCAGGATCTCCACCACATCTTGTACTGAAAAATACCACTGCTGCTCTGCTTCACTCCAAACTGAACGGACGCGCTTTTCCTCAAAAAGTTTGATGTTAGCCATATTATTGCAGTTTTATGCGGCGTAAAAATACAAAATGTTTTAAAAATCCAAACCTTTTTGAGCAATTCCTTGCGCCAATCAGAGACTTGCACCCCTCTCTACTCACTTGGCTTCCAGCAGTTTCCGCGCCGCGGCCACATCTGCCATTCTTTCGGGCGAGATGATGCCCGCTTTTTCAAAGGTGGTAAGGTCGTCGAGAAAGGCCTCGCGGTAGGTGGCGTAGTTTTGCTCGCCGAAGGGCAGGTCTTTCCATTTTTTATATTCGTCCAGCGCAGCGTCTTTTTTGCCTTGCAGGAGCAGGGCGGGCGCGAGATTGCTGGGCAGGTACTTATTGTTGGTTCCTAATGCCAAGCCTTCGCGGGTGTCAGATTCTACCTCCTCAAATCTTTTTAAGGAAAAACCCACCCATGCCCGGCTGTTGAGCGCCTCTGCGAGGGCGGGTTTGTACTGTGGGTCTTTGGCTGCCCGCAGCCGGAGCGTGTCGCAAAGGGTGCCGTAGAGTTGGTATTGGGCGCGGGTGTCGGGTTCGGATTCGATGCGGGCTTGAAGCAAAAGGACGGGGTCGTTATCCTTTTCCAAGCCCGCCAAATCTCGCCGCACGATGCTCAAAAACCGCTGAAAATCCGAGTACTGCGGTGCATCGCGCACCAATTCCGCCCAAAGGGCTTCGGCTTGTTGGAAGTGGTTTTTTGTTTTGGCAAGGTCGTGCAGTCGGTCGCGGCTGAACGCCCCCAATTTGTAGTAGGAAATGGCCAATCCGTTTTTGAACGACACATTGTTGGGGTAAGCCTCAAAGAGTTCTTTGGTCAACTTCAAATCGTCTTCGTAGTACTTCAAGGCTTTGTCCAAATTGCCCAGCGAGGTGTGCGTTTCGCCCAGTTTGGAGTAGGAAATGGCCAATCCGTTTTTGAACGACACATTGTTGGGGTAAGCCTCAAAGAGTTCTTTTCCCAATCTGGAACGCTCTTCGTAGTACTTCAAGGCTTTGTCCAAATTGCCCAGCGAGGTGTGCGTTTCGCCCAGTTTGGAGTAGGAAATGGCCAATCCGTTTTTGAACTCCACATTGTTGGGGTAAGCCTCAAAGAGTTCTTTGGTCAACTTCAAATCGTCTTCGTAGTACTTCAAGGCTTTGTCCAAATTGCCCAGCGAGGTGTGCGTAGAGCCCAGTTTTTCGTAGGAAATGGCCAATCCGTTTTTGAACTCCACATTGTTGGGGTAAGCCTCAAAGAGTTCTTTAAATAAGGTCGTCTCGTCTTCGTAGTACTTCAAGGCTTTGTCCAAATTGCCCAGCGAGGTGTGCGTTTCGCCCAGTTTGGAGTAGGAAATGGCCAATCCGTTTTTGAACAACACATTGTTGGGGTAAGCCTCAAAGAGTTCTTTTCCCAATCTGGAACGCTCTTCGTAGTACTTCAAGGCTTTGTCCAAATTGCCCAGCGAGGTGTGCGTTTCGCCCAGTTTGGAGTAGGAAATGGCCAATCCGTTTTTGAACTCCACATTGTTGGGGTAAGCCTCAAAGAGTTCTTTGGTCAACTTCAAATCGTCTTCGTAGTACTTCAAGGCTTTGTCCAAATTGCCCAGCGAGGTGTGCGTTTCGCCCAGTTTGGAGTAGGAAATGGCC